>WBZL01000059.1_pt1 | contig 101697 bp, 102 predicted proteins | sample 5204291 | NCBI WGS metagenome assembly WBZL01 (sample SAMN12344345, study PRJNA552823) | activated sludge metagenome | biome: Activated sludge suspended growth; feature: Nitrification reactor; material: Wastewater; isolation source: activated sludge from nitrification reactor of wastewater...
GCGGCCTCTTCGACCGCTTCGTGATCGGCAAGGCGGCCAAAGGGGTCATCGCCACCCTCGGCGACCCCGACGCCGCCCATGCCTGGGCCTACCTGCCGGACATGGCCCGCGCGGCCGTCGAACTGGCCGCGCGGCACGACGCCCTTGCCGCGTTCGAGGACGTACCCTTCCCGGGACTCGCGTTCTCCACCCGCGAGCTTGCGGCGACCGTCACCCGGCACACCGGCCGGCCGATGCGGATCGCGCGCTTTCCCTGGTGGATGATGACGTTGGCCTCCCCCGTCTGGGAACTCGCGCGCGAACTTGGCGAGATGCGCTATCTCTACGACCACCCGCACTGGCTCGACGGTCGAAAACTCGCCAGCCTCCTCCCGGACTTGGACATGACGCCACTCGACGACGTGCTGGCGCGGTTCCTCTCCCGTGGCTGAGGCGCTTGCCGTTTCGGCCGCCGCCCCGCAGGATGGCGCGAACGGAGGCCCGATGCACATCCTCGATCTCGGCGACATCCAGCTTCACTGGCGCGAAGACGGCGACCCGGCCGGGTGGCCCGTCGTCTTCGCCAATGCGCTCGGCACCGATTTCCGGCTTTGGGACAGGATCGTGCCGCTCCTGCCGAAGTCGCTCCGCCTCATCCGCTACGACATGCGCGGGCACGGGCTTTCCTCCTGCCCGCCCGGCCCCTATGCGATGGGCGCCCTGGTGCGGGATGCCGAACGGCTTCTTGATGCCCTCGGGGTGAAGGATTGCGTCTTCGTCGGCCTCTCGATCGGCGGCATGGTCGCCCAGGGCCTCGCCGTGAAGCGGCTCGATCTCGTCCGCGCGCTCGTGCTCTCGAACACCGCCGCGAAGATCGCCACGCCCGCCCTCTGGGCCGACCGCATCGCCGCCGTCCGGGAGGGCGGAATCGAGGCGGTTGCCGACGCGACGATGGAGCGCTGGTTCGCCAAGCCCTTGCGCGAGGGAGCAGAGATCCTGGGGTGGCGAACCATGGTCACGCGTCAGCCGGTAGAGGGCTATCTCGGCTGCATGGCCGCCATCTCCGGTACCGACTTCTACACGCCGACATCGGGGCTGACGCTGCCGGCGCTGGTGATCGCCGGGGCGGAGGATGGCTCCACGCCGCCCGATCTCGTGCGCGAGACGGCGGAGTTGATCAAGGGCGCGCGGTTCGAGCTTATCCGGGGCGCGGGTCACCTGCCCTGCGTTGACAGGCCCGCAGAATTCGCCGGCGTCCTCCGCGGCTTCCTCGCAGGGATCGGGCACGGCTGAGATGGCGGCATTCCTCCTCGTCCATGGCTCCTGCCACGGCGCCTGGTGCTGGCGTGACGTGATCCCCGCACTCACCGGCCTAGGTCACAGCGCCCGCGCCGTCGACCTGCCGGCCCATGGCGAGGACCGGACGCCCGCAGCGGCGGCGACGCTCGATCTCTACGCCGACGCGATCCTCGCGGCGGCCGACTGCGGAGTGACGCTCGTCGGCCATTCCGCCGCGGGCTATCCGATCACGCTGGCGGCGATGCGCGCACCCGACCGCTTCCGCCGGATGGTCTACCTCTGCGCCTATGTGCCGGCGGCGGGCAGGTCGCTGGTGGAGATGCGCAGGGCCGGGCCGCGCCAGCCGCTGCGGGGCATCGTCCGCCCCGATCCCGGGGGCATCACCTATTCGGTCGATCCGGCAGGCGCGCGCGCCACCTTCTACCATGACTGCCCGGACGAGGCGCTGGACTTCGCGCTGCCCCGGCTCTGCCCGGAGCCTGTCCTGCCGCAGTCCACCCCCCTGCCGCCCCACGATGACGGTCCGCAGGTCGAGCGGCACTATGTGCTCTGCGAAGATGACCATACGATCCCTCCGGAATACCAGGAGACCATGGCGGCCCCCTTCGCGCCCGGCCGCGTCCATCGCCTGCCGTGCGGCCATTCACCCTTCTTCGCCATGCCCGCCCGCCTCGCCGCTCTCCTGGCCGCGATCGCGCGGGACGGGTCATCGGCCCCCCTTCCCTTCGCCCGCGCGCCGGGCTAGCCTCCTGCCGCCCGGACGGCCCCATCCGCGCCGGCCCGGAACCCCATGCAGAACCGCCTCGCCCTTGTGTTCATCCTCGTGACGGTGATGATCGATTCCATCGGGATCGGCATCATCTTCCCGGTCATGCCCGACCTCATGCGCGAGGTGACGGGGGCCGATCTTGCCTCGGCCTCGCTCTGGGGCGGGCTCCTCGCCACCTCCTTCGCCGCCATGCAGTTCCTCTGCGGCCCGATCGTCGGCAACCTCTCGGACCGCTACGGGCGGCGCCCGGTGATGCTCATCGCGCTCATGGTCATGGCGCTCGACTACGCGATCATGGCCGTCGCGCAGTCGGTCTGGCTCCTCCTCCTCGGCCGGCTCATCGCCGGCGCGGCGGCGGCGACCTACGCCACCGCGGCCGCCTACGTGGCGGACATTTCCGCGCCGGGGGCGCGGGCGAAGAACTTCGGGCTGATCGGAGCGGCCTTCGGCGCGGGCTTCGTCGCCGGGCCCCTCGTCGGCGGGATCGCCGCCGAATGGGGCACGCGCGTGCCCTTCTGGACGGCGGCGGCCGTCGCCGCGCTGAACGCGGTCTTCGGCTTCTGGGTTCTGCCCGAGAGCCTCGGCGCCGACAAGCGCCGTCCCTTCAGCCTCGCCCGCGCCAACCCCTTCGCCGCGTTCCGCGCCATCGGCAATCTGCCGGGTCTCGGGCGGATGCTGGCGATCATGTTCCTCTACACCCTCGCCTTCCAGTCCTACCCCTCGGTCTGGGCCTTCTTCGGCACCGAACGCTTCGGCTGGAACGCATGGTGGAACGGCCTCTCGCTCGCGGCCTTCGGCATCTGCATGGTCGTCGTGCAGGGGTTCCTGGTCGCCCCGGCCACCAGGGCCTTCGGCGAACGCCGGACGGCGGGCTATGGCATGGCGCTCGAAACCCTCAGCTTCGGCTTTTACGGCGTCGTCACCTCGGGCTTCTGGGCACTCGCCTTCACGCCGGTCGCGGCCATCGCCGGAATCGCCGGGCCGGCGCTTTCCGGGCTCATGTCGAACGCCACGCCCGACGACCAGCAGGGCGAGCTTCAGGGCGTTCTCGCCGCCGTCCAGGCCGTCGGGATGGGCCTCGCGCCAATGGTGATGACGTCCGTCTTCTGGGCCTTCACGCGGCCCGGGACGAGCTTTTACCAGCCCGGCGCGCCCTTCCTGCTCTCCGGTCTTCTCATGGCGGCAGCGGTGGTCCTGCTCGTCGCCCCCGCCGGCCGGCGCCACCCCACCGCGCCGCGCCCGCAGGAGACGCCATGAAAGAGCTCCGCGCCGCCGTCTGCCACACCTTCGGTGAACCGCTCCGCATCGAGACCGTGCACCTGCGCGCGCCGGGCCGCGGCGAGGTCGAGGTGACGCTTGCCGCCTGCGCGATCTGCCATTCCGACATCACCTACATCGACGGCGGATGGGGCGGCGATCTGCCGGCGGTTTACGGCCACGAGGCCGCCGGCCACGTCAGCCGCACCGGCCCCGGCGTCACCGCCCATGCCGAGGGCGACCCGGTCCTCGTGACGCTCATCCGCTCCTGCGGCACCTGCGCCGCCTGCGCATCCGGCCGCCCCACGCTCTGCACCGCGCCGCCGGCGTTGCCGCCGGTGCTTGCCCTTCGCGATGGCCGCCCCGTCGCCCAGGGGCTCAACTGCGCCGCCTTTGCCGAGCGCGTCGTCGTCCACGCGAGCCAGCTCGCACCGCTGCCGGCCGCGATCCCGCTCGACGCGGCCTCGCTTCTCTCCTGCGGCGTCATCACCGGCCTCGGCGCCGCCGTCAACACCGCCGCAATCCGCCCCGGCGAGGTCGTCGTCGTCATCGGCGCGGGTGGCGTGGGCCTCAACGCCATCCAGGGCGCGCGCCTCGCCGGTGCCGCCCGGATCATCGCGGTGGACATGACGGGGGAGAAACTCGCCGCCGCGCGCGATTTCGGCGCCACCGATGGCGTCCTCGCCACCGATCCGAAGCCCTGGGCCGCGGCGAAGCGGATCGCCGGCCGCGGCGCCGACGCCGTCCTCGTGACGGTCGGCGCGATCCCGGCCTACGACGCCGCCCCGCGCTATCTCGCCCCAGGCGGGCGCCTCGTCGCGGTCGGGATGCCGCATTCCGGGCAGCGATCCGCATGGGAACCGGTGATCCTCGCCGCGACCGGCCAGCGGATTCTCGGCTCCTTCATGGGCGACACCGTGCTGGCCCGCGACATCCCCTGGATCTCCGACCTCTGCGGCCAGGGCCGGCTGAAGCTCGACGCCCTCATCTCCGGCCGCTGGCCGCTCGACGAGATCAACGCGGCCATCGACGACACCCGCTCGGGCGCGGCACGGCGCAACGTCATCGTGTTCTGAGACACTTCCCCTTTCAGCCCGGCCGCAATACCTTCGGGCGTGCCGGGTCGGTCTGCCCCCGGCGGCGGGGAGGACCCATGCGGCTCAAGGATCTCGAAATCTTCACCGTGGCTCCCCCTGCCCCCGGCTGGGGCGGGCGCTACTGGCTCTTCGTCAAGCTCACCACCGACGACGGGATCGCGGGCTATGGCGAATGCTATGCCTCGACCGTAGGCCCGAAGGCGATGGCGGCGGTCATCGAGGATGTCTTCTGCCGACACATGGCCGGCACCAGCCCCGAAGAGATCGAGCTGATGTTCCGCCGCGCTTTTTCGTCGGGCTTCACCCAGCGTCCAGACCCCACCGTCATGGGCGCCTTCTCGGGACTGGAGATCGCGTGCTGGGACATTCTCGGCAAGGCGAGGGGCCGCCCGGTCTGGGCGCTTCTCGGCGGGCTCATGAATGAAAGGCTCCGCTCCTACACCTACCTATATCCCGAGCCCGGAAAGGAGAGCGCCGCATTCTGGGTCTGCCCCGACATGGCGGCAGAAGCCGCGGCGCGTTTCGTCGGTATGGGCTTCACCGCGGTGAAATTCGACCCCGCCGGCCCCTACACGATCCGCGGCGGGCACGACCCAAGCCAATCGGACATCACCCGTTCGGTCGCCTTCTGCCGGGCGATCCGCGAGGCGGTGGGCGACCGGGCCGACCTCCTTTTCGGCACCCACGGCCAGTTCAACGTCGCGGGCGCCGTAAGGCTCGCCCAGGCGATCGAACCCTATGGCCCCTTGTGGTACGAGGAGCCGATCCCGCCCGACAACCTCCTCGACTTCGCCGAGGTGCAGAAGGCGGTGCGGATTCCGGTAGCCACGGGCGAGCGCTTCACCACCAAGGCGGAGTTTGCCACCGTGCTCAGGACCGGCGGTGCCCGCATCCTCCAGCCGGCCCTCGGCCGCGCGGGCGGCATCTGGGAGGGCAAGAAGATCGCCGTCATCGCCGAAGCCTTCACAGCGCAGGTCGCACCCCATCTCTACGCCGGGCCGGTCGAGTGGGCGGCCAACATCCATCTCGGCGCTTCGATCCCGAACCTCCTCATGGTCGAGACGATCGAGACCGGCGGCGCCTTCCACCTGAAGCTGGTCCGCAATTCGATCCGCTGGGACGACGGCTACGTGATCGTGCCGACCGAACCCGGCCTCGGCATCGACTTCGACGAGGACCTCGCCCGCGCCCATCCCTACACCGGCGAGCAACTGCACCTCGAAATGCAGGAAGCGCCCTGCGACTACCGCCGCCCGAACCTCTTCGAGGGCGGGGCCCCCAGAAAGGACTGAACGATGGGCGCCATCGTGGTCCTCGGCGTCTTCATGGCCGACCTCACCTTCCGCGCCGCACGCCAGCCGCGCATGGGAGAGACGCTGCCGGGCCTCGGATTCGCGATGGGACCCGGTGGCAAGGGATCGAACCAGGCCGTAGGGGCGGCGAAGGCCGGGGGCGAGGCCCGCATCATCACCCGCCTCGGCCGGGACGCCTTTGCAGAAATGGCCCGCGCGACCTGGGCCGCCGCAGGCGTGACGCCCGACGTGACGGAAGACGCCGAAAGCCACACCGGCGCGGCCTCCATCTTCATCGAAGCCGCGACGGGTGACAACGCCATCATCATCGCGCCAGGCGCGGCGGGCCGCATCTCGGTCGCCGACATCGAGGCTCGCGCGCCGCTCATCGCCGGCGCTTCCATCTTCATGACCCAGCTCGAACAGCCGCTTGACGCCGCCCTCCGCGCGCTCCAGATCGCCCGTGCGGGCGGTGCGCGGACCATCCTCAACCCCGCCCCCGCCGCGCCCCTGCCCGAAGGGACGCTGGCGCTCTGCGACTACCTCACCCCGAACGAGTCCGAGGCGGAGCTTCTCACCGGCCTGCCCGTCACCACGCTCAACGAGGCCCGGACGGCCGCCGCGGCGTTGCGCGGTGCCGGCGCCGGCACGGTGATCCTGACGCTCGGGGAGAAGGGCGCACTCTATCACGACGGGTCGGAAAGCACGCTGGTCCCGGCCTTCGACGCCGGTCCGGTGGCCGAGACGACGGGCGCGGGCGATGCCTTCAACGGCGCCTTCGCGGCTGCGCTCGCGCGCGGCATGGCACCCCGGGACGCGGTCCGTTTCGGCTGCGCGGCGGCCGCGATTTCGGTCACCAGGCCCGGAGCGGCAGCGTCGATGCCGACGCTGACCGAGATCGAGGAGATCCTTGCGCGCGGTTGAGATGGACCGGACCCGATCGCCGGGACCGTGGTGACGAGGGGGAATTGCGCTGCCGGCGCGACGCCGGGCCGAGGGTCGTCAGCTGCCGCCGGATCGTGCCGGCCGCTCATTCCCGGGCAATCACGTCGCGATCGCGAGAAGGACCAGCAGGGCCGCCGCTCCGAGGACGAAGGCCAGCACCGGCCCGAGGTCGATATCGTCCATCACGGCCGACAAAAGCTTTGGTCCCGCCCGATCATGTGAATCGGGCGGGACCAGTTCGGGAAATACCTCTGCACTCTTACGCACCGAACGCACTCGCTAACCCTTTAAGAACAATCAGTTACTCTATGCCTGCAATTATGCGCCGGTTCGCCCCCGCAACAAACCTGTCTAGTTGGACAAGACCCCTTTGACGTTCGTGCACAATGAATCCGCCGCCGGCCGATTACGGCTCTCCGGCCGGAAAATCCTCCATCCGGCCGCCCAAATCCCGCCACAAAGTGGACACTGTCCTGCCATGATCGCCGCGCCCGGCCGTCGCGACGCAGGTCGCGCGACTCAGCCCGGCGGGCGATTCGAGGCGCCCGTGACGGTCTCTGCGGCCGGCGAGAGGGAGAGATGGCGATCCCGGGAGGACTCGAACCCCCGACCTACTGCTTAGAAGGCAGCTGCTCTATCCAGCTGAGCTACGGGACCGCATGGCCCCCTTTAGCGGCAGCCGGCGGTTTCAGGCAAGGCCAAGCGTCATGAAGACGCTGTGGGGATCCTCGCGATAGCCCTCGAACGGCGCGCATTCGACAAAGCCTGCCCGGGCGTAGAGCGCACGGGCCGGGGCGAAGATGGGCTCCGCGCCGGTCTCGAGACTGATCCGGCGGCAGCCTTCCGCCCGGGCGTGGGCAATCAGATGGTCGAGCAGGAACCGCGACAGCCCCCGCCCCCGCGCCTCGGCCAGCACATGCATCGACTTAATCTCGGCATGCCCCGGGTCGATCCGCTTGAGCGCGCCCATGCCGACAGGACGGCCATCCTCTCGGATCACGAAGAAATCGATCCCCGGAAGCGCCAGTGCATCGGCCGAAAGCATGTGGATGCTTTCCGGCGGGGTTTCGGCGTGCATGTCGGCGGTGTGCCGTTCGTGCAGGAGCGCGAGTTCGGGATCGCAGGGATCGGCGCGGGCGATGACCGGCGGGCTCATGGCTTACCCCCTGGCAGCGGGCTCATTGCATCTTCGCCAGCGCGGACATGTCGGTGCCGTTCACCAGCACTTTGCCGTCGGCCGTCATCTCGATGTCCCAGACGAAGCGGCCGACGCCAGCGGGCTTCGCCATGCCGCGCAGCATCATGATGCCCGGAACGGCACCCGACCGCACATCCTCCGGCGCCGCGTTCAGCGCCTCGAGCGTGGCGTCGATGCCCGTCGCCCCAACCGTGACCTGGCCCTCGGGCATCCGGCCGGGACCCGCGTCGAAACCGCCCTCGTAGTCGAACGCATAGGTCGGCGTCCGGACTCCCTGCGGGGCAAGGGTGATGGTGACCTTGCCCTCGGGCAGAAGCGCCGCGAGGAGTTTCGCGTCAAAGTCCGCGCCCGGCTCGAAATCCGGTCCGATCGCGTCGAGAAGCAGCGCCGCCGGTGCCGCGAGATCGAAGCCCGAGACGGCGACGTCGATCGCCGCATCGAACGGGACAAGAGGCGGCACCCAGGCCGGCATGAGTTCGGTCGGGAGCTTCAGCCCCTTGACCGTGGCACTTTCGCGGAAATGTCCGTCGGAGACAGCGCCGCTCATGTCGAGGGCGAAGGCGAAGCTTTCGGCCGAGCCGGCGCCAAAGGGGGTCGTCACGCCAACGTCACGCGCCTCGCCCTTGCCCGAGAGCGACGACCACAGCGGAAGCGCCCGGCGGAGCGTCGCCTTCAAACCGTCGGTATCCGCCTTGATCGCCGCTTCCGAGGGATGAGCGACGAACCAGGCGAGGAGCGCATAGAGCGCCTCGGTCCGCAGTGCCCTTCCCTCGGCTGTGGCGGCATAGCCCGCGACAGTGATGTCGGCGCTGAGCGGCATCGCTTCGCCGCCACCCGTGCCGGGCATGACGCGGATCGTCTCGGCAATGCCCTCCGCGGCGTATCGCATCTCGGCGTCGACCCCGCTGCCTGTTACGGCGGCTTCGGCCGAAGTCTCCGCCGAAACGGTAGCGACGTCGTAGTGCACCTCGGTCACTGTCCCGTCCGGCTCCGTCTGGGTCTGGCGCGAGGTGACCCCGCTCGCCGTCGTCGCCGAAGTGCGGCAGGCCATGAGCGCCGTGTCGAAGGTGCAGTCCATCGCCATCTCTTCCGCCGCAGCCTCGAAGGTGAGCCTGCCGGGAACGTCGAGCCTGATCGACAGACGCTCGTTCTGCGCCACGGCCCAGGTGCCGTCGCCGTTGTCGGTGAGCCGGAAGTGGAAGGGCGAGACCTCGGCCGTGATGCCTTGACCGGCCAGCGCAATCCAGGGCGCGGGATCGAGTGTCACGGCGTAGCTGTCCCCCTCCGGGACAACGGCGATCACGCCCGGCGCCCGACCGAGATAGGTGGCAAGCGCGCTGTCGATCGCGGCCGCCCCCTCGGGCGTTGCCGGCGCAGCGGAAAGGGGCACGGCGGTGGAGCACAGCAGTGCGAAAGCGGTAAGCGATCGGATCATGAAATCTTCCCGTGGCGTCCGGAAGACAAACGGGGCGCCGTTGCCTGCGCCCCGCGTCCGGTGGTGAGGCTCCCGGCCATGCCGGATCAGTGGGTCCAGGGGCTGCGGCGATCGGTGGCGAAGTTCTCGCCATAACCGCGCGGGCGGATGTTCGGCTGGCGCTTGTGCGGTTCGGTCACGATGTAGTCGATCCCGTGTACCCGGGCGTAGTCCTCGGCTTCCGCGCGGCTTTCGAAGCGAAGGCGGACCTGGGTCTGGGTGTCACCCGAACCGGTCCAGCCCATCAGGGGATCGACCTGGCGCTCCTCGGACGGGGCGAACTCCAGGATCCACTGGCGGGTCTTGGCCATCCCGGATTGCATCGCATTGCGGGATGGCTGGTAGATGCGCGCACGCATGGGCAAACTCCGTCATGGTCCGGGCTCCTTATCCCGAATGACGGCGGTCCGCGCAAGAGGCTCGCGGACGGGATGGCTCCACTTCCGCGCCGGCGCATGTCCCTCAGGCCTCGCGCGGCCGCAGCGCCCCGGTGGTCGCAAGGACGATCGCCCCGGCGAGGCAGGCGGTGGCGGTGGCAAAGGTCACGGCGAGGCCCTGCACGACGGCCTCGGGGCGGGCGGCTCCGATGTCGGGCGTCCCGACCGCCAGGGCGAAAAGCGCCCCCATCGCTGCTGCCCCGGTGATCAGACCGAGGTTCCGCGACAGGTTGAGAAGCCCGGAGACCGTTCCCTTCCGGTCGGGCCCTGCATCCGCCATGATCGCCGTCGTGTTGGCCGCAAGGAAAAGCTGGTATCCCGGCGTCAGGATGGCCATCGCTGCAACATAGCCGCCAACGCCGGCGATGCCCGGCAGCACCGCGAAGGCCATGCTGCCAGCAGCCATCAGGGCGATGCCGGCGACAGCCATCCTCGCCGCGCCGAAGCGGTCCACGGTCCGGCCGGCGGGAAGGCCGCTCAAGGCCGCGAGCACCGGCCCCACCGCCATCACGGCGCCGACGTGTCCCGGGTCGAGTCCGAGGCCGCGCGACAGGACGAACGGCCCGACAACCAGCGTCGCCATCATCACCGCCGCTACCACCGCGTTCATTGCGAGCCCCGCGGCCATCACCGGATCGCGCAGCGCGGCCGGCGCGATCATCGGCCGTTCCGCGCGCGCCTCGACGCGCAGGAAGAGCGCGCCGCCCGCAACCGCGAGAAGGAGGAGCGCCGCGCGCAGCGCGCCCCGGGCATCGTCCAGCGTGAGCGCCATCGCATAGGCGCCGAGCGTCAGCGCGAGCACCGCCATGCCGGCGCGGTCGAAGGACGGCACTTGCCGCGCGGTGCCGGTCGCCGGCAGGAACCGGCGCACCGTCAGCATCGCGACCACCCCTGCGGCCATCAAGACGACGAAGACCGCCCGCCAGCCGGCCGCCCCGATCAGGAGACCGCCGAGCGCCGGACCGAGGGCGGTCCCGACCGCCGACATCGACCCGAGAATCCCGATGGCGCGTCCGGCCTTGCCCTCCGGTGCGGTGTCGCGGGCGAGCGCGACGGTCAGCGCCATCATCGCCGCCGCCCCCGCACCCTGCGCCGCCCGCGCTGCGACGAGGACCGGCAGGGTCGGCGCCGCGGCACAAACCACCGAGGCGAGGGAGAAGAGCGCGATCCCCCCGCCCAGAACCCGCCGGTGGCCGAAGCGGTCGCCCAGTTGTCCGGCCCCGACGACCAGCGTCGTCACGCTCAGAAGGTAGGCGATCGTCACCCACTGGGCGCCGGCGAAGCTTGCGCCAAGGTCCGCCGCGATGTCCGGCAGCGCGATGTTGGCGCCGCTGATGCCGAGGGCACCAAGAAGCGTGGTCAACGCCAACCCAGCCATCACGCCGCGCGCCGGCCCTGTCTTTCGGGTCTCCTGTACCTTGTCCATTCCTGTCTCCTGTTGCGGGAATCATCCTGGACAGGCAAGCTACGACTTCAAGTCAACTTGAGGTCAAGCATGAAATTTCTGGACATCGGCACGGTCGCGGAACAGTCCGGCGTTCCGCCCTCGACGTTGCGCTACTACGAGGAAATCGGACTCATATCGTCGCTCGGCCGGCATGGCCTGCGGCGCCAGTTCGGGCCAGAGGTTCTGCTGCAACTCTCGCTGATCGCGCTCGGCAAGTCGGCGGGGTTTTCGCTGGGCGAGATCGCGGGAATGTTCGGGTCCGATGGGGCGCCGGACCTGCCCCGCGCCGACTTCCATGCGCGGGCCGACGCGCTGGACCTTCAGATTCGCGGCCTGACCACCCTGCGCAACGCGCTGCGGCACGTCGCAGACTGCCCGGCCCCCTCGCATCTGGAATGTCCGACGTTCCGTCGGCTCATCCGTCTCGCGGGACGCCGGTCGCGGCCTGCCGGCCGGTCCGGCGCACCGACACCGGTGGCGCGCGATCAACGAACGGGCAAGCAGGGCTGACTGCCGGTCACATGCTCAGGGAGCGTGGGTGGGTGGTGGCTGGGTGAGGGCCAGGACCGGCAGCCAGCGCTGCTTGCCCACCCTTCTTACGGGCCGGATTGCTCGAATACAACTAAAAGTTGTTTTAAAGACGACCGGATCGCGCATATTCCTGCCGACGCGAACAGTTCCTCCCGCGCCCCGGCATCGTTTCTTCGGCAGGAACGTCCGCGCCGCCGCATCGCGCTTGAACCGGAACAAAAACGGACCAATCTAGGGGCCGAAGGAGAGGCCCATGCCCCACAACAACACCAACGCCCCTGTCGCCCGGCCCGACGTCCTGACCCGGCCGAAGCTGGAAGGCGGGCGGCGATTCGTGATGAAGACCGATTTCGAGCCGGCCGGCGACCAGCCGACCGCGATCGTGGAACTTGCCGAAGGCGTGAAGGCGGGCGAGCGCGACCAGGTGCTTCTCGGCGCGACCGGCACCGGCAAGACCTTCACCATGGCCAAGGTGATCGAGGAAACCCAGCGCCCGGCGATCATCCTCGCCCCGAACAAGACGCTCGCCGCCCAGCTTTACGGCGAGTTCAAGGGTTTCTTCCCGGAGAACTCGGTCGAGTATTTCGTCAGCTACTACGACTACTACCAGCCCGAGGCCTATGTCGCCCGGACCGACACCTATATCGAGAAGGAAAGCCAGATCAACGAACAGATCGACCGGATGCGCCACTCGGCCACCCGGGCGCTTCTGGAACGCGACGACGTGATCATCGTCGCCTCGGTTTCGTGCATCTACGGCATCGGCTCGGTCGAGACCTATTCGGCGATGACCCAGGACATGGAAGTGGGCAAACTCTACGAGCAGCGGAAATTCCTGTCCGAGCTGGTCGCCCAGCAATACCGCCGCGCCGATGCCGCCTTCCAGCGCGGCGCCTTCCGCGTCAAGGGCGACACCGTCGATGTCTGGCCCGCCCATCTCGAGGACCGCGCCTGGAAGTTCAGCTTCTTCGGCGAGGAACTCGAAGGCATCACCGAGTTCGACCCGCTCACCGGCCAGAAGACCGACAGCTTCGAGAAAATCCGCATCTATGCCAACAGCCACTACGTCACCCCCCGCCCCACCCTGCAGCAGGCGATCAAGGGCATCCGGGTGGAGCTTGCCCAGCGGCTGAAGCAGTTGCAGGACGAAGGCAAGCTCCTCGAAGCCCAGCGCCTCGAACAGCGCACCAATTTCGATCTCGAGATGCTGGAGGCCACCGGCTCCTGCGCCGGGATCGAGAATTACTCCCGCTACCTCACCGGCCGCGCCCCCGGCGAACCGCCGCCCACCCTCTTCGAATTCATCCCCGACCACGCCATCGTCTTCGCCGACGAATCCCACGTCTCGGTCCCGCAGATCGGCGGCATGTACAAGGGCGACTTCCGGCGGAAGTTCACGCTGGCCGAACACGGCTTCCGGCTCCCCTCCTGCATGGACAACCGCCCCTTGAAGTTCGAGGAATGGGATGCGATGCGCCCGCAGAGCGTCTTCGTCTCCGCCACGCCCGCCGCGTGGGAGCTGGAGCAGACCGGCGGCGTCTTCACCGAACAGGTGATCCGCCCGACCGGCCTTCTGGACCCGCAGGTCGAAATCCGCCCCGTCGAGATGCAGGTGGACGACCTTCTCGACGAGGTCCGCAAGGTCGCCGCCAGGGGCTTCCGCACCCTCGTCACCACGCTCACCAAGCGCATGGCCGAGGACCTGACCGAATACATGCACGAACAGGGCATCCGGGTCCGCTACATGCATTCCGACATCGATACCATCGAACGGATCGAGATCCTGCGCGACCTCCGCCTCGGCGCCTTCGACGTGCTCGTCGGCATCAACCTTTTGCGCGAGGGGCTCGACATCCCCGAATGCGGACTGGTGGCGATACTGGATGCCGACAAGGAAGGCTTCCTGCGTTCCGAGACCTCGCTGATCCAGACCATCGGCCGGGCGGCGCGGAACGCGGAAGGCAGGGTCATCATGTATGCCGACCGGGTGACGGGCAGCATGGAGCGCGCGCTGGCCGAGACCAACCGGCGCCGCGACAAGCAGATCGCCTATAACGAGGCGCACGGCATCACCCCGCAGACGATCAAGAAGAACGTCGAGGACATCCTCGCCGGGCTCTACAAGGGCGACGTCGACATGAACCGCGTGACGGCCAGGGTCGACCGCCCGATGCACGGCGCCAACCTCGAGGCGCATCTGGACGGCTTGCGGACGGCAATGCGCAAGGCGGCCGAGAACCTGGAATTCGAGGAGGCCGCCCGGATCAGGGACGAGGTCAAGCGGCTGGAGGCGGTCGATCTGGTGCTGTCGGACGATCCTTTGGCGCGGCAATCGGCGGTCGAGGAGGCGGTCGGCGAGGCGGTGAAGGCGCGGGGGAGGTCGACGGCCGGGCGACCGGGACAGCGGGGCGGGAGGAGGAGGGGGTAAATACATGCAGTACGTAGTGCGCATTATTGATTACGGTGAAGAACCCGACTTCAAATCCTTTGGCGACCTGCGAGATGCACGGCGGCGATACAATCGTGCAGCGTTTAGGGCGCTGGAAGATGAATTGCAGTCCGTGGCTCTATTTCGTGTCGAAACCGACGACGTCAGAAAGGCAGTCGACGCCGTGAAAGAGGGCAACTCAGGTGTGGCGGCATTGATGGAACTTACGGAAGACACTGAGACGACCGTTAGTAGGCTAAAATTGGATATCGATCTTTGATGAATCGTAGATACGTAAGACAGGAATGAAACAGCTACATGCTACTATTGAGGACTGTAGAATTTGGGGAAGATTCTCCGAACGCTTTGAAGCCTATGGTACAGTATCCGAACTTGTAGATCGCAGTCGTTGGATCGGATTGGATGGTCATTTGTGGTCAATGATCAAGATTGAAGCGGACGATGCAAAGTATTTGGTGCGTAGCTATCGCACTGAAGCGCAATACCACGAAGCTATTCCTACAATTGACTCGGCTGAAAAGACATTTCTTGAATTCAAAGGATATAAGATCAAGCGGAGTTTCTTTGCCTCGCCGATTTGGGTTTGTCAAGTATTAGTACAGTTTGATGCCTCCTATGCGATACTAGGATACTTCGCAAGACGGAATTTAGTTTCTATCTTTGACTATCTGGAAATTGTCTCTTCGTCCGAAGCGAAATTAATGGATACAGCAATCGCCGCAATCGCGGTTGAGAATCTTTAGCAGACCGTAGCGGGGGCGAACCTCCACATTGACACATGCTCATCCACCACTGCCGAACAAGCAAACTCCTTCCTCAACCCGCCCTTAACCGTCCCGCGCCAATCCTCCGCCCATGCGGAACCTGAACTCCCCCCTCTCGCCCGAGGTCTGGTTGAAGGACCTTTTCGCCTCCAAGGCGGTGCAGGAGGGTGCCGTGATCCGCCGCAAGGCGCGGGACATCGAACGCTTCGTGGGCATGGAGCGCTTCATGGCCGAGATCGACCGGCGCGGCTACCAGGTCGCCGAGAATTCCGGCCAGTTCGTCATCTTCTGCAACCGCGCGCCCATCCGCTGGCTCACCCCGCCCCGATAGGGCGATCCGCGCTTTCTTGAAAAGAAAACGCTACCCGAAATCCTTTCAGGATTTCGGCGCAGCATCGACCCTGCCTCCACCTCTGGACGGGCGCCCCGCTTCCGCTATCCTCGCCCCCATGACCGAGATGCCCGCTCACACGGATGCCTACCGCCCCGCCGAGATCGCCCGGCTGATCGAAAGCGCGGGCGTGGCCAAGGCCGCCCTGCCTGCGGGGCAGATGTTCGTGCTCGCGGTTCTTGCCGGCGCCTTCATCGGCTTCGGCGCGGCGGCCTACACCATGGTGATGACCGGGGCGGACCTCGCCCATGGTCCGGCGCGGCTGCTCGGCGGCGTCGTCTTCTCGCTCGGCCTGATCCTCGTCATCGTCGGCGGGGCGGAGCTCTTCACCGGCAACGCGCTCATGGTCATGGCGGCGGTGGACCGCAGGATCACGGCACGGCAGCTGTTGCGCAACTGGGGGGTCGTCTGGCTCGGCAACCTCGCGGGCGCGGCGGGGCTCGCCTTTGCATTCGGGCTTTCGGGCCTTCTCGACGGCCCCATGGGCGCCACGGCGGCGAAGATCGCGGCCGCGAAAGGCGCGCTGCCGCCGTTCGAGGCCTTCATGCGCGGGGTGCTCTGCAACGCGCTTGTCTGCCTCGCGGTCTGGCTCACCTTCGCGGCGCGGACGGCGGCGGGGAAGATCCTGGCGATCCTCTGGCCGATCAGCGCCTTCGTGCTCCTCGGCCTCGAACACTCCGTCGCCAACATGTACTTCTTCCCGCAGGGCTGGGCGGCGGGGGCGACGGCGGACCTGCCGGCGGCGGCGGCGAACCTCTTCTGGGTCACGCTCGGAAACATCCTCGGCGGCGCGGGCGGCGTGGCGCTTGCCTACCGCTTCGCCTATCTCGGCCCGGCACGACCCTGACGGCCGCAAGGCCCGCCGGCTCGCCGCGAAAGCGGCCTTTGTCCGGCCCCCGATGCCGGCTAGTGTTGCCCCATGCGCCGCTTCGCCGCCCTCCTCGCCTTCCTCGCGCCGGCTGCCTGGGGCGGCGACCCGGCGGCGGGGCACCCGGAGGCGGCGACGCTCTGCCTCGTCCCTCCCTACGACCAGACGGCGACCCCGGCACAGCGGTCGGCGCTCGCCCTACTCGACGCGATCGAGCGGCTGGACCCCGCTCCCGACCCGCTCCTGGAGGTTCTCCACCGGAACGGCACCGCGCTTTGCATCGAGGATAGGCCGACGACCGTCCGCGGCGCCTACAACGTCGACCGCAACCTGATCGAACTCAGCGCGGATCTCGATTTCGGTGAACGACTGTTGATCCTGATCCACGAGTTGCGCCACCTCGACCAGTACGGCCGCGGCTTCTGCCCCTCTACCGATTTCGACCTGAAGGAGGTCACGCGCTTCACCTACATGGTCGAGGCCGACGCGCAGGCGGTGGCCACCTACTACGCCTGGAAGCTGAAGGGCGCGGGCCAACCCGAGGCCTGGGATGCCATCGCGCGGCTGAAGGAATACGCCGACATCGGCGCCGTCTTCGCCGACAGCGTGCTGCAGGGAGCCTCGCCGGAGGACGCCGTCACGGCCGCGTTCGAGGCCTGGTTCACCTCGCCCTGGCGGGTGGAGACCTACCGGCTGTCGAGCTGCGCGGCCTATCTCGACCGGCTGGACGAAACAAAGCGCCTCAGAAGCTATGCGCCCCTGCCCGACGACTATTTCACCGGGCTCTGCACCCTTCCAGGCGGCGCCGCCTATGCCTGCACGCCGCCGGAGTGAGCGCCCTCAGTCGAAGTCGAATATCTCGCTCAGGAAGCTCTTGCGTTTGCGATAGGGCCGGCCGTGGCTATAGCGGTCGTCATCGTCGCGGTAATCGCCCCTGTCGTCCCGTCGCCGCGGCTCCTCGCGCGGGGCTTCGGGACGACGCTGCACCTCGCCCGCCGGTTCGGCCAGGGCAACCGAAGGCGCCGAGCGGTCGATGATCTTGTCGAGCTCCCCCCGGTCAAGCCAGACCCCCCGGCATTTCGGGCAGTAGTCGATCTCCACCCCCTGCCGGTCCATCATCTGAAGTTGGGTTCCATCCACCGGACACTGCATCGTCGCCTCTCTGTCGCTTGCGATGACGGCTATATGGGAAGCGCCGCGGCCTCGCGCAAACCCGCCCGCCGTGACACCGGGCGGGTTTGTGCGCGGCACAGGCCGCGGCAGGGCCGCAATGCTGCCCCGAATCTGCCGCATTCCATCGTTAACCAACCAGCAACATTAACGATTTCACCCACCCGCGAAGATCCGCGGGACAGAGAGAAGGACCACGCAATGATCCGCCCGCTCGCTCTCGCCGCGGCCCTGCTCGCAGCCCCGGCTGCCGAGGCCGCCACCGTCACCTTCGGCAACCTCGCGTCCTACGACGCCGCGCTCGGCGCGCCCTCCACGGTGTCGGAGACCTTCGACGGAGGCGTGCTGAACGGCACCGCAATCCAGCAGATCCTCGGCTCCCACAGCTTCAACAACAACCGGCTTCAGGGTATTGCCGGCGGCGGCACGAATCCGGCGCGGCAGTTCACCACGCTCGTCTTCTCGACCCGTGTCACGGCCTTCGCGGCGAGCTTCGCGAACCTCTCCGCGGGCGAGATCGCCAACGTCCTCCTCGACGGCATCCACGCAGCGACAATCACCGGCGGCACGACCTTCTTCGGCATCCAGTCGACGATCGCGTTCTCGTCGATCACGTTCCTCGACACCACCTTCCCGAGCGTGAACACCCAGTTCGCCATGGACAACGTGCGTGTATCGCCGATCCCGGTTGCAGCCGGGGCGCCGATGCTGCTCGGCGGGCTCGGCCTTCTCGCGGCGCTGCGCCGCCGCCGCCGCGCCTGATCGCACGACTGCAGGCAAGACCGGACGGCCGGCCTCTCAGGCCGGCCGTGCCACATCCACGACCTCGTACATCACCGGCTCGAAGCGCGAACAAAGCTCCGCGATCTTGCGGTTCCTCTCGCGCATCTCCGAGGTGCGCAGCATCGCCTGGAAATCCTCGCGGCGGCGCCACTGGGAGTAGTTGGCGATGCGGGTCTGCGCGTCGTTCATGTGCAGCCCCGCGCCGATGAACCCGGGCTGGTGGCGGATGACCTTCTCGTAGGCCTCCTTCAGCGCGTCCATCAGGTCGTGCGCCGTTCCCGGCGTCATCTCGAAAGTGGTGATGACGGTCTGGCCGCTGAAATCCTTGGAAATCTCGGGCATCTCTCTCCTCCGCAACAGGCGCGCGCCATGTGACTATCGCGCCGCGGCGCGGCACTGTAAACAGGCTCAGGCGTCCAGAAGCCGCATCACCTCTTCGGCCAGCGCCGCGACCTCGGCGCGGGCGGCACGGTGGCCGGCCTCCACCGCGCCGAGCCCCTGGCCCAGCGTCTCGGCATAGACGACGCGGGCAGCCAGTTTCGCCTCCACGACGCCGGCCGTGAGTTCCGCCGCCGCAGCCGCCACCTCCTCGCCGAGCCGCGTGCCGGCGCGGGTGCGGTTGAGAACGATCCAGGCCGCCTTCCGTTCGCGCCCGGCCAGGTCCAGGACGCCATCCGTCGCCCAGAGGTCGACATGCGAAGCGGCGACGGGGATCAGCACCAGGTCGGCCTCGCGCAACGCCGGCCGCAGATCGGCATCGACCTTGGGCGGCGTGTCGACGATAACCAGATCGACCGTCTTCTTCAGCTTCTCGCATTCGTATGAGACGCCCCAGGCCGAGGAGGTCGAGAACTCCAGCCCCGCCTCGCCCAGCCTTTCGCGCCGGGTCATGAACCAACGCCCGAGCGAGCCCTGCGGATCGGTGTCGAGAAGCGCAACGGTCATGCCGCGCCGGAGGTATTCGGCCGCGAGGTTGACGGCCAGCGTGGTCTTGCCCGAGCCGCCCTTCTGCTGGGCGATGGTGATCACTTTCCCGGGCATGGCTTCTCCTGCGCACTTTGCTGCATCGCAGCATAGCGTGGACAGGGCGGGGATGCACGAAGGAAGCGCGAAATGTCGCAGCGGCGACGGCGACCGGGGAAACGCTGGCCACCGCGCGACTTGCGCGCTGCGCCAGCGTACCCTGCGCCAGGATGTCGCGCCGGCGAAGGGCTTCAGCCGCCGACCTTCAGCACGATCTTGCCGATATGGCCCGAGCTTTCGATTCGCCGGTGCGCCTCGGCCGCGGCCTCCAGCGGGAATTCCGAATCCATCACCGGGGCCAGTCGTCCGGCCTCGATCATCGGCCAGACATGGGTCAGGAGCGCCTCGGCAATTCGCGCCTTGGCAAGATCGCTCTGCGGGCGCAGGGTCGAACCCGTGATCGTCTGGCGGCGCATCATCAGGGGGGCAAAGTTGATCTCGGCCTTCGGCCCCTGCAGGAAGGCGATCTGCACCAATCGCCCGTCGTCGGCCAGCGTCTTGAGGTTGCGCGCGATATAGTCGCCGCCGACCATGTCCAGGATGAGATCCGCGCCCCCCTCCCCGGCCAGGACCGCCACGAAATCCTCCTCCCGGTAGTTGATCGCGCGTTCCGCGCCGAGCGCCTCGCAGGCCGCGCACTTCTCGGCTGAGCCTGCGGTGGCGAAGACACGTGCCCCGAGCGCACCGGCGATCTGGATCGCCGTCGTGCCGATGCCCGAGGAGCCGCCGTGGACGAGGAACCTTTCGCCCGCCCGCAGACCGCCGCGCATCACCACATTGGACCAGACGGTGAAGCAGGTCTCAGGCAGGCATGCGGCCTCGCGCAGACCGGTGCCCTTCGGCACCGGCAGCGCATGGGCGGCGGCGGTGACCGCGTATTCGGCATAGCCCCCTCCGGGCAGCAGCGCCGTCACCGCGTCACCGACGGCCCAGTCCGTCACGCCGGGGCCGAGCGCCGCGACGATTCCGGCCGCCTCAAGCCCCGGCAGGGGCGAGGCGGAGGGCGGCGGCGCGTAGGCGCCCGCGCGCTGCAAGGCATCGGGGCGGTTCACGCCGGCATAGGCGACCTCGATCAGGATCTGCCCCTGCCCGGGCTTCGGCACCGGCACCTCGGTCACTCGCAGTACCTCGGGCCCGCCGGGGCGGGAAATTTCGACGGCGCGCATCGCTGCGGGCAGGCTCATCCCCGACCACCGCCCATGCGGCCCGGCAGGTCCCAGGGCGGGCCCGCGGGCGGGCGGACCCGGCCGAGCGCCTTCAGCGGGCCCTCCAGCATCCGGCCGAGGACCGGGCTGTCGCGAACCCCTGCCTTGAACTTTTCGAACCGCATCACGCCCTCGATCCGCCGGTCGAGGAATTGCCATGTCGCCTGATGTCCCTCGCTGTCGTCGGCCAGCCAGAACAGCACGGTGGCGGAATAGACCGCCGAGAGCGTGGCGCGCTTGGAATACCAGTTGATGTCGTCCGATCTGTCGCCGAGCGCCCGCCAGATCGCATCCGCCGTGCCCCAGATCAGCCCGACCCCGGTTGCGGCGTTCTGCGGCAGCGCGAAAAGCGACGCCCCTCGGCGGACGACCTCCCTGTCGGCGCCTTCCAGCCTCAGCCGGACCGCCCGCGCGACCCGGTCGCGGAAGCGCAGGGCCGAGAGGTCTTCGCCCGCCAGTGCCGCCTCCATCTCCCGATCGCCCTGCCGGTGGAAGGCCACGGCGAGGTCGAGCGCCCCCCGCGGGCAGATCGCGCGGGCAAGCTCGGGCGCGATGCCCGTTTCCGATGCCGCCGCGCGAAACGCGGCCTCCGACCAGCCGTCGAAGGTCACATGCGGCAGGATTGCCGCGAGAAGCCGCCCGGCGGCCGTTCCGATCCCCTTTTCCATGGCGCGAAAGCCCCCTTCCCGGCGGTGGACAAGCTGCCGGCGCCCTGCTATAGGGGCGCCTCCTGCGACGGAATGCAACTCTAACTTAGGAAGGTGGTGACAACCACATGCAGGTCAGCGTTCGCGACAACAATGTCGAACAGGCGCTTCGTGCTCTGAAGAAGAAGCTTCAGCGCGAAGGGGTCTTTCGCGAGATGAAGCTCAAGCAGCATTTCGAGAAGCCCTCCGTCAAGAAAGCGCGCGAGAAGGCCGAGGCCGTCCGCCGTGCCCGCAAACTGGCACGCAAGAAGGCCCAGCGCGAAGGCGCTCTCTGAGACGACTGTGACGCTGGCGGGGAAACCCGCGCAAAGACGAACCCCCGGGGCCCGGCCGCGGGGGTTTTTCCTTGGGTGGTCGAACCCGGTTTGCGACAAGGACAGGCGCTGCCCGGGCGAAACCGCGCACCCCTCAAGCCACCAGCGCCTCGGCTCGCTTCAGGTCCACGCTGACAAGCTGGCTGACCCCCTGCTCGGCCATCGTCACGCCGAAGAGCCGGTCCATCCGGCTCATTGTCACGGCATGGTGGGTGATGACGAGGAAGCGGGTATCGGTCCGCCGCGTCATCTCGTCCATCAGGTCGCAGAAGCGCGTCACGTTGGCGTCGTCAAGGGGCGCGTCGACCTCGTCCAGCACACAGATCGGCGCGGGGTTCGCAAGGAAGACCGCGAAGATCAGCGCCAGCGCCGTCAGCGTCTGCTCGCCGCCCGACAGCAGGCTGAGCGTGGCCAGCTTCTTGCCCGGCGGCTGGCACATGATCTCCAGCCCCGCCTCAAGGGGATCGTCGCTTTCCACCAGCACGAGGTTCGCCTCGCCGCCGCCGAAAAGATGGGTGAAGAGCATCCGGAAATTGCCGTTCACCTGTTCGAACGCGGTCAGGAGCCGCTCGCGCCCCTCGCGGTTCAGCCCGGCGATGCCGGCGCGGAGCTTCTTGATCGCCTCCTCCAGATCGGCCTTCTCCATGACCAGCGTGTCATGCTCGGCCTGCACCTCCTTCGCGTCCTCCTCGGCGCGCAGGTTCACCGCGCCGAGGGCATCGCGCTGACGGCGAAGCCGCTGGACGTCGTTGTCGAGCGCCTCGGCGCCTGGCATCCGGTCGGGGTCGGCGCCGAGAGACTGGAGGAGCGTGCCCGGCGTGTTGTCGGTCTCCTCGCGGATACGGTCGGCGGCTGCGGTCACCGTCTCGCGCGCGGCCTCGGCGCGGGCCTCCGCCCGGGCGCGAGCCTCGCGCGCCTCAGAGGCCGCGCGCTCCGCCTCGCGTTCGACCTCCGTCGCCTGACGGAGCGCGGTCTCCGCCTCCGAAAGCCGGTCGGCGGCGGCGCGGCGGCGCGCCTCGGCCGTGTCGATCGCCCCCGAAAGCTCGGCGTGTTTCGCCGCAATCTCGGCCGGCGCGGCCGAGGCGGCCGCCAGTTCCGCCTCCGACGCCGCCTTGCGCTCGCCAAGTTCCGCCATGCGCTTCTCGGCCGTCTCCAGCCGGTGCTTCCAGCCCGAGATTTCCTTGATGATCTCCTGCCGGCGCTTCATCCGCGCCTCGCCCTCGCGGCGAACCTCGTCATGGGCAGAGCGCTTGGCGAGCATCGTCACCCGCGCCGCCTCGACCGTCAGCTTCACGTCTTCGACCTCGGCGCGGGCGGCGCCAAGGTCCGGCAAGGCTTTCACGGCCGCTTCCGCCTCGCTCAGTTGCGCCCGAGCGGCCAGCGCGGCCTCCTCGTGGCGGGCCACGGCGAGGCGGGCGCTTTCCAGCTTGCCGCCGACGATCGACTGATCGGCCTCGGCGCGGCTGAGCGCGCGCGACGCCTCGGCCATGCGCCGGTCGGCCTCGCGCCGGGCTTCGCGGGCGGCGCGGTCCGCCTCGGCGGCCTCGGCCAGCCGGCGGGTCAGATGCGTGTGCGCCTGCCGCGACCCCTCGGCCCGGCCCTTCGCCTCCTCGAGGTCGCGCTTGAGGTCGGTAAGCCGGTTGAGTTGCTGGAGCCGGAGCGCCGCTGCCGTCGGTGCATCCTCCGCCCCGGCGCGGAATCCGTCCCAGCGCCAGAGGTCGCCCTCCTCGGACACGAGCCTCTGGCCGGGCTTCAGGAGAGGTTGCAGCCGCGCCCCATCCCTGCGGTCCACGAGCCCGATCTGGCCGATCCGGCGGGCCAGCACCGGCGGCACGTTGACGTAGGCCGAGAGCGCTGGCACGCCCTCGGGCAGTGCCTGCGCCTGCCCATAGCCCGGCAGCACCGCCCACCCCGAAGCCGCATCCGCCGCCACTTCGGGCGCGCGCAGATCGTCGGCGAGCGCCGCGCCGAGCGCCTTCTCGTAACCCTTCCTGACGTCCACCCGATCCAGCAACTGCTTGCCCGCGGAAGCCTCGCGCTCCACGAGCTTCATCAGAGCCATGGCCTCGGCCTTCAGCGCGGCGAACTCGCCCTCGGCCTCCGACAGCACCGCGCGGGCATCGGTCTCGCGCGCCTGAACTTCCGTCCGGGCCTCATCGGCCGTCACCAGCGCCGCCTCCGCCGCGTCTGCCGCCGTCGTGGCTTCGGCCTGCGTCCGCTCGGCCGCCGCGTGATCGGTGGCCGCTTTCGCCAGCGCCGCCTCCGCCTCGGCCGCCGCCGTCCGTGCCCGCGCCGCCTCCGACTCCGATTTCTCGACCGTCGCGCGGCTGTCGGCAAAGAGCCGGTGCGCCGACTGGTGGCGGGCGGAAAGCCGCGCCACGTCCTCGGTCAGTTCCGACAGCGCCGCCTCCCGCTCCGAAAGCACCCGCGCCGCCGCCTGCGCGGCCTCCAGAGCCTCGGCGAGCCGCTGCTCGTGTCCCTCGGCGGCTTTCGCCAGTTGCGTCTGTTCCCAGTCCAGCCGCCCGATCGTCTCGCCCGCATCGCGGTTGAGCCCCGCCTCCCGCTCCATGTCGCGGGCAAGCTGGCCGATCCGACCCGTCAGCGTCTCGATCGCCTGGACCGCCCGCGTCTCCTCGGCCTTCAACGCGTCGCGCCCCACCTGCAGGCGCTGGAGTATCGCGGCCGCCACCGCCTCCTCCTCGCGGAGCGGCGGGAGCGCCCCCTCGGCCTCGCCGCGCACCTTTGCGGCCGCCCGGGCCGCAGCCTCGCCCTGCGCCGCGAGGCGCGTGCATTCGGTCAGCCCGGCCTCGGCCGCCATGCGCGCCTCGTCCGCCTCGCGCCAGCGGCGGTAGAGGAGCATCCCCTCCACCCGCCGGAGTTCCTCGCCGATCTCGCGGTAGCGCGCCGCCTGCCGCGCCTGCCGGGCGAGTTGCACGATCTGCTGGGCCAACTGCTCCACCACGTCGTCCACGCGGGCAAGGTTCTGTTCGGTGGCCGAGAGCTTCAGTTCCGCCTCATGGCGGCGCTGGTAGAGGCCCGAGATGCCGGCGGCCTCCTCGAGTACGCGCCGGCGGTTCTTCGGCCGCGCGTTGATCAGTTCCGCGATCTGCCCCTGCCGCACAAGGGCCGGTGAATGCGCGCCGGTGGAGGCATCCGCAAAGAGCATCTGCACGTCCCGCGCCCGCACATCCTTGCTGTTCGCCTTGTAGGCGGACCCCGCATCGCGGGTGATCCGCCGCGTGATCTCCAGCAGGTCCTGGTCGTTGAAGCCCGAAGGCGCGAGCCTCTCGGAATTGTCTATCGTCAGCGAGACCTCGGCGAAGTTCCGCGCCGGCCGGGTGGCGGCCCCGGCGAAGATCACGTCCTCCATCCCGTCGCCGCGCATCGCCGTCGGGCGGTTCTCGCCCATCACCCAGCGCAGGGCCTCCAGAAGGTTCGACTTGCCGCAACCGTTCGGCCCCACGACACCCGTCAGCCCGTCATGGATCACGAGGTCCGTGGGGTCCACGAAGCTCTTGAAGCCGTTCAGTCTGAGCCTGGTGAAGCGCACGTGCCGCCTTCGCTGATTCCCGCCGGTCTGCGATCTTCGCGGCGAGCGGGGGGCCAAGTCAACCACCCCGCCCCGCATGTGGAGGCGTCTGCGCGGTTTTCCACAAGATATCGGGTAATTCGCATCGCGAACACCCCCTCGTCCCCGCTTGACCCGACGCCTTTCCGGGCGCCAAATCGGTGTCTGACGAGGGAGGGCAGGATGGAGGGCGGAACCGGGCGGTGCCTCTGCGGCAAAGTGCGATTCGCCTTCGAGGGCGCCCCCAACTGGCAGGCGCATTGCCATTGCGAAAGCTGTCGCCGCGCGACGGCCTCGCCCTTCACCAGCTATTTCGGAGTGAGCCACGGGCGCTGGCACTGGACCGGGACCACGCCGGTCGCCTTCGTCTCGTCCCCCGGCGTTAAGCGGCATTTCTGCACAACCTGCGGCAGCCCCATGGCCTACGAGGGCGACCGCTGGCCGCACGAGATCCACTTCTTCGCCGCCACACTCGACGACCCCGCCGCGTTCCGGCCGACCGCCCACGTCAACTGGAACGAGCACCTGTCCTGGGTCCGCCTCGCCGACGGCCTGCCGGTGCGCCACGCGCCGCGCCGCCTGACCGGTGCGGAGGACATGGGGCCGATCCTCAACCTCATCCGCGAAGCCTTCGCCTACATGGACGGGATCGTCGATCCGCCGTCCTCCGTCCACGACCTGACAGGGCCGGCGCTGGCCGAGGCGGCGCGCACGGGTGAGGTCTGGGTGATCGACGAACTCGGCGCGCCCCTTGCCTGCATGGTTCTGACGCCGAAACCCGGCCGGCTCCACATCGGCAAGCTCGCCGTTGCCGCCGGCCAGCGCCGCAAGGGGCTCGCGCGCCAGCTCCTCGCCCATGCGACGACCCGCGCGAAGGCCCTCGGCCTGCCGCTTCTGGAAATGCAGAGCCGGGTGGAACTGACCGGCAACCACGCCGCCTTCGAGGCGATGGGCTTCGTCCGTGCGGGCGAGACCGCGCACCGCGGCTACGACCGGCCGACGTCGGTCACCTTCCGGCGGCCGTTGCCGTGATCCTGCGTGCCGCTCTTGCCGCTGCTCTCGTCGCCGCCACGCCGGTCGGCGCGGGTCCGCTGGACGGCAAGCGCTACATGATCGAACTCACATCCTCGCAATACGGCAGCGGTTACGGCGAATACCTGGTGCCGCCCCTGGCCGCCGCGCTCGCGAAGGCCGGCCTGCGGACCGCGCGCCAACCGCCCGTGGACATCATCGTGAACGTCGTCACCGGCGCCGACGTCGGACGCTGGGTGGGCACCGGCGCATCCCGCCAATGGCTCTACACGGTCACCGTAACCGTCGGCATCTCGCCGGAAGCCTACGTCATCCCGCCCGACGGCACGCCGGCCTTCGGGGTCAGGGCGAAGCTCGTGACCCCCAACCCGGACCGCGAGGACGAACTCGACTGTCTGATCCGACTGGCCGCCCGCACTGCCGTCGCCAACTGGCGCCCGACCGGCATGTTCGGAACCGACGGCAGCGCCTGTCGCCGGAGGTGAGGTCAGAGACTGTCCTCGACCCGGAAGCCTTCCGGGACGCCGTCGCGCCCGTCCAGCACCAGATCGGCCATCACCTCGGCCACCTTCGGCGCCATGCCGAAGCCGATCTTGAAGCCGCCGTTGGCGATGAAATGGCCTTCGCGCCCCGGCCAGGGGCCGAGCATCGGCGCAAGGCTTTTCGCCCGTGGCCGCACGCCGGCCCAGCGTTCGATGACCGGCGCCTCCGCCAGCGCCGGGCAAAGCGCCCGCGCCCGGTCGATCAGCACCTCGAGCCGGTCGTCGGTCGTGTCGGGCGCGGCAAAGTCGCGCTCGGCCGTCGAACCCACTGCCACGGTCCCGTCGTGGTGCGGCACCACATGCAGACCGTCGGCGAAAAGCTGCGGCCGGTCGCCCGCCGCGCAGGCGAAAAGAGCCGCCTGGCCCTTCACGCCCGACCCGACCGTCCGCCCGAGGTCCGCCGACAGCGCCGCGAGTCCCGCCAGACCGGTCGCCCAGACGACGGCGCCCGGGCTTCCTTGTTCCCCGATTGCCCCCGCGGGAGGCTCCGCCCGCGCCTCCTCCACGACGCCGCCAAGTGCCCGGACCGCCGCCGCCAGCGCCCGTCCCGCGTCGCGCGGATGAAGCCGCGCCGACAGCGTGTCCTCGACCAGAAGCCCCGTCGGGCTGGCCGGGGCCCAGCCATCCGAAGGCGCCGCGACAACCCGCCACGCGGCTCGCCCCCGCCACAGCGTCTCGGCCCCCGCTGCCCGCTCTTGCGCCCGCGCGACCGCCTCGGCGTCGGCCAGCGGCTGCCAGCGACCCGATCGCGCGTAACCGGGATCGACGCCCGAGACTGCGCGGACCTCCTCCCAGAAGGCCCCGGCCATGAGCAGGCTATCGAGCTGGAACGCCTTCTTCGCGTTCCACTGCTCCGGCACATGTGGCGCCAGCGCACCGACGAGCCCGCCCGAGGTCCCCGCGCCGATCCGGTCGCGCTCGCAAAGGATCACGCGCGCCCCCCGACGCGCGCAGGCGAAGGCGACGGCCAGCCCGAAGATGCCGCCCCCCATCACCGTCACTTCTGCCGTTGCCATTCACCGGCCCCTTCCCGTAAGTGCCGCCCAGAGGGGTAGTCGAGATGCCGGCCGGGAACCAGTGCGACACGGTGACATGGAAGGACGGCACCCCCCTCTCCAGCAGGTTTGACGACCCGTATTTCTCGCTCCAGGACGGGCTGGCCGAATCCCGGCACGTCTTTCTCGCCGGCAACGGCCTGCCCGGGCGCTTCCGCGACGGCTTCCGCATCGCCGAGCTTGGCTTCGGCACCGCGCTCAACCTCGTCGCCACTGTCCTCGCCTGGCAGGCGGCCGGCGTCCCGGGCCGCTTCGCCTTCACGAGTTTCGAAGCCTTCCCCATGCCCGCGGGCGACATGGCGGCCGCCCTTGCCGCCTTCCCGGAGGCGCACGCCGTGGCAGGGCCGCTCCTCTCCGCCTGGGCCGCGGGTGCGCGCCGCTTCGCCTTCGGCCCGGCCGAGGTGGAGATCGTCGCCGGCGACGCGCGCGACACGCTCGCCCGCTGGCCCGGCATGGCCGACGCCTGGTTCCTCGATGGCTTCTCGCCCGCGAAGAACCCCGAACTCTGGAGCGATGCGCTCCTCGCCGAGGTCGCCCGCCACACCGCGCCCGGCGGCAGCTTCGCGACCTACACCGCGGCGGGCCATGTCCGCAGGGCCTTGGCTTCGGCGGGCTTTCGGGTAGAGCGGGGGGCCGGCTTCGGCGCCAAGCGGCACATGAGCCGCGGCACCCTCAAGGACGGGACATGACAGACCAGAACTTCCGCTTCGGCGCGATACTGATGACGCTCTCGACCTTCGTCTTCGCGATGCAGGACGGCATCTCGCGCCACCTCGCCGACACCTACAATGTCTACATGGTGGTGATGATCCGCTACTGGTTCTTCGCGCTCTTCGTCCTTGCCCTGGCCGCGCGCCGGCTGCCCGGCGGGATCGCCGCCGCGCTCAGGCCGCAGTTTCCCTTGCTGCAGATCACCCGCGGCGTCCTCCTCGCGGCCGAGATCGTCGTCATGGTCACCGCCTTCACCCTCCTCGGGCTGGTCGAAACCCACGCCGTCTTCGTCTGCTATCCGCTGCTCGTCGCCGCCCTGTCCGGGCCCGTGCTCGGCGAACGTGTCGGCTGGCGGCGCTGGAGCGCGATCGGCGTCGGGTTCGTCGGCGTCCTCGTCATCCTCCAGCCCGGCCTGCGGGTCTTCTCGACCGCCGCCCTCGTGCCACTCCTCGGCGCGTTCATGTTCGCGCTCTACGGGCTCCTGACCCGCTACGTCGCGCGCGGCGACAGCGCCATGGTCAGCTTCTTCTGGACCGGGATGGGCGGCGCCGTCCTGATGACCGCCGTCGGCCTGTTCCACTGGCAAGCGATGTCCGCCCCCGACTGGGCCTGGATGGCCGTCCTCTGCTGCACGGCCGTGCTCGGCCACTGGCTGATGATCCGCGCGCTGGAGGTGGCGGAGGCGAGCGCCCTGCAACCCTTCGCCTACCTCCTGCTGCCCTTCGCCGCCACGCTCGGCATCACCGTCTTCGGCGACCGGCTGGAGCCCAACGTGGCCCTCGGCGCCGGCATCGTCGTCGCCTCGGGACTCTTCACCCTGTGGCGGGCGCGGAAGACGGGGCGGGGCGCGGTCGCGGGCGGGCCGTGACTCGTTCTCCGGGCAAGTCAGGCGTCGCCGTCGCCCGGCAGTTTCAGGCGCGGCGGGACGGCGTCGCGGAACGAATCGAAGCTCTTCCAGGCGGGCTCCACCGGCGCCGTGCCGGCGCGGGGGATGTAGATCGAGGGTCCGTCCGGTCCGGGGATGTAGCGCGGACAGTTCGGAAAGATCGCCCGCGCCCTGACGCGCACCAGAAGCTGTGCGCCGACGAAGGCAGCGAGTTCGGCATCGTCCCGCGTGACCGTCGCGGTGCCGTTCACCCTCAGCCGGCGCGGCCGTTCGCCCATCGCGATGAACAGGAGGCCGACCTCGGGATTTGCCCTGATGTTGCCAAGGCTCTTGAACATGCCGTTGCCGTCGTAGTCCGGGAAGGCAATCTCGTCGCCGCCCGTGACGCGGACGAAGCCCGGGGCGCCGCCCTTGAAGGAACAGTCGGGCCGCCCAACGGCATCCGCCGTCGCCAGGAAGAAGAACTCCACCCCCTCGATGAACGCACGATCCTCGGCGCTGAACTCGCGCCGCAGCGTCACCTGCTCCAGCCGGTCGGCGATCCTGCGGCTGCCGAACTCGTCCTGCAATTCCCGGTTTCCGCTGTGAAAGAGCAGGCTTGCCATCGGCGCGACGCTCCCTGATGCGAGCACGAGGATAGCACGTCGCGGGCGTGCGGCGTAGGGTATGCCGCGCCCCTCACCGCCCCTTCAGTTCCTCGGTAAACCGCAACGGCCCGGTCTGGCCCGTCAGCCGCGCCCGGTAGACGGGCAGGCTCTCGGCGACGCGCATCACGTAGGTCTGGGTCTCGCGGAACGGGATCGCCTCGATCCAGTCCACCGGGTCCACGCCCTCGGCCCTTGGGTCGCCCAGCTCCGCGATCCACTGCCGCGACCGGCCCGGGCCGGCGTTGTACCCCGCCGCGACCAGAAGCGGTGATGGTCCGAACTCGGCCACCAACTCGTCGAGATAGGCCGCGCCGAGCCGGGCGTTGTACTGCCAGTCGGTCGTCAGCTTGCCCGGCTCGTAGGCGACGCCGATCTTCTCTGCCATCATCTTCGCCGTTCCCGGCATGACCTGCATCAGCCCGCGCGCACCCGCGTGCGACACGACGGAGGCGTTGAACTCGCTTTCCCGCCGCGCGATCGACAGGGCAAGCTCCGGCCGCACCGGCAGGTCGAGCCCGGACAGCGCCGGCACCGGAAAATAGGCCGAGGGCCAGATCACGCCCTTGTCGGCCGCCGCCTTGGCAAGCGAGAGCGCCACGTAGGGTTCACCCGCCTCCATCGCCATGCCGGCGAGCGCGCCGATCTCGAAGCCCGAAAGACCCTCGCCGAGATGCAGGAGGAACCGCGCGGCAAGCGTCTCGTCCCCCGCGGCCATCAACTCGCGCGCGGCGAGGAAGACGGTGCTCCGGGCAAAGGGCATCCCCCGCCAGTCCGGGTAGCTCTCGCCCCCCGCCATCGCGGGCGAGAGCGGCAGGCCGACCTTCTCGGCCGAGAGGAGGCCGTAGAAGGCGGTCGGATAGCGCGCGCCCTCGGCATAGGCGGAGGCCGCGTCGGCCTCGCGGCCCAGCGCCTCGAAGGCGCGGCCGCGCCAGTAATGGGCGCGGGCGAGGCTGATCGGCCCGTTCACGGCCTTGGCGAAGCGGTCGAAGTGCTGCAGGGCTGTCCCGGCATCACCGAGTTTCCTGAGCGCGATGTAGCCGGCGAGCCATTCGAGGTCGGCGTAGTCCTCGCCCGACCGCAGATGGTGCCAGGCCGCCATCCTGTAGGCGCGCCCGGCATCGCCCTCGCGCATCTCCTTCCGGGCGAGCCTTCGGCGCCAGTCGGCCCATTGCTTCGGGTCGCCCAGCGCCTCGGCGCTCTGCGACCGTTCGAGAAGGAGGGTGTCGGCGCTGTCGTAGAGGTCCTTGCGGATGCGCCAGCGGAAGCGGTCGTAGGCGAGTCCGCCGGAATTGACGGCCTTCTCGGGCAGCGCCGCAAGGAGCGCGTCGATCCCATCGGCATCGGTCTGGAGCGCCACCCGCGCCTCCGCGACCGCCCGGGTATAGGGGCTGGCGAGCGGCAGCATCCGCTGCACGTCGGCGGTGTTGCCGTCGCGCAGCATGGCGGCGACGCGGCCGTCATGGTGATCCTTCAGCCAGTCGCCATGCCGGGCGAGGAACAATTCATGCTCGACCTTGGTCAGGGCCAGGGTCCGCCAGGCTCGCACCGCCTCCTCCTTGGCGGCCGCCTCCTGTCCCACGGACAGCAGCGCGGCAATCAGCGCGAGGCTGCCGGTGCCGGTCTGCGGGCGCGCCTTGGCGAACCAGGCGATGATGGTGGAGGCGGCAATGTCCTCGGCGATGACGCGCTCGCCCTGCTCGCGCAGGAGTTTCAGACCCGGCCAGTCCGGATGGCGGTCGACGAAGGCCACGTATTCGTCGAACCCGCCCTTGCCGTCCCTCAGGCGCTGCCAGTCGATGACGGCTGCGGCGAGCGGGCCGGCCGCCCGAGACTGCGCCACCGCCGCGGGCCAGTCCTTCGCCTCCGCGGCCGCAAGCGCGGCACGGAATGCAGCCGGATCGTCCGCGCGGACGGCGGGACTCATAAGAAGAAGCGCAGCGAGCGCCAGCAGCGCCGCGCGCAGGGTCTTCAGGGTCATTTTTCGCTCTGCCTCGGTGTTTTCCAGGAAGATAACGCCGGAGCCGCCCACCGCAACACACAAACTTGGCAATCACGGTGCCGCCCTATAGGTTCCGCGCGATTTCAGCGGGCGAGTCTCGCCCAGAACCGCAGGGAGCGTGTCATGTTCAAAGGGTCCTATGTCGCCCTCGTCACGCCGTTCAGGAACGGCGCTCTGGATCTGGACGCGCTCAAGAAACTCGTGGACTGGCATGTCGCCGAGGGCACGCACGGCCTTGTTCCCGTCGGCACCACCGGCGAAAGCCCGACGCTTTCCCACGAGGAGCATGGCCGGGTGATAGAGGAAGTGGTGAAGGCCGCCGCCGGCCGCGTCCCGGTGATCGCCGGGGCCGGGTCGAACAACACGGCGGAGGGCGTCGCGCTGATCCAGCACGCCGAGAAGGCGGGCGCCGACGCGGCGCTGGTCGTCACGCCCTATTACAACAAGCCGACGCAGCGCGGCCTCATCGCCCATTTCAAGGCGATGCACGACGCCTGCAACCTGCCGATCATCATCTACAACATCCCGCCGCGCTCGGTGATTGACATGACGCCCGAGACGATGGGCGAACTGGCGAAACTTCCCCGCATCGTCGGCGTCAAGGACGCCACCGGCAAGATCGAGCGGGTGAGCCAGCAGCGCGCGTCCTGCGGCAAGGATTTCATCCAGCTTTCGGGCGAGGACGCGACCGCGCTCGGCTTCAACGCGCACGGCGGCGTGGGCTGCATCTCGGTCACCGCCAACGTCGCGCCGCGCCTTTGCGCCGAGTTCCAGGCGGCGACACTTGCCGGTGACTACGCGAAGGCGCTCGACTACCAGGACCGGCTGATGCCCCTGCACGAGGCGATTTTCGTCGAACCCGGCCTCGCTGGCGCGAAATACGGGCTCTCGAAGCTAGGCCTCTGTTCGGAGGAAGTGCGCTCGCCGCTGACGACGCTCCTGCCCGAGACGAAGGCAAGAATCGACGCCGCGATGCGTCACGCGGGGATCGCGAACTAGGGTCCGGGCCGTCACCCGCCGCCGGCGACAGGGCGCCTCCCCTCCCCCCCGCGCGGGGAGGGGAGGAGGGTGGGGGGCGCCGGACTTGCGTCCGGCACGGCGCTGCATCGACATGCGGGCTGGCCAAGTCTGCCCCTCCGCGCTAGCCATTTGATCAAACCGGCACGGAGAGCCCCCATGACCCCCGACATGATCCTGACCAACGCGCGCGTCCTGACGATGGACCCCGCCCGCCCCCGCGCCGAGGCCGTGGCGATCGCCGCCGACCGGATCGCGGCGGTGGGGAGCCGGGCAGCGATCGAGCCCCTAGCCGGCCCGGCGACCGAGGTCATCGACTGCAGAGGCGCCACCCTCCTGCCCGGCTTCGTCGAAAGCCACCTCCACCTCGTCCTCGGCGGTGCCGAGCTTGCGCACCTGCAACTGACCCATGCGGAAGGAGAGGCCGCGCTCGCCGCCGCCTTCCGCGCCTTTGCCGTCGAACACCCCGACCGGCCGCTCCTGATGGCGCAGGGCGGGCACTACGCCATGCTCGACCATCCGATGACCCGGCATGACCTCGATCGCGTCCTCGCCGACCGGCCCATCGCCATCACCGCGCATGACCATCACACGGTCTGGGCCAATACCGCCGCGCTGAAGGCGGCCGGCCTTCTACAGGGCGCCGCCATGCCGCACGGCCACGAGGTCGTCATGGGGCCTGACGGCACCGCGACCGGCGAACTGAGGGAATTCGAGGCCTTCGCCCCGGTGGTCGCGCTCGGCGGCGAGGCGCGGCTCAACCTCGGCATCGCGACGGGGGGCGAACCCTCGCCCTGGCCCACGGAAGCCGAACAGGCCGTGGACCGGGCCAAGGTCGCGCGCGGCCTCGCCCATGCGGCACGCCACGGCATCACCGCGATGGTGAACATGGACGGCAACCGCTACACGCTGGAGCTTCTGCGCGGCCTCCAGAGGGAAGGCGGGCTGACCGCGCGGGTGAAGGTGCCCTTTCACTTCAAGCCGCACATGGAGCTTTCGGAGCTTGACCGCGCCGACGCGATGACGCGCGATTTCGACGACGACTGGCTTTCCTGCCGGTTCGTGAAACTCTTCATGGACGGCGTCGTCGACAGCCGAACCGCCTGCATGCTGAACGACTATCCCGGCCATCCCGGCCACCGCGCGGAACCCCTGTTCGCACCCGCCCGATTCAACGAGATCGCCACCGAGATCGACCGCCGCGGGCACCAGATCGCCGTCCACGCCATCGGCGACGGCGCGGTCAGGACCACGATCGACGGCTACGAAGCCGCACAGCGCGCCAACGGCAAGCGCGACAGCCGCCACCGGATCGAGCATATCGAACTTATCGACCGGGCCGACGTGCCCCGCCTCGGTGCGCTTGGCATCACCGCCTCCGTCCAGCCGCCCCATGCGCCCGGAGCGATGGATTTCGCGATGTTCCCGACCCTCGACGTGATCGGGCGGGACCGCTGGGCAGACGCCTATCTCTGCCGCGACCTCGCCGCGGCCGGCGCGCCCCTCGCCTTCGCCTCGGACTGGCCGGTGACCGACATCTCGGTCCTGCGCGGCATCCAGGCCGCCCTCACCCGGCCGACCTACGAAGGGGCGGCGGACCAGCGCGTGCCGCTCATGGAGATCCTGCGCGCCTATACTGCCGGCGGCGCCTGGGCCGCGCATATGGACCACGTCACCGGCACGCTCCGGCCCGGCATGGCGGCAGACATCGTGGTGCTCTCGGGAGATATCGAGGCGGCGCCGGCAAAGGACGTGGCGGGCATGGGCGTAGCACTCACCATAGCGGGCGGGCAGGTGACGCACCGGGCCTGACCACCCCGGCCGCGTTCAGCGCTTGCGAACGAACTCGGTCCTGAGCACGAGGCCCTTGATCGTCTCGTGGCGGCAGTCGACCAGATCGGGGTCGTCGGTCAGCCGGATCGAGCGGATCACCGTGCCGCGCTTCAGCGTGGTGCTCGTCCCCTTGACCTTCAGGTCCTTGACCAGCGTGACCGCATCGCCGTCGGCAAGCGCGTTGCCCTCGGCATCGACGACCGCCACCGCGGCCACCGCCGTCACGTCCGACGCCGGCCGCCACTCGCCGCTCGCCTCGTCATAGACATAGTCCTCGTCGTCGCCCATGGTCTGCCTCCGCCCCGGGGCCCGCAAGGGGACGCCCGGATCGCGCTCTAGCGCCCCGGGCCGGAGCGGACAAGACGCCACGGCAGCCGCCCGCGTCACTTCCGGCGCCGCCCCTCGATCTGCCCAAGCCGGACGTGGCGCAGCGCCTCCACCAGCATCGCGATCACGAACCCGAATATCATGAAGCCGTTGGCGCCGCACATGCCGCCCAGAAGCCGCCAGTCCTGCGGCAGCACCAGATCGCCGTAACCGAGCGTCGTGAACGACACGAGCGCGAAATAGACCGAGGATTCGAGCGTCGGCAGGATACCCAGAAGATCGAAGGCCAGGGCCCAGGTCCAGACATCCACCGTCACCACGCCCATGACCCAGAGCGCCGCCGCAATCAGCACGATCGCCAGCTTCGGCCCGTGCGGCTCGCGCGTGAGCCAGGGTTGGAAGCGGCGGATCAGCACCTCGACCACCAGGAGCGTCGCCCCGGTGAGCGAGATCGTGGTCAGCATCAGGAGCGAACCGATGGCGATCTGGACGAACATGCGCGCCTCCCTCTCCGGCTCCGGATACCGGCTCGCGCGCCGCCCGTGAAGCCCCCGGCTGGACTTGGCCGCGCCCCTCGCCTATCTCGGGCAGGTCATGGCCGAGAAACAGAACCCCAACTACAAGGTGATCGCCGAGAACCGCCGTGCGCGGTTCGACTACTTCATCGAGAGCGATCTGGAGGTCGGCATCGTCCTGACCGGGTCGGAGGTGAAGTCGCTCCGCACCGGCCAGTCGAACATCGCCGACAGCTACGCCTCGGTCGAGGGGGGCGAGCTCTGGCTGATCAACAGCTACATCGCCGCCTACAAGCAAGCCGGCGTCTTCGGACATGAGGAGCGCCGGCGGCGCAAGTTACTGGTGTCGCGGAAGGAGCTCGCGCGGCTCTGGCAGGCGGTGGGCCGCGAGGGCATGACGCTCGTGCCACTGGTGATGTATTTCAACGACCGCGGCCGGGTGAAGCTGAAGATCGGCACGGCGAAGGGCAAGAAGCTGGCCGACAAGCGCGCGACCGAGGCCACCCGCGACTGGAACCGGCAGAAGCAGCGGATCCTGAAGCAGGGCTAGGATTTGCACGCAGCCGCGGCGCCTGACCCTGGAAGGATGGCCCATCCACCAGCCCCAGCGGATCGGCCTCGATGTATCGTCCCGTCGTCGGATCGTAATCGCGCACCCAGTTCTGGTGCAAGCCGGACCGTTGCTTCATCTGGCGGGCCAGCCCTCTGGGTCCTTGCAACGGCCCGGCCCGGCCGGGTATTGCGGGACGAGGCACGAAGGGGGCGGACATGGCCGAGGACGATCCGAAGACTCTGGTTTCCACCGGCTGGCTGGAGCGGCACCTGAAGGATCCCGACCTGAGGCTCCTCGACGCCTCGTGGTACATGCCCGGGTCGGGGCGCGACCCGAAGGCCGAATACGATGCGGCCCACATTCCCGGCGCGCGGTTCTTCGACATCGACGAGATCGCGGACCTGCGCTCGGGCCTGCCGCACATGGCGCCCACGGCAGAGAAGTTCATCAGCCGGATGCGGGCGATGGGCGTGGGCGACGGGCACCAGGTCGTCGTCTACGACGGCGCCGGCATCTATTCGGCGGCCCGCGTGTGGTGGCTCTTCCGGCTCATGGGGAAAACCGATGTCGCGGTGCTCGACGGCGGCTTCCCGAAGTGGCAGGCGGAGGGGCGGCAGGTCGAGGACATGGCGCCGATCCTGCGCGACCGCCACATCACCGTCAGCCGGCAGGCGCATCTCGTGCGCGACGTCACGCAGGTTGCCGCCGCGGCCAAGCTCGGCGACCACGAGATCATCGACGCCCGCTCACCCGGCCGCTTCGCCGGCACCGAGCCCGAGCCGCGCCCCGGCCTGCGGTCGGGCCACATCCCGGGCTCGAAGAACCTCCATTACGCCACGCTCCTTCATGCCGACGGCACGATGAAGGACGCCAAGGGGCTCCGCGCCGCCTTCGCGGCGGCGGGCGTGGACCTTGACCGGCCCGCCATCACCACCTGCGGCTCGGGCGTGACGGCGGCGATCCTGAACCTCGCCCTCGCGCGGCTCGGCAAGCACGACCACGCGCTCTACGACGGTTCCTGGGCCGAATGGGGCATGTACAACGACCTCAAGGTCGCGAAGGGGTGACGCCGATGTTCGCCAGCCTGAAGCCGCAGCCCGCTGACAAGATCCTGCAACTCATCGGCCAGTTCCGTGCCGATCCGCGCGCGGACAAGATCGACCTCGGCGTCGGCGTCTACAAGGACCCGAGCGGCCTGACGCCGGTCATGCGCGCCGTGAAGGCCGCCGAGAAACGGCTCTGGGAAACGGAGACGACCAAGACCTACACCGGCCTCGCCGGGGAGCCGGCGTTCAACACGGCACTCGCCCGGCTCGTCCTCGGGGAAGCGACGTCCGAAGACCGCATCGCTGCGGCGGCGGCGCCGGGCGGCACCGGCGCGGTGCGCCAGGCGTTCGAACTGATCCGCATGGCCTCGCCCGGGGCGCGGGTCTGGGTTTCCGATCCGACCTGGCCCAACCACCTCTCGATCCTGAACTACCTCGGGATGCCTGTCCGGCCCTACCGCTACTTCGACGCCGAGACGCGCGGCGTCGCCTTCGAGGCGATGCTCGCCGACCTCTCCGGGGCGAAGGCGGGCGACGCGGTGCTGCTGCACGGCTGCTGCCACAACCCGACCGGCGCCAACCTGACCCTGCCCGAATGGGCCGAGGTGGCGGCGATCCTCGAGAAGACCGGCGCACTGCCGCTCATCGACATCGCCTACCAGGGTTTCGGCGACGGGCTCGAAGCCGACGCGGCGGGCGTGAGGCTTATCGCCGACCGCCTGCCCGAGGTGCTGGTCGCCGCCTCCTGCTCGAAGAACTTCGGCATCTACCGCGAACGCACCGGCGCGCTTATGGCCCTCTCCGACCCGGCCCGGCGCGAGGTCATGCAGGGCACGCTCGCCTTCCTCAACCGCCAGAACTATTCCTTCCCGCCGGACCACGGCGCGCGGCTCGTCACGATGATCCTCGAAGACCCGGCGCTGCGTGCCGACTGGGAGGTGGAGCTGGAATCGGTGCGGCTGGGGATGCTCACCTTGCGCGAACAGCTCGCCGCGGAACTGCGCGACCTGTCCGGTTCCGACCGCTTCGGCTTCCTCGCGCAGCATCGCGGCATGTTCTCCCGCCTCGGCGCGTCGCCCGAGCAGGTGGAGCGGCTGAAGACCGAACACGCCATCTACATGGTCGGCGATTCGCGGCTGAACATCGCCGGGCTGAACGCCGCAACGGTGCCAGTGCTCGCCCGCGCGATCCTTTCCGTCGGGATCTGAGGGCGGCACACCGGATCCTGGCCCCGGTGATTCCGCAGGACCCCCGGCAGGGGTCGAACGCGGACGGCGGGGCCGAGGCCCCGCCGCCCTGTCGGCCTCGCCACGGGATCAGGCGTGGTAGGCGCTCTCGCCGTGCGAGGTGAGGTCGAGTCCCTGACGCTCGTCGTCGCTGGCGACGCGGAGGCCGGTGATCGCCTTCGTGACGTAGATCAGCACTGCCGAGCCGATGCCGGACCAGAGCACGGTGATCAGCACCGCCTTGATCTGCGTCACAACCTGCGCGCCCATGACGAAGTCATCTCCTCCGGTGCCGCCAAGCCCCGGGGCCATCAGGATACCCGTGGCGATGGCGCCGAAGATCCCGCCGATGCCGTGCACGCCGAAGACGTCGAGGCTGTCGTCATAGCCGAACTTCTGCTTCACCCGGGTCACGAAAAAGTAGCAGACGGGCGAGACGGCGAGGCCGAGGACGATGGCCCCGACCGGGCCGGTGGTGCCGCAGGCCGGGGTGACGGCGACGAGGCCCGCGACCATGCCGGAGGCCGCACCGAGGCCCGATGCCTTGCCGCGGGTGATCGTCTCGACCAGCGCCCAGCTCACGATCGCGGCGGCCGTGGCGACGAAGGTGTTGAGCATCGCCAGCGTCGCGCCCGCCGTCGCCTCGAGGTTGGAGCCGGCGTTGAAGCCGAACCAGCCGACCCAGAGCATCGCCGCACCGACCATTGTCAGCGTCATCGAATGCGGCGCCATGTTGTCGCGCCCGTACCCCACCCGGGGACCGAGCACCAGCGCCCAGACCAGCGCCGCGATGCCGGCATTGATGTGGACGACCGTGCCCCCTGCGAAGTCGATCGCGCCCATGTTGAAGATCAGGCCCGAGGCGTCCCAGACCATGTGCGCGACAGGGAAGTAGATGAACGTTACCCAGAGCACAGAGAAGATCAGCACCGCCGAGAACTTCGCGCGTTCCGCGAAGGCGCCGATGATGAGGGCGGGCGTGATCGCCGCGAAGGTCATCTGGAAGGCGATGAAGACATATTCCGGCAGCACCACGCCACCGGTGAAGGTCGCCGCCGTCGTCTCCGGCGTGACCCCGGCGAGGAAGACCTTGCCGAGGCCGCCCCAGTAGGGCGAGATGCCGCCGCCGAAGGCGAAGGAATAGCCGTAGAGGATCCAGACGATCATCACCACCGCGGCGATCATCGTGCACTGCATCAGGACCGACAGCATGTTCTTCGTCCGGACGAGCCCGCCGTAGAAGAGCGCGAGCCCCGGAACCGTCATGAACAGCACCAGCGCCGAGGCCGTCATCATCCAGGCCACGTCGCCCTTGTCGATGACCGGCACCGCCTGCGCGGCCGCCGTGGCGGTTTCCTGCGCGACGGCCGGCAGGCCCAGGGCCAGGGCCGCGAGCCCCGCCCATCCGAGAGTCTTCTTCATCGTCATCCCCCGATTGGTTGTCCCGCTCACAGCGCGTCCTCCCCGGTCTCGCCGGTCCGGACCCGCACCACCTGCTTCAGATCGAGCACGAAGATCTTGCCGTCGCCGATCTTGTCGGTCTTCGCCACCTTGCGGATCGTATCCGCGACCTCGTCGGCCAGGGCGTCGCTGACGGCGATCTCCAGCTTCACCTTGGGCACGAAGTTCACGGCATATTCCGCGCCGCGATAGATCTCCGTATGCCCCGACTGCGCGCCGAAGCCCTTCACCTCGGTCACCATCATCCCCCGGACCCCGATCGCGGTCAGAGCCTCGCGCACCTCGTCGAGCTTGTAGGGTTTGATTGCCGCTATGATGTATTTCATGGTTCCCTCCGGCGCCCCGCTGCTTGCTGTTCCCGCAGGCAGGGAGCGACGGAGCCACCCCGGAGACAACGGAATCGTCCTGGTTCGGCGGCGCGGAATCAGGCATATGCCAAAAATTTGTGCAGATATCGGGGAAGTGACGCGGGATTGAGCGCATCCCGCCTGCTGCAACTGCGAAACGGCGCGGACGAACGACGCCGCGCCGCAGCGTCTGCCCATTCACCGGCGGAATTGTGAGCCGCCGGCGCTCCACATTCCCGCCGCACTCCTGTATGGTCACCCGAAAACGGGCAGGCATCGGACAAGACGCATGAGAGAGACAGGCGGCAGGAAGCCTCCCCTGGTGGCGGACCGGCGCTACGGCGGACAGCCGAAAGCGGCGGCGAAGCCGAAGGTGGCAGCGAAGCCCCGCGTTGCGCGGCGCCCGGCGCGACGGGCGCCTTTGCCGGTGCGGCTCGTCGCCGGGCTCTTCCGGGCCGTCTGGCGCGTGATCTGGGGCATCGGCTGGCGGCTTGCCGCGATGGGCGCCATCGTCACCGGCCTCGCCACGCTCTATTTCTACGCCCAGCTCCCGCCGCTCGATACGCTCATCGACGCGCGCACCCGCGGCTCGGTCACCATGCTCGATCGCGAAGGCCAGGTCTTCGCCTGGCGGGGGGAGACCTTCGGCGGCACGATCACCGCCGACACCGTCTCGCCCGAGCTGAAGAACGCCATCGTCGCGACCGAGGACAAGCGCTTCTACCGCCACCTCGGCATCTCGCCGCGCGGCATCGCCAGCGCGGTCCGCATCAACCTCGCCGAGGGGCGCGGCCCGCTCGAGGGCAACGGCGGCTCGACGATCACCCAGCAGGTCGCCAAGCTCATCTGCCTCGGCGTGCCCTATGACCCGAAGGCCTGGAAGTCGGAGGCCGACTACGAGGCCGACTGCCGCCAGTCGAGCCTGATGCGCAAGATCAAGGAAGTGCCCTTCTCCTTCGCGATGGAGGCGAAGTACGGCAAGGACAGCATCCTGACGCTCTATCTCAACCGCGCCTATCTCGGCGCCGGTGCGCGCGGCTTCGAGGCGGCGAGCCAGCGCTATTTCGGCAAATCGGCGAACGAGGTCGGCCCGGCCGAGGCGGCGATGCTCGCCGGGCTCCTCAAGGCGCCCACGCGCTATGCGCCCACCGCGAACCTTCAGCGCGCGCAGGACCGCGCGGCGGTCGTGCTCGGGCTGATGCACGAACAGGACTTCCTGACCGACGCGCAGTACCGCGACGCGCTGGCCAACCCGGCGCGGCTCTCCAAGGCGGCCGAGGCGCGGGCGGGCGGCTATTTCGCCGACTGGGTGATGGATGCCGGCCCAGCCTTCCTGACACAGGACACGACCGAGGACGTGATCATCCGCACCACGCTCGACCAGTCGATCCAGAAGCGCGCCGAGGAGGCGCTTTCCTACGTCTTCGAGACGAAGGTCAAGGCCGGCTCGAAGGCCCAGGCGGCCATCGTCGTGATGTCGGCCGACGGCGCGGTGCGGGCCATGGTCGGGGGCCGCGACAGCACGGTCAGCGGCGCCTTCAACCGCGCGACGCAGGCGATCCGCCAGACCGGATCCACCTTCAAGCCCTTCGTCTATGCCGCAGCACTCGACATGGGCTACACGATGAACTCGCTCATCGACGATTCCCCGATCACGCTCTACGTCAAGGGTTCAGGCGAATGGACCCCGAAGAACTACGAGCCCGAATTCCGTGGGCTGATGACGCTGACGGATGCGCTGGCCAGTTCGATCAACACCGCGACGGTGCGGCTGAGCCAGGCGGTCGGGCTCGACGCGGTGCGGCAGGTCGCGGCGGATTTCGGGCTACAGTCGGAACTCGCGCAAGGTCCGGCGATCGTGCTCGGCTCCTCGGGGGCGACGCTCCTCGACATGACCGGCGCCTATGCCGGGATCCTCAACGGCGGCTCGTCCGTGCATCCCTACGGGCTGCTGGAGCTCCGCATCCAGGGCGACGACGTCTCGCTCATGGGGCAGGAGGGCGGCATGGGCGAACGGGTGATCTCGGAGAACGCCGCGCGCCAGCTGACCTACATGATGACGCAGGTGATCGAGCGCGGCACCGGCCGGCGGGCGCGGATAGAGGGGCACGAGGCGGCGGGCAAGACCGGCACCACCTCGGACTATCGCGACGCCTGGTTCATCGGCTTCACCGCGGATTACGTGGTCGGCGTCTGGATGGGCAACGACGACAACAAGCCCCTGACCGGGGTGACCGGCGGCGGGCTGCCGGCCGAGATATGGCACGAGGTCGTGACGCGAATCGCGGCCGACCTTCCGCCCACGCCCCTGCCGATGATCCGGCCCGAGGACCTGCCGCCGCCCGAATACGTGGGCCAGACCTGGCAGGCCGGAGGCGGCGCGGACCCATATGCGGGCCAGCTCCAGCCCTATCCCGGCCAGGCCGCGCCACAAACCCAGCCGGCGCCGGCGGGCGGCGAAAGTCTCGTCGACATTCTCACGAACATCCTCGGCCGCCGCAACTGACGAGCGGCCGGCGGGCGCGGGAGCGCGGGCCTCAGCCCGTCTTCTGCAGCGCCGCCGTCAGGCGCCCGATGTCGCCCTTGCTGCGGTCCAGCATCGCGCCGATCTCGGTCCGCTCGGCGGCGAGCATGTTCACGCCCTCGATGATGATGTTGAAGAAAAGGTCCTTGCCGGACTTGTCGAAGACGTGCCAGCGCACCTCGAAGGGCGACTGCCCCTTGAGATGGGCGACCGAGACGACCTCGAAGAAACTCTTCAGCGGCCGCGCGTCCGTGACCTCGATCTTGCCGCCGATGAACTCGCGGAACCGCTTGCCGTACTTGCGCGAGATGTAGCCCTGGAAGGCCTTGACGTAGGCGCCCATGACCGCCGGATCCGCGCCCCGCCCCGCCGGGCCGAGCGCGCTCTGCGCGATGTAGCGCACGTCGGCGTAGCGCACGAAGATCTGTTCGAAATCCTTGTACATCGCCGGCTCGGACTTGCCGGAGTTGATGACGCGGTTCACGTCGGCGATGGCCTTGTCGATCAGCGCCCGCGCCTCCCCCACGTTCAGCGCGAAGGCCGCCCCCGGCAAAAGGGTCAACGCGGCCATGGCGGGCAGCGCGGCGGTCAGGGCACGGCGGGAAATGCTACTGTCCATAGGGGTCCTCGTATGGGTCGAACACCTCGGCCTCGATGCCGAGTTCGTAGTGACGGTTCTGCAGATACATCAGCCGCATCTGCGCGTAGCTGTCCGCGCTTCCATATAGGATGTCGTCGATGACATCGCCATAACGCTGCCGGTCGGCGACCTTGCCGGCGAGCTTTCCCGCCGCAACGTAGTATTTCTCCGGCTCGGGGAAGGCGCTGTTCATCGGGTCGATCACGAAATCGACGACCTTGCCAACAAGGTCGCGCTCCGTCGTAGGCCCGGCGAGCGGCACGACAAGGAAGGCGCCCTCCGGCGCGCCCCAGACATGCAGCGTCTCGCCGAAGTCGGTGTCCTCGGCGTGAAGCCCGACCGCCGTCGCCGGGTCGAGGATGCCGCCGAGGCCCACAGTGGTATTCATCAGGAACCGTGCGGCGTTCTTCACCGCCGGGTCGGGTCGCCCCTGAAGTAGGCTGTTGAGCACTGCCGCCGGCATCCCGAGGTTGTCGGAGAAATTCCCCAGCCCCGCGGCCAGCGGCGCCGGCAGGAAGGGCTTCCGGTCGGGCTTGCCGCCGCCGAAAACCGCCCGGTCGACCGCCAGGTTCGCCTCGTGCACGGCGCGGTTCTGCGTCTCGTAGGGGTCGTTGAACTCCGCCCCGGGCTCGGGCACAGCGCACCCCGCCAGGAGCAGCGCCACCGCTGCAACGCAGCCCGCGGGACGCGGCGGCCTCGAACTCGGCAATGGATTTCTCAACATTTTGTTCCTATCTTCCCGCGAAACTGCCGGTCGAGCGACGCTGACCGGAACAAGGCTTAAAAGCCCTGCCCGCCCGAGGCAAGGCTTGCACCGGGCCAATGCGGGGATCGGCGGAAAAACCGCCGGAGCAGGAGACCGTGATGAAGCGAGACACAGCGGCCCGCGGGCGGGAGGAGCTTGGCGCAGCCCGGTCCGAGGGGCGCGGGCTCTTCGCCGCCGTCGCGCTCTTCTCGGTCTTCGTCAACCTCCTCATGCTTACCGGGCCCATCTTCATGCTCCAGGTCTATGACCGGGTCCTCGGCAGCCGCTCGCAAGAGACGCTCGCCGCGCTCTTCGCGCTCGTGGTCTTCCTCTTTCTCATGATGGGCCTGCTTGACCTCGCGCGCGGGCGCGTGATGACCCGTCTCGCCGCCCGGTTCCAGGCCTCGCTCGACCGCCGCGTCTTCACCGCGGCCCTCGCCCGCTCGGCACTCGTCCCCGGCGATCCGGCGGCCGCCTCGGGCCTGCGCGACCTCGAAGCGATCCGAACGCTTCTCGCCGCACCTGTTTTCCTTGCGCTCTTCGACGCACCCTGGGCGCCCTTCTTCCTCGCCGCCGTCTTCATCTTCCACCCCTGGCTCGGCTGGACGGCGGTAGCGGGGGGGCTCGTCCTCGTGCTCGTCACGGCGCTCAACCAGGCGACAACGCGGCGCGCCGTTCTTGCCGCCAATGCCGCGAACCTCCGGGCGGAGCGGACAGCGGATCAGCTCCGCGACGAGGCCGACCTCGTGCAGAGCTTGGGGATGCGGGGGGCAAGCTTCGAACGCTGGTCCAACGCGCGCGGCACGGCGCTGGCCGCAGCCATCGCCGCCTCCGACCAGTCGGGCGTCTACTCGATCTTCTCGCGCACCTTCCGGCTTTTCCTGCAGTCCGCCATGCTCGCCGTGGGCGCGCTCCTGGTGCTGAAGGGCGAACTCACGCCCGGCGCGATGATCGCGTCGTCGATCCTGATGGGCCGGGCACTCGCTCCCCTCGAACAGGCTGTCGCCGGCTGGGCGCTCATCCAGCGGGCGCAGGAGGCCTGGGGACGGCTCGCCGCGCTCCTCGCCGCCGTCGCGCCCGAGACGCCGCGCACCGCGCTGCCACGGCCTAGGGCGGTGCTGGAGGCGAACCAGCTCACCGTGGTGCCGCCGGGCCAGTCGCAGGCGGCCCTGCGCTTGGTCTCGTTCCGGCTCGACCCCGGCCAGGCGCTCGGCGTCATCGGCCCCTCGGGCGCGGGCAAGTCCACGCTCGCCCGCGCGCTCACCGGCGTCTGGCGACCGGCGGGAGGCTGGATCCGGCTCGACGGCGCGACGCTCGACCAGTACGACCCCGACGTGCTCGGCGGCCATGTGGGCTACCTGCCGCAGCGCGTGACCCTCTTCGACGGCACGATCGCCGAGAACATCGCACGCCTCGCCCCCGCGCCGGACGACGCAGCCGTCGTCGCCGCGGCACAAAAGGCAGCGGCGCACCAGATGATCCTCGACCTGCCCGACGGCTACGACACGCGCGTCAGCCAGGCGGGAGGGCGGCTGTCGGGCGGGCAGATCCAGCGCATCGGCCTTGCCCGCGCGCTCTACGGCGCCCCGGTGATCGTCGTCCTCGACGAGCCCAATTCCAACCTCGACAACGAGGGTTCGATGGCGCTCAACGCCGCGATCCGGGCGATCAAGGCGGAAGGCGGATCGGTTCTCATCATGGCGCACCGGCCCGCCGCGATCCAGGAATGCGACCAGCTCCTGTTCCTCGACGCGGGGGCGCGGCGCGCGTACGGGCCGCGCGACGAGGTGCTGAGGGCGATGGTGAAGAACGCGGGCGACATCGCGCGCGCGCCCGGACCGGGAGGGGTGACATGACTTCAAGGGTGCCTTCGGCGCGGGGCCCGATCCTTCTAGGCCTTGTCGCACTTGCCCTCCTTCTCGGCGGCTTCGGCCTCTGGTCGGCCACCAGCCGGATCGCCGGGGCCGTCGTCGCCGGCGGCCAGGTGGAGGTGGAGCAGAACCGCCAGGTCGTGCAGCATCCCGACGGCGGCGTGGTGGACGATATCCTCGTGAAGGACGGCGACCTCGTCGCGGCGGGCACGCCCCTCCTCCGGCTCGACGGGACGCTTCTCAAATCCGAACTCGCCATCGTCGAAGGCCAGTTCTTCGAGATCCTTGCCCGTCGCGGCCGGCTCGAGGCCGAACGCGACGATGCCCCTGCCGTGACTTTCCCCGAGGAACTCGTCCGCTTCGCCAAGGGCCGGCCCACGATCGCCGCGCTGATGACCGGACAGGAGCGGCTCTTCGCCGCCCGGACCGAGACCGAGGCGAACGAGATCGACCAGCTCCGGCGTCGCGGTGCCCAGATCGCGAGCCAGATCGCCGGCATTGCCGCCCAGCGCGCGGCAACCGACAGCCAGCTCGTGCTCATCGGCAAGGAACTCGCCGACCTGACCGGGCTTCTCGCCAAGGGGCTCACGCAGGCGGGCCGCGTCCTCGCACTCGAGCGCGAGAAGGCGCGGCTCGAAGGGGTCGCTGGGGAACTCGACGCGACCCGCGCCGAGGCCGAGGGCAAGATCACCGAGATCGACATCGAGATCCTCAAGCGCGGCAGCACGAGGAGGGAGGAGGCCAACACCCAGCTCCGGGATCTCGGCTACCGCGAGCTCGAACTCGCCGAGCGTCGCCGGACGCTTTCCGAGCAGATCGACCGGCTGGAGATCCGGGCGCCGGTTTCGGGCGTGGTTCATGCGCTACAGGTGACGACGCCCCGCTCGGTGATTCGCGCCGCCGACCCGGTCCTCTACCTGATCCCGCAGGACCGCCCGCTCATCATCGCGGCGCGGGTCTCGCCCGTCCATGTCGACGAGGTTCGCGTGGGCCAGGAGGTGACGCTGCGATTTGCCGCGCTCGACAGCCGCACCACGCCCGAACTTTTCGGCCAGGTCGCCCGCATCTCGGCCGACGCCCTGACCGACGAGGCGAGCAGATCGGCGTATTACCGCGCGGAGGTGACGCTGGAGCCGGGCGAGCTTGCGAAACTTGCCGGACATGCCATCATTCCGGGGATGCCCGTCGAGGTGTTCATACGCACTGGCGAACGCACGCCGCTGGCCTATCTCGTCAAGCCGCTTGCGGAGTATTTCAACCGTGCCTTCCGGGAAAGCTGACACCCCGATCACGATCCGCCCCGCCCGAACCGGGGAACTTGCGGAACTGTCGATCCTGTGCCTCAGGTCGAAGGCGGTCTGGGGCTATGATGCGGATTTTCTCGCGGCCTGCCGCCCGAGACTCATCCTGCGTCCTGAGGATACCGCGACCTCACATGTCGCGGTGGCGACCCGGCGCGGCCATGCCATGGGCGTCCTGCAGCTGACCGTACAGGGCGAAAGTGCGATGCTGAACAAGCTCTTTGTCGAACCGCAGGCGCTCCGCACCGGAATCGGGCGCGCGCTTTTCGCCGAAGCCGTGCGGATAGCGCGCGAGGCCGGCGCCCGGACCCTCGTCATCGACAGCGACCCGGCCGCCGCGGGTTTCTTCCGCCGCATGGGTGCAAGTCCCGCGGGCGAGGTCGCCTGCGACTGCGTCGCCGGCTACACCCTGCCGCGATTGCTTCTGGCTCTCTGAGTCCGCGCGCCCTTCCGCCACGCTCGCTGCGCCGCTAACCTGCCGGCCGAAACGGATTCGCGCCATCGAGGGCGCAGAGGAGGACCCCATGGCCGGAACCATCGACGCCCGTCTGAGCGAGCTCGGGCTCACGCTCCCCGACGCCCCCGCGCCGGCGGCGAACTACGTGCCCTTTGTCCGTACGGGCGACCTCCTCTTCGTCTCGGGGCAGATTTCGCAAGGCCCCGCCGGCCTCATCAAGGGCCGGCTCGGCGAGACGATGGACGTGGCCGAGGGCGCCGAGGCGGCGCGGCGCTGCGGTCTCAGCCTCCTTGCCCAGGCACGCGCGGCCCTCGGCGGCGATCTCGACCGGCTGGTGCGGGTGGTGAAGCTGGGCGGCTTCGTGAACTCCACGCCCGACTTCACCGACCAGCCGAAGGTGATCAACGGCTGCTCCGACCTCATGGTCGCGGTCTTCGGCGAAGCCGGGCGCCACGCCCGCGCCGCGGTCTCGGCCCCCGCCCTGCCGCTCGGCGTCGCGGTGGAGATCGAGGCCGTCTTCCAGGTCGCCTGATGCCGGGCCTCCACAGCGTGCCTCCCCGCAGCGTGCCCCCCAACAACGTACCGCTGCCGGCGTCCTTCCTCCGCACGCCCATCGCGCACCGGGCGCTCCACGACCGCAAGGCGGGGCGGCCGGAGAACTCGCCTGCCGCCTTCCGTGCCGCCATCGCCGCGGGCTACGGGATCGAGTGCGACATCCAGCCCTCGGCCGATGGCGTGCCGATGGTCTTTCACGACTACGACCTGCGGCGGCTCACCGGCGTTCCCGGACGCATCCGCGGACTCAGCGCCGCGAAACTCCGGGCGCTTCGACTCCTCGATGGCGACGACGGCATCCCGACCCTGGCCGAGATGCTGGCGCTCGTCGCCGGCCGCGTGCCGCTTCTCATCGAGATCAAGGACCAGGACGGCGACATGGGTCCCGGCGTCGGCCCCCTGGAAGGCGCGGTCGCCGGGACGCTCCGGGGCTACGCCGGGCCCGTGGCGGTCATGTCCTTCAATCCGCATTCCGTCGCCGCCCTCGCCGAGGCGGCGCCGGCGATCCCGCGCGGGCTCACGACCTCCGCCTACGCGGCCGAAGACTGGCCGCTGCTGACGCCCCGCGTCCGCGACCGGCTCCGCGAGATTCCCGACTATGACGCCGTGGGGGCAAGCTTCCTCAGTCACGAGGCCGCCGACCTCGCTCGCCCGCGCGTGGCCGACCTCAAGGCGCGGGGGGCGGCCGTCCTCTGCTGGACGATCCGTTCGCCCGGTGCCGAGGCGGAGGCCCGCCGCGTTGCCGACAACGTGACCTTCGAGGGCTATGCCGCCACGATCCCGGCTTGACGCCCCCGGCGACGCGCCCCACTTCGGGCTGGCAGGAGCCCGCGCCATGGACGACATCGCCCTCGAAGTGACCGCCCATTCCGGCGTCGGCGAGATCGCCGCGGCCGACTGGGACGCCTGCGCCTGCCCCGAGGCGGCGGCGGGCGGGCGGCCCTTCGACCCTTTCACCACGCACCGCTTCCTCTCCGCCCTCGAACGCTCCGGCTCTGTCGGGAGGGGCACCGGCTGGCAGCCGCACCCGCTCGTCGTCCGGGCGGCGGGCACCCCGGTCGCCGTCATGCCGCTTTATGCGAAGAGCCACAGCCAGGGCGAATACATCTTCGACTGGAACTGGGCCGACGCATTCGAGCGCGCCGGCGGGCGCTACTACCCGAAGCTCCAGGCGGCCGTACCCTTCACGCCGGTGACCGGCCGGCGCTTCCTGACGAAACCTGGCTGGGAGGGTCCGGGCCGCGCCGCGCTGATCCGCGCGATGGTGCAGATCGCCGCCGACAACCGCCTCTCCTCTGCCCATGTCACCTTCTGCACCGCCGAGGAGGCCGAGGCGGGCGCCGCCCAGGGCTTTCTCCGCAGGAAAAGCCAGCAGTTCCACTGGCAGAACGACGGCTACGCCGACTTCGACGGCTTCCTCGCGGCCCTCGCCTCGCGCAAGCGGAAGGCGATCCGCAAGGAACGCGCCACCGCGGCGGCCTTCGGCGGCAGCATCCGAAGGCTCACCGGCGATGCGCTTTTGCCCGGTCACTGGGATGCCTTCTGGGCCTTCTACCAGGACACCGGCAGCCGCAAATGGGGCAGGCCCTACCTCACCCGCGCCTTTTTCGACGAAATCCAGGCCGCGATGCGCGACGATGTCCTTCTGGTGCTGGCCGAGCGCGGCGGACGCCCGGTCGCGGGGGCGCTCAACTTCATCGGCCGCGATGCGCTTTTCGGCCGCTACTGGGGCGCCGTCGAGGATCACCCGTTTCTCCATTTCGAATGCTGCTACTATCAGGCCGTCGACTTCGCCATCGCCCGGGGTCTCGCCCGGGTCGAGGCCGGCGCGCAGGGCGAACACAAGCTCGCGCGCGGCTACCTTCCGGTCGAGACCCATTCGCTCCACTGGATCGCCGACGCCTCTTTCCGGGCTGCCGTCGCCCGCTTCCTCGATGCCGAGGCGCAGGCCGTGGGGCAGGAGATCGAGGTCCTGACCGACTACGGCCCCTTCCGGCGCGGCGACCGGCAGGACTGACTGCCGGCGCATCCCGGCGCAAATACTTCCACGGCAGGCATTGAAACTCGCCACCACGCCCCGGACAATCGCCGCCAGGACAGGGAGGCCCGAATGACCGACTCGCTCATTCTCTATTCCAACCCGATGTCGCGCGGCCGCATCGCGCGCTGGATGCTGGAAGAGATCGGCCAGCCCTACGAGGTGCGCTATCTCGACTACGGCGCGCCGATGAAGGCCCCGGAATACCTCGCGATCAACCCGATGGGGAAGGTCCCGGCGCTTGTCCACGGAACCCGCGTCGTCACGGAATACGCCGCGATCTGTGCCTATCTCGCCGACGCCTTTCCCGAGGCCGGACTCGCGCCCGAAGACCGTTCCGCCTACTATCGCTGGCTCTTCTTCGGCGCCGGTCCCTTCGAGGCCACGGTCATCATGAAGGCGCTCGCCGTCGAGGTGCCGGAGGAGCGGCGCGGGATGGTCGGCTTCGGGGCGCTTGCGACCACGCTCGACGCGCTCGAAACCCAGCTTGCCCGCACCCCCTACCTCGCGGGAGAGAGCTTCTCGGCGGCCGATGTGGCCACCGGGTCGCAGATCGGCTGGGGGCTGAGGTTCGGCACGATCGAGCCGCGCCCCGCGCTCCAGGCCTACTGGGACCGAATCAGCGCCCGCCCCGCGCTCCAGCGCGCCAACGACGCCGACAACGCCGCGATGCCGCCCAAGGCGGGCTGAGACCCGAAGGAGGAAAGCCATGAGCCAATCCGCACGCCTGCCCCAGGGGCCCGAACGCGAAGCCGCGCTCGGCCGGCTCGGCGCCACCGGCTGGCGCGCCGCCGAGGGCCGCGACGCGATCCGCAAGATATGGAAGTTCAAGAGCTTTTCCGAAGCGTGGGGCTTCATGTCGCGCGTCGCCCTCGCCGCCGAGAAGCTGAACCACCACCCGGAATGGACCAATATCTACAACACCGTCGACGCGACGTTGATCACCCACGACTGCGGCGGACTCTCCGCGCTCGACCTCACGCTCGCGCTCCGCATGGACCGGATCGCGGGCGAGGCCGAGGTGCAGACCGACCACGGCGAGCCGGTCACCTGCCTCTGCGAGATCCATGCCCGCGACGGCGGGCCCGACCGGGACTGACGCTGCGGCCGGAAGCGAGCTTCCGGCCGGCGGTCACCCCCCCCGCGCCGCGCCCCGCCTCAGACGGCCTCCAGAAGCGCCTCGCCGGTCGAGATGCTGCACTCGCCGGGCTTGTCGATCTGCACATGTGTCACCACGCCGTCGTCGACGATCGCCGCATAGCGATTCGACCGGCCGAAAAGCCCGATGGCCGGGGCATCGAAGGCCATGCCGAGCGTCCGGGTGAAAGCCCCGTCGCTGTCGCCGAGCAGGGTGATGCCGGCCGCCGCGGCCCCGGTCGCCTCGCCCCAGGCCTTCAGCGCGAAGGGATCGTTGACGGCGACGCAGATGATCTCGTCCACGCCCTTCTGGCGGAACTTTTCGGCAGTGCGTATGAAGCTCGGCATATGCACGGTGGAGCAGGTGCCGGTATAGGCGCCCGGCAGGCCGAAGAACACCACCCGGCGACCCTTCAGCCTTTGACCGAGATCGACCTTCTCCGGTCCCTTCTCCCCCATCCGCAGCATGGTCGCGGCGGGCAGCCGCTGCCCCTTCTCGATCGCCATCGCAAAAGTCCTCACTCGTTGCGTTTTCCGGTCCCGACGATATAGGGTCCGCCGCGCGGGCCACCAGAGGGGAAGTGTAATGGGCGGGATCGTCATCGTCGGCGCGGGCCAGGCAGGCGCCTCGCTCGCCGCGAAGCTCAGGGCGCTCGGCCACGCGGGCCCCGTCACGCTGATCGGCGAAGAGCCGCAGCCCCCCTACCAGCGCCCGCCGCTGTCGAAGGCCTATCTCCTGGGCGAGATGGATCTCGAACGGCTCTACCTTCGCGCGCCGGCGTTCTGGGACGAACAGGCCGTGACGCTCCGCCTCGGCACGCCGGTGGAGGCGATCGACACACGGGCACGCACCGTCCGCCTTGCCGGCGGCGAGACGCTTTCCTACGACGAACTCGCGCTCACCACCGGCTCCCGCCCCCGCCGCCTTCCCGCGGCCATCGGCGGCGATCTGGCCAACGTCTTCACCGTCCGCACGCTGGCGGACGTGGACGATATGGCGCCGGGCTTCCGGAAGGGCGCCCGCGCGCTGATCGTCGGCGGCGGCTACATCGGGCTCGAAGCCGCGGCGGTGGCGGCGAAGCTCGGGCTTCAGGTGACGCTGATCGAGGCCGCGCCGCGCATCCTGCAGCGCGTCGCTTCGCCCGAGACGGCCGACTATTTCCGCCGGCTCCACGAAGCCCACGGTGTCCGCATCCTTGAAGGCACTGGCCTTGCCCAGTTGACCGGCGAGGACGCGGTCACGGGCGCGATCCTCGTCGACGGCACCGAGATTCCGGCCGACCTCGTCATCGTCGGCATCGGCATCCTGCCGAACGCCGAACTTGCCGAGGCCGCCGGCATCGCCCTCGAGAACGGCATCCGTACCGACGAACTCGGCCGCACCTCCGCGCCCCATGTATGGGCCGCGGGCGACTGTGCCTCCTTCCCGCAGGGCGACGCACGCATCCGGCTCGAAAGCGTCGGCAACGCCATCGACATGGCCGACACGGTCGCGGCGAACATCCTCGGCGCCGCCACGCCCTACCAGGCGAAGCCCTGGTTCTGGTCGGACCAGTACGACGTGAAGCTCCAGATCGCGGGTCTCAACACGGGCTACGACCGGATCGTCACCCGGGAGGGCGAAGGCGGCGCCGTCAGTTTCTGGTACTACCGGGGCGCCACGCTCCTTGCACTCGACGCGATGAACGATGCGCGCGCCTACATGATCGGCAAACGCCTGATCGAGGCCGGCCGCTCGCCCGACCCGACGCTGATCGCCGACCCCGCCGCCGACCTCAAGGCGCTCCTCAGGTGAGGATCGTCGGCGGCACGCGGCGCGGGCTGAAACTCGCCGAGGTCGGCGCGGGCGACGCTGCGGCGCACCTGCGCCCCACTTCCGACCGGGTGCGCGAGGCGATCTTCAACCTCCTGATGAACGGCCCGTACGGCAACCCGGTCGAAGGTGCGCGCGCGCTGGATCTCTTCGCCGGCACCGGCGCGCTCGGGCTCGAAGCGCTCAGCCGCGGCGCCGCGCGTGTGGCCTTCGTCGATGACGGCACCGCGGCGCGGGCGCTCCTGCGCGCCAACATCGAGAAGATGCAGGCGATGGGCGCGACCGATGTCTGGCGCCGCGACGCCACCCGCATGGGCCCGAACCGGGGGCCGGGCTACAGCCTCGTCTTCCTCGACCCGCCCTATGGCAAGGGCCTAGGCGAACCGGCGCTCGGCTCGCTCGCCGAGGGACATTGGCTCGCCCCCGGCGCCCTGATCGTGTGGGAGGAGGGCACGCCCCCCCTGCCGCCCGAAGGCTTCACCCTTCTTGACCAGCGCCGCTACGGCGACACAATCATCACCCTCCTGAAAGCACCGGCGTGAGACCGGCGGCCGTCCTTTTCGACTGCGACGGCGTTCTCGTCGACAGCGAACCCATCACCGACCGTGTGATCGCGGCGAGCCTCGGCCGACACGGGCTTTCCCTCGCCGTCAGCGAGATCCATGCGCTCTTCCTCGGCGGCACCATGGCCGGCGTGGCCGAAGAAGCCCGCCGCCTCGGCGCCGCGCTTCCGCCCGACTGGGTGGATCGCGTCTACGAGGAGATGTTCGCCGAACTCGCGAAGGGCACGCCGCTCGTTCCCGGCATAAGCGGGGTGCTCGACGCCCTCGACGCGGCCGGCATTCCCTATGCCGTCGGCTCGAACGGCCCCCACCGCAAGATGCAGATCACGCTCGGCCAGCATCCCGGGCTCCATGTCCGGCTTCGGGGCCGCATCTTCTCCCGGCACGATGTCGCGCGCCCGAAACCGGCGCCTGACCTCTACCTTCACGCCGCCGCTGCGCTCAAGTCCCCGCCCGCCGCCTGCGTCGTCGTGGAAGACAGCCCGCCCGGTGCCCGCGCCGCCCGCGCTGCCGGCATGACCTGCCTCGGCTACGCGCCCCGGGACGACGGCGCCCGGCTCGCCGCCGAGGGCGCCCGGCCCTTCCACCGCATGGAAGACCTGCCGGCCCTCCTCGCTCTCTGACGCTGCGGCACGACACACCGAGTTTACCCGGCGGGCTTACCCTCGCGGCAGGACCTCTGCTATGCTGCTGCCATGCCGCTCTTTGCCGCCCGCACCGACTACTCCCCGACCGAGCGCCTTTCGGATGCCGTCATCCATGTTGCGGGCCTCGTCGTCGTGCTCGCCGCGGTGCCCGTCCTGATCACCGTCGCGGCATTCCTAAGGGGCGACCTGACCGCGGTCCTCGCCGTCTCGGTCTACGGCGCGGCGCTCGTCGCAATGATCCTCTGCTCGGCGCTCTACAACATGATCGCCCATCCCGGCTGGTCGCGGTTCCTCAAGCGGCTCGACCATTCGGCGATCTACGTGAAGATCGCCGGCACCTACACCCCCTTCACCCTGCTCTCCGGCCACGGGTTCTGGCTCCTCGCCGGCCTTTGGGGTGCGGCACTCGCGGGTGTCGGGATAAAGCTCGTGTCGCCCGACCGCTTCCGCCCGCTCGCGCTCGGGCTCTACCTCGCCATGGGATGGGCGGGGCTTGCCGCCGGCGGCACGTTCCTCGCCACGCTCTCCGGGCCGGTCATGGCGCTCATTCTTACCGGAGGGGTCCTCTACACGGTCGGGGTCGCGTTCTATCTCTTCGAGCGCCTGCCCTTCCACTACACGATCTGGCACGTGTTCGTGCTGGCGGCGAGCCTCGTCTTCTACGCTGCCGTCACACTCCACCTCGTCCAGACGGCCTGAGCGCCCCCGCTGCAATCACATCGCCGCCTTGCGGCGTTCCTCCAGGTAGATCTCGCGCAGCCGCGTCGCCACCGGCCCGGGCCGGCCAGACCCGATCGCCGCGCCGTCGATCTCGACCACTGGCATGACGAAGGCCGAGGCCGAGGTGACGAAGGCCTCGGCCGCCGCCTTCGCCTCGTCCAGGGTGAAGGGCCGCTCCTCCACCACCATCTGCGCCTCGCGCGCGAAGCGCAGGACAGCGGCGCGGGTGATGCCGTGCAGGATGTCCTCGGAAAGCTGCCGGGTGACGATCCGTCCGTCCTTGACGATATAGGCGTTGTTCGAGGTGCCCTCGGTGACGACGCCACCCTCTTCGGTGAACCAGGCGTCGTCCACGCCCGCCTTCTTCGCCATCATCTTGCCCATCGAGGGGTAGAGAAGCTGCACCGTCTTGATGTCGCGCCGCCCCCAGCGGATGTCGGGGATGCCGATGACCTTGATGCCGGTCTTCGCTGCTGGGCTCTCGGCCAGGCCCGGCTTCGACTGGGTAAAGAGCACGATCGTGCCCTTGACCTCCGCCGGATCGGGGAAGGCGAAGTCCCGGTCGCCCGGGTTGCCGCGGCTGATCTGGAGATAGACGAGCCCCTCGTCGATCCCGTTCCGCCTGACCAGTTCGCGGTGGATCGCCAGAAGCTCCGCCTCCGTCACCGGGCTTTCCATGTCGAGTTCCGCCATCGACCGCTTCAGCCGCGCCGCGTGGCCCGGAAAGTCGATGAGCCGGCCATCCAGCACGCTCGTCACCTCGTAGACCGCATCCGCCATCAGGAAGCCGCGATCGAAGACCGAGACCTTCGCCTCTTCCTCGGGGACGTAGTCGCCGTTGACATAGACGATGCGGGGGTCGGGGCGGGTCATGGGCAGTCTCCTTGGTGGGCGCGCCCCGGTGTCATCGGCCCTTGGCGGGGCCGCGTCAAGGCGGCGCGGCGCTCAGCCCCAGAGTGTCCGGTCCGGCACCTGCATGACGGAGCCTGCATAGCGCACCGGCGGCTCCCGGTCCTCGGCCAGGATCAGCGGCCCGTCGAGGTCCGCCACCTCCGCCCCCTGCGCGACGAGGAACGCGGGCGCCATCGAGAGCGAGGAGGAGACCATGCAGCCGACCATGATCCCGAACCCCTCCGCCTTCGCAGCCTCCCGCAGCGCCAGCGCCTCCGTAAGCCCGCCCGCCTTGTCGAGCTTGATGTTGACCATGTCGTACTTGCCCCGAAGGTCGGACAGCGAGGCGCGGTCGTGGCAGCTCTCGTCGGCGCAGACCGGCACCGGGCGCGCGATCTCGGCCAGCATTCCGTCCGCGCCCGCGGGCAGCGGCTGCTCCACCAGCGCCACACCGAGCCGCGCGAGGTGCGGCGCGAGCGCGGAATAGACCTCTGCCGTCCAGCCCTCGTTCGCGTCGACCACGATCCGCGCTTTCGGCGCACCGGCGCGCACCGCCTCCAGTCGCGCCATGTCGTCCTCGGTGCCGAGCTTGATCTTCAGGATCGGCCGGCCCGCGGCCCGCGCTGCCGCCGCCCGCATCCGCTCCGGCGTGTCGAGCGAGAGCGTGAAGCAGGTCGTGACGGGCGCCGGCGCACCCAGGCCCGCCAGTTGCCAGACCGGCCTGCCCGCCAGCTTCGCCTCCCGGTCCCAGAGCGCGCAATCGACGGCATTGCGCGCTGCCCCCGGCGGCAGCAGACCCTGCAGCGCCACGCGGTCCAGGTCCGGCGGCAGGGCCGCGATCTCTGCCGCGACACTGTCGAGGCTCTCGCCGTAGCGCGCGTAGGGGACGCATTCTCCCCGGCCGTTCACACCCCCGCCGGATGCCGTCACCGTCAGCACGGCAGCCTCCGTCTTCGACCCGCGCGAGATGGTGAAGACCTCCCTCAGGGGGAAACGGTCGCGGGTCACGGTCAGGCTCATCGTCGGCTCCCTCGGTTTCATCCTCGGTTCTCCCCGTCCCGCGGTTCCTGGTCAAGGGCGCCCTCTGTCGGGACGGACGCCCGACGGAAAACCGACGCGAACCCGACGCCCCGTCCGGCGCAGTTTTCTGCACCTGCAAAGCCCGCTTGCGCAGCGCAGCGCAATATTCTATCCGGGCCTGGAGCTGCCACGAAACTTCCTTGCCTGAGGAATCCGACATGAGCTTCCGCCTCCAGCCCAGCCCCCCCGCTCGCCCGAACCGCTGCCAGCTTTTCGGCCCGGGTTCCCGGCCGGCGCTCTTCGAGAAGATGGCGGCCTCGTCGGCGGACGTGATCAACCTTGACCTCGAGGACTCGGTCGCGCCGGACGACAAGCCGGAGGCCCGACGGAACATCATCCAGGCGATCAAAGATATCGACTGGGGCGGAAAGCATCTTTCGGTCCGCATCAACGGGCTCGACACGCCCTTCTGGTACCGCGACGTGGTGGAGGTTCTGGAGCAGGCAGGTGACCGGATCGACCAGATCATGATCCCGAAAGTGGGTTGTGCGTCAGACGTATACGCGGTGGACGCGCTGGTGACGGCGGTGGAGCGGGCGAAAGGACGGGAAAAGCCGGTTGCGCTCGAGGTCATCATCGAGACGGCCGCCGGCATCGCCCATGTCGAGGAGATCGCCGCGTCCAGCCCCCGACTTCAGGCGATGAGTCTCGGCGCGGCGGACTTCGCCGCGTCGATGGGCATGCAGACCACCGGCATCGGCGGCACGCAGGAAGACTACTACATGATCCGCGAGGGCCAGAAGTACTGGCCCGACCCCTGGCACTGGGCCCAGGCCGCCATCGTCGCGGCCTGCCGGACGCACGGCGTCCTGCCCGTTGACGGTCCGTTCGGGGATTTCTCCGACGATGAAGGCTTCATCGCCCAGGCGAAGCGCTCCGCCACACTCGGCATGGTCGGCAAGTGGGCGATCCACCCCAGGCAGGTGGCCCTCGCCAACGAGGTCTTCACGCCGTCCGAGGCCAAGGTGACCGAGGCGCGCGAAATCCTCGCGGCGATGGCGAAGGCCAAGGCGGAAGGCGCCGGGGCGGCGGTCTACAAGGGCCGGCTCGTCGACATCGCCTCGATCCGCCAGGCCGAGGTCATCGTGCGCCAGGCCGAGATGATTGCAGCGGGCGGATCCTAGGACCCGTTACCCACATGACGGCGCACGTCAGGCCGCGACGGCCTCGCGCGGCCGCGAGCGGATGAGAACGAGGACGATGATGCCGAGGTTCATCACGTTCCAGGCGATCCCGTTCAGGAAGGCCGCGCGGTAGGACCCGGTCAGGTCGTAGATCCAGCCCGACATCCAGCCGCCGAGTGCCATGCCCACGATCGTCGCCATCATCACGAACCCGACCCGCGCGCCGGCCTCCTTCGCCGGAAGGTATTCGCGCACTATCACCGCGTAGGAAGGCACGATCCCGCCCTGCGAGAGGCCGAAGACGAGGCTGACCACGTAGAGCGATGTGAGCCCGGCCGAGGGCAGGTAGAGCACCAGCGCCAGCGCCTGCAGCGCCGAACCGATGAGCAGTGTCCGGACCCCGCCCAGGACATCGGCAAGAAGCCCCGAGGCGATGCGCGAGGCGACGCCACCCAAGAGCATCAGCGACAGCATCTCGGCACCCACCGCCGGCCCGAAGCCGAGATCGACACAATAGGCGACGATATGGACCTGCGGCATCGACATCGCGACGCAGCAGCCCACGCCCGCGAGCGCCAGGAGCCACTGCAATGTCCGGGGCGACAGGCCTGTGCTGGCAGCGCGCAGGGCGGCAAGCCGGGTCGTCTGGTGCGCCATCTCGACCGGCAACGGTCGGCGCAGGAAAAGCGCGAGCGGCACGACGACAGTCAGCGTCAGCCCCGCGAGGAGAAGATAGACGACGCGCCAGCCCTGGGTTTCGAGAACGCCGGTGAGCAGAAGAGGCCAGATCGCGCCCGAAAGGTAATTCCCGCTTGCCACCAGTGCGACGGCGATGCCGCGGCGTTTCAGGAACCATTGCGACGCGTCGGCGATGAGCGGCCCGAAGCTCGCCGCCGTTCCGAAGCCGAGCGCCGCATGGGCCACCGACAGCGCCGCGACGGACCCCGACGCCGACGCCGCAGCATAGGCCGCGGCGTTGAGGACAGCCGCGCCGATCAGCGCCCAGGCCATGCCCCAACGGTCCACCGCCCGCCCGATCGCGAAGTTCCCGAGCGCGAAGCCCGCCATTGTCGCAGTGTAGGGCAGCGAGGCTCCCGCCCTGTCGATCCCGAACTCGGCCTGCACCGAGGGAAGGATCAGGATCACCGCCCACATGCCGACATTGCCCACCACCGCGACCAGGAGGGAAATCGCAAGCCGGGTCCAGGAGGCGGCGCTGTCGAGTGCGGCTGAAGGTTTCATGGGCGCGACGCTAGTGGGCGGCATGGGGCTTGTCCATGGGCGCGCGCGGTTGCATTGGCGTCGGGCTGCGGTCATATAGGCGCCTGACAGCGGTCCCATGACCCTTCGCGGGAGAGCGCCATGAACTACCTCGAGTTCGAAAAGCCCCTGGCCGAGATCGAAGGCAAGGCTGAAGAACTGCGCGCGCTCGCGCGGAAGAACGAGGGGATGGACGTCACGAGAGAGGCCGCCGCGCTCGACCGCAAGGCGGCGGACATGCTCCGCGACCTCTACAAGAGCCTCGATCCCTGGCGGAAATGCCAGGTCGCACGCCACCCCGACCGGCCGCATTGCGAGGACTACATCGGCGCGCTCTTCACCGAGTTCACCGCGCTCGCGGGCGACCGCAACTTCGCCGAGGACCATGCGATCATGGGCGGGCTGGCGCGGTTCGACGACCAGCCCGTGGTGGTGATCGGCCAGGAGAAGGGCTCCGACACCAAGACGCGGATCGAGCGGAATTTCGGCATGGCGCGCCCCGAGGGCTACCGCAAGGCGATCCGGCTGATGGACCTGGCCGACCGGTTCCGCCTGCCCGTGGTGACGCTCGTCGACACGCCCGGCGCCTATCCCGGCAAGGGCGCCGAGGAACGCGGCCAGTCCGAGGCGATCGCGCGATCGACCGAGAAATGCCTGCAGATCGGCGTGCCCCTGATCTCCATCGTCATCGGCGAGGGCGGATCGGGCGGGGCGGTGGCGCTGGCGACGGCGAACCGCGTCGCGATGCTGGAGCATTCGATCTACTCGGTGATCACCCCGGAAGGCTGCGCCTCGATCCTCTGGAAGGACGCGGAGCGGATGCGCGAGGCGGCGATGGCGCTGCGACTGACGGCGCAGGATCTCTTGAAGCTCGGCGTCATCGACCGGATCATCCCCGAGCCTGTCGGCGGCGCCCAGCGCAAGCGGGACGAAGCGATCCAGGCCGTCGGCAAGGCGATCGGCGAGATGCTGAAGGACCTTTCGGGCAGGAAGCCCGCCGACCTCCTGCGGGAACGGCGCGACAAGTTCCTGGCGATGGGGACCAAGGGCCTTGCCGCCTAGAGCCCGCCCTGCCAGTCCCTGACGGCGTCGAGCGGCCAGAGCAGCATCAGGATATTGAGCGCGAGTCCGTCGCGGATCAGCCATATTGTCAGCGCCTCGAAGCCGATCACGACGGCGACGCTGACCCAGATCGGCGCCATCCGCGCCAGCCAGAAGCCGCAGATCATCGCGAGGATGTCGACGACCGAGTTGATGACGCTGTCGCCGTAGTAGTCGAGCGAGATCGTGACCACGCGGTAGCGGTCGATCACCATGTCGGTGTTCTCGATGACCTCCCACGCCGCCTCGACGAAGGTGGCGATCACGAAGCGCCACTCGACCGCGATGCGCCGCGCAAACGGACAGAGGGCGGCGTAGAAGAGGATGCCGTGGATCACGTGTGACGGCGTGTACCAGTCGGTCAGGTGCTGCGAATTCTCGCTGCTCATCGTCTGCCCATGCCAGAACTTGACGTAGCCGCAGGTACAGATCGGCACCCGGCCCATCGACAGCAGCAGAACACCGGCCAGCGCGACCGTCAGGGCGACGAGTAGCCACGCAAGCCGCGCGCGCGTCATTCGGCGGCCGCGATATCGAAGCCCGCCTCTGCCATCAGCCGGTCGGAGGCGGCTTCGACCTCCGGCTCGATCCGCGCCATGAAATCCTCGACCGGCAGGCCCGCCGGGATGCGCGGCAGGAACTCCACCACCGCGAGTCCGGGTTTGCGCAGGATACCGTGCCTCGGCCAGAAAACGCCGACATTCGTCGCCACCGGCACGCAATCGTGACCGAGCTGGCTGTAGAGAACGCCGACGCCCACCTTGTAGGGCTTCTTGGCCCCGGCGGCCACGCGCGTGCCCTGCGGGTAGATGATGAGCTGGCCGGGGGCCGCGAGCCCCGCCTTAACGTCGGCGACCATCTTCTTCATCGCCTCTCCGCGCCGGCCGCGATCGACCGGCACGCAGCCGATGCGGGTGGCGTACCAGCCGAGGATCGGCGCCCAGAGGAGTTCCTTCTTCATGATGAACTTCGGCCGCGGCACGACCGAGACGAGGATGATGATGTCGAAGAAGGACTGGTGCTTCGCGGCGATGACCACCTCGTCCGCGGGCACCTCGCCGCGAACCTCGGAGCGCAGGCCGACAAGGAATGCCGCCGAGGCGCGGACCCAGCGGCAATAGGCATGGACGGCGTCGAAGGCGGCATCGCGGCGGAAGAGGACGAAGGGCGTCCACCAGAGCGCATAGACCGCCATTGCCAGATACATCTGGCCGATGAACACCACCGACAGGACGTATTGCAGCGCCGTTCTCATTGCACCTCCGTCAACGTCCGGAACGCGGCCGCGCGCGTCGCCCAGAAGGCCACGATAGCCGCGAGGGGCGGGATTGCCAGAGGCCAGAGCCAGCCCGTGCCGGAAAGGCCGAGGCCGGTGAGGAATCCGCCGGCCTCGTCGGCTCTGGGCAGAAGCGCCACGGCGACCGTTCCGGCGAGCGTCCCCGCTGCGGCGCCCGCAAAGGCACGGAGCGTGAAACGGCGGACGAAGGCGCGGGCGATGTAGGTATCCCGTGCGCCGACCAGGCGGAGAACGCGGATCACCTGTCCGTTGGCGGCAAGTGCGGCGCGGGCAGCGAGCGTCACCATGGCGGCGGCCACTCCACCTATGAGCGCGAGCGAGAGAAGGCCGAGCGCCCGGAGCCGCCCTGCCGCCTCGACCAGAGGTCGCCGCCAGCGTGCGTGATCGTCGAGCGTTGCTCCCGGCACCTCCGCCGCGAGCCTGAGCCGCAGGCCCTCGGCGTCGAAGCCCCCTGCAGCCTCGCTCACCTCGACGAGCGCGGGGATGGGAAGGCTTTCGACCGGCAGGTCCGGCCCGAACCAGGGCGCGAGAAGCGCCCGTGTCTCTGTCGCATCGAGCGCGCGGGCGGATGCCACGCCGGGCGTCACCGCCAGGATGTCGAGTACGGCTTGCGTCTGCGCCGCCATCTGTTCGGGCGGGGCGGAGATGCGGATGGTGGCACCACTGGCAAGCGCTTCCGACCAACGTTCGGCCAGCCGGCCCGTGGCGAGCGAGAGGGCGAGCGCAAAGACGGCGAGAAAGGCCATCGCGGCGGCGGTGAGGAGCGTGAGCCAGGCCGGGGCGCCCGCGGGCGGCACGACCCGGTCGGCCCGCGCATCGCCGGTGAGAAGCGCAAGGCCGCGTGCCAATGCGCCCCTCACAGCTCGGCCCCCGCCACCTGCACCTGACCGCCACGGATCCTCAGCACCCGTGCCGAGACTTGCGCCTTGGCCGCGCGGATCAGGTTCATGTCGTGCGTGGCAACGAGAATCGCGGTGCCCATCCGGTTCAGTTCCACCAGCAGCGTGAGGAGCCTGAGCGACATCTCCCAGTCAAGGTTGCCCGTCGGCTCGTCGGCGAGGAGCACCTCGGGCGACATGATGACCGCGCGGGCAAGCGCCGCCCGCTGGCGTTCGCCCCCCGAGAGCGAAGGCGGCAGCGCCGCGGCCTGACCGGAGAGACCGACCCAGGCCAGCAACTCGTCCAGTTCCGTCGGGTTGGCAGCGCGGTCGGAGACCGTGAGCGGCAGCGCGACGTTTTCGGCAAGGGGGAGATGGTCGAGGAACTGGCAGTCCTGATGCACGACGCCGATCCGGCGGCGAAGTCGGGCGATGTCATCGCGGCTCATCCCCGCGATGGTCTGGCCGAAGACCGAGATTCGCCCGGCGACGGGCGAAAGCTCGCCGTAGCAGAGTTTCAGGAAGGTCGATTTTCCCGCCCCCGAGGGGCCGGTAAGAAAGTGGAAGGACCCGGGCGAGAGCGCAAGAGTGATGTCGGACAGGAGCCGCACCCCGCCATAGCCATGCGCCACATCCTGGAACTCGATCACTGCCTTGCCCCCTCTGCGGCCATGGCCAATATGCCATGGCGTGGATGCGTTTTTTCGTGTCCGGCCACAAAGGCTTGGCCGGAAAGCCTTTGATTGCTACAACACGGCCATAACAAGGACCAGAATTGCCCGAAAACAGGTTCGGTGGGTGGTTGAGCAGGTAGGGACACCATGCGTCTGATTTGCCCGAGCTGTGGCGCGCAATACGAAGTGGACGAAAGCGTCATCCCCGACGGCGGGCGCGATGTCCAGTGCTCGAATTGCGGTCACGCCTGGTTTCAGCTCTCGGCGAAGCAGCTTGAGGCGGAGGCCGACGAAGCTGAGCGCAAGGCGGCTGCGGACGACGTGGCCACCACAGAGGAGGCGAGCAGTCGTGCGGCTGACACGTCGCCCCCCGCCGCGCCGGATGAGACACCGCCGGAACCTTCGGGTGCCTGGGCGGAACGGACCGAGGAACCCGGGGAACCGGCAGATCAGCCCGGACCGCCGGAGCGGACGCGCCGGACGCTTGACGACGCCGTGCGCAACGTCCTGCGCGAGGAGGCACAGCGTGAGACCCGCGCGCGGATCGCCGAGGGAACCTCGGTCGAGACGCAGCCCGATCTCGGCCTCGCCGCCGCGATCGGCGCCACGGCGGCGACGACCGGCGGGCGCACCGCCGAGCCGCAGGACCAGGATGCGAAAAGCCGCGGCGAAGCCCATGACTTCGACGACGACGCGCTCATCTCGCGCGCTTCGCGCCGCGAACTTCTGCCGGACATCGAGGAAATCAACTCCACGCTGCGTGCCACGTCGGAACGTGGCAACGAGGCCGCCGCCCTTGACGCGCCCGAGACGCTCGCGCGCCGCCGGAGCGGCTTTCGCATGGGGTTCTCGACCGCGATCCTCGTCGCGGCGATCCTGCTCGGGCTCTACGTCCTCGCGCCCATGCTCGCAGGGAGCGTGCCGGCGCTCGAACCCGTTCTCACCGCCTATGTGACGGCGGTCGATGCGGGCCGGACGTGGCTGGACGACCGCATGCGGTCGCTCACGGCATCGCTCCAGTCCGGATCGGCAAACTGACCGGCACTGGGCCGGTCAGAACCGCTCCAGAAGCCGCTTGAGATAGTCGAGTTCCTCGCTCGGGCGGGTCTGTTCGCCGGAACGGCGCCGAATCTCGTCGAGAAGGTCGCGGGCGCGGCGATAGACGTCGGGGCCCTGCAGCAGGCTCTCGTCGGTGCCGATGCGTCCGGACTGGCCCGTATTGCGGCCCAGCGGATCGCGGGGCACTTCGCGGCCCGCCTCGCCCACCGCCTCGCCCTGGTTGCCCGGCTGCTGGGGCTGGTTCTGCGCCAGCGCCTCGCCAAGGCTGCGCATCCCCTCGCGCAAGGATTCGATCGCCTCGGCCTGACGTTCGATGGCGCCCGCGGTATCGCCTTCGCGCAGCGCGCGCTCGGCTTGCTCCATCGCGCGGCCCGCGTCCGACAGCGAGCGCCGCGCCGCATCGCGTTCGTCCGACGGATCGCCCGGAAGCCCGCCCTCCTGCCGCCGGAGCGCCTCACGGAGCGAGCGCTGGCGGTCGGCGAGGCTGCGGGGATCGCCGCCGTCGCCCGGGCGCATCGCGTCGGGCCTGCCAGCCTGGCCGTCGCGGCCCTGCTGGCCGTCCTGGTCCCGCCCCTGGCCGTCGCCCTGATCCTGTCCGCTCTGGCCGTCCTGACCGGGCTGGCGCTGACCCTCCGTGCCTTCCTGCTGCCCTCCGGGCCGGCCCTGCTGAAGATCGCGGAACGCCTCGTCCGACAGGCCCTGCTGCTCGCGCAGGGTCTGGCGCAGGTTCTCCATGGCCTGAGCGCCGGGGCCCTGCTGGCCGTTCTGGCCGGGCTGGCCCTCGGTGACGCGCAGGTTCTCCATCATGCGGCTGAGCTGGTCCAGAAGTTCCTGCGCCTCGGCCATCCGGCCCTCCTCCATCAGGCGCTGGATCTCGTCCATCATCTGCTGAAGCTGGTCGCCGGTGATCTGCTGGCCGGCATCGGCCTGCTGGCCGGGCTCGTCCGCCCCCTGCCGCTCCATGTTCTCGGCCAGCTGGCGGATGTAGTCGTCGGTCGCCTGGCGCAGTTCGTCCATCAGCTTCTGTATCTCTTCCGGCGAAGCGCCGTTGCGGATCGCCTCCGACAGCCGTTCCTGCGCCTGCTGCATCCGTTCGAGCGCGTTGGCGAGCCCGCCATCCTCGATCAGTTCCGCGATCGACCAGAGCGCCTCGGCCGCCTCGTCGCGCATGGCGTGCGAGAGGGGTCCCTGCGCCAGCGCGGCGTCCAGCCTGCGGATTGCGACCGACAGCATGAGGTAGGCGCGTTCGTTGCGGACAAGCCCTTCCGGCCGGTGGGTCAGCGCGTGCAGGACCTGGCTGACGCGGGCGCCGTTGTCGCGGGTCCAGAGGAGGTCGCGGCGGAGTTCGATCAGCGCGGAGGCTACCGGGTCGAAGAATCGCCGGCCCGGCAGGGACAGGTTCACCGTGTCGCTCTTGCCGGTCTGGTCGCGGCCATCGGTCACCTCGAAGGTCATCTTCACCGGCAGGTTGGCCCAAGGATGCTTGGAGGCGTCCTCGACCAGCGCCTCGGCGAAATCGGCACGGTTGCCGGTGATCGGCATCGGCAGGTCGTAGATCAGCGCGTCACGCTTCTCGGGATCGGGGGCGAGGCCGTAGCGGCGGTCGGCGGCGGCAAGGTCAAGCTCGATGATCGCGCGTCCGGCCGACACCGCGTAGTCGTCCGTCGCCGTGAAGGGCTGCGACATGGTGCCGTCGGCCTCGCGCATGATCTCGCCCGTGATGACGACCATCGGGGCTGCGTCGGGCAGCACCGTCACCTGCCACTCCCGCCCGCCGTCGCCGCCGATCGTCAGGCGGCCGGACCGGATCGCTTCGAACTCCACGGCGCGGACAGCGGCAGGATCGACCGGAGAGCCCGGATCGGCCGCTGGCGCGGGAGGCTGCCCGGAGAGGCTCTCGCTCACCGAGATCGAGTCGGCGGCGCCATAGAGACGCAGGGTGATCCGGCTTCCCTCGGGCAATTCCAGCGGGCCCTCGGGCAGGGTGTTGAGGTAGAGGCTCGGGCGGCCGGTATAGGCCGGGGGTTCCACCCAGCCCTCCCAAGTCGGGCCGGCGGCGGCATTGGCTGTGGTGCCCGGTCCGACAAGGCCAGGCGCTTCCGCGACGCGCCAGAGCGAGCCGAAGAGCACAGCCATGACGAAGGCGGTGAGGCCCGCGTAGCGCAGGGCGAAGCGGTCGCGCCCGGCGATGCGCAAGTCCGGTGCCGGCGCGCGCGCGGTGCGGGCGCGGTCGGCCATGCGCGCGACATGCGCGCGCCAGACCGAAGCCGTGCCGGCATCGCCGCCGCCCATCGCGAGACTGTCGGTCAGGGCCGTGATCGGCCGGCCCGGCAACGTGCGGTCGAGCCGGTCGAGCGCCTCGGCCTCGGTCGGCCAGCGGAACCGGCGGATACCGCGCGCAAACGCCCAGAGAAGCCCCAGGAGCGCGACAACCCCGCCGACCCATAAGGCTTCCAGCGCAAGCCAGTCCTGCACGCCGAAGGCAAGGACGGCGATGAGGCCGAAGAGGATGGTCCAGACCGGCCAGAATCCCCGCGTGATCCGCTCGGCCGCCATGCCCGCCCGCGTAAGCCGCAGCGGCCACCTGAGACGCCTCAGCGCCTCATGCGGAAGGGCCTTGATCCTGGTCACGCGGGCCGCGGGCCTCCGGTTCCGGCCCCTCGCACGGGATTGCGCGTCAGAGCCACGACGGGATGCTATCGCGGTTTATCATCTCGTCATAGGTGGGGCGGGCGCGAATGACGGCGAATTGATGCCCATGCACCAGCACCTCGGGAACGAGGGGGCGGGCGTTGTATTCCGATGCCATCACCGCGCCGTAGGCCCCGGCCGACCGGAACGCCACCAGATCGCCCTCCCCCACCGGGGAAAGCGGGCGCTGCCTGGCGAAGGTGTCGCCGGTTTCGCAGACCGGGCCGACGATGTCGTAGGGGTGCGGCTCCACTCCCGGCGCGGACTCGATCACCGGGACGATGTCATGGTGCGCGCCGTACATCGAGGGGCGGACGAGGTCGTTCATCGCAGCATCGAGGATGAGGAAGTCGCGCTCCTCTCCCGACTTCACATAGATCACCTGCGCCACCAGAAGCCCCGCGTTGCCGGAGATCAGCCGCCCCGGCTCGATCTCGATCTCGCAGCCGAGGTCGCCCACGGTCCGCTTGATGACCGCGCCGTAGTCGAGCGGCAGCGGCGGGGCGGCGTTGGTGCGTTCGTAAGGGATTCCGAGCCCGCCGCCGAGGTCGAGCCGGCGGATGTCGTGCCCTTCCGCTCGAAGCTGACGGGTGAGGTCGGCGACCTTTGCATAAGCCGCCTCGAACGGCTGGAGGTCGGTCAGTTGCGAGCCGATGTGGACGTCGATCCCCACGACGTCGAGTCCGGGCAGGGCCGCCGCTTCGGCATAGACCTCGCTCGCCCGTCCGATCGGGATGCCGAACTTGTTTTCCTTCTTGCCGGTGGCGATCTTCTCGTGGGTCTTCGCGTCCACATCCGGGTTGACCCGGATGGCGATCGGCGCGCGCAGGCCCAGCGACAACGCCACCTCGTTCAGCGCCCGCATCTCGGGCTCGCTTTCCACGTTGAACTGGCGGATGCCGCCTTCAAGCGCGGTGCGCATCTCCTCGCGGCTCTTGCCCACGCCGGAAAAGACGATCCGCGAACCCGGAACGCCCGCCGTCCTCGCCTTCAGGTATTCGCCCACCGACACCACGTCGATGCCGGCGCCGAGATCGCCCAGGGTTTTCACCACGGCGACGTTGCCGTTCGACTTCATCGCAAAGCAGACGAGGTGGGGCAGCCCGGCGAGCGCCTCCTCGAACAGCCGGAAGTGCCGCGTCAGGGTGGCCGTCGAATAGACGTAGAAGGGGGTGCCCACCGCCGCAGCGATGTCCGGGATCGCCACATCCTCGGCATGAAGGACGCCGTTGCGGTAGAGGAAATGGTCCATGTCGCGGGGCCTTGCTGGGGGTCGAAGGATCGGCGTCGGTGTAGTGCATCGCGGGCGCGCTGGAAAGCGGACGCGAGTGGATTGATTTTGATCAATCGTTTGATTAAAATCGTGCGCGACTCAGGATTGCAACCATGACCGATCAGCCAAAGGCGCCCGAAGGCACCGCCGCCGACCTCATTGCCTCGGGCCTGCGGCTCTTCGGCAAGAAGGGCTTCGCCGCGACCTCGACACGCGAGATCGCGGCCGCGGCGCGGACCAATGTCGCCTCCATCGCCTATCACTTCGGCGGCAAGGAGGGGCTGAGGCGCGCCTGCGGGGTGGAGGTGATCCGCCGCATGGGCACCGTCCTCGGCAACCACACCGCCCCCGTTCCGGAAGCGCCCCAGGCGGCGGTTGCAGAGATGGAGGCGACACTGCGTTCGATGTGTGCATTTGTCACCACTTCGCCCGTGGCCGCCCCGCTTGTACCTTTCATGCTGCGCGAGGTCGGCGAAGGCGGGGCGATCTTCGACCTGGTCTATGGCGCCATGATCGAGCCGGTGCACCGGCGGTTGTGCACCCTCTGGGCCGTCGCCACCGGACAGGAGGCGGAAAGCCCGCGCACGCGGCTGCTGGTCTTCAGCCTCATCGGCCAGCTTCTCTACTTTCGCGTCGGCCGACCCGTCGTCACCCGCCGGATGGGCTGGGATACGCTCGGACCGGCCGAGGCCGGGGAGATCGCCGACCTCCTCGCCGCCAACCTCCACTCCCTTCTCGAACGGGAACGCCGATCATGACCGGCCTTGTCTGCACCCTGCCCCTTGTCTCGGCGCTCTTCACCGCCTGCGCGCCCCCGGTTCCCTTCGCCACGGGCTACGTGGAGGGCGAGTATGTGCTCATCGCCCCGGTCGCCACCGCGCAGATCGGCCGGCTCGCGGTCGCCCGCGGCGACCGCGTCGAAAACGGCGCAATCCTGGTGGAGATGGAGCGGCGGGACGCCGATATCGCTCTTGCCGAGGCTGAGGCCGCGTTGGCGCAGGCCGAAAGCCAGCTTGCCAACCTCCGCGAGGGCCGCCGCCCCGAGGAGATCCGGGTGATCGAGGCGACGCTCGCTTCGGCGCACGCCCAGGCGGAGGAGGCCGACCGGGCCGCGGCCCGGCTCCTCAGCCTCGCGGGGCGCGGCGCCGCGACAACGACTCAGGCCGACGACGCGGCCACTGCCGCCACCGTCGCCCATGCGAAGGTGGCCGAGGCCGAAGCGAGCCTCGCCGTCGCCCGCCTGCCGGCGCGGCCGCAGGAGATCGCCGCCGCGGAAGCGGCGGTCGCCGGGGCGCGGGCCGCCCGCGAGAAGGCGGAATGGAACCTGGACCAGCGCCGCCTGACCGCGCCCTCCGCCGGAACGATCGAGGACGTCATCCGCTCGGCAGGCGAACTCGCGGGACCCTCGGCGCCGGTGCTGTCGCTGTTGCCCGACGGCGGGGTGAAGCTGCGCCTCTACGTGCCCCAGACGAACGTCGCGGCAGTGACGCAGGGAAGCCGGCTCTCCGTCCGCTGCGACGGCTGTGCCGAGGGCCTTACCGCCACCGTCACCTATGTCGCCGATGCGCCGGAATTCACGCCGCCCGTCATCTACTCGCTCGAGAACCGCCAGAAGCTCGTCTACCTGATCGAGGCCCGGCCCGAGGACGCACCTGGCCTGAAGCCGGGGCAGATCGTCGATGTCGTCCTGCCGGGCTCCGGTGGATGACGGCGGAGCCCGCCATCGCGGTCCGGGGGCTGGTGAAGAGCTTCCGCGGCCAGCGCGCCGTCGACGACGTGTCGCTCACGGTCGCCAAGGGAGAGATCGCCGGCTTTCTCGGCCCCAACGGGTCGGGCAAGACAACGACGATCCGCATGATGTGCGGCCTGCTCACACCCGACGCGGGCGAGGGCCGGGTGCTCGGCCACGACATCCTGACGGAGGGCCGCGCGATCAAGCGCGAGGTCGGCTACATGACCCAGCGCTTTTCCTTCTACGAGGACCTGACAATCGCCGAGAACCTGAGTTTCGTCGCCGGCCTCTATGGACTTCGCCCGGCGCGCAAACATGTCGCCGACACGCTCGCCGGCCTCGGGCTAACGGCGCGGCGGCACCAGCTCGCCGGGGCGCTTTCGGGCGGATGGAAGCAGCGGCTCGCGCTTGCCGCCGCGATCATGCACGAGCCGAAGCTCCTGATGCTGGACGAGCCTACGGCGGGGGTGGACCCCAAGGCGCGGCGCGACTTCTGGGACGAGATCCACCGGCTCGCCGACGGCGGGCTGACGGTGCTCGTCTCGACCCACTACATGGACGAGGCCGAACGCTGCCACAGGATCAACTACATTTCCTACGGTCGGCTTGTGGCACAGGGCACGGTGGCCGAGGTGGTGCGCGATGCCGGGCTTGCGACCTTCATCCTCGAAGGCGCGGCGACGGCGCGCGCCGCGACGCTCCTCAAGGGCGCGCCGGGCGTCGATCAGGTCGCGCCCTTCGGCGCCACGCTGCATGTCGTCGGCCGAGATGCGGACGCCCTGCGGACCTCCGCCGCGAAAGTGGCTGCGGAGACCGGGTGCCGGTTGAAGCCCGCCGAGACGAGCCTCGAAGACGTGTTCATCCAGCTCATGGGCAGCGCGGAGGACACGCGGGCATGAACCGGCTCCTGTCCCTCCGCCGTCTCGCCGCGATGCTCACCAAGGAGGTGATCCAGATGCGGCGTGATCGCGTCACCTTCGCGATGATGCTGGGAATCCCGCTCCTCCAGCTCGTGCTCTTCGGCTTCGCGATCAACTCCGACCCAAAGCACCTCCCCGCGGCTCTCGTCGCGCCGACGCAGGATCGCTTCACGCGCGCCATCGTCTCGGCGCTGGAGCTTACCGGCTATTACCGCTTCACCCACCCCGCAGCCTCGGCGGCGGAGGCCGAGAGCCTGATCACGCGGGGTGACGTCTCCTTCGTCGTCACTGTTCCCTCGGACTTCGGTCGGCGGGTGGAACGCGGCGACCGGCCCGAAATCCTGATCGAGGCGGACGCCACCGACCCCTCTGTCGCCTCGGGCGCCATTTCCACCCTCGGCACGGTGGCCGCCGACGCGCTCCTGCGCGAGCGCGGCACCGAGGCCGAGGCAGCCGCAGCGGCAGCCTCGCAACTTCAGGTCACGGTGCACAAACGCTACAATCCCGAAGGCATCACCCAGTACAACATCGTCCCGGGCCTGCTTGGTGTGATCCTCCAGATGACCATGGTGATGATGACCTCGATGGCGCTGACGCGCGAGATCGAGAGGGGCACGATGGAGAATCTGCTTTCCATGCCCGCGACGCCAGTGGAGATCATGCTCGGCAAGGTCCTGCCCTATCTGGGGGTCGGCGCGGTGCAGGTCGTCGTCGTGCTCGTCGCGGCGAAACTCATCTTCGGTGTGCCCTTCGTCGGCGCGCTCCCACTCCTCCTAGCCGGCGTCTTCGTCTTCGTCGCGGCGCTGGTGATCCTCGGCTACCTCATCTCAACCGCGGCGCGCACCCAGATGCAGGCGATGCAGCTCACGTTCTTCTTCTTCCTGCCCTCGCTCCTGCTCTCCGGGTTCATGTTCCCCTACCGGGGCATGCCCGGCTGGGCGCAGGTCCTGGGCGAGGTGTTCCCGCTTACCCATTTCCTGCGGCTGATCCGCGCCGTCATGCTGAAGGGTTCGGACTACGCCGGCGTCGCACAGCCGATGGCGGCGCTTGTCCTCTTCGTCCTGGCCTTCGCGACGCTGGCGCTCCTGCGGTTCCGCCGAACCCTCGACTGAGCCGGCACGCCCCGCATTGGTCAGAGACTTCCGCTCACGCCGACCTTGACCTGGCCGGAAACCGTCAGACCCGATTCGGCGGGTGGGGTCGGCGCACCGTCGGCGCCGCAGGAGGCGAGGATCGCGAGAAGTCCAAGGGCCTTAAGAACACGTGTCATTGGCTCACCGAAACGCCGACACCGGCAATCGAGGTCGAAATCGATGGCGTCACCCTGACGCCATCGGGGGTCAGCCGCAAGGCCGCGTGGGCGCGCGGCTGGGAACAGGCGGCGACCAGCAGACAGAGCCCGACGATCGCCGCGCCCCTCACCCGAGCCTCTGCTTCCAGCGCGCGATCTGGGCGCGCACCTGATCGGGCGAAGTGCCGCCGTAGCTTTGCCGCGAGGCTACCGAGTTGTGGACGCCGAGAACGGAATAAACCTCCTGCGTGATGCCCCCATGAACCGAATTCATCTCATGGAGCGTCAGGTCGGGCAGGTCGCAGCCCCGCTTCTCGGCCAGAGCCACCAGCGAGCCCGTGACATGATGCGCCTCGCGGAAGGGAAGTCCTAGGCTGCGCACCAGCCAGTCGGCGAGGTCCGTCGCGGTCGAGAAGCCGGAGGCGGCAGCGCGTTCGAGGTTTTCGCGGGTCGCGGTCATGTCGCGCACCATCCCCTCCATCGCGGCGAGCGCCAGCATGAGCGTGTCGGCGGCGTCGAAGACCTGTTCCTTGTCCTCCTGCATGTCCTTGGAATAGGCGAGCGGCAGGCCCTTCATCACCGTGAAGAGCGCGACGGTCGCGCCGAGGATGCGGCCGATCTTGGCGCGGATCAGCTCCGCCGCGTCCGGGTTCTTCTTCTGGGGCATGATCGAGGAGCCGGTGGAGAAGCGGTCGGAGAGCGCGACGAAGCGGAACTGGGCCGAGGACCAGATCACCAGCTCTTCGGCGAAACGGCTGAGATGCACCGCGCAGATCGCCGCCGCCGAAAGGAATTCGAGCGCGAAGTCGCGGTCGCTGACCGCGTCGAGCGAGTTGGCCATCGGCCGGTCGAAGCCGAGCGCCGTCGCCGTCATGTGCCGGTCGATCGGGAAGGAGGTTCCGGCGAGCGCGGCGGCGCCGAGCGGGCATTCGTTCATGCGCGCGCGGGCGTCGCGAAAGCGGCCGGCGTCACGGGCAAACATCTCCACATAGGCCATCATGTGATGGCCCCAGGTCACCGGCTGGGCAGTCTGCAGATGGGTGAAGCCCGGCATCACCCAGTCCGCCCCGGCTTCGGCCTGCGCAAGAAGCGCCTTCTTCAGCGCCGCCAGCCCCCCGACTGCCGCGTCGCACTGGTCGCGGACCCAGAGGCGGAAATCGGTCGCCACCTGGTCGTTGCGGCTGCGCGCGGTGTGAAGCCGGCCTGCCGGTTCGCCGATGACTTCCTTCAGCCGCGCCTCCACGTTCATGTGGATATCCTCGAGCGCGGTGGAGAACGCGAAGTTTCCGCCCTCGATTTCTGACAAGACCGTGAGCAGGCCTTCCCGAATGGCTGCGGCGTCGCTATCGCTTATGATGCCTCGTTCGGCGAGCATCGCCGCGTGGGCACGGGACCCGGCGATGTCCTGGGCGTAAAGCCGTCTGTCGAACCCGATCGAGGCGTTGATCGCCTCCATGATCGCGTCCGGCCCGGCGGCGAAGCGCCCGCCCCACATCGCATTCTGGGTTCTGTCCGTCATCGTCGCGCCCCCGGAGGCTTCATGCGTCTTCTTCTCTCCGCCGTCCTCTACACGGGCCTCGCGCTCGGTGCAAACGCCGCCACGCCGGGGACGACGGCGCTCGAGGCGCTGCGCGAAGGCTCGATGCTGAAGCTAGTGGTCCACGCCGAACCCGTGGCCGCGCCCGATACGGCATTCCGCGATGACAGCGGCAATGAACGGCGCCTGTCGGAATTCCGGGGCAAGTACGTCGCGGTGAACTTCTGGGCGACATGGTGCGCGCCCTGCCGCAAGGAGCTTCCCGCGCTCGACCGTCTCAACCGGGAATTCGGCGGCGAGCGGTTCACCGTCGCCACCATCGCCACGGGGCGCAACACCATTCCCGCGATCATCCGCCTCTTCGAGGAAACGAGGGTGGAATCGCTGCCGCTCTATCTCGACAAGGAGCAGGCGCTCGCGCGCGAGATGGGCGTGCTCGGCCTGCCTGTGACGGTCATCCTCGACCCCGAGGGCCGCGAGATCGCGCGGATGACGGGCGACGCGGAATGGGATGGCGAAAGCGCACGGGCGATCGTTGCGGCGCTTCTGGCCGCGGACTAGCAGGTTTCGGCAGGCGGCTCTGCCTCGCGCAATCGGCCGGGGGTTTCACCCCCTGGCCGCCGCAGCCATTGCAACGACGACGGGGCTCAGCCGAGCACCGCGCAGCGGTCATGCGCGGGGCAGGTCACGAGGTGATCGTTGACCATGCCGGTGGCCTGCATGAAGGCATAGACGATCGTGGGACCGGTGAAGCGGAAACCCTCGGCCTTGAGGTCTCCGGCGAGGCGTTCCGAGAGGGACGTCTGCGCCGGCACCTCGGACATCGCGCGGAAGCGGTTCTGCAGCGGCTTGCCGTCGAGGTGTCGCCAGAGAAAGCTGTCGAAGCCCATGCGTTCGGAAATCGCGAGGTAGGCGCGGGCATTGCCTATCGTCGCCTCGATCTTGGCGCGGGATCGGACGATGCCGGGATCGGCGAGAAGCCGCGCCACCTCGGGCTCTCCCCAGCGGGCGATGACCGCGGGCTCGAAGCCCTCGAAGGCGGCGCGGAAGCTGTTGCGCTTTCTGAGGATCGTGATCCAAGCGAGCCCGGCCTGGAAGCCGTCGAGAATTAGCTTTTCCCACAGCGCGCGGGGATCGCGTTCGGGCACACCCCACTCGCTGTCGTGATAGGCGACATAGAGCGGATCGGTGCCGCACCAGCCACAACGTTCGCCCATCGGATCGCCTCCCCCGGAAATGCCCGCGAGTTGCCGCAAGCGTTTACGACTTCTTATCCCCTTCTGGCCAATCTCGGCAGCGACTGCGAGGAGAAAGGCGATGCGAGACGGCGGAAAGTTCGGGAAGGTCGCGCGCGAACCCGGACAGGACAGCCCCCTGAGCGCGGCGCTCGGCCTGCGCGACCGCGACACCGTCGCCATGGTGTCCCGCGCGGTGGCTCGGCGCGAGGTCTTCCTCGCCTACCAGCCGATTGTCACAGCCGCCCGCCAGGACCGGGTGGCCTTCCACGAGGGCCTCATCAGGCTCCTGGACGAGACCGGGCGGATCATCCCGGCTCGCGACTTCATCTCGGCGATCGAGACGTCGGAGCTTGGCCGCGCGGTGGACTGCCTGTCGCTAGACCTCGGACTCAAGGCGTTGAAGACCGACCCCGGCCTGCGGCTCGCCATCAACATGTCGGCCCGCTCCATCGCTTATCCGCGCTGGATGCAGGTCCTCCGGCGCGGGATCAAGGGCGACCCGACCGTGGCAGAGCGGCTGATCCTGGAGATCACCGAAAGCTCGGCGATGATCATGCCCGATGCGGTCTCCGTCTTCATGGCCGATCTGCAGGCAGAAGGAATTTCCTTCGCGCTCGACGATTTCGGGGCGGGCTTTACCTCGTTCCGGTACCTGCGGGAGTTCTATTTCGACATCCTGAAGATCGACGGACAGTTCATTCGGGGCATCGCGGGCAATCCGGACAACCAGTGCCTGACGAACGCGCTGCTGTCGATCGCGCGGCAATTCGACATGTTCACCGTCGCCGAATCGGTCGAGAACGCCGCCGACGCGGCCTGGCTGACCGAGGCAGGGATCGAGTGCATGCAGGGCTACTACTTCGGCGCCCCGACCGCCACACCGCCGTGGCAGATGGCCAAGGTGCGAATGCGGGCCTGAGGGCGGCCTTGGCGCGGCCATTCCACCGGCGCGATCCGGCGGCAGGCTGCTCGGTGCAGCCGCAGAATATTCGGTCGCGGCTCGCGGTGTGACCGCTCACGGCGCTTGACGCTTCCGCAGCGATGCGCATGCTGCATGGCGGCGCGGGGGCCCGGTCCGGGCACCCGGCGCGCGTTCGGTGCGCATCGGCGCGCCCTGAGGAGGACAGCCCATGACCAATGTCGTCATCGTATCGGCCGCCCGCACCGCGGTCGGGAGTTTCAACGGCGCCTTCGCCAATACGCCGGCACACGAGCTGGGCGCAGCGGCGCTGCAGGCGGTGGTCGCCCGGGCGGGCATCGACAAGGCCGAGGTGAGCGAGACGATCCTTGGCCAGGTTCTGACCGCCGGTCAGGGACAGAACCCTGCCCGCCAGGCGCATATCAATGCCGGCCTTCCGCAGGAAAGTGCCGCCTGGTCGATCAACCAGGTCTGCGGCTCCGGCCTCCGGTCCGTCGCGCTCGCCGCGCAGCACATCCAGCTCGGCGATGCGGCGATCGTCTGCGCCGGCGGGCAGGAGAGCATGTCGCTGTCGCCGCATGTCGCGCACCTGCGCGCGGGCCAGAAGATGGGCGACATGAAGTTCATCGACTCGATGATCAAGGACGGTCTCTGGGATGCGTTCAACGGCTACCACATGGGCACGACCGCCGAGAACGTCGCCGAGAAGTGGCAGATCAGCCGCGAGATGCAGGACCAGTTCGCCCTTGCAAGCCAGAACAAGGCCGAGGCGGCGCAGAAGGCCGGCAAGTTCAAGGACGAGATCATCCCGTTCACGGTGAAGACCCGCAAGGGCGACGTGGTGGTGGACGCCGACGAATACATCCGCCACGGCGCGACGCTCGACAGCATGCAGAAGCTGAAGCCTGCTTTCTCGAAGGAGGGCACGGTCACCGCCGGCAACGCGAGCGGGCTCAACGACGGCGCCGCGGCAGTCCTCCTGATGACCGAGGCCGAGGCCGCCCGGCGCGGGCTGAGCCCGCTGGCGCGGATCGCCTCATACGCTACGGCGGGTCTCGACCCGGCGATCATGGGTGTGGGCCCGATCCATGCCAGCCGCAAGGCGCTGGAAAAGGCCGGCTGGAAGGCGACGGACCTCGACCTGATCGAGGCGAACGAGGCCTTCGCCGCCCAGGCCTGCGCCGTCAACAAGGACATGGGCTGGGACACGGCGAAGGTGAACGTGAACGGGGGCGCCATCGCCATCGGCCACCCGATCGGCGCGTCGGGCGCCCGCATCCTCAACACGCTTCTCTTCGAGATGCGGCGGTCGGGCGCGAAGAAGGGCCTCGCCACGCTCTGCATCGGCGGCGGCATGGGCGTGGCCATGTGCCTCGAGCGAGCCTGATCCGCGCAATCTTTCTGCAAATGCACAAATCCGGGCGCAATAATGTTGCGCCCGGATTCTCGTTTCGATAACAGGATTTCAAGGACCCAGCCCGAGAGGAGGAATCATGTCGAGAGTAGCATTGGTCACCGGCGGATCCCGCGGCATCGGCGCGGCGATCTCCGTCGCCCTTAAGAGCGCCGGCTACAAGGTTGCCGCCAACTATGCCGGCAACGACGAGGCGGCGGCCGCCTTCACCAAGGAAACCGGCATCAAGACTTACAAGTGGAACGTGGCCGACTACGACGCCTCGAAGGCCGGCGTCGCGCAGGTCGAGGCCGACCTTGGCCCGATCGAGGTCGTGGTCGCCAACGCCGGCATCACCCGCGACGCGCCGTTCCACAAGATGACCCCCGAACAGTGGCACCAGGTCATCGACACCAACCTCACGGGCGTCTTCAACACCGTGCACCCTGTTTGGCCGGGGATGCGTGAGCGCAAGTTCGGCCGGGTCATCGTGATTTCGTCGGTGAACGGCCAGAAGGGCCAGTTCGGCCAGGTCAACTATGCCGCCACCAAGGCGGGCGACATCGGCATCGTGCGCAGCCTGGCGCAGGAGGGTGCGCGCGCCGGGATCACCGCCAACGCCATCTGCCCGGGCTATATCGCCACCGAGATGGTGATGGCCGTCCCCGAGAAGGTCCGCGAGGCGATCATCGCGCAGATCCCCGCGGGGCGGCTGGGCGAACCCGCGGAGATCGCGCGCTGCGTGGCCTTCCTTGCCTCGGATGACGCGCAGTTCATCAACGGCTCGACCATCTCGGCAAACGGCGCGCAGTTCTTCGCCTGACGCGCGCCACGCGCAGGACAGGGGGTCGGCCGCGGCGGCCGGCCCCTTTCGTTTGTCCGCCCTTGACGCGACGCCGCAAATCGCGGCTTCTCCTGGCGCGTAGGCGCAGGGCGGGACTGATGCAGACGGAACGTTCCAGGAAGGATCGCGCGGCAGTCGGGGTGCCGTCATGAGCCGCGCGCGCGCCACGGCCGTGGGCTTCACCGCCGTCCTGATGTGGGCGCTGCTCGCGCTCCTGACGGTGCGGACGGCGCCGGTGCCGCCCTTGCAGCTCAATGCCATCTGCTTCACGCTCGGGGGTCTCGTCGGGCTGGTCTGGACGCTTTCCACGGGCGGGCTCGGCCGGCTTCGCGCCGTGTCCTGGAAGGTCTATGCCTTCGGCACGGCGGGGCTCTTCGGCTATCACCTCTTCTACTTCTCGGCGCTGCGCCTTGCGCCCGCCGCCGAGGCGAGCCTCATCGCCTATCTCTGGCCGCTGCTCATCGTGCTACTTTCGGGATTCCTGCCGGGCGAGCGGCTCGGAGCAGGCCATGTGGCGGGCGCGGTCATGGCCTTTGCGGGGGCCGGTCTGCTCATCGCCGAAGGGATCGGCAGCCCGGACAGGGCGGCGCTGCCGGGCTACGGGCTCGCCCTGCTCTGTGCGCTGACCTGGTCGGGCTATTCGATCCTGTCGCGGCGCATGGGCGCCGTGCCGACCGCCGCCGTCACGGTCTTTTGCCTGATGACGGCGATCCTGTCGGTGCCCGCGCACCTCGCGCTCGAGGTGACGGCCTGGCCCACCGGCCCCGCTGGGTGGCTGGCGACGCTCGGACTGGGGCTCGGCCCGGTCGGGCTCGCCTTCTTCACCTGGGATGTGGGTGTGAAGCGCGGCGACATCCAGCTTCTCGGGACGGCCTCCTATGCCGCTCCGCTTCTTTCCACGCTGGCGCTCGTCATCGCGGGTTCGGCGACGGCAAGCCTCAAGCTCGCCCTCGCCGCGACCCTGATCACCGGGGGCGCAACGCTCGCCGCCTATGCAGGTCGCCGGATCGCCCGCGGGAGCGGGGAAGTCACGCCTGGCTGAGGCGCGCGATCTCTTCCTTGATGCGGAGTTTCTGTTTCTTCATGTCGGCGATGGCCAGATCGTCGTAGCCGGGGTGGCGCTGCGCCTCTTCAACGGCTTCCGAAAGAACCTGGTGCTTCTTGCGAAGTTCCTGCAGGTGCGAACCAAGCGACATCGTCGTCTCCTCTCCTGTGAAACCTGTCACAATCCCATCACATTCGATGAGTCGTGTCACGCGGAAGAATGCCGCACCGCGCCGGGTCAGGATGGGGCGCGATTCCTTGCCGGATCGTTAAGGCGCGAGGCCCGGAAGGGCGCCGCCCTCGCGCAGCACGGCGCGGGCGGCCGGGCTGTAGTCGTCACCGTCACGCAGATGCTCGGCGCCCTCGTGCAGAACGAAGGGAGACAGCAGCCGGAAGGGCGCGCGCCCGCCCTTGCGCGCCAACATGATGATGCGGCCGGCCGGGCGGCCCGTGCGGGGAACGACCGGAAGGACGGTAATGCTGCCGGCGCGGGGTCCGAGCGCCCCGAGCATCTCGGGCAGGCGTTCGGCCGTCTGGATCAGCGTCAGCCAGCCGCCGGGCCGGAGCCGCCGCAGGCCCGCCCCGATCCAGGCGGCGAGCGGCGTCGCCTCCCGCTGCGCCGTCTCGCGGCCGGAATCGCGCGCCGGCGTCCCGGTGCCCGCGCCGAAAAAGGGAGGGTTGGCGATGACATGGTCGAAGTCCCGCGCCTTCAGCGCGGCGGGCATCGCCGCGAGGTCGCCCTCGTGCACCTCGAATGCCTGACCGTTCGCCGCCGCGTTCCTGCGGGCGAGGGCGGCATAGGCGGGCTGCAACTCCAGCCCGAAAAGCTGAAGGCCCGGCACCCGATGGCCGAGGCAGAGACTCGCCACCCCCGCGCCGCAGCCAAGTTCCAGAACCTCCTGCCCTGCCCGCGCCGGGACGGCGGCGGCAAGCAGCACCGGATCGGCTGCGGCGCGATAGCCCGCACGCGGCTGGGCGATCGCAAGGCGCCCGCCGAGGAACGCATCCGTGGTGATCTCGTCCCCAGTGAACATTCAGACCTCGACCCCGTTGTCCCTCAGGATGGCTCGCGCGAGGAACAGGTCAGCGTCGCGAACCATGATGCGACGCGGCAAAATGCCAAGGGAACCTTCGAGCACGCTCATGTGGACGTCCATCTCAAACGCCGCTATACCCTCACCGGCAAGGAGCGCTGTGGCGAAAGCGATGGTGGTCGGGTCAGTTGTGCGCAGAAGCTCTTTCATGATCATGGACATAAGGACGAAGCACTGGCTTTGTCGAGGTGACACGGGACGGGAATGAGCCTGGACGAGACCGCGCAGAAACCGCACGACCGCCTCGGCGCGCATCTGGCCGCGGACATGGAGCGCGTGAACGCCCTGATCCGCGAGCGGATGGCATCCGAACACGCGCCGCGGATTCCCGAGGTGACGGCACATCTGATCGAGGCGGGCGGCAAGCGTCTTCGCCCGATGCTGACGCTCGCCGCGGCCCGGCTTTGCGGCTATCAAGGCGATCATCACATCCGTCTCGCCGCGACGGTGGAGTTCATCCATACCGCCACGCTTCTGCACGACGACGTGGTGGACGAAAGCCGCCAGCGCCGCGGCCGGCCGACGGCTAACCTTCTGTGGGACAACAAGTCCTCCGTGCTCGTCGGCGATTACCTCTTTGCCCGCGCCTTCCAGCTGATGGTCGAGCCGGGATCGCTGCGCGTGCTCGAGATCCTGTCGAACGCCTCGGCCACAATCGCCGAGGGCGAGGTTCTGCAACTGACCGCCGCGCAGGACCTGCGCACCGACGAGGATACCTACCTCAAGGTCGTCCGGGGCAAGACCGCCGCGCTCTTCTCGGCCGCGACGGAGTCCGGCGCCGTCCTTGCCGGGGCGGATGACAGCGAGGTGGCGGCCCTCTTCACCTATGGCGATGCGCTCGGCATCGCCTTCCAGATCGCCGACGACCTTCTGGATTATGGTGGCACCACGGCCGCGATCGGCAAGAATGTCGGAGACGACTTCCGCGAACGAAAGCTGACGCTGCCCGTGATCAAGGCCGTGGCGAAGGCAGGCGAGGCGGAGCGCGCCTTCTGGCGGCGGGTGATCGAGAAGGGCGACCAGCGCGAGGGCGACCTCGACCAGGCGCTGGGGCTCATGGCGCGGCATGGCGCGATGGAATCGACGCGCAACGATGCGCGCGGCTGGGCCGACCGCGCCAAGAGGGCGCTCGCCGCGCTGCCTGCGCACGACCTGCGCGACATGCTCGCCGACCTCGCCGATTACGTCGTCGCGCGGGTGAACTGAGGCTCAGGCGAGAACCGGCGCCGCACGCACCCACCAGCCCGGCCGGCCAAGGGCAACCGCCTTCGCGGCTGCCGCCGCGTCTTCCAGCGATGCAAACAGGCCGAAGCAGGTCGCGCCCGAGCCCGACATCCGCGTGACAAGCGGCGAGGTCGTCGCAATGGCGGCAAGGACCTCGGCGATGACCGGCGCCACCGCGATGGCAGGCGCTTCGAGATCATTGCGCTGATGGGCAAGCCAGCCGGCCAGCGCCGCAGCCGATGCGAAGGCGGGCGGCAGCGGTTCCAGCGGCGTGTTGGATTTGCGGGCGAGCGCACCGAACACCGCGGGCGTCGCCACCTCCACGCGCGGATTGACAAGCACGACCGCCATCGCCGGAAGGGCCGGAACCGGCACCAGCGTCTCCCCTACCCCGCTCATGCGCGCGGGCCGGCCTGCCAGGCACACGGGCACGTCGGCGCCGAGCGCCAGTACATTGTCGGCCGGCGGCAGGGGAAGGCCCCAGAGACTCGACAGCGCCCGAAGCGTCGCCGCAGCGTCGGCCGAACCGCCGCCGATGCCTGAGGCGACGGGCAGGACCTTTTCCAGTGTCACCGCGGCCCCCCGCCCCGACTTGAAGGCGCGGGCGGCGCGAAGGACGAGGTTGTCCTCCCCCGCTGGCAGTCCGCCCCCCTCCGACCCCGTGACGGCGAGCGTCAGAGCGGCGGCCGGTGCCACGGTGACCCGGTCGGCCACGCCGGCGAAGACGACGAGGCTGTCGAGAAGGTGATAGCCGTCCGCACGCTGACCGGTGATGTGCAGCGCCAGGTTCAGCTTCGCCGCTGCCGCTTCCTCAATTGCCATTCTTGGTGACGGCAAGGGGCTCCGCACCCTCTTCCTTCAACACGACGTCAAGCCCGACCTCCAGCTTGCGACGGATGCGCGCGGCCTCCGCCTCGGTATCGGGCTCGAACGAAAGCGCCCGCTTCCACTGGAATTCGGCCTCCAATGTGCGGCCGACGGCCCAGTAGATATCGCCGAGATGATCGTTCACGACCGGGTCGACCGGCATCAGTTCGACCGCCTTCTCGAGGTGTCCCACCGCCTCGTCATAGCGGCCGAGCCGGTAGAGCGCCCAGCCGAGGCTGTCGACGATGGCGCCGTCGTCAGGGCGTTCGGCCACGGCCTTCTCGATCATGGCCAACGCCTCGTCATAGTTCTCCTTCCGCTCGAGATAGGAGTAGCCGAGGTAGTTCAGCACGGCCGGCTGGTCGGGCCTGAGCGCCAGCGCCTTGCGGAAATCCGCCTCGGCCGCGGGCCAATCCCTTGTCCGTTCGTGGGCGATGCCGCGCGTGTAGTAGAGCACCCATTGCCCCGGCTCCTCGGCGGTGAAGGTGGCGATGGCCTTGTCGTAGGCGGCAGCCGCCTCATTGAAGCGTTCCTGCCGGCGCAGGATGTCGCCGAGCGCACCCCAGATGTCGGCCCGCCCCGGATGGCTTCGTGCGAGCTGTTCCAGCACCTCGATCCCCGCCTCGATCCGATCTGCCGCGATCAGCGCGTCGGACCGGCCGAGTTCGGCGGCGACATAGGCCGGATCCTCGCTCGGGATCTTTGCGTAGGTCTGGGTTGCGAGGTCATGCTGGCCCTGCGCCTCCAGGATTTCGGCCACGAGCAAGAGCACGTCGGCGTCCTCGGGCGCGAGGTATTCGGCCATGCGGGCATAGGCGAGCGTGTTGATGTCGGTGCTTTCGCCCTGGAGCGCCGAGGCAACGGTGAAATAGACCTCGGCCAGGCCGTCCGTCGCATCGCGCACCATGTCGAAGGCCAGGGGCTTGCCGGCCGCGAGATCGGCCCTGATGGCGGCGAAGAGTGGGTCGGGCGTCTCGCCCAGCGTCTTGTCGATGAGTTCGACAGCCGCCGGATTGCGTTCGAGCTGGCTGAGGATCTCGGCATGGGCGAGGATACCGCGTCGGGTCGCGCGAAGGGGCCCTCCCTCCTCGCCGGAGAAGATCCGGTCGGCGCCCTCGAAATCGCCCACCGAGGCGAGCGCGAGGCCCTTGTGGTAAAGTCCGAAGGCCCGGCTGCCTTGCGCCGCGGCCACCTTGTCGAAGGCAACCGTCGCATCGGACATCTGGCCCTGCCCGACCAGCGCCCAGGCGCGGAAGAGCCCATCGACGAGGACGCCGGCGCTGCGGCCCTTGTCGAGTTCGGCCAGCGCCCCGGCGAAGTCGCCGGTCTTCGCAAGATCGGTCAGGACGACGAGGTCGGCGATCTGGCTCTTCGTCCCGAGCGTCTCGAGTGCGCGGGCGACCGGCACCGCACGGTCCGTCGCGCCCCGGCCGATCTGCGAGACGATCGTGGCCTCCAGCAACACCGGATTGCCCGGATCGGAGGCGAGCGCGCGGGTGTAGTAGTCGGCCGCCGCCACATAGTCGGATTCCATGCTCGCCAGCCGGCCGGCGAGGTAGGGGCCCGACGCGCCGTCGAAGGCCGTGGCCGGCAGCGACGCCGCCAGGCCGAAGCCGATGAGGAGGGTAAGCTTGAGCGTGCGGGTCGTCACGGGGCGCATCCTTCGCTGGGGCCGCACGAGCCTAAGCCGGGTGCGGCGCCAAGGCAATGCGGCGCACCGCGCCGCACGCCGGCACACGCGGAATCTGCCGGAAATGTTACATGTTCGGATAGTTCGGCCCGTCGCCGCCCTGGGGGGTGGTCCAGTTGATGTTCTGGCTGGGATCCTTGATGTCGCAGGTCTTGCAGTGGACGCAGTTCTGGAAGTTGATCTGGAACCGCGGACCGGCCTCGCCCTCGATCACCTCGTAGACGCCCGCCGGGCAATACCGCTGCGCCGGTTCGGCGTATTTCGGCAGGTTCACCGCGATCGGCACGGAAGGATCCTTCAGCCGCAGATGGCAGGGCTGGCTTTCCTCGTGGTTGGTGAAGCTGAAGGCGACGTTCGTCAGCCGGTCGAAAGACAGCACGCCATCCGGTTTCGGATAGTCGATCTTCGGGAACTTCGCCGCTTCGCCCGTCGCCGCCGCGTCCGACTTGCCGTGCCTGAGGGTGCCGAAGAGCGAAACCCCGAAGAGGTTGTTCGTCCACATGTCGAGCCCGCCGAAGACGAGGCTCGGGATCATTCCCCAGCGCGACCACATGGGCTTGACGTTCCTCACCCGCCTGAGGTCCTTCGCAATCGGGCCCGATCGCAGGTCGGCCTCGTAGGCGGCCAGTTCGTCGCCCGACCGTCCGGCCTTGATCGCTGCCGCAGCCGCCTCGGCCGCGGCGATGCCGGAGAGCATCGCATTGTGGTTGCCCTTGATACGCGGCACGTTCACGAGCCCCGCCGAGCAGCCGAGGAGCGCCACGCCCGGCGCAACCAGCTTCGGGATCGACTGCCAGCCACCCTCGGAAATGGCGCGGGCGCCATAGGCCACCCGCTTGCCGCCCTTCAGGAGTTCCGCGACCATCGGGTGGTGCTTGAAGCGCTGGAACTCCATGTAGGGGTAGAGATGCGGGTTCTCGTAGTTCAGGTGCACCACGAAACCGACATAAACCTGGTTGTTTTCGAGATGGTAGATGAACGAGCCGCCACCCGCGTTCCGCCCGAGCGGCCAGCCCATCGTGTGCGTCACCGTGCCCTCGCGGTGCTTGGCGGGGTCGATCTCCCAGATCTCCTTCATGCCGAGGCCGAACTTCTGCGGGCAGTGGCCTTTAGAAAGCTCGTAGCGGGCGATCACCTCCTTGGCGAGAGAACCGCGCACGCCTTCCGACAGCAACACATACTTGCCGAGAAGCTCCATCCCCGGCTCGTAGTTCGGCCCCGGCGTGCCGTCGGCGTTGAGACCCATCACGCCGGCGACGACGCCCTTCACCTCGCCCTTTTCGCCATAGACAAGTTCCGACGCGGCGAAGCCCGGGAATATCTCCACCCCCAGTGCCTCGGCCTCCTGCGCCAGCCAGCGGCAAACATTGGCCATCGATACGATGTACGTGCCGTGGTTGGACATAAGGGGCGGCATCGGCCAGTTGGGGATGCGGACCTGGCCTGCGGGGCCGAGAATGTAGAAGTTGTCCTGCTTCACCTCGACGGTGATCGGGGCGCCCTTCTCCCTCCAGTCGGGGAGGAGCGCATCGAGGCCCGAGGTATCGAGAACCGCACCGGAGAGGATGTGGGCGCCGACCTCGGAGCCTTTCTCCAGGACGACGACGTTCAGGTCAGGGTCGGCCTGCTTCAGACGGATCGCCGCGGACAGCCCCGCCGGCCCCGCCCCGACGATCACGACATCGTATTCCATCGATTCCCTGATCACGTCCGCCATCTGCTCCCCCTTCGCCGTTCTGTCCCGCCATCCATGTCGGGACAGATCGTTAGCTTACCGGGGGGGAGGAGGCAACAACGACGCGGCGGCGCTACGACGCCACAGCGCCCGTATCCGGACGCAGGCCCACCGGCCGGATCCCGGAGGCGGCGGGCCGCATCCCGCGCAGTGCCGCCCAGATCGCGGCGACGACGAGAATCGAGAAATACCCGTCAACGGCGTAATGGTAGCCGGTATAGACGGACAGGAAGAGGATCGCGGCCACGAAGGCCACGCCCGGCGGCGCTAGCCACCACCGGCGTTCCGCCATGTAGAGGGCGACCATCGTCGCGACCGCGACATGAACGCTCGGAAAGGCCGAGATGCCAGAGCCTAGGGCAACTCCGCGACGCTCGTAGGACGCCCAGAGATATTCCTGCACGTCTGCCAGGTTGTTGGTTGCCATGGGCGAGGCGGCGAGGGCGGCAGTCAGCGCCTCGAACCGGTCGCCGCCTACGAGCGCATCGTAGAACACCGGCCCGACCGACGCGCCGGCGACCGCCAGGGCTGTGCCGAGAAGCACCCAGCAGGTGAAGTAGAGGGCGATGAACCGCATCTGTCGCTCCCGATCCCGGTCGGCGAGGGCAAGGAAGACGACGAAACCGACTGCCGGAAATAGCCAGACCTCCAGATACAGGGGAAATATCTGTGCGACCGGAATCTGGCCGGCCCAGCGATGGGCGATGACCCAGGCATCGACCCCGCCGTGAAGCCAGCGGTCGAACGCGGCCAAGGGGGGATCGGCATAGAAGGGAACGACGAACGGAATCGAGGACTTCACGAGCGAGAACGTGGCCTGAAGGAGACTGCTTCCCGCAAGCGCATAGCAAAGATTCCCGAGGTTCGCGGCAAGACCGCGCAGTCCGATGAGGAAGGGCAGGACCAGCAGGAAAGGAAGCGTCCACTTCACGACGGAGAGGATCGCAGTTGCGAACTCGACGGTGGCACGACCTGCCTCGAACAGCAACTCGAACCCGACGTCGCGCACGAGCATTATGACGGCGAGCGAGATCAGGGCATAGACGACGCAAATACGGAAGAACAGTCTCACTAGGTCACCGCGCCCGCGCCCCGGCCAAATCCAGCGACGCGCAGCGACTGCCGCCGCGCGCCTATTGACTTCCAAGGCATATCCCGGGTTTACAGCTAATGTTGCGCATAATCCGGGCATTTTCACGACCACCTTTCTCGTACAGGCGAAGATGGAAAAGATACCGATGACCCGCGCGGGACACACCGCGCTGGACCAGGAACTGAAGACGCTGAAGTCGGTCGAGCGACCGGCCGTGATCCGGGCCATCGCCGAGGCGCGCGAGCATGGCGACCTGTCGGAAAATGCCGAATACCATGCGGCACGCGAGCGGCAGAGCTTCGTCGAGGGGCGGATCAAGGAACTGGAATCCATCCTGTCCCGCGCCGAGGTGATCGACCCTGCGTCACTGTCCGGCGCTATCAAGTTCGGCGCGACCGTGACTCTTGTGGACGAGGACAGCGACGAGGAGCGTACGTACCAGATCGTCGGCGAGGCCGAGGCGGATATCGAGAGGGGTCTTCTGAACATCCGCTCGCCGCTCGCGCGGGCGCTGATCGGAAAGGACGCGGGCGACAGCGTCGAGGTACGCACACCCGGCGGCGAGAAGAGTTACGAGGTCGTGAGCATCCGCTACGTCTGACCGGCGGGGCACGGAGGGGTGGAAATGTCGGACGGGCAGCAGTCGGACGGGGCCGGAGGGGACCGGATCGGGTTCGGCCTCTACAGCCGGTCCTCTTCCGCGACCGCGGTCGGCCCGGCCGAGATCATCGCCGGGGTGGTCAGCCTGATCTGGCTGGCGCTTGTCGGCGGCTTCTTTCTCTTTGCCGGGGATGGCAGCAGCTCGGGCGGGTCGCTCGGCACGGTCATGGTGCTGGTGGCGATCTTCCTTCCACTCGCGCTGATCTGGATCGCGGTCGTCACGCTCAGGACGGCGCGCGCGATGAAGGACGAGACGCAGCGGCTTCAGGCTGCCATCGACGCTATGCGCCAGGCCTACGTCACCCAGGCACAGGGCGGCCTCGCCAAGTCCTCGGTCGAGAAACGGCTGGAGGAGATCGCGGCAGCGGCCAAACAGGCCGAGACCGCGATCGCCACGTTCACCTCGCGGCGCGATGCCGAAGCCGTCCAGCCCTCGGCCGACCGCAAGGCCGCCTTCGTTCCGCCGGGCGCGGCATCGGCGGCAGCCGAAGAACAGCCCACGCTCGCACTCGGCACCCCCGCCGAATCCGAGGCCGCGCCGGTATCTGTCGCCGACTTCATCCGCGCCTTGAACTTCCCCGACAGCGAGAACGACCGCGAGGGGTTCCGGGCTCTGCGACGGGCACTCGACGACCGAGGGCTCGCCAAGCTCATCCGTGCCGCACAGGACGCGCTGACGCTGCTCAGCCAGGACGGGATCTACATGGACGATCTGCGCCCGGACCGGGCCCGGCCCGAAATCTGGCGGCGCTTCGCCCAGGGCGAAAGGGGCAAGACCATTGCAGCGCTCGGCGGGGTGCGCGACCGCTCCAGCCTCGCGCTGACGGCCGGGCGGATGCGACAGGACACGATCTTCCGCGACACCGTTCACCACTTCCTGCGGCTTTTCGACAAGACCTTCGCGGAGTTCGAGAAGAACGCGACCGATCAGGAGATCGCGTCGCTGGCCGAAACCCGCACCGCCCGCGCCTTCATGCTGCTCGGCCGCGTGACCGGCATCTTCGACTGACGCCCGGCGCGGCTCAGCGCGACGGCATCGTCGGTTCGATCGAGGCGCTCTGCTGGACCATCAGGACCCCCGAGAGGTCGTCGGGGTCGCCATCCTCGTGCAGTTTCGTCTGCACACCGGGCAACTCGCCGAAGGCCTTCATGATCCGGTTGGGGAAGAACGTCTTCGGGATCGATTCGAAGCCGGGCAAGCCCTGGAGGATGTCGCTGACCGAGTTCCCGCAGAAGGCCTTGTTGACGGCGCCATAAGCCTCAGCCTTGCGGATGGCCGCCTCGGCCACGGCGGGCGACACATAGACCTTCTGCGAGATGACGTCGTAGGTCTCTCGCGCATGGTAGTCGATGTAGAACTTCCGCATCTGCTCGGTGATGCCGTAATGCAGGTCGTTCCGCTCGGGCACCCACGGATGGTGCCAGGTTCCGGCCGGGTCGAAAAGCACGCGCTGGCTGCCATCGATCATGATTCCGGAATGCGCGCCTTCGCCGCTCTTCTTGCGGACGACCGTGTAGAGCGTGATCGACGGCGGCTCGCCCGAGGAAAAGCGGGCGCGCGTCACGGCTTCGTCCGGTGCCCAGACCGGTTCGGCACCGCAGCCGGCAAGCACGAGTGCGAGCAGAAGTGTCAGGCTGATGGCAAGCCGGTGCATGGCGATGGAGTCCCGGCTCAGGTCAGGCGTTGGCGAGCGCCATGAAGATCAGCACGGCGATGATGAGAACTACCGCCCAGATCGTGAAGCGCACGAAGCCGGCAAAGGTCTTTTCCTGCGCCCGGATGTCCATGCTGCCCGGTTTGTGTTCGGCCATCGTCTCGCTCCTGATCCCGCGTTTCGGCCCGAATAGCCGATTCATCCGCGACTGTCACGACCCCGAGACCATGCGGGTGGGAGCCGTTGTGCGAAACCGACACTTTGAGGGCGATTCAGCCCCGGCCAAGGTCGGCAGCCAGCCGGAAACCGATCCGCCGCGGTTCCTCCACCTCGGGCGCCTTCGGCAGCGCGCGGAGCATGACGTTGAGCTGCGAGACATGCTGGATGAGCTGCGTCCGCGCGCCGTCCTCGTCGCGGCCGTAAAAGGTCACGATATCGGGGTCGAAGTACCCGATGCCCTCGATCTGCAGCACACCGACGTCGCCGCCGGTGAAGCCCATCGCCACCTCGTGCTTGTCGTCGAGCTGGGCCTCGAAATTCTGGATGTAGAGGATCAGCCGCTCGTAGGCCCATTGCGCCGGGCTCTTCGCCTCCATCGGCTCGGCCGCCACCGCCTCCGGAAGGGGGCACATCTCGGCGGTCTTCGGCGCGTCGGGTGCCGTGTGGGCGACCCGTGCCCTGGGCAGCGCCGAAGCCTCGTGGACCTCGGCCGAGGTGCGGATTTCGTCCGTCAGGTCGGTTTTCGCCACAGCCATGCCCCGTTCGCATCGAGCACCCGCTCCACCCGCCCACGGTGGAGGAGATGGTTGAGATGCGCAACCGCCTCGACCAGCGCGAGGCCGAATTCCGCTTCGCCGATAGGCCGCTTGAAGAGCGGAACGAAGCACTCCGCCGCCGTGCGCGGCCGGGCAAGGTGATCCATAAGCCTGTCGAGCGCGCCGCGGTGGTTCTCGATCATCTGGCTCAGCCGCAGCGGCAGTCCGGTAAACGGGAGCTTGTGGCCCGGCAGGACGAAATGGCGGGGATCGGCGAAACGCTGGAAGGCGGCGCAGCTGTCCAGCCACTCTCCCACCGGATCGGCCAGGGGTTCGCTCGCGTAGACGCCGAGGTTGGCCGAGATCGACGGCAGAAGCTGGTCGCCGCCGATGACGAGCGGCCCGCCCTTTTCCCAGAGCGTCGCGTGTTCCGGCGCGTGGCCGTGTCCGACACGCACGATCCATCCGCGCCCGCCTGCGGTGATCTTGCTGCCATCGGCGATCCGCGTGAAGCCGAGGGGAAGCGGCGACACGACGTCACAGAAGTTGAAGGGACGTTCGGCAGCGCGGCTGGAGAGCATGCCGGACGGCATGCCGGCGCGGCGCCAGAATTCCAGCGTTTCGGCCGCCGGCACGGGATGTTCGTCGAGCGTGAGCATCCGTGCGAAGAGCCAGGAGGTACGGGTCGTGACCAATTCGGCCCCCTGCGCCTGGAACCATCCGGCAAGGCCGATGTGATCGGGGTGGTAGTGGGTCACGATCACCCGGCGCACAGGGCGACCGGCGAGCGGGCCGGCAAGCACCGCCTGCCAGATCGCGCGGGCCTTCTTCGTGTCGAGCCCGGTATCGACGAGGGTCCAGCCGTCTCCGTCGTCAAGGGCGAAGACATTCACATGGTCGAGCGCCATCGGCAACGGCAGGCGCAACCAGTGGACGCCCTGGGCGACCTCGGTCGCGGCGCCGGGCGTCGGCGGCTCCGCGAAAGGATAACGGATCCCCTCCTCGACCACGGCAGTCACGACGCCAGCGCCTCGGGCGTCAGGTCGAAGAGCGCCCCTGCCCCGTCCCTTGCCTCGGCGAGGCAGGCCGCGAACTGCGGCAGAAGCCGGTCGATATGGACCCGCGCCAGCGCGCTGCGCGGACCCTGGCCCCCTTCGGCTACGGCCGCGCGCAGGTGGAAATGCGCGCCGAGCACGCGGGCGAAGGCCCTGAGATAGGGCACGGCGCCGGCGTAGCGGTCAGGCATGGCGCGGCCAGTCATCGCCTCGGTCGCCTCGCGCAGCGTCTCGGCCGCGGACCAGACGTTGCCGGCGAGGTCGGGCAAGCGCGCCCGCGCGGCCTCCGCCCCCGCCTCGATCTCCTCGAGCAGCCGATACGCGGCCTCGCCCCCGTCCATCATCTTGCGGCCGACGAGGTCCATCGCCTGGATGCCGTTCGTCCCCTCGTAGATCGCCGTCACCCGCACGTCGCGCCAGAACTGGGCGACGCCGGTTTCCTCGACATAGCCCATGCCGCCATGGACCTGCATCGCCATGGAGGCGACATCGCAGCCCACGTCGGTGCCGTAGGCCTTGGCGATGGGCGTGAGGAGGGCCGCGCGGGCGTGCCAGTCGCCCTCGCCCGTCGCCTGCGCCATGTCGGTTGCGGTGGCGCAGGCCAGCGCGATGGCGCGGGCGGCGAAGACCTCCGCCCGCATCGTGGCGAGCATCCTCCGCACGTCGGGATGGTCGATGATCGGCCCCATCTGCCGTCGGTCGGCGGCATAGGATGCGGCTGCCTGGCAGGCGGCCTCGGCGACGCCGACACCCTGCACGCCGACGGCAAGGCGGGCATTGTTCATCATCGTGAACATCGCGGCCATGCCGCCCTGCTCCGCGCCGACGAGCCAGCCGGTCGCGCGGTCGTAGTCCATCACGCAGGTCGGCGAGCCGTGGAGGCCGAGCTTGTGTTCCAGGCTGACGACATTCACGCCGTTCCGGATGCCCGGCTTGCCGTTCGCGTCGGGGATGAACTTCGGCACCAGGAAAAGGCTGATCCCCTTGGTCCCGGCGGGGGCGCCGGGAAGGCGGGCGAGGACAAGATGACAGACGTTCTCCGTCATGTCGCAGTCGCCCCAGGAGATGAAGATCTTCTGGCCGGTGACGGCATAGGTGCCGTCGCCATTCGCTTCGGCCTTCGTTCTCAGCGCACCGACGTCGCTTCCCGCCTGCGGTTCGGTCAGGTTCATCGTGCCCGACCATTCGCCCGAAATGAGTTTCGGCAGGTAGAGCGCCTTCATCTCCGCGTTCGCGTGGTGGTCGAGGGCCTCGATCTGCCCCTGGGTCAGCAGCGGGTTGAGCCCGAGCGCGAGGCAGGCGCCTGACATCATGTCGTGAATGGCCATGTTCAGCGCCTGCGGCAGGCCCATGCCGCCATGTTCCACCGGCGCGCTGACACCGATCCAGCCGCCCTCCGCGATCTGGCGGAAGGCCTCGGCGAAGCCGGGGGTGGAGCGGACGGCCCCATTCTCCAGCCGCGCAGGGTGAAGATCGCCCGCGCGTTGCAGCGGGGCCATGACCGTGTCGCAGAGGCGCGCCGCCTCCGTCAGGATCGCCTCCACGAGGTCCGGGGTTGCCTCGGCATACCGGCCGGTCGCGGCGACCGGGGCAAGCGGCACGACCTGGTCGAGGATGAATTGGATATCGCCCAGGGGCGCGCGGTAGGGCATCGGTTCCTCCTCCTCGCCTTGGCAAGTGCGGCCCCGGCGCGTATGTCACGGGTTCCGGGGCCATGATTGCCGCAAGGTCACGCCCCTTCAACCGGGACGCTGCGTCACGGGGACGCTGCGGCAGCGAGTCGGGGAGCGTGCGGTGACCGAAATATTGAATGCCGACGCGGCGGGGCTGGCGCGGGCAGCGGCTCTCCTGTCTCAAGGTGGGCTCGTCGCCTTCCCGACCGAGACGGTCTACGGCCTTGGCGGCGACGCGCGGTCGGACCTTGCGGTCGCGCGGATATTCGAGGCCAAGGGGCGCCCGCGGTTCAACCCGCTCATCGTCCACGTGGCCGACATGACGATGGCGAAAGAGGTCGCCCTGTTCGACGCGCGAGCCGAGAGGGTGGCCGGGGCGTTCTGGCCGGGCCCGCTGACGCTGGTCCTTCCGCTGAGGTCGGGGGCGCGGATTTCCGACCTCGTCACGGCGGGCCTTTCCACCGTCGCGGTGCGGATGCCGGCGCATCCCGTGGCGCGCGCGCTCCTCTCCGCCTTTGGCGGTCCCGTGGCGGCGCCTTCGGCCAACCCGTCGGGGAAGGTCAGCCCGACGCGCGCGGAACATGTGATCGCAGGTCTGTCCGGCCTCATCGCCGCGGTGGTCGACGGCGGGCCCTGCGCGGTCGGGGTGGAATCGACGATCCTCGGGCTGACCGGCGACCCCGAACTCCTGCGACCGGGCGGGATTCCGGCCGAGGCGCTGGAAGCCTGCCTCGGCACGCCGCTGCCCGAGGGCGGCAGTGCGGCCAAACCCAGCGCGCCGGGCCAGCTTGCCTCGCACTACGCGCCCTCGGCACCGATACGGCTGGGCGCGACCCGCCCCGAGCCGCGTGAGTTATGGATCGGTTTCGGACCCGATGCGCGGGGTGCCGACCTCAATCTCTCGCTCACCGGCGATCTCGTGGAGGCGGCGGCCAACCTCTTTCACTTCCTGCGCGAGGCCGACGCCCGCACCGAGGGGACGATCGCCGTTTCACCGATCCCGGAGAGGGGACTCGGCCGCGCGATCAACGACAGGCTGCGCCGCGCTGCCGCGCCACGGCACTGACGGGTCCGAAGGTCAGGCGCGCCCCGCCGCCGATGACAGGGTGAGCGGATCAACCCCGATGCTTTTCAGGGCGCCGCTCCATTTCTCGCCGTCGCGGCTGGAAAACACCAGATCGGGCGCGGCCTCGCAGGTCAGCCAGCCGTTCGCGAGAATCTCGTCTTCAAGCTGCCCCGGCCCCCAGCCGGCGTAACCGAGCGCGAGCAGCGAGGCGGCCGGGCCGCGCCCGGCTGCAATCGCTTCTAGGATGTCGACCGTCGCGGTCATGCCGAAGCGGTCATCGACCTTCAGCGTGCTGCCTGTACCGGCGTAGTCGCCCGAATGCAGGACGAAACCACGCGCATTCTCCACAGGTCCTCCGAAATGTACCCTGATCTCGCGCGAGCGGTCGCTGCGCTCGATGCCAAGCTGCTCGGCGAGGCGGTCGAAGGTCAGACCGCCGGCCGGCTTGTTGACAATGAGCCCCATCGCGCCATCCTCGGAATGGGCGCAGAGGAAGACGACGCTGTACTCGAAGCGGGGATCGCCCATTCCGGGCATGGCGATCAGAAGCTTTCCGCTGAGGTTCATCGCATGGCCTCCTGACCCGAATGTCGGGTGAGTCCCGAAGCGACGCAAGGGGTCGCCGTTCGCGCCGCCGCCCAAAACTCTTCGTGAGTTGCCGCCTTGCCGCTTCCAATCGGCGGCGGCTTGCCTACTTTGGGCGGTATGACGTTTCCTGCCGCCTGCTCCGTCGCGCTTCTCGCGCTCGCCGCCCCCGCCATGGCGCAGGAGGTGCCGCCGAACGTCGTGTCGGCCAGCATCCGCGAAGGCTGGCGGACGGACTCGGGCACTCAGATGGCTGCACTGGAACTTCGGCTTGCACCCGGCTGGAAGACCTACTGGCGCGCGCCAGGCGAGGGCGGAATCCCGCCCGAGTTCGACTGGTCGGGTTCGTCCAACATCGGCGGAGTGGCCTTCCACTGGCCAAAACCGGAGGTCTTCGAACTCAACGGCATGCGCAGCTTCGGCTACCACGGGTCGCTGGTCCTGCCGATCGAGTTCCGCCCGGCCGCGGCGGGAGAGCCGGTGCACGTCCGGGCGGAAATCGACCTCGGCGTCTGCAACGAGATCTGCGTGCCGATGACAGTGGTCGTTTCGGCCGATCTCGCCGCCGGGGGAACGCCCGATCCGGTGATCCGCGCCGCGCTTGCCGAGATGCCGGAGCGCGCAGATGAGGCCGGACTGACGGCGGCGCGGTGTGAGGCGGAGCCGATCCGGGACGGGGTGAGACTGACCTCGCGGCTTGCTCTGCCGCGCCTCGGGCCCGACGAGATCGCGGTGGTGGAACTCGCCGACCGGAGCGTCTGGGTCTCGGCGGCCGAGACGCGGCGCAACGGCGGCGAACTCAGCGCCACGGCCGACCTTGTGCCGGCCGATGCCCAGCCCTTCGCGCTTGACCGCTCCGCTGTCCGCATCACCCTGTTCGGGAGCGGTGGCCGCGTCGTCGAAGTGCAGGGCTGCACGGGGTGATCGCGGCTCAGCCGCGCGCGGCGCGTCCAAGACGCAGCGCGGCGACAATCCAGACCAGGCCAAGCGCGGCGGCCGAGGCCGCGGCAAAGCTCAGGAAGGCTGGGGCATACCCCTCTCCGGCCAGAAGCGCCGGCCCCAGAAGGGCGGCGAACAGCACCGCGAGGATCACCACGGCCGCCCGCAGGTAACCGCGCACGGGCCCCCGCCGCGCGCCGCGGCGGAAGGCGGCAAGGCGGCGGCCGACATCGGCTTGCACGACCAGAAGGGCGGGCACGACGAGCAGGACGAGCAGCATGCCGAAGCCGAGGCCGTAACAGAGCGTCACCACCGTGGGCTTCAGGAACTGCGCCTGACGGGAGGTTTCGAACAGCAGCGGGGCAAGCCCGATCACCGTCGTCGCGGTCGTGAGGAAAACCGCCCTCAGCCGGTCGGCCACGGCGTCGATGACCGCGGGAATGAGGGGGCGTCTGGCCGCATATTCGTCCACGGTACTGATGAGAACGATGGCGTCGTTGACGATGATGCCCGACATGCCGATGAGGCCCACGACCGAGAACATCGACAGCGGCAGGTCCCAGACTGCATGACCGTAGATCGCGCCGATGAGGCCGAAGGGGATGACCGCCATGACAACGACGGGGCGTGTCCAGCTCGAGAATACCCAGGCAAGGATGACATAGATTCCCACGAGTGCCGCGGCGAAGCCGGTGGTCGCCTCGCTTAGGAACGTATCCTCCTGCTCGCTGAGGCCGGCGAGGTTGTAGCCGACGCCGTGTCTCGCCGCGATTTCGGGCAGGATGTCGCGGTTGAGCGTATCGAGGATCGCGGCAACACGTTCCGGGTCGTCCTCGGCAATGTCGCCGGTCACGGTCACGACGCGGTCGCCCCCTTCGCGCCTTATGCGGGAAAAGCCGCTTTTCGGCTCGACAGTGACAATGTCGGCAAGCGGCACATACGCGCCCTCGGGCGTACGCATCAGCATCCGGTCGAGAAAGTCGGCGGTGACCTCGCCCGACGCCAGTTCGACCGTCACATCGACGGTACGGGTCCCCTCCGGGAAGCTCGCCGCGGTGATGCCGTTCAGCCGGGCGCGCAATTCGCGACCGAGGTCATCGACCGTGAAGCCCAGCGCGCGCCCCTGCGGAGTAAGATCGAGGATAAGCTCGTCCTTGTCGTAGGGCAGCGAATCCTCGAGCGCAGAGATTTCCGGGAACGGTGCAAGCGCATGCTTCAGATCCTCGGCGGCTGCCTTCAAGACGGCCGCCTCGGGCCCGGTGAGCTGCACGTCGAGCGCGTCGCCTCCGGGGCCGTGCCGCCAGCCGCGGAAGGAGAGTTCCTCGAGGAAGGGATGGTGCGGCGCGGCTTCCTGCAGAGCGGTGACGAACTCCGAACCGGTCCAGGGCCTGAGGTCGGGATCGACGAGTTCGATCGAGATCGAGCCCAGAAGATCGCGATCCTTGCCCTGTGCGCTTTCGAGCGGCCGGAAGGCATTGGAGCCGACCTGTGCGATGACATAGTTCAGGGGCTCGACCCCGTAGCGGTCGCGGAAATCGGCAGCGACCTCTTCGGTCGCGTGCTGCAGGGCCCGCATGACCTCCAGCGTATCGGCGCGCGTCGCGCCGGCGAGCATCGTGAAATTGCCCGTGATGGCGGCCTGTTCGGGCGAGGCGAAGAACTGCCAGCGCACCTCTCCCTTCAGGAACAGTCCGCCCGAATAGGCCAGTAGCGCGAGCGCCCCCGCGAGAACCGGGTAGCGCGCCACGATGACGCCGGCCACGAGAGGGCGCATGACCTTGTCGCGCACCCAGCCGAAGCCCCGGTTCACCAGTCGGCTCGGCGCGTCGTACCACCGCCGGCGCCCGGCCGAGGTCAGCGCGTGGGCCATGTGGTTGGGCAGGATCAGAAACGCTTCGAGAAGCGAGGCGGCGAGCACAACCGCGACGGTGAAGGGAATGTCCCGGATCATCTCGCCGAAGCGACCGGTGATCGCCATGAGACCGAGGAAGGCGACAATGGTCGTCGCCGTCGAGGAGAAGACAGGCGCCGCCATGCGCCGCACCGCCGTCTCGGCCGCGACGACGGGCGCCTCGCCCAGCCGCCGGAAGCGGAAATCGGCGTGTTCGCCGACCACGATCGCGTCATCGACGACGATCCCCGTAGTCAGGATCAGCGCGAAGATGGAGATCATGTTCAGCGTGAGCCCGAAGAGATGCATCATCGCCACGGCCGCGAGCATCGCCACCGGAATGCCGGCCGCGACCCAGAGGGCCGTGCGGGCGTTAAGGAAAAGAAAGAGCATCGCCAGCACCAGACCGAGCCCCATCAAGCCGTTGGCGATCAGGATCTCGAGCCGGGCGATGATGTCCTGAGAGCGGACGCGCGTCATGTCGATGGTGACGCCCTTCGGCAGGCCCGGGCGCATCTCCTCTGCGACCTGCTCCACCTTTCGCTGGATCTCGATCGCGTCGCCGTCGGCCGAACGGTCGGCGCGAAGCGCTATCGCGGGATTGTCGCCCACGAAGTAGGCCTGCTTGCCGGTGCCGCCGCTGTCGGTGATCACGGCCACCTCGCCAAGCGTCAGCGAGGTTCCGTCAGGCTTCGACTTGAGCACGATCTGCCGCAGCGCCTCGGGCGTCCGGCGTTCGGCCCCGGTCCGCAGACGGGCCGTGCCGCTGGCGATGGAGCCGGCCGGATCGGCAGCCGTCTCGGCAGCGATGCGGGCCGAAATGTCCGACAGCGTCAGGTCGTGCCGCATGAGCTCGGCCATCGGCACTTCGACGGTGAGTTCGGGGGCCGCGAGACCCTCGATCGTCGCCCGCGTCACGCCGGCCCGATAGAGCCGGTCGAGAAACTCGTCGGCAATGCGCAGCAGCTGGTCGGGTGCCACCGGCCCGGTGACCACCATGTCGGTCACCCGGTCGCGCCAGCCGTTGCGGCGGATGACGGGCTGGTCGGCATCGTCGGGCAGGTTGGTCACGCCGGCGACGGCAGTCTCCACCTCGCTCACCGCGCGGCTCATGTCCCAGCCCGGTTCGAAATCGAGCGTGACCTCGCCGAAGCCTTCGCGCGAGATTGCCAGGCTGTCGGACACGCCCTCGACCGCGAGAAGCCCGGGCAGGAGGAGCTGGATCACGCCCCGGTCCACGTCCTCGGCGCCGGCGTCGTCCCAGGTGACGGCGACGTTGACCTGCTGGACGACGACGTCGGGGAAGTACTGCGCACGCATCTGCGGCAAGGCGGCAAGTCCCGCCGCCAGAAAGAGCGCGAGCACGAGGTTGGCAGCCGTGGCATGACGGGTGAAGTAGGAGAGAATCCCGCCCGCCGCCGCCAGCCGGTCGTGCCGTGCCGCCATGGGCTCAGCCCCCCATCCGGGCTTCGAGCCGGTCCACGACCTCGCTCGGGACGCGCGCCTCGCGTAACCGGGCAAGGACCTCCGCCTTTGCGGCGTCGGACATGGCGGCGCTGTCTTCGACATAGGCGATGAGCGCGGCGCGGCGCTCGGGCGAAAGCTCGACGAAGGCGACCGGCTCGCCGTCCGCGCCGGAAAGGCCCGAATCCTGGTCGCGCACCGGCCGCACGAGAATCCCTGCGCCCAGAAGCGCCGTCCGCTCCAGCACGATCTCGCGGCCGGACAGCGCGCCCACCCGCAAGATCACCGCATCGCCCTGCCGGCGGAGGATATCGGCCGGCACCGCCTCCAGCCGGTCGCCCTCGCCGAGGACGAGAACGGTGCCGTCGGTGCCGAGTGCCTGCGCAGGCACGAGCGCGACGCCATCAATCGGCGGCTCGGCGATTTCGAGCGTCACGAAGTCGCCCGGCCGGAAGCCGGGGGCCTCATCGAGCGTGGCGAATACCAGCCGGCCGCTCAGCCCGGCACCTACTGCCGCGTCGACGCGGGCAAGCCGGCCCGCGGCTTCGAGCCGCCCGCCGGGCACATCGAGCGCAGCTGTCACGGGCAAGGGGCGCAGCCGCCCGGCCTCGTCGATCAGCCGCGCGAATTGCGCCGTCGAAAGCCGGACCGCGACTTCGAGCGCCGTCGGGTCGATGAGTTCGCCGAGCTTCTCGCCATTCGCGACAAGCCCGCCGGCGACCGCCGTGACACCGGACAGCACGCCGGCGAAGCCCGCGCGGAGTTCGGTGTCGGCCAGCCGCCGCTCGGCTTCGGCCAGTGTCAACCGTGCCGCGTCGATGGCGGCCGCCGCCTTGTCGGTTCGCGCCTCGGCCAGCGCCAGGGCCTGCCGCCGCGAGACGACACCCTGACTGGCGCCGGACATGGCGAGTTCCGCCGCCTCCATGTCCGCCGCCATGCCGAGACCGCGCGTGCCGAGTTCCTTCTGCCGGTTGAGCGCCTGCGCCCGCAGCGCGCGCTGATCCTCGGCCGCGGCCAGATCGTCTCGCGCGAGGACGAGCGCGCGGGCGGCATCGCGCGCCTCGACCTCGGCCTGCCGGAGCTGGGTCTCGGCGATGTCGCGCGCGGATTGCGCGTCCGCCGGGTCGATGCGCACCAGAAGCTGGCCCGCCGCGACGGCAGTTCCGTCGGCGAATTCGGGCACCAGTTCCACGATTTCCCCTGCCGAGGCCGACCGCAGTTCCAGCCGCCGGCTCGCACGGACCTCGCCGTAGGCGGTCATGAGCGGCGCAATCCGTTCGGGCCTCAGCGTCATCACCCGCGCCGTGAAGGCGCGTTCCTCGGCCGGCTTCGCCGGAGGTGCGGGCGCGGTGCTGATCTCGATCGCCGTCTTCAACTCCATCGCGCCGATGGCCAGAAGGGCCAGTGTCAGCGCGGCGAGGAAGAGACCGACGAGGCTGCGGGTCAGAAAACGCATGAAATCCGTCTGGTTAGCGCCCGCCGAGCATCCTACCCCGGCAGGCCGGCCGCTCCAAGCGCGAAAGCGCGCCCACACGGGGGTGTTAACGGCGGCGTTACCTGCCCCGCAGGTGCTCGTCGAGCCTCGGCATGATCTCGACGAAGTTGCAGGGGCGGTGGCGATAGTCGAGTTGCCACTTCAGGATCTCGTCCCAGGCATCCTTGCAGGCGCCGGGGCTGCCCGGCAATGCGAAGAGATAGGTGCCGCCGGCGACGCCGCCGGTGGCGCGGCTTTGCACCGCGCTGGTGCCGATCTTCTGCATCGAGACGATGGTGAAGACCGTGGCGAAGGCCTCGATCTCCTTCTCGTAGACGTCGCGGTGGGCCTCCACCGTGACGTCCCGCCCTGTCAGACCGGTGCCGCCGGTCGACAGGACCACGTCCACCCCCGGATCGGCCACCCAGGCGCGGAGCTGGGCGGCGATCTCTGCGCGCTCGTCCCGCAGCACCTTGCGGTCTGCAAGGACGTGGCCGGCCTCCGTCAGCCTTTGCACCAGCGTGTCGCCCGACCGGTCTTCCGCCAGCGAGCGGGTATCGGACACCGTCAGGACGGCGATGCGGACCGGGATGAAGGTCTTAGTGTCGTCGATGCGGCTCATGTGCGGCTGTCCCATGCGAGCTTGGCAGCCAGAAGCCCGAAGACCGAGGCCGAGGCAAGGCGGAGCACGCGTTCGACCCTGAGGTCGCGCGCCATTGCCCGGCCGAGTCCGCCCGCGCCGAGGCCGACGGCCGCGTTGATGACGAAGCCCCCGATGGCGATCACCGAACCGAAGATCACGAACTGGCCGAAGATGGCGCCCCGCGCTGGGTCAACGAACTGCGGAATGAAGGCGAGGATGAAGAGAATCACCTTCGGGTTCGAGATGTTGACGAGGAAACCGTCGCGGAACGCGCGCGCTGGCCGGACGGCGGCGGTTCCCGCGGCGCCGAGCGGAGCGCGGAGCGTGCGCAGCGCCAGCCACAGCAGATAGGCGATCCCCGCCCAGCGGATGGCATCGAAGAGCCCGGGCAAAGAGCCGACGAGCGCGCCGAGACCGAGGCCGGCCAGCGCCACGTTGGCCATCGAGCCCGCCGAAATGCCGGCGCTCGCCGCGACGGCGGGGCGCGGACCGCCGCGCATCCCCTGCGCGAGACAGAACATCATGTCCGCCCCCGGCGTGAGGTTCAGCGCGAGCGCGGCCGGGACGAAGGCCGCAAGGGTCAGGGGATCGACGATCATGGCATCTCCTTCATGCGCGCCTTGACCTCGAGAAGGTCGGCCCAAGCCTCCCGTTTGGCTGCGGGGTTGCGGAGGAGGTAGGCGGGGTGCGTCATCGGCATCGCGGGGCGACCG
>WBZL01000060.1_pt1 | contig 101535 bp, 98 predicted proteins | sample 5204291 | NCBI WGS metagenome assembly WBZL01 (sample SAMN12344345, study PRJNA552823) | activated sludge metagenome | biome: Activated sludge suspended growth; feature: Nitrification reactor; material: Wastewater; isolation source: activated sludge from nitrification reactor of wastewater...
TGTGGCGCACCAGATCGTCCAGGCTGCGCCGGCGCGACTGCGCGGCGATGGCCAGCGCGCCGTATTCGATGAACGAATCGGCGTCGCACAGCGCGGCGATGTTCTCGCGCGCGGTGCGGCCGCCTGCCGCGTGGCGGCGTGCCACCGCTTCGGGGCGTCTGGCATGGCTCGCACCAGGCTTGGTGGTGGTGCTACTCTCGCCGGGCGGCCCGATCGAAAGCGGACAAAATGGTGTCCGAAAGAAGGGAGTCGTGGCTACGCGATCCCGCGCCGCCCCCCGCCGACTGGAAAATCGCGCATGTACATCGACAAGATCGAACTGAACAACATTCGCGGATTCGACGAGCTCGATTTCTCGTTGGCCAGAGCGGATGGGACATATGCTGGCTGGACGGTCTTTACAGGCGACAACGGGTCGGGCAAGAGCACGCTGCTCAAGGCCATCGCCGTTGCGCTGACCGGCAAGGACACGGCGCGCGCCTTGCAGCCGAGCTTTCACCGCTGGGTCCGCGAGGGGCAGCAGGAGGCGGCGGTCGAACTCGGGATCGCTCGCGTTGCAGACGACGACGCCTTCACCGAGGGCGGGCGTGTCACCGAGAAGGTATTCCCTGCCCGCATCGTATTCAGAAACGGCCAGAAGGAGCCGCAAGTCGAGGAAGCCACGCCACCCAGCGTCAAGAACCGCAAGAAGTATTCGACGCCCCAGCGCACCATCTGGTCACCGGATGCTAAGGGCTGGTTCTCGTGCGGCTACGGCCCGTTCCGCCGCGTATTCGGCGCCTCGCCCGAAGCCATGCGCCAGATGGTGGCCCCAGCCACAGAGCGATTCGTCACCATGTTCCAAGAAGCCGCGTCGCTTGCCGAAGTCGACCAGTGGCTGCGCAATCTGAGCCACAAGTCTCTGGAAGAAAGATCAGGAGCCAAGGAGCAGCGCGACCTTATCTTGGAGGTGCTGCGCGACGAATTGATGCCGAACCAGATCACGGTGGATCGCATTGACTCCGACGGCCTCTGGCTGCGGGATCGCAATGGCCTTGAGTTGTCATGGAGCGAGATGAGCGACGGGTACCGCGCTGCGCTCGCCCTGCTGGCTGACATCCTGCGCCACCTGATCAACGTGTACGGGCTCGCTGAACTAACTGGCCGCGACGACAACGGCAAGCTGTTCTTCAAGCGCAGCGGTGTCGTTCTGATTGACGAGATCGACGCCCACCTTCACCCTGAGTGGCAGCGTGAAATCGGCTTCTGGCTCAAACGCCACTTCCCGAACATCCAGTTCCTGGTCACGACGCACAGTCCCATCATCTGCCAGGCGGCCGATCCGAACGGCCTGTTCGTGCTACCCGAGCCCGGAAGCGACGACAAGCCGCATCCACTGAGTCACGATGAGTACCTCAAAGTCATTGCTTCGCGACCCGACACGATCCTGCTCACCTCGGCTTTCGGCCTACAGAACACCCGCTCGCCACGGGCAGTGGAAGCGCGGGCGCAATACGCGAGACTCAAGGCCAAGGAACGCTCCGGTGCAAGGCTAAGCAAGGACGAGCAGCAGCAGGTGACGCAGCTTCAATTGTTCGCGCAAACTGCAGAGGAGCTGTAGTCGGTGCGCCGTGTACACCGCGTGGAGCTGCCGGCCCGAGTTAGTGCCTATTTGGTTCGCAAGCAGCTTGCCACTGCAGAAACAGCGAACGTGGAGAACACCTGGCGGAGCGCGCGCCAGACGGAAGCGATGGGGGCGGTCGTCCGCACGTTACAGGTAATGGCGGGCGCTCGCGAGCGCTGCATGTACTGCGTGGACTCGCACGGCAGCGACATCGACCATTTTTGGCCCAAGGGAACCTATCCGGGTCGAGCATTTGAATGGCCGAACTTACTGTTGTGCTGCACAGAGTGTGGGCGATTCAAGGGCAATCGCTTCCCGCTGTCGGCCAATGGCGGCCCGATGTTGGTTGACCCGAGCGCCGAGGACCCCTGGGAGAGCCTGGACTTCGATCCGGACACAGGCAACTTCACTCCACGCTACGACGCGACGAGTGGTTCGCCTTCGGCTCGGGGAGAACAGACAGTGCACATACTGCAGCTCGACCGCCGTGAAGGTATGTCCGAAGGCTACCGGCGGACGTATCTGCGGCTTGCGAATTGCGTGCGCGAGGCTCTGCTCACTGCAGGCCCCATAGACGCTGCACAACTTACTGGCAACCTGAGGCAGGCCGATGACCACGGACTGATGGGCTGGTGCTTCGGCCCTGTGGGTGCCCGAATCCAGCCCTTTGACGAGCTGCGCCGCAGGTACCTGCCCGTGTGGACTGCCTGCGCGGCTGCTGCGCGGTAAGACGCGGAGGGCGTTTCCTGGGCGTTTCCGGGCGGTCGAGGCATCGGGCGTGGTCAACCCGATGGCCTGCGCCAACGGCTGCTGGGATAAACCGCATCGCTCGCCCTTTACCAGGTATCGACAAATCGCGCTGCAGCCTTCGTGCGCGGCATGCGCGCCGCGCTGTCCAGCCCCTGCACCAGCCAGTCGCGCGTGTGCGCCGGGTCGATCACGGCGTCGATCTCGAGCGTGGTCGCCATGTTGATCGCCGAGCCGGCCGCGTACTGCTGCTCGACCAGCTTGCGGTACAGCGCCTCGCGCTCGGCGCCTTCGGCCGCGGCTTCCAGCTCCTTGCGGTAGCCGAGCCGGACCGCGCCTTCCAAGCCCATGCCGCCGAACTCGCCGGTGGGCCACGAGACGTTGAACACCGGCGCATCGAAGCCACCGGCGGCCATCGCCTGCGCGCCCAGGCCGTAACCCTTGCGCAGCACCACGGTGAAGTACGGCACGCTCAGGTGCGCGGCGACGACGAACATGCGGCACACGTGGCGCACCTGCGCTTGCCGTTCGATCTCGGGGCCGACCATGAAGCCCGGCGTGTCGCACAGCGACACCATCGGCAGGCCGTGCGCGTTGCACAGCTGCATGAAGCGCGCTGCCTTGTCGGCGGCTTCGGCGTCGATCGCGCCGCCCAGATGCATCGGGTTGTTGGCCAGCACACCCAGCGGCCGGCCTTCGATGCGCGCCAGCCAGGTCAGGATGCCGCTGCCGAAGCCGGCGCGCAGCTCGAGCAGCGAGCCGCGGTCGAACAGGTCGGGCATGAGCTTGCGCACGTCGTAGGCGCGCAGCCGGTTCTCGGGCACGGCGTGGCGCAGCCGCATCACGTCGGGCGCTTCCCAGCTCGCCAGCCGGCCCTGGAAGTACGACAGGTACTGGCGCGCCGCGGCTACCGCGGCGGCTTCGTCGTCGACCAGCAGGTCGATCACGCCGTTGCGGTGCTGCACCGGGCTCGGCCCGATCTCCTCGGGGCGGAAGTTGCCCAGGCCCCCGCCTTCGATCATTGCCGGCCCGCCCATGCCGATGTTGCTGTGGCGCGTGGCGATGATGGTGTCGACGCAGCCCAGCAGCGCGGCGTTGCCGGCAAAGCAGCGGCCATGCACGATGCCCACCACCGGCACCACCCCCGACAGCGCGGCGAAGCGGCTGAAGGTGTGGTTGTTCAGGCCGGCGACCACCGGCATGTCGACATCGCCCGGCCGCCCGCCGCCGCCTTCGGCGAACAGCACCAGCGGCAGCTTCAGCCGGTGCGTCAGCTCGAGCAGCCGGTCCTTCTTGTGGTGGTTGCGCCAGCCCTGGGTGCCGGCGAGCACGGTGTAGTCGTAGGCCATGACCACGCAGCGCGAGGCCTCGGGCCCGAAGTGCGCGGCGTTGACCGTGCCGATGCCGGTGACCATGCCGTCGGCCGGTGTGTGGCGCACCAGATCGTCCAGGCTGCGCCGGCGCGACTGCGCGGCGATGGCCAGCGCGCCGTATTCGATGAACGAATCGGCGTCGCACAGCGCGGCGATGTTCTCGCGCGCGGTGCGGCCGCCTGCAGCGTGGCGGCGTGCCACCGCTTCGGGGCGGCTGGCGTCTGCGGTGAAGGCCTGGCGGTCGAGCAGCCGTTGCAGGTCGGCGCGGACTGCCGTACTGGCCGTCTGGTCGTCCGCGCGCTCGACCTCGGCGCCGGCCTCCATCGGCTCGAGCACCAGCAGCACATGCGCTTCGGCCAGGTAGTCGCCGACCGTGGCGCGCACGTCGGCAACCCGCGCCGCCACCGGCGCGTGCAGCAGGTGCTCCATCTTCATCGCTTCGAGCACCGCCACCGCCTGCCCGGCCGCGACCACGTCGCCCTCGGCCACCGACAGCTCGACCAGCTTGCAGGGCATCGGCGCCGGCAGCGCGATCAGCCCGGCGCCGACTTCGAGCGCGGCGGCGTCGGCGGCGGGCTCGGGTTCGGGCTCGATCGCCTGCGCAGCCGCGGGCACCGCTGCCGCGGCGATCTGGGCGTACAGCCCGGCCCACTGCTGCTCGAGCCAGCGCGTGTGCACCGCGTTGGCCGCCAGCGCCTCGTGCCCGGCGAGCGTGCGCAGCAACGGCAGGTTGGTCGCCAGGCCGTCGATCCGGCATTCGGCCAGCGCGCGCTGCGAACGGCGCAACGCCTCGGCGAAGCTGTTGGCGCGATGGCTGACGATCAGCTTCGCCAGCAGGGTGTCGAAGTGCGGCGACGGCGCGGCGCCGGCCACGGCATGCGTATCGAGCCGGATGCCGGGGCCGCTCGGCCACTCTGCACGGCTGATGCGTCCCGACGACGGCCGTGCCTTGCCGGCGGCGTCGAGCGTCTCGGCGTTGATGCGCCACTGCACGGCGTAGCCGCGCGGCGGCGGCGGCGTGCTCAGGCCCAGCGAGGCCAGCGACTGCCCCGCGGCGACCGCGATCTGCGCTTGCACCAGGTCCACGCCGGTGACTTCCTCAGTGATCGTGTGCTCGACCTGCAGCCGCGGGTTGACCTCGATGAAGACGAACTCGCCGCTGTCGGCGTCGACCAGGAACTCGAAGGTACCGAGGCTGCGGTAGCCGACCGCGCGCGCCATGCGCAGTGCGCACTCGACGATGCGCTGGCGCAGCGTGGCATCCAGCGTCGGGCTGGGCGCGATCTCGACCAGCTTCTGCAAGCGCCGCTGCAGCGTGCATTCACGCTCGCCGAAGGACACCACCTCGGCGCCGTCGCCGAGCAGCTGGAACTCGATGTGGCGTGCGCGTGCGATCAGCCGCTCGGCGTAGACCGCGCCGACGCCGAAGGCCGCCTGCGCCTCGGAGCTGCAGCGGGCATAGGCCTCGGGCAGCGCGTCGGCGTCGAACACCGCGCGCATGCCGCGCCCGCCGCCGCCAGCCACCGCCTTGAGCATTACGCCGCAGCCCGGTTGCTCGCGCCGCTGTTCAACGAGGAAGGCCTGCACCTGTTCCAGCGTCGCCGCGCCGGTACCGGGCATCAGCGGCACCCCGTGCTGCAACGCCAGCGCACGGGCGCGCGCCTTGTCGCCGAACAAGGCCAGATGTTCGGCACTCGGGCCGATGAACACCACGCCGGCCGCGGCGCAGGCCTCGGCAAAGTCGGCGCGTTCGCTCAGGAAGCCGTAGCCCGGGTGGACCGCTGCGCAGGCGGTGGCTGCCGCCGCGGCCACGACTGCGGCGACGTCAAGGTACGCCGCCGGCCCGGTGGCATCGAGCGCGACCGCCTCGTCGGCCAGCCGCACATGCAGCGCCTGCGCGTCGTCCTTTGCGTAGATCGCGACGCTGGCGATCCCCATGTCGCGCGCGGCGCGGATCAGGCGCACCGCGATCTCGCCGCGGTTGGCGATCAGGATCTTGTCGAACATCGGCGGGCCTCGTTCATGACATGGCGCGCTCCCTAGAATCGGCGCGTCGCTGCAGCGAAGGAGTGTGTCGCATGAACGCCCCGGTGCCTTCCCACGTGTTGCCGGCCTACGCACAGCGGCCGGTGCCGGCAGCGATGCTGGCCGCGCTGCAACAGCGCTTCGGCGAGCGCTGCTCCACCAGCGCAGCGGTGCGCGAGCAGCACGGCCGCGACGAGTCGCCCTACCCGACGACGCCGCCCGAGGCGGTGGTGTTCTGCCACAGCAGCGACGACGTCGTCGCAGTGCTGCGGCTGGCGCACGACCACGCGGTGCCGGTGATCCCCTTCGGCACCGGCTCGTCGCTGGAAGGCCACCTGCTGGCGGTGCAAGGCGGCGTCAGCGTCGATGTCTCGGCGATGACGCAGGTGCTGCGCGTCAACGCCGAAGACCTGACCGTGACGGTGCAGGCCGGCGTCACGCGCGAGCAGCTCAACCGCGAGATCAAGGACCTGGGGCTGTTCTTCCCGATCGACCCCGGCGCCAACGCCAGCCTGGGCGGCATGGCGGCCACCCGCGCCAGCGGTACCAACGCGGTGCGCTACGGCACGATGCGCGAGAACGTGCTCGGCCTGACGGTGATCACCGCCGGCGGCGAGGTGGTTCGCACCGGCACGCGCGCGCGCAAGTCCTCGGCCGGCTACGACCTGACGCGCCTTTTCGTCGGCAGCGAGGGCACGCTGGGCGTGATCACCGAAGTGACGCTGAAGCTGTACCCGTTGCCCGAGGCGGTGAGCGCGGCGATCTGCCACTTTCCGGACATCGCCACCGCGGTGGACACCACGATCCGCGTGATCCAGATGGGGGTGCCGATCGCGCGCTGCGAGCTGCTGGACGTGAACGCGGTGCGCGCGGTGAACGCGCAGAGCAAGCTGGGGCTGCGCGAAGCGCCGATGCTGCTGATGGAGTTCCACGGCAGCCCGGCCAGCGTGAAGGAACAGGCGGAGATGGTGCAGGCCATCGCCAGCGAAGCCGGCGGCGAGGACTTCGAGTGGGCCAGCACGCCCGAGGAGCGCACGCGGCTGTGGGCCGCCCGGCACAAGGCCTACTTCGCCGGCATGCAGACCAACCCCGGCTGCCGCAGCGTGACCACCGACACCTGCGTGCCGATCTCGCGCCTGGCGGAGATCATCGACGCCAGCATCGCCGACGCCGAAACCAGCGGGCTGCCCTACTACATCGTCGGCCATGTCGGTGACGGCAACTTCCACCTCGCCTACCTGGTCAAGGACGGCGACGCGGCGCAGCGCGCCTTGGCTGAAGCCATGAGCGAGCGCATGGTCAAGCGCGCGATCGCGCTGGAGGGCACCTGCACCGGCGAGCACGGCATCGGGCTGCACAAGATGGGTTTCCTGGTCGAGGAAGCCGGCGAAGGCGCGGTGCAGTTGATGCGCCAGGTCAAGCGCGCGCTCGATCCAAAGAACATCATGAACCCGGGAAAGATCTTCGCGCTGTGAAGCACCACTCGCGCCGCAGGCGCATGCTGCTGCGCTGCAGCGCCCTGGCGGCGCTGGGGTCGCTGGCAGCGGCGCCCGCCAGCGCCGGGCTCGAGGACTTGATCGTCGCCGCCAAGCCGTCGGTGGTGGCGGTGGGTGTGTACAACCCGACCGCCAACCCGCGCTTCGCCTTTCGCGGCAGCGGCTTCGCCGTTGCGCCGGGTAACCTGATCGTCACCAACCTGCACGTGCTGCCCGAGGTCATCCCTGCCGGCGGCACCGAGGGCAGCCTGGCGATCGTGCTGCCGCGCCCCGGCGGCAGCGACGGCACCGGCGGGCGCACCGCCAAGGTGCTGGCCACCGACCGCGAGCACGACCTGGCGCTGCTTCAAGTCGACGGCCCGCCGCTGCCGGCGCTGGAGCTGGCCGAAGCCGGCGCGCGCGAGGGCACGTCGGTGGCGATCATCGGCTTTCCGATCGGCGGCGCTCTAGGCTTCAGCCCGGTCACGCACCGCGGCATCATCGCCTCGATCACCGGCATCGCGCTGCCGGCGCCGACTTCGCAGTCGCTGAGCAACCGCGCCATCAACCGGCTGCGCCAAGGCAGCTTCGATGTCTACCAGCTCGACGCCACTGCGTACCCGGGCAACAGCGGCGGGCCGGTGCTGGACATCGAGTCGGGCAAGGTGGTCGCGGTGATCAACATGGTGCTGGTCAAGGGCAGCCGCGAGAGCGCCATCTCCTACCCCACCGGCATCAGCTATGCGATCCCGGTGCGCTTTGTCAGCGAGCTGCTGAAGGGCCGCTGAGGCGCGGCTTCAGGCCGCTGGCGCGGCAAGCGACCAGCGCTTCTTCACCTCGCCCGCGACGTCGACGCTTTCGAGGTGCACGCCGAAGCCCCACAGCCGCGCCACGTGCTTGAGCACCTCTTGCGCGCTGTCGTGCAGCGGCCGGCCGTTGTGCTGGAAGTGGCGCAGCGTCAGCGCGCGATCACCGCGCAGGTTGACGTTCCAGACCTGGATGTTCGGCTCGCGCGAGCCCAGGTCGTACTGGCGCGACAGCGCCTCGCGCACACGCTTGTAGCCGCTGTCGTCGTGAATCGCCGAGACCTCGAGCTCGTCGTCGGCCTCGTCGTCGACGATGGCGAACAGCCGCATGTCGCGCATCAGTTTGGGGCTCAGGTACTGGCCGACGAAGCTCTCGTCCTTGTAGTTGCGCATCGCGTGGTCCAGCGCCGGCAGCCACGGCGTGCCGGCGATCTCGGGGAACCACTGGCGGTCTTCGTCGCTGGGGCTTTCGCAGATGCGCTTGAGGTCGCCGTACATCGCGAAGCCCAGTGCATAGGGGTTGATGCCGCTGTACGCCGGGTGGCCGAGCGGCGGCTGGTAGATCACGTTGGTGTGCGACTTCAGCCACTCGATCATCACGCCGTCGGTGAGCCAGCCGTCGTCGTACATCTGGTTGAGCAGCCGGTGGTGCCAGAAGGTGGCCCAGCCTTCGTTCATCACCTGCGTCTGGCGCTGCGGGTAGAAGTACTGCGCAACCTTGCGCACGATGCGCACCAGCTCGCGCTGCCACGGTTCGAGCAGCGGCGCGTGCTTTTCGATGAAGTACAGCAAGTTCTCCTGCGGCTCTTCGGGGAAGCGCTTGTCGGGTTTGTCGGTGGCGTCCTTGGCGGCGCGCTTGGGCAGCGTGCGCCACATGTCGTTGACCTGCGTTTGCGCGTAGGCCTCGCGGTCCTTGCGTTCGGACAGCTCCTGCGCCAGCGACTTGCGGCTGGGCCGGCGGTAGCGGTCGACGCCGTGGTTTTGCAAGGCGTGACAGCTGTCGAGGAACTCTTCGACGGTGTCCAGGCCGTTCTTTTCTTCGCACTTGGCGACGTAGTCCTTGGCGTAGACCAGGTAGTCGATGATCGAACCCGCGTCGGTCCACATCCGAAACAGGTAGTTGCCCTTGAAGAAGCTGTTGTGGCCATAGGCCGCGTGCGCGATCACCAGCGCCTGCATTGCCATCGTGTTCTCCTCCATCAGGTAGCTGATGCAGGGGTTGGCGTTGATGACGATCTCGTAGGCCAGGCCCATGTGGCCGCGCTTGTAGTTCTTCTCGGTGGCGATGAACTCCTTGCCGTAGCTCCAGTGGCGGTAGTTCACCGGCATGCCCACGCTGGCGTAGGCGTCCATCATCTGCTCGGCGGTGATGATCTCGAGCTGGTTCGGGTAGGTGTCCAGGCCGAAGCGCTCGGCGGTGTCGCGGATGACCTTGTGGTACTGCTCGATCAGCTCGAACGACCAGTCGCTGGGCCCGGGCAGCGGCGCCACCGGCCGCTGCAGCAGCGGCAGCGGCGCGGTCAGCGCTTTGGGTACGACGGCGCTCATCGGACGTGCCTCGTGGCTGCGGGTGCGCCGCTCATGCGGCCCGCGCCCCTTGCTTGCGGAACAGGTCGCGAAACACCGGGTAGATCTGCTCGGCGCTGGTCGCCTTGCGCATCGCGAAGTGCGGGTGCAGCGGCGGCAGCTGCGCGTATTCGTCCCACAGGTTTTGCTCTTCTTCGGCCACCTGCACGTAGGCGAAGTAGCGCACCAGCGGCAGCAGCCGCTCGTTCAGCAGTTCGCGGCAGCGGCCGCTGTCGTGGTGCCAGTTGTCGCCGTCGCTGGCCTGTGCGCCGTAGATGTTCCACTCGGCCGGCGAGTAGCGCGCGCGGATGATTTCTTCCATCAGCACCAGCGCGCTGGACACCACCGTGCCGCCGGTTTCGCGCGCGTGGAAGAAGTCGTCTTCGTTGACCTCCTGCGCCTGCGTGTGGTGGCGGATGAACACCAGCTCGATCCTGTCGTAATGCCTGGTCAAGAACAGGTACAGCAAGATGAAGAAACGCTTGCTCAAGTCCTTGCGCGCCTCGTCCATCGAGCCCGAGATGTCCATCAGGCAGAACATCACCGCCTTGGCCGTGGGCACCGGCACGCGCACGCGGCGACGGTAGCGCAGGTCGATCGGGTCGAGGTACGGAATGCGCGCCAGCCGCGCGCGCAGCGCCGCGATCTCGGCTTCGAGCTCCCTGATGCGGGCCAGCCGCTGCTCGTTCTTGGGTGCGCTGGCCAGCGCGTCGTATTCCTGCTCGAGTTGGCGCAGCCGTGCGCGCGACGTCGAACCCAGCGCGATGCGCCGCCCGATCGCACCGCGCATCGACCGCACCACGTGCAGGTTGTTCGGCGTGCCATCGCTGCTGAAGCCGGCGCGCTGGCTTTTCCATTCGGGCGTCTCGGCGAGCTGCGTGCGCACCAGGTTGGGCAGCGCGAGGTCCTCGAAGAAGACCTGCATGAACTCTTCCTTGCTCAGCGCGAAGACGAAATCGTCCTCGCCCTCGCCGGAGTCGCTGGCCTGCCCCTTGCCGCTGCCCTGGCCGCCGCCGCCCTTGGGCCGCTGGATGCGGTCGCCGCGGATGAAGTCCTTGTTGCCGGGGTGCACGATCTCGCGGATGCCGCCCGGGCCGTGACCGAAGACCGGCTCGCTCAGGTCCTTCTTCGGGATGTGCACTTCCTCGCCGCGCTCGACGTCGCGGATGCTGCGCCCGTCGATCGCCCGCCTGACCGCGCCGCGCACCTGCTCCTTGTAGCGGCGCAGAAAACGCTCGCGGTTGCCGATCGACTTGTTCTTGCCGGCGAGCCGGCGGTCGATGATGCTTTGCAGCGCCATGGTGACGGCGGGCCTTATGAGCTCTTGCGCACGCGCAGGTACCACTCGCACAGCAGCCGCACCTGCTTGCTGGTGTAGCCCTTGGCGACCATGCGGGTGACGAAGTCCTCGTGCTTCTTCGCCTCGTCGGCGCTGGCCTTGGCGTTGAAGCTGATCACCGGCAGCAGCTCCTCGGTGTTGGAGAACATCTTCTTCTCGATCACCGTGCGCAGCTTCTCGTACGAGGTCCACATCGGGTTGTTGCCGGCGTTGTTGGCACGCGCGCGCAGCACGAAGTTGACGATCTCGTTGCGGAAGTCCTTCGGGTTGGCGATGCCGGCGGGCTTCTCGATCTTCTCCAGCTCGGCGTTGAGCGCGCCGCGGTCGAAGACCTCGCCTGTATCGGTGTCGCGGTACTCGTGGTCCTGGATCCAGTAGTCGGCGTAGGTCACGTAGCGGTCGAAGATGTTCTGGCCGTACTCGGAGTAGCTTTCCAGGTACGCGGTTTGTATCTCCTTGCCGATGAACTCGGCGTAGCGCGTGGCCAGGTGCTCCTTGATGAAGGCGGTGTACTTCTGCTCGAGCTCGGGCGCGAACTGCTCGCGCTGGATCTGCTGCTCGAGCACGTACATCAGGTGCACCGGGTTGGCCGCGACTTCGGTGGAGTCGAAGTTGAAGACCTTGCTGATGATCTTGAAGGCGAAGCGCGTGGACACACCGCTCATGCCCTCGTCGACACCGGCGTAGTCGCGGTACTCCTGGTAGCTCTTGGCGCGCGGGTCGGTGTCCTTCAGGTTCTCGCCATCGTAGACCAGCATCTTGCTGAACAGCGAGCTGTTCTCGGGCTCCTTCAGCCGGGTCAGGATCGCGAACTGGCTCATCATCTTCAGCGTGCCCGGCGCGCAGGTGGCCTGCGCCAACGACGAGTTGCGCAGCAGCTTCTCGTAGATGTGGATCTCCTCCGACACGCGCAGGCAGTACGGCACCTTGACGATGTAGATGCGGTCGAGGAAGGCCTCGTTGTTCTTGTTGTTGCGGAAGGTCTTCCACTCGCTTTCGTTGCTGTGCGCGAGCACGATGCCGTCGAAGGGAATCGCGCCGAAGCCTTCGGTGCCCTTGTAGTTGGATTCCTGCGTCGCGGTGAGCAGCGGGTGCAGCACCTTGATCGGCGCCTTGAACATCTCGACGAATTCCAGCAGGCCCTGGTTGGCCAGGCACAGCCCGCCGGAGTAGCTGTAGGCGTCGGGGTCGTCCTGCGCGTAGGTCTCGAGCTTGCGGATGTCGACCTTGCCCACCAGCGAGCTGATGTCCTGGTTGTTCTCGTCACCCGGCTCGGTCTTGCTGATCGCGATCTGCTTCAGGATCGACGGGTAGCGCTTGACCACCTTGAACCTGCGGATGTCGCCGCCGTACTCTTCGAGCCGCTTCACGGCCCAGGGGCTGAGGATGCGGTTCAGGTAGCGGCGCGGGATGCCGTACTCGCTTTGCAGGATCGGCCCGTCCTCGGCGGCGTCGAACAGGCCCAGCGGCGACTCGTGCACCGGCGAGCCCTTGATCGCGTAGAAGGGCACGTCCTGCATCAACTGCTTCAGCCGCTCGGCGATCGAACTCTTGCCGCCGCCGACCGGGCCGAGCAGATACAGGATCTGCTTTTTCTCTTCCAGGCCCTGCGCGGCATGGCGGAAGTAGGACACGACCTGCTCGATCGAGTCTTCCATGCCGTAGAACTCGGCGAAGGCCGGGTAGACCTTGATCACCTTGTTGGCGAAGATGCGCGACAGGCGCGGGTCGTTGCGCGTGTCGATGGCCTTGGGCTCGCCGATCGCCTTGAGCATGCGCTCGGCGGCGGTGGCGTAGGCCAGCGGATTGCGCTTGCACTCGGCGAGGTAGTCCTCGAGGGACAACTCTTCCTCGCGGCTGCGCTCGTAGCGGGCGGTGAAGTTGCTGATGACGTCCAAGTCAACCTCCTGTAGCGGGAAGATGTCGAACGGCTGGCAGGGCCGTCGCCATCTGGGAAGATCTGATGAAGTCCCGGCTGTACGGGCCCGGGCGCCATCAGAGCTTTCCGGTTGTCTGGCGTCTTCAGTCGATCGTGATCTACGTCAAGCGTTGTTGCAAACTCAGATCGGTCGTGAGCCGAGAAAGTGCCGTAGCGTGATGCAGTTTTTCAAGGCTTGGCCGAATCGTTGCGTCGTCTTGGCGATCACTGTCACCGATCGTCATCATCCACTGGTGATTTGAACGCCGTGCGAGCGTATCGCGCTGACACGTGCCCCATGCAAAGCGTGGTTTACGTGCACTTCTTGCCGTGGTCGCCGGCTGCGTGACGAAGGCAGCCATCGGCAGGCCGCTGTAAGGCTGGGCACGGGCTTCGCGCCTATGCTGCACTCAGCCCCGTGAACTCCCTAGGTTCGACCATGACCCAGCGCATTCCTGCCACCCTCATTCCCGGCGACGGCATCGGCCCGGAGATCGTCGATGCGAGCGTCGCGGTACTCGACGCGCTGGGGGCGCCCTTCGATTGGGATTCGCAAGCGGCCGGGCTGGCCGGGGTGAAGGCCAGCGGCGATCCGCTGCCAACGGCCGCACTGGACAGCATCCGGCGCACGCGCCTGGCGCTCAAAGGCCCGCTGGAGACCCCGTCGGGCGGCGGCTATCGATCGTCGAACGTGCGGCTGCGCGAGGAGTTCAAGCTCTACGCCAATCTGCGTCCGGCACGCACGCTGATCCCCGGAAGCCGCTTCGACCACATCGACCTGGTGGTGGTGCGAGAGAACCTGGAAGGCCTGTACATCGGCCACGAGCACTACGTGCAGATCGACGACGATCCGCATGCGGTGGCGATCGGCACCGGCATCAACACGCGCGCCGGCTGCCGCCGCATACTCGAATTCGCCTTCGAACATGCGATCGCCACCGGGCGCAAGAAGGTGACGGTCGCGCACAAGGCCAACATCATGAAGGCGCTGACCGGCATCTTCAAGGAGACCGCCGAGGAGGTCTACGAGGACAAGTACAAGGGCCGCATCGCGATGGACACGGTGATCATCGACGCCTGCGCGATGAAGCTGGTGCTCGATCCCTGGCAGTTCGACGTGGTGGTCACGACCAACCTGTTCGGCGACATCATCTCCGATCTGGTTGCCGGCCTGGTCGGTGGCCTGGGCATGGCACCGGGGGCGAACATCGGCGCCGACGCCGCAATCTTCGAGGCGGTGCACGGCTCGGCGCCGGACATCGCCGGCAAGGCGCTGGCCAACCCGACGGCCCTGCTGCTGGCCGCGGCGATGATGCTCGAACATGTGCAGCGCAACGACCTGGCGCTGCGGCTGCGCAAGGCGATCGACGACACGCTGAACATCGACAACGTGCGCACCGGCGACCTTGGCGGCAGCGCCAGCACCGGCGACTACACGCGCGCGCTGGTTGCCCGCGTGCGCAGCGGCTGACGCGCCGGCCCCGGCGGCGCGCCGGGCTCAGAGTCTGTGCAGCACTCCGGCGCGCCCGAGCGGGCGTGCAAGACCGCGTCGATCCAGGCGCAAAGCGCAGCCGTAGCTCGGGCTAGGGCGAGTATTTGCAACGACGAAGCGGCGCCGTTCTGGGCGTACGAGCGGGCGTGGCGGAATGCCTCACGGACTCTCAGCGCTCGACCACGCCCAGCTTGTCGAGCAGCCCATTCAGTTCGTCGAGCGAGCCGAACGAGATCGCGATCTCGCCTTGCTCGCCCTGGCGCGTCGTGCGTTGCACCCGGATCTCGACCGCCGCGGCCAGGGCATCGGCGAGTTGCTCCTCCAGGCGCAGCAGGTCGCGCGACTTCTGCGGCTTGCCGCGCAGCTGCGGCGATGGCCGGCCGTTGAGGTCAGGCGCCTGCGCGCGGGCGGCCAGCTTCTCGGCCTCGCGCACCGACAGCTTGCGCGCGACGATCTGATTGGCCGACAGGATCTGCTGCGCGCTGTCCAGCGGCAGCAGCGCACGCGCGTGCCCCATGTCCAGATCGCCGGCCAGCAGCATCTGCTGCACCGGCGCGGCCAACTGCAGCAGGCGCAACAGGTTGCTCGCCGCACTGCGCGAGCGGCCCACCGCCGCCGCCGCCTGTTCGTGCGTGAGCTTGAACTCGCTGACCAGGCGCTGCAGGCCCTGGGCTTCTTCCAGCGGGTTGAGGTCTTCGCGCTGGATGTTCTCGATCAGCGCCATGACCGCGGCCGCCTCGTCGGCCACCTCCTTCACCAGCACCGGCACCTCGTCGAGCCCGGCCAGCTTGGCGGCACGCACCCGGCGCTCGCCGGCGATGATCTCGTAGCCGGGGCCCGCGCCGGCCAGCGGGCGCACCAGCACCGGCTGCATCACGCCCTGGCTCTTGATGCTTTCGGCCAGCTCGTACAGCGAGCCCTCGTCCATGCGAGTGCGGGGCTGGTAGCGCCCGGCCTGCAACTGCGACAGCCGCAGCGTGCTTGGCGCCGCAGCCACGGCAGCGTCGCCGACTTTCGGCCCCAACAGGGCTTCCAGTCCGAGCCCCAGCCCCTTCGGTTTTTTCGTCACCATGCCCGATTGTCGGGCATTGCCGTTGTGCATACCGTATGCTGCAGGGCAACAACGCGGAGGCGCCAATGAAGCACGTGGTTTTCGTCGATGGCCAAGAGGGCACCACCGGTCTGCGCATCCACGAGGTTCTGGGGCAGCGCGATGACATCGAGTTGCTGAGCATTGCCAGCGATCGGCGCAAGGACGTGCCCGAAAGAACGCGGCTGCTCAACGCGGCGGACGTCGCCTTCCTGTGTTTGCCCGACGATGCGGCGCGCGAAGCGGCCGCGTTGGTGACAAATCCGCACACTTGCTTGATCGATGCCAGCACCGCGCACCGTACTGCGCCCGACTGGGTGTTCGGCATGCCGGAGCTTGCGCCCGACCAGCGCGAGCGGCTGCGCGCATCCAAGCGCATCGCCAACCCGGGTTGTCATGCCAGCGCCTTCATCTTGCTGCTGCGGCCCTTGGTGGACGCCGGCCTCGTGCCGGCGTCGCTGCCGCTGTCGGCGACGTCGATCACCGGTTATTCGGGCGGTGGCAAGAAGATGATCGAACAGTACGAGCGCGGCGGCGATGCGGCCCTGGTCGCGCCGCGGCCCTACGCTTTGACGTTGAAGCACAAGCATCTTCCCGAAATGCTGCAGCACACGGGGCTGCGTTGCGCGCCGTTGTTCATGCCGGTGGTCGGCAACTTCTACAAGGGGCTTGCAGTCAGCGTGCCGCTGCACCTGAGCCAGTTGGCACCCGGCTGCAGCGGCAAGGACATTCACACGGCGCTGGCGCAGCGCTACCAGGATGAGCGCTTCATTCGGGTGATGCCGCTGTCAGACCCGAACGTGCTTGAATCGGGTGGCTTTTTCGATGTGATGGCGGCCAACGACACGAATCGGGCTGACATCTTCGTTTTTGCCAACGGCCAGCAAGCGCTCTTGATGACCCGGCTGGACAACCTGGGCAAAGGCGCGAGCGGCGCCGCGGTGCAAGCGATGAACGTGCACCTGGGTGTGGATGAAGGGCTGGGGCTTTAGCCGCTGCAGCAGCGTGACGGCCCGGCGCAGGCCATCTGCGGCCGCAAGCGGAGTCAGCCCACGTCGCGCGACGAAAACTCCTGAAGCGGACGCTCACATTCTGGGCGAGAAGGAAACCAATTCGAAGCGCGTTGCTTGAGTTCGAGCGCGGCAGCGACGAACGCCTGCGCCCCCTTGCATGCCGCATCGAACACCACCCCAGGCTGGCCATAGCTGGGGGCCTCGGCCAGGCGCACGTTGCGCGGAATCACCACGTCGAAGACCTTGTCGCCGAAGTGCGCCTTCAGCTGCTCACTGACCTGCCCTTGCAAGGTGATGCGCGGATCGAACATGACCCGCAGGATGCCGATGACCTTGAGCTCGCGGTTGAGGTTGGCGTGCACCTGCTTGATGGTGTTGACCAGGTCGGACAGACCCTCGAGCGCGTAGTACTCGCACTGCATCGGCACGATCACGCCGTGAGCGCTGCACAGACCGTTCAAGGTCAACAGACTCAGCGACGGCGGACAGTCGATCAGCACGAAGTCGTAGTCGCCGAGGACGGGCTGCAGTGCGGTACGCAGGCGCTGCTCGCGCCGATCCAGTGCGACCAGTTCAACCTCGGCACCGGCCAGCTCGCGATTGGCGCCGAGCAGGTCGAATCCCCCTCTTTCGGAACGCACGCGGGCCTCGGCGACCGCAGCCGTCTCGAGCAGCACGTCGTAGACCGAGAGCTGCAAGCCGCGTTTGTCCACGCCCGATCCCATGGTCGCGTTGCCCTGGGGGTCCAGATCAATCAGCAAGACGCGCTGGCCATTCAGCGCCAGGCCGGCAGCCAGGTTCACCGCAGTCGTTGTCTTGCCGACTCCACCCTTCTGGTTGGCGATGCAAAAGACGTGCGCCACGATCAGTCCCGCAGCAGCCGCAGGCCGAAGCCCAACAAGGCAACGCCTGCCGCGCGCTGCAACGCGCCGGCCAAGCGTGGCTGTGTGCGCACGCGTCGCGACAGCGCCTGGGCGCAGGCGCACAGCGTCAGACCATAGGCGATGGTGATCAACGCAATGGTGAGTGCCATGGCGACGAAGGTGGTGGCGCCTTGGTGCATGGCCGGGTTGATGAACAATGGAAAGAAGGCCATGTAAAAGATGATCGCCTTGGGATTGAGCAAAGTGATTCCCAGCGCTTGGCGCAGGTGGTGCCGCGACGGAACCATCGGCGCAGCGGCTTGCGCTTCGTTCTTGGCAAACAGCAGCCGCAGTCCGACCCACCCGAGATAGGCTGCACCGAGGTATTGCACCGCGTTGAACCACGCCGGATGGGTCGCCAGCAAGGTTGCAACACCGCCCACCGCGAACCACAACAAGATCTGGTCTCCGATCACGACACCCGCCGTGGCTGCGGCACCGGCCCTAAAGCCACCTTGACCGGTGGAGGTCAGCAACGCGAAGGTTCCGGGGCCGGGCAAGGCCAGGAACAGGAGGACGGCTGCGCAGAAGGCGCCATAGTCGGCAATGCCAAACACGATCTCTGAATCCGCTGCATGAGGCGCGGCCAGCGAACGGCATCGCGCGGAAGTGGCGGCATGGGCCGCAGGCTGAGAGTAGCTAGTTTATGCGCTTGGCCCGGAAGAGCGGGCGGATCCAACGGGCCTCATCCAGACGAGGCAGCGCTCTGCAGTCAGGCCGGGCACCTGTAGAGGTTCCACGTGAAACACATCGATCGTTGAGTCCAGTTCACCGATCTCGTCGCCAGGCACCTTGCCCTTCAGCGCAACCCAGCACCCGTGTGGCGCAAGCTGTGCGCGCGTCAGGCGCGTGAAATCGCGCAGGGACGCAAACGCCCTGGAGACCACCAGATCGTGTGATCGCTGCGGCAGGCGCTCCACCCGCGCCTGGTCGGCTTGCAGATTGCCGAGGCCAAGCTCAGACCCGGCCTGGCGGACGAACGAGATCTTCTTTGCGACCGAATCGACGCAGCGCACGATCCACAGCGGACGCATGATCGCCCAGACCACGCCAGGAAGCCCGCCGCCACTGCCGACGTCCAGAACCTGTGCCGGCCGACCCTGCAGATGCCGGTCAACCGCAGGAAGGGCTGCCAGACAGTCCAGGAGGTGCAGGCGCACGATTTGCATCGGATCGCGAACCGCGCTCAAGTTATAGATGTGGTTCCACTTCGTCAGCAGGTCTGCGAAAGCAAGCAGCCGGGTCACCAGCGCATCGTCGGCGGTCAACGCCAGCTCGCGCAGTCCGGCGGCCAGAACCGCATGGCGTGGGTCGCGCTTACCCGCCTCCGGGGACTCAGGTCGCATCGGGCAGACTCGCAACCACCCCCGGCCGGGTCGCAGCACGCCTCTTCTTCAAATGCACCAGCAGCAGCGATATCGCCGCCGGCGTCACACCGGAAATGCGCGAAGCCTGCCCCAGCGTCTGGGGGCGATGCCGCGCGAGGGTCTGTCGCACCTCGAATGACAGCGCCTTGACCTGTTCGTAGTCAAGGTCGTCGGGTAGCGGCATCTGTTCGAAGTGCTGCGCCCGCGAGACCTCCTGCGCCTGCTTGTCGATGTAGCCGGCGTACTTGGTCGCCGTCTCGACCTGTTCGATCACCGCGTCCGCCAGCTCCCGACCCCACTCGGCGGCGAGCGTTTCACGTGAAACAACCGGCTCGATGCCGGCGATGCGGCCGATCTCGCCGAGCGTGTCGAACCCCACCCCAGGCCGACGCAGCAGATCCAGCAGCCGCTGCTCGTGCTCCAGCGCCTTGCCCAGCAAACGTTCGGCTTGAGCTTCAGGCAAGCGCGCAGGCTGAACCCAGCTGCTGCGCAGCCGCTGCGTCTCGCGTTCGATGCCGTCCCGCTTGCGGCAGTAGACCTCCCACCGCTTATCGTCGACCAGCCCGAGCTCACGCCCGAGTTCGGTCAGCCGCAGGTCGGCGTTGTCCTCTCGAAGGTGCAGCCGATACTCGGCGCGGCTGGTGAACATGCGATACGGCTCGGTCACGCCCTTGCTCACCAGGTCGTCGACCAGCACACCCAGGTAAGCCTGGTCACGGCGCAAAGTCAGCGCCGGACGGTCTTGCAGCTGCAACGCGGCGTTGAGTCCGGCGTACAGGCCTTGCGCCGCCGCCTCCTCGTAGCCCGTGGTGCCGTTGATCTGCCCCGCGAAGTACAGCCCGGCGATAGCCCGGGTCTCGAAGCTCGGCTTCAGCTCGCGCGGGTCGAAGTAGTCATACTCGATCGCATAGCCTGGGCGCAGGATGTCGGCGTTCTCCAGCCCGACCATCGAACGCACCGCGGCGATCTGCACATCAAAGGGCAGCGAGGTCGAGATCCCGTTCGGGTAGATCTCGTGCGTGTCCAGGCCTTCCGGCTCGAGGAAGATCTGGTGCGACGGCTTGTCGGCAAAACGATTGATCTTGTCTTCGATGCTCGGACAGTAGCGCGGTCCGGTGCCCTCGATCAAGCCGGTGAACATCGGGCTGCGGTCGAAGCCGCTGCGAATGATCTGGTGCGTGCGTTCGTTGGTGTGCGTGATCCAGCACGGCAGTTGGCGCGGGTGCTGCGAGACCTGGCCGATGAAACTGAACACCGGCACCGGGTCGCAGTCGCCGTGTTGCTCTGCCAGGCGCGAAAAGTCGATCGACCGGCCGTCCAGCCGCGGCGGCGTGCCGGTCTTGAGCCGCCCCTGCGGCAGCTTCAGCTCCTTCAGCCGCGCCGACAGCGTGGTCGCCGCCGGGTCACCGGCCCGACCGGCACTGTAGTTCTGCAGCCCGACATGCACCCGGCCGTCGAGAAAGGTGCCGGCGGTCAGCACCACCGCCCGGCCACGGAAGCGAACCCCCGCCTGGCAGACCACGCCGGACACCCGGCCGTGCTCGACGATGATGTCGTCCACCGCCTGCTGAAACAGCCACAGCTTCGACTGGCTTTCGAGCTTGCGGCGGATCGCCGCCCGATACAGCACCCGGTCAGCCTGGGCGCGCGTGGCACGAACCGCCTGGCCCTTGCTCGAGTTGAGGATGCGGAACTGGATCCCGGCCTCGTCCGTCGCCGCCGCCATTGCACCGCCCAGCGCGTCGACCTCCTTGACCAGATGGCCCTTGCCGATGCCGCCGATCGACGGGTTGCAGCTCATCTGCCCCAGCGTTTCGAGGCTGTGCGTCAGCAACAGCGTCATGCAGCCCATACGGGCCGACGCGAGCGCGGCTTCGGTGCCGGCGTGGCCACCGCCGACAACGATCAGATCGAACTCGCGGGGATAGAACACAGGCGCACCCTTGAAGCGGTTGGAGGTTGGCAGTCGGCATCAGGCCTGGCACTGCCAGCGGAACGCGCCGGCTGCAGGCCGCAGCCGCCTGCCAAACATGCGCGGGCCGCTGTGCGGCCCGCTGCAACGCAGCCCGGCGGCGGCCGCACCCCACGAATTTTAGGCTTCGGCCTCGGAACTTGCCCGGTGGCCCACCGCGCGCAGATCCTGCGCGATTCGACCGCCTTGCAGCGCCACCAGGCGGCTTGCGCTGGCGATGGTTTCGGGCCGGTGCGCGACGATCACGCGCGTCAGCGCCAGCTGGCGCACCGCCTGGTTGACCAGCCGCTCCCCGTCAACATCAAGCGCGCTGGTGGCCTCGTCGAGCAGCAGGATCTTCGGCCGCTTGTAAAGCGCCCGGGCCAGCAGGATGCGCTGCTTCTGCCCGCCCGACAGGCTGGAGCCCATGTCGCCGAGCAGCGTGTGGTAGCCCATCGGCATGGCCTCGATGTCGTCGTGTACCGAAGCCACCCGGGCGCAATGCATCAGCCAATCCATGTCCGGCTGCGGATCGAAAAAGCTGATGTTCTCGGCGATCGAGCCGCAGAACAGCGGCTCGTCTTGCATCACCACGCCGACCATGTCGCGCCAGGCACGCAGCCCGAGCTGCGCCAGCGGCACGCCGCCCACCAGCAGCTCGCCGCGCTGCGGCGCGTGGATACCCAGGATGGTCTTCAACAACGTGGTCTTGCCGCAGCCCGAAGGCCCGACGATCGCCACCGATTCACCGGGCTCGATGCGCAGATTCACGCCGCTGAGCACCTCGGGCTCGGCGTCCGAGTAGGCAAAGCTCACGTCGCGCAGTTCGATCGACGGAATCCCGGGATCGTTGCGCGCGTGCGCGCCAGCGCCCTCGGACTCCGGCGCGCTCAGCACGATGTCGGCCAAGCGCTCACCTTGCAAGCGCAGCATCTTCAGCTCGACCAGCTTGTCGATCAGGCCGCTGACCCGGGTCGCGAACTGCTCCTTGTAAGCCATGAACGCGAACAACATGCCCACCGAAAACCTTTGGTCCAGCACCAGCAGCGCGCCGATCCACACCACGGCCACGCGCTCCAACCCGAACAGCAGCCGGTGCAGCGAGGCGAACAGCAGTTCGAGCTTGCGCGTGGCCAGCTCGGCGTTCATCGTGTCCACCACCAGACTGGTGAAGCGCGACTGCCGATCGGCCTGCGCATTGAACTGCTTGATCGCCTGCACCCCGCGCAGCGATTCGAGGAAGTGGCTGGACTTCTTCGAATCGTGCACCAACGCTTCTTCGGTCGCGTCGCGCAGCGGCCTGAAGAAGGCCCAGCGCAGCAGCGCGTACGCTGCCACCGCGGCCAGCGCCACCAGCGTCAGCTTGGCGCTGTAGACCAGCATCATCGCCAGCGTCAACACCACCAACAGCCCATCGAGCACCGCCTCGATGAAGCTGGTGGTCAAGGTGCGCTGGATCTCGTGCACCGCGCTGAAGCGCGACCAGATGTCGCCGATGTGGCGCTTCTCGAACCATTCCACCGGCAAGCGCATCAGGTGCGCAAAGACGTTGGCCAGCCACTGCAGGTTCAGCGTCGACGACAGCACCAGCACCGCCCACGACCGCACCGCGGCCGTGCCCGCCTGGATCAGCACCAGCAACGCGAAGCCCACGCCCAGCGTGATCAGCAGATCGCGGTCGCCGCTGACCAGCACATCGTCGACCACCCACTGCATCAGGAACGGGCTGAGCAGCATGAACGCTTCGAGCGCCAGCGCCAGCACGAAGATCTGCCCGAGCGAGCGCTTCAGCCCGGTGATGCGGCCCAGCATCTGGCGCGGCGACACATGCTGCTTCTCGACGCGCGGCTCGAAGTCGGCCGCAGGCGTCAGCTCCAGCGCCACCCCGGTGAAGTGGCGCGACACCTGCTCCAGCTTGAGCCGGCGCAGGCCGTGCGCGGGGTCGTGAATCGTGGCGATGCCGCGACGCACGCCGACCAGCACCACGAAGTGATTCATGTCCCAGTGCAGGATGCACGGCAGCTGCAATTGCGCCAGATCGTCGATCTCGGCGCGCAGGGCGCGCGCGTGCAACTGCAGGCTCTCGGCCATGCGCACCAGATCGAGCAGATTCACGCCCTTCAGCGACAGCGAAAAGCGGCGGCGCAAGGTCGGCAGGTCGGACTCATGGCCATGGGCCGCGGCGACCATCGCCAGACAGGCCAGCGCACATTCGGCACCCTCGGTCTGCAACACCACCGGCACCCGGCTCGCCCCGAAGCCAAGGCGCAGACCACCCCAGCGGCTTGTACGATTGCTCATCCCTTGCGCAAGTGTGTATGCACTTTCATAATCTGTTGGTGAGCCCGAGCACCGGGGCGAACAGCCACTCGACGAGGCGCCGCCGCTCCAAGAGCACGTCGGCTTCCATGCGCATGCCCGCAACCAGCGGCTGGGTCGCGGCCAGGTCGTGCATGCCGCCGGGCTCCATCGCCACGGTGATCCTGAACATCGGCTCGACCATGCCATCGGCCAGCGCCGGACCGGGCAGCGCCAAGCCGGCAAGCTCGGGTGCGGCCAACGGCGTGCGCGACACCTGCAGCACCCGACCCGTCTGGTAGCCGTACTTCTGGTACGGGAACGCCTCGAAGCGCAAGCGCACCTCCTGGTTCGGCCGCACGAAACCCACCGCGCCCGACGGCGCAAACAAGTGCGCCTGCAACTGTGCGCCCGCCGGAATCAGGCTGGCCAGCGCCGACGCGGGCGACACGCTCTGGCCGGTCTCGGCCAGCACCGCGCTGACGGTGCCGTCCTGCGGCGCACGAATCACGATCTGGCGCGACACATCCTGCTCGGCGGCCTCGCGCTCCAGCGCCGCCAGATCGCGCTCGATCGCCCCTTGCCGCGACTCCAACTGCAGCGGCAGGCCGCGGCGCTGGCCTTCGAGCTCGGCGCGTTCGCGCGCCAGCGTCGCGCTCTGGCGCTCAAGTGCCTGCGCCTGCGCCTGCAGGCCGATCAGTTCCTCCTTCTTGGTCTGCACCTGGGCCGGCGAGATGAATTGCTCGCGCTGCAGCGACTCGAAGCGCTCCAGCGCCTGCTGCGCCAAGGCCAGCCGCTGCCGATGCAACGCGGCCTCAGCCGCCAGCTGCTGCTGCTCACGCTGCATTTCGTCGAGCCGCCGCTGCAGCGACACCATCTCGGCGTCGGCCAGTTGCGCTTGCTGGCGAGAGGCGTCCTGCAGGCTGCGCCGGCGCTCGTCCAGGCTGCGCTGCACACGCTGCTGCGCCTCGTCGGACAGAGCGCCAGCCTGCACCCCCAGCACGAACATCAACTCACCCGCGCGCACCGGCTGGCCTTCTCGCGCGTGCCGCTGCAGCACCCGCCCGGCCACCGGCGGCACCAGCCGGATCACCCCCAGATCAGGCACCAGCACGCCGCCGATGCGCGCCTTGCGCGTGTATTCGCCAAGGAACAAGAACGCCAGCACCAGCACCAGCAGGCCCACCACCGCGGTCGTCAGCAGCGTCAACGACAGCGGGCGTACCAGCTGCACCTGGCCGAGCCAACTCTGACGTTGGCCCGCAGCCACCTCGGGGCGAAACAGCGATGCCATGAACAACGGCCTCGGGGCGTAGCCAACTCACGCGAGCTGCGTGCGCGAGCACAAAAAAAAGCGGACCGGCAAGAACCGGTCCGCGGACATCATGACCGGCCTTGCAGGCCCGACATGATGCCAGTCGACCTAGGAGGACATCACCAGATCCCCCCAGGCTTCATGATCCTGGGCCGCACGGCCGCGGCCCATCGGCCTACTTCATCCGTTCCCAGCCGCCCTTGGGCAGGCCACCGGAGACCTTCTTCAGTTCCGCGAGATCCAGCTCCACCGGGCCTGTCTTGGCCTGCTTCTTTTGCACAACGACGTCGGTTGCAGTCTTGTTCTTCTTCGGGCTAACTGCTTTCTTCATGGGGGACTCCTTTTGGTTCGGACAGTGCGATCGTCTCAATGGCGCACAACCTCATTGAAGCAGCGGCCCGCGCGCCCGCACACTGTCATCTCTTACAGGTTTGTGCGGCGCGCCAACGCAGCAGGTCGCCACAGCGGCACTATTTCACTGCGCTCCCTCAGTGAATGAGACCGAGTCGCAGCGCCTTCAAGACCGCGGCATGTTTGCTGGCGCAGCCCAGCTTGTGCATCGCGTTGTTGACATGCAGCACCGCGGTGCGTTCGCTGATCCCCAGGATCGCGCCCACTTCCCAGGCGGTCTTGCCTTCCATCGTCCAGTGCAGCGCCTCCAGCTCGCGCGGCGTCAGCGAGGGTCTTTCCGGCTGCATCGGCTCGGGCAGCAGCAGCCGCAGCGCCGCCTCTTGCGCATGCACCGCAAACAGCTGCAGGTCGGCCACCACGCGCTGCAACTCGGCCGCATCGCTGGGCAGCGGCCGGTCACGATCCACGCCCAGCACGAAGTGGCGCCCTTCAGGCAGATGCAGGGCCATCGCGATGCCGGTGTTGTAGCCGAAGCGCGCCTGCTCTTCCCACAGTTCGCCCGCGCCTTGGCCGATGTAGGTCTGCTGGTCCCAGATGATCGGCACGCTTTGCCGGCGGCAATGCTGCATCACCGGGTCGCGCCGCATCAGCAGCGAATCCTGAAACGTGCCGGCGAAGCCCTGCGGCGTGTTGTCCACGCTGATGAAATCGGTGCCGGCCACACCGTGCTCGACCACAGTCAGCGCCGCCACCGTCTGGAAGCCGAGCTTGCGCGCGAAACGCACCACCTCGTCGCGAAACTGGTCGCGGCTTTGCGCCTGCAACACCGCCGAGTAGCCGCCGGACAACATCAGCAGGCCTCGAGGCCGACGACCGACGGCGAACCCACGCGGCGCGTCAACGGCAACGTCCCCTGACAGGGTTTACAGCTTTCAACTGCGGCGCCGATACGGAACCATCGCTGCATGTACCGCCCGACCCGCTCTATCGAGAACTCGAACATGACTCCTACCACACCTTGGTCCATTCGTGCGTGGCCCCCTCTATTGTGGCAGGCCGGCCATGAATCGCAATTTCGCTTCCGTCATCTCAGCACGCTGGTGACCTTGCCGGGCGAGCGCGGCACCCGAACCGCCGGCCAGACGATGTGGGGCGGCCATTCAGCCGATGGCGACGCCGGCGTGGCCTGGGACTGGATCCAGATCTCCGAGCACGTGGTCGCCATGGCCGACCCGATGTCGGTGGTGACCAACCTGCGCCTGATCGGCGAAACGGGCGACGTGCTGACCGCACTCGAATCGGCGCGCTACCTCAACGAGATCGTGCACGCGCTGCCGTGGCAGACCGAGGTGCAGCGCGCGCTGCACGTCGGCCACGCCTGATTCGCGCCGCCGTCGCGCCTAGGCTCGCAACCAGACCCCGCGCAACGCCCGCGCCACCGCCGTCAGGCACAACAGCACCAGCAGCGCGCTCACGCCCAGCGGCAACGCGATCTCCCAGCCGGCAATGGCCTCACCCTTGAGCACGCGGCTCATCAGCGTGATCTGCGCCAGCGCCGGCAGCGCCAGGTGCCACGGCGCCTCGCCTTCCTGGCTGAACAGGTTCACCAGCGGCAGCAGCGACACCACCAGCACCACCGCGGTGGCGTTGGCCTGCGCCTCCTTCACGCTGCGGCAATGGATCGCGATGGCCATCAGCAGCGCCGACATCGCCGCCGCCAGCGGCAGCAGCAGCGCCAGGAACATCGCCGCCTCGCGCCAGCCAAAGCGAAACATCGCCGCCAAGGTCGGGCTGCGCAGCAGCCACTGCGCCGGCAGGAAGCTGGCGCTGCTGAGCACGGCGACCAGCATCGCCAGCGCCGCCACCGCAGCCCACTTGCCCAGCACCAGCGCCAGCGGCGCCACCGGGTTGCCCAGCAGCGGCTCGAGCGAGCCGCGCTCGCGCTCGCCCGCGGTCGTGTCCAGCGCCGCGTGCAGCGCGCCGTAGACCACCGCCATCAGCACGAAAAACGGCACGAGCGAGCTCCATTGCGCGGCGCGCGCCGCCGCACTGGCAAGGTCGCGCTGCTCGACGTCGACCACCTGCAGCAACGACGGCGCCACGCCGCGCCAGGCCAGCCGCAGCATCGCCTGCTCCTGGGCAAAGCCCTGCAACACCTGCGCCGCGCGCTCGGCCCCCGCCGCGGCACGCGGGTTGGCCGAGCTGAACATCAGCTCGACCCGGGCCGGCCGGCCGCGCGCCAGCTCGGCCTCGAAGTCCTGGTCGATCACCAGCACCGGCTCGCCCAGCTGCTTGCCGCGCAGCAACTGCTCGAACTGCGGCGGCGCCGCGCGCACGCGGTAGTTCTGCCGCAGCAGATGGTTGTGCAAGCTCGGCGCGTGCTCGATGCCGGCGATCACCAGCTCGCGCGCAGCGGCGCGCTGCTCGATGCCGGCCACCAGCGCCGACAGCAGCACCAGCACCAGCGGCCCGAGCGCGACCGAGCTGAGCACCACCGCGAACAGCGTGCGCCGATCGCGCAGCGCGTCGCGCAACTCCTTGCGCCACACCGTCCAGGCCGCCGCGATCATCGTGTCGCCAGTGACGCCAGCGCTTCGCCGCCGAAGGCCAGCCGCACGAAGCAGCGCTCGAAGTCGCTCTCGCCGCTGCGCGCGCACAGCTCGGCCACCGTGCCCTGCGCCGCCGCGCGGCCCTGCGCCATCACCAGCACCTGATCGCACAGCCGCTGCACCTCATGCATCAGGTGGCTGGCGAAGACGATGCACTTGCCGTGTTCGTCGCGCAGCGTGCGCAACGCCTCGCGCAGTGCGCGCGTCGCCGGCACGTCCAGGCCGTTGGTCGGCTCGTCGAGCACGATGTTGTGCGGGTCGTGCACCAGCGCGCGCGCCAGCGCGGTCTTCATGCGCTCGCCCTGGCTGAAGCCCTCGGTGCGGCGCTCGAGCAGCGCTTCCATGCGCAGCGTGCGCGCCAGGCTGTCGATGCGCGCGTGGGCCGCAGCGTCGCTCATGCCGTGCAGCCGCGCGTAGTACTCGATGTTCTCGCGCGCGCTCAGGCGCGGATACAGCCCGCGCGCGTCGCCCAGCAGACCGATGCGCGCCAGCGCCGCGCGCGGCTGCGCCGCCACGTCGATGCCGTCGACCCGAACCTGGCCCGCATCGGGCCGCAGCAGGCCGCTGACGATGCGCAGCAGCGTGGTCTTGCCCGCGCCGTTGGGGCCGAGCAGCGCGCTGATCTGGCCGTCATGGGCCACCCAGCTCAACCCATCCACCGCCTGCACGCGGCGCGCCGTGCGGCCGCGCCCTTGCACGAAGCCCTTGTGCAGTGCGCAGATCTCGATCACGGCGCGGCCGTGCTGCCGGGCGGCACGAAAAGCGGCGGACGCGGCAGCTCGCGCGCGCAGCCGAATTCGACGCCGAGCGCTGCTGCATCGTCGGCCGCCGCGATGAAGCGGTTCACCGCCTCGGTGATGCAAGGCAGCGCCAGCAGACCATGACCGGCCTGCGCCACGACCTCGTGCCGCGCGTTGCCGCCCAGCGCGCGTGCCACGCGCTCGCCGTGGCGCGGCGGCGTGGCCGGGTCGATGCCGCCCGACAGCAGCAGCACCGGCGAGCCCGCCGCGCTCGAGGCGCCAAAACCCGCGGGCGGCTCGCCACGCGGCCAGAACGCGCAGACCTCGCGGTACAGCTCGGCCAGCCCGCCGCCCATCGGGCTGGGCGGCGCGCGCGGGCGGCCGTCGCGCGGCCGGTCCTCGCTGCACACCACCGCGAAGTGCATGCCTTGCGCCAGCATGGCGCGCCCCGGCGCGCCCGACAGCGCGGCGGTCAGGGCCACCAGCGGCTCGAAGCGGTCCTGCGCCGCCGCGTCGATCGCCGCCGGCAACGCCGACGCGGTGCTCGGCAGGTACAGCCCGGTGCGCACCAGCCGCTCCAGCGCATCGCTGGTCAAGCGCAGCGGCTCGCTGCGCCCGCTCACCACATCGGCGATGCGCAGCTCGCGCGGCAAGCTCGCGTGCAGCGCTTGCCAGCGCTGCGCCAGGTGCGGGTGGTCGCGGCGGCAGCGCGGGTCTTCGCTGCACCAGCGCAACAACGCGTCGAACGCGGCCTGGGTATCGACCGCGGCGGCCTCGGCCAAGGCCATGTCGGCCGGCACCACGCCGTCGAGCACGGCGCGGCGCACCTGCTGCGGGAACAGGCGCAGGTATTCGAGCGCGGCGCGGGTGCCGTACGACGCCGCGACCAGATTGATCTGCGCCGCGCCCAGCGCCTGGCGCACCGCGTCCAGATCGGCCATCGCCACGCTGGTGCCGAAGTGGCGCAGGTCGCCGTAGGGCAGGGCCTGCAAGCGCGCCAGGCAGTCGCGCAGCCGCTTGATCTGCAGCCGTGCATCGAACTGTTCGCGCCAGCCGGGTGTGTCGGCCGCGTCATCGCATTGCAGCGGCGCGCTGCGCCCGGTGCCGCGCTGGTCGACCAGCACGATGTCGCGCGTGCGGCCCAGCCGCGCGAGCATGCGGCTGACCGGCCCCGCCAGGTCGACCGCGCTTTGCCCCGGCCCGCCGGCGATGAAGAACACCGGGTCGGGCGCCGGCTGCCGCGCCAGCGCCGGCAGCACCGCAAAGTGCAGATCGATGGTCGTGCCGTTCGGCCGCGCCGGGTCCAGCGGCCGCTTGATCGAGCCGCACCGCGCCTCGTGCATCACGCCATCGAGCCAGCACGGCGCCAGTGCCGGCGCGGCGGCGTGCGCGCCGGCCGCGCAAGCGGCCAGCCCCAGCAGCACAAGCGCCGCGCGCCGCAGCCGCGACTGCAGCCACTCAGGCCAGCAGCCGCTGCAACTCACCACTGGCGATCAGCTTGTCCAGGTCGGCGGCACCGCCGACCAGCACGCCCTTGACGAAGACCATCGGAAAGGTCGGCCAGCCGGTCCACATCTTCAGCGCGTTGCGCCGCCGCCAGTCGCCGAAGTAGCTGCCGAACGACAGGTAGTGGTAGGGCACGCCGGCGGCATCCAGCGCCTTGCGCGCCTTGCGCGGAAAGGGGTTCTGCGCCATGCCCACCACCACCACCGCGTGCTGCGCGATGGCCGCGCGCACCTGCTGCACCACGTCGGCATGAAGCGTGGCGACGCGCTCGCGCACCGCCGGGTGGATCTGGGATTCGTCGAGAACGCAGCGCGGCATGGGGCCTCCTGCGGCAAGGGTAGCGCAATGGCGGGCCCGCTTCGGCCATGCCTTTCGCGTAGGATTTCCGCCCCCGACCCATCCCCCGAACGGAGAACCGCATGAAGCTCTACTACAGCCCCGGCGCCTGCTCGCTGAGCACGCACATCACGCTGCGCGAATCCGGCCTGGCCTTCACCCCGGTGCTGGCCAGCACCAAGACGCACAAGCTGGAGGACGGCACCGACTACTACAGCATCAACCCCAAGGGCTACGTGCCGCTGCTGGAGCTGGACGACGGCCAGCGCCTGACCGAATGCCAGGCGATCTTGCAGTACCTCGGCGACCGCGTGCCCGACAAGAAGCTGGTCGCGCCGTGGGGCTCGATGGAGCGCTACCGCCAGATCGAGTGGCTCACCTTCATCGGCAGCGAACTGCATAAGAGCCTGGGCATGTTCTTCAACCCGGCGATGCCCGAGGACTTCAAGGAGCCGACGCGCAGCCGCATCGCCGGGCGGCTGAAGTGGGTCAACCAGCAACTCGAAGGCCGCCAGTACCTGACGGGCGACAGCTTCTCGGTGGCCGACGCCTACCTGTTCACCGTGGTCAACTGGAACAAGTACGTCGGTGCCGACGCCGCCGGGCTGAGCCACCTCGACGCCTTCATGGCGCGCGTGGCCGCGCGCCCGGCGGTGCAAGAGGCGATGAAGGCCGAAGGCCTGATCAAGTAGGCCCGGGCCGTGCAGCAGCGGCGGCGCGCCACGGGCCGTGCCGCGCTGGCGAGCGTGGCGCTGCTGGCCGCAAGCGCCGCGACGGGCGCCAGCGAGCCCGGCGCGCGCGGCGCGGCGGGTGCGCTGCTGCAAGGCACGCCGCCGCCCGCCGGCCACTACGACGCAGTGCTGTACGTCGCGGTCGGCCCCAGGGCCGCCGACTGCGGGCCGGTCGAGGTCGAGGTCGAAGCTGCCGGGCGCACGCTGATGCGCCTGAGCGACATCGTCTACCGGCTCGAGCTGTACGGCGAGCAGCTCGGCGTCTCGATGTTCCACGGCACGATGCAGGTCGACGGCTTCTTCGCGCCGTACCGCTGGAGCGGCCCGCTGCTGCAGTTCACCGACACCGAAAAGGCGACCCGCTACGAACTGAAGCTGGGTCCGCGCCGCTTCGACTTGCCGTAAGCGGCCGCAAACACCCGGCCGCGGCGGCTCATACCAAGTCGCGCTCCGTCGCATAAGAACGACCGACTGCGATCGGCGCAAAGCAGCCGAATACAGAACAGCCTTCACCGCAGAGGAACGGAGGACGCAGAGGTCCGCAGAGTAAAGCCAGACTTGTATTCCTCTGCGCAAACTCTGCGTCCTCCGTTCCTCTGCGGTGAATGTGTTGGGTGTCGGCTAAGTGCCGCAAGCAGTCGTCGAAACTGCACTCTTGACGCGACTTGGTATCAAGCCAGCTGCGCCGCCGCCAGCAGCTCGCGCGTGTAAGGCTCGCGCGGCGCGTCGAACAGCGCCAGCGCCTCGCCCTGCTCGACCATGTCGCCGCCCTTCATCACCAGCACGCGGTGCGACACCGCGCGCACCACGGCCAGGTCGTGGCTGATGAACAGGTAGCTCAGGCCGTAGCGCGTCTGCAGCTCGGCCAGCAGCGCCAGCACCTGCTGCTGCACCGACACGTCCAGCGCCGAGGTCGGCTCGTCCAGCACCAGCACCTCGGGGCGCAGCACCACCGCGCGCGCGATGGCGATGCGCTGGCGCTGTCCGCCCGAAAACTCATGCGGATAGCGCTGCAGCACGCTGGCCACGCCGTGGCGCTCGCTCAAACCCACTTCGTCGAGCATCTGCAGCACCAGCGCCTCGCGCTCGGCCTCCGACAGCTCGGGGCGGTGCAGCGCCAGCCCCTCGCCGACGATCTGGCCCACCGTCAGGCGCGGGCTCAACGCGGCGAACGGATCCTGGAACACCACCTGCATGCGCCGGCGCATCGCGCGCAGCGCGGCGCGTTCGGCGTTGTCGATGCGCTGGCCATCGAGCCGCACCTCGCCGCCGGCGATGCCTTGCAGCGCCAGCAGCGCCATGCCCAGCGTGGTCTTGCCCGATCCCGATTCGCCGACGATGCCCAGCGTCTCGCCGCGCTTGAGTTGCAGCGTGGCGCCGCGCACCGCCTCGAACCAGCGCTTGCGAAACCACCCCTGCGCGACGGGGAAATGCACCGCGACCTCGCGCGCGTCGATCAGCGTCGCCGCGTCGTCGGCCACCGGCTGCACCACCCGCTGCGGCCGGCTGGCCAGCAGCCGCTGCGTGTACCGGTGCTGAGGATCACCGAAGACCTGTGCGGTCTCGCCGGTCTCGACCAGCCGCCCGCGCTCCATCACGCCGACGCGGTGGGTGAAGCGACGCACCAGGTTCAGGTCGTGGGTGATGAACAGCAGCGCCATGCCCATCTCGCGCTGCAGCTCGTCCAGCAGCGCCAGGATCTGCGCCTGGATCGTCACGTCCAGCGCGGTGGTGGGCTCGTCGCAGATCAGCAGCTGCGGCTTGCAGGCCAGTGCCATCGCGATCATCGCGCGCTGGCGCTGCCCGCCCGACAGCTGGTGCGGGTAGGCGTCGACCTTGGCCTCGGGGTCGGGGATGCCGGTGTGCTGCAGCAGCTCGACGGCTCGCGCGCGCGCCGCGTTGGGGCGCAGCGCCTCGTGCAGCTCCAGCACCTCGCCGATCTGGTTGCCCACCGTGTACAGCGGGTTCAGCGCGGTCATCGGCTCCTGGAAGATCATGCCGATGCGCGCGCCGCGGATGCCGCGCATCTGGCGCTCGCTCTTGGCGCTGAGCTCCTCGCCGTCGAAGCGGATCGAGCCGGTGGTCTGGGCCGCGTCGACCAGCCGCAGCACCGACAGCGCGGTGATCGACTTGCCCGAGCCCGACTCGCCGACCAGCGCGAACTTCTCGCCGGCGGCGATGGTGAAGGACACGTTGTCGACGACGGTGCTGGCACCGAATCGCACGGTCAGCTGGTCGATCTGTAGTAGCGGCGGTGCAGAGGGAGCCATGAATACATTCACCGCAGAGGAACGGAGGACGCAGAGGTTCGCAGAGTGTTGACGACGCGCTTGATGCCTTGGCGCAGCGAAGGCACGTTGAAGTTGATCAGCAGACCAGTCTTCAGGCCGGTCAGGCGCAGATAGGTCAGCAGTTGCGCGACGTGAATGTCGTCAAGCCGTGCAACAGCCTTCACCTCGACGATGACTTGGCCCTCAACCAGAAGGTCCAGCCGCAGTGGGGCGTCCAATGGCTCGCCCTTGTAGCGCAGCGGGACCGCTTGCTGCTCAGCGAACTCGATCGCGCGCAACCTCAGCTCGTACGCCAGAGCGCGCTGGTAGGCCGACTCCAACAGACCAGCGCCCAGATGCGTATGGACTTCGAACGCCGCAGCAAGGATTCTTTCCGTGAGTTCGCTCTGCGCAACCTCTGCGTCCTCCGTTCCTCTGCGGCGAAGGCTGTTGGTATTCATCAGGACTTGCGCGTATCGAACGCATCCCGCAGCGCATCGCCGATGAAGGTCAGCGCCAGCATCGCCAGCACCAGCACGACGAAGGTCGGGAAGATGATCCACCACGCGTCCAGGTTGTTCTTGCCCTGGCGCAGCAGGTCGCCCAGCGACGGCACGGTGGCCGGCACGCCCAGGCCCAGGAAGTCCAGCGAGGTCAGCGCGACGATCGCGCCGCTCATGCGAAAGGGCAGGAAGGTGATCACCGGCGTCATGCTGTTGGGCAGCACATGGCGCCAGATGATCTGGCCGTTGCTCAATCCCAAGGCGCGCGCCGCCTTGACGAACTCCAGGCTGCGGTTGCGCAGGAACTCGGCGCGCACGTAGTCGCTCAGGCCCATCCAGCCCCACAGCGACAACAGCACCAGCAGCAGCAGCAGCGAGGGCTCGAAGATCGACGCGAAGATGATCAGCAGGTACAGCTCGGGCACCGCGCCCCAGATCTCGATCAACCGCTGCAGCACAAGGTCGACGCGCCCGCCGAAGTAGCCCTGCAGCGCCCCGGCGGCGATGCCCATCGCCGTGCCCACCAGCGTCAGCGCAAAGGCGAACCAGATGCTGACGCGAAAGCCGTAGAGCAGCCGCGCCACCATGTCCTGCCCCAGGCTGTCGGTGCCCAGCCAGTGCAGCCGGCTCGGCGGCGCCGGGCTGGGCTCGACCTCGAAGGGGTTGGTGGTGCGCGCGCCGAAGCGGTTGAAGGTGAAGAAGGCCCAGTTGCCGGGCTTGGCGAACTGCGCGGCGATGAAGGGGTCGGCCCAGTCGGTGGGTGTGCCGAAGTCGCCGCCGAAGGTGGTCTCGCTCCGGTTGTTGAACAGCGGGAAGTAGATCTGGCCGTCGTACTTCGCGACCAGCGGCCGGTCGTTGCTGACCAGTTCGGCGAAGGTGGTGACGATCAACACGACGACGAAGCAGCACAGCGACACGTAGCCGATGCGGTTGCGCTTGAAGCGCGCCCAGGCGCGCTGGTTCGGCGACAAGGGCTTGGACGTTGCGGCGACTGGCTCGATGCCCGGTGACGATGGCAACACGGTGCTCATGTCGCCTTGCTCATGGCGCAATGTCGCCGCCCAGGACGCATGAAACAGCCAACAGCCTTCGCCGCAGAGGAACGGAGTACGCAGAGGTTCGCAGAGTCAATGTCTTGCGATTTCCTCTGCGCAAACTCTGCGTCCTCCTTCCCTCGGCGGTGAATGAATTGGGTTTTCATCTCTGGGCCCTCAGTTGCCCACCGCCCCGAACTGCACCCGCGGGTCCACCGCCACGTACAGCAGGTCCGACACCAGCTTGACCACCAGCCCGATCAGCGTGAACAGGTACAGCGAACCCAGCACCACCGGATAGTCGCGCCGCACCACCGACTCGAAGGACAACAGGCCCAGGCCGTCGAGCGAGAACAGCGTTTCGATCAGCACCGAGCCGGCGAAGAAGGCGCCGACGAAGGCCGCCGGAAAGCCGGTGACCAGCGGGATCAGCGCGTTGCGGAAGATGTGCTTGTACAGCACGCGCCGCTGCGTCAGCCCCTTGGCGCGCGCCACCAGCACGTACTGCTTGCGCGTCTCCTCGACGAAGGTGTTCTTGGTCAGCATCGTCGTCACGGCGAAGCTGCTGATCACCAGGCAGATCAGCGGCAGCGTCAGGTGCCAGAAGTAGTCCAGGATGCGCGCGGGCCAGCTCAGCTCCTCCCAGTTGTCGCTCGTCAATCCGCGCAGCGGGAACCACTCGAAGAAGCTGCCGCCGGCAAACAGCACGATCAGGAAGATGCCGAGCACGAAGCCGGGAATGGCGTAGCCGATCAGCACCACCAGCGAGGTCGCGACGTCGAAGCGCGAGCCTTCGCGCACCGCCTTGGCCACGCCCAGCGGCACCGAGATCAGGTAGCTGATGACGAAGGTCCACAGGCCCAGGCTGATCGACACCGGCAGCTTCTCCTTGATCAGCTGCCACACGTCCTTGTTGTGCAGAAAGCTGCGCCCCAGGTCGAAGCGCAGGAAGCTGCCGAGCATCTCGAAGTAGCGCTGGTGCGCCGGCTTGTCGAAGCCGTACAGCTTCTTCAGCTCGGCGATCTGCTTGGCGTCGCTGTCGCGCCCGGCCTTGTAGCTGCCACCCTCGCCCTGGCCGGCGCGCGCCTCGGCCATCAGTTGTTCGACCGGTCCGCCGGGAACGAACTGGATGACGACGAAGGTGATGGTCAGCGCGCCCAGCAGCGTGGGCAGCATCAGCGCCAGGCGTTTGAGGATGTAGAACAGCATGGGCGAAGCGCTGCGTCAGCTCCCGCGCTCGCGCTCGCGGCCTTCGCGCACGGCGGCAACGACCTCCTCACGGCTCAGGTGCAGTGCAACGCCCCTGACGGCCAGCGGGGAAGAAGACTGCGTGACGGGCTGAATCGTGAACGCCCGCCCGTCTCGCCGCGTCACCCGAACCGCACCCTCCTTCTGGGCGCTGTCCAGCACGGCGGCGAACTTCTGACGGGCCTCGGAGAACGTGTAGACCTTCATCGGCTAGACCTCCAGAACCTCGATGCCAAGTGTCTGGGCTGCCGCCTTCAACGGCTCGTCCAGGCTGAGCAGGGGTGTGCCGAGGTTCATGGCACACACCAGCAGGTAGGCGTCATAGGCATAGATACGGAACTGCTGGACCAGCGCCAATGACTGCTTGAGATCCACGTCAACCAACTTGATGGGGATCTGCAGATAGGCATCCACGCACGACGCAGCTTGGGCCAGGGTGATTCGCTGGCGCTTGACCATCGCGGACAGGGCGTTGCCGACCTCCCAGTGAATGGAACTCGGAGCCACCAGACCATGCCCGGTGGTCAGTTCAATGGCGCGCTTGCGGCTCGGCTCGTTGCCGACGACCGCTATGAGGACGGATGCATCGGTGGTGATCTCCATCAGTCGAATTGTACAATTGCACAATTACGTCGCAAGACCCCAGCCGCGCCAGATACCCGCTCAGCGCTTGGCCGGATCCTTGATCCACCAGGTCTCCAGCGGCCAGGCCGGAAAGCCCGCGCCGGTGTCGATGGTGAAATAGCGCGGCCGCCGTTGCGGCATGCCGAACTTGTCCCAGTACGACGCCCGCTGGTCCGAGGTGTACAGGTCGGGCACCTGCCAGTGGCTCCACATGATCACGCGGTCCAGCGCGCGTGCCGCGTCGCGCAACTCGTCCAGCGTCTTGGCCTCGGACATCGCCTGGATCAGGCGGTCGGCGGCGCGGCTCTTGACGCCGCGGAAGTTGTAGTTGCCCTTCTCGTCGGCCGCCTTCGAGCCGAAGGTGTTGAGCAGCGCGGTGGCGTCGGGCAGCGTGAAATCGCCGCCGGCAATGGCCACCATGTCGAAGTCGTATTCGTCCAGCCGGCGCCGGTACAGCGCGAAGTCGACGTTGCGCTCCTTCAGCGTGATGCCGAGCTTTTCCAGGTTGGCCTGCCAGTCGACCATGCGCCCGCCCTCGCCCGGGTTCATGAACTCGAACTCGAAGGCCTCGCCCTGGGCATTGCGCAGCTTGCCGTCGCTGGCCAGCTTCCAGCCGGCCTGCTCGAGCAGCTCGCGCGCCTTCAACAGGTTCTGGCGCAGCCGCTTCGGGTCGCGCCCGGTGCTGGGCGCACGGTACGGCGGGCCGAAGACTTCGGGCGGCAGCTCGGCGCGAAAGGGCTCGAGCAGCTTCAGCTCGGCCGGCGAGGGCAGCCCGACCGCCGCGAACTCGGAATTGTTGAACTGGCTCTGCGCACGCTTGTACTGCCCCAGCCGGTTGACGGTGTCGAAGTCGTAGCTGTAGTCCAGCGCGTTGCGCACGCGGATGTCCTGGAACAGCGGCCGGCGCAGGTTCAGGATGTAGGCCTGCAGCCCCTGGCCGATCGAGGTCTCGAACAGGCCCTTCTTGATGCGCCCGTCGTCCCACTTGATGCCCTTGTGCTGACGCACCCAGGCGCGCGCGCTGTACTCCATGTAGATGTCGAACTCACCGGCCTTGAAGGCCTCGCGCGCCACCGCCTGGTCGCCGTAGTAGCGGTAGACCACGCGCTGCCAGTTGAACATGCCGCGGCGCACGCCCAGATCGCGCGCCCAGTAATCCGGGTTGCGCTTCAGCTCGAGCCGCCGCCCCGAATCGGCCTTGGCGATGGTGTAGGGGCCGCTGGTGAGCGGGTGCTCACTGATGATTTCGTCGAAGCGTTTGGGCTGGCCGTCAGGCCCGAGCGCCCACTTGCGCGAGAACACCGCCAGGCCGCCGACGGTGAACAGCATGTCGTTGCTGCGCTCGCGCAGGTCGAAGCGCACCGTGCGCTCGTCGAGCACGACGATGCGCTCGACCCCGGCCAGCGACGCGCGCAGCCCCGGCGACGCGTACTTGCCCGACATCGACTCGAAGCTGTACTTCACGTCCGCGGCGGTCACCGCGTCGCCGTTGCTGAAACGCGCCTTCGGGTTGAGGCGAAAGCTGATCGACGACTTGTCGGGCGCCACCGCGATCGCCTCGGCCAGCAGCCCGTACATGGTCTGCAGCTCGTCACTGCCGGGCACGGTCAGCGACTCGAACATGAAGATGCCCAAGCCGGCCGGCGCGTTGCCCTTGGTGGTGAAGGGGTTGAACTTGTCGAAGCTGGAACGCCGGTCGGGGTTGCGCAGGTTGAGCGTGCCGCCGCGCGGCGCGTCGGGGTTCACGTACTCGAAGTGGGTGAAGCCGGCCGGGTGTTTGGGCTGGCCGAAGGCGGCGTGGGCGTGGGTCCAGCGTGGGGCGGCCTGGCCAGCGTCGTCCGGCGCGGCGGCCACCGCGGCGCTGCACGCCAGCAGCAGCACTGCAGCGGCACCGCGCAGCGCGGCGGCATCGAAGGACAGGCAAGCCCACATGGCGGCGATGCTACGCAATCACCACGACCGGCCCGCGTTGCTGCGGCAGCAGGTGCGACCAACCACACGCCAGCCGGCGACGCGGCAGCAGCCAGCGCGCGCCGCTCAGCGGCTCTTCTTCAATCGCGCCAGCACCAGCACCGGCAGCAGCGCCAGCATGTTGAAGCCCGGCACCACGAAGGCCAGCGCCAGCGCCACCGCAGTGCAGGCCACCATGCCCCAGGCCTGCACGCCGGCCTGCACCGCAGCCTGCGCATCGGGCCAGCGCACGAGGCCGCCGCGCCGGCGCAGCAGCACGTGGCGCAGCGCCTGCACGCAAGCCAGCACCCACAGATGCGCGGCATAGGCCGCCGCGGCCACCGCGTGATCGCCGTGCTCGCCGATCAACGCGCTGGTGAACGGCAGCAGGCTGACCAGCGCCAGGCGCAGCAGCGCCAGCCGCAACAGGCCGCGGTCGACCACCGCACAAAGCGCCAGTGCCCGCGCGTCGCCGATCCAGAACACCGCCAGCACCCAGAACGACAGCAGCCAGGTCAGGAACTTCGGCCAGATCTCGACCAGCGCCGCCCACAACTGCGCATTGCCGGGGTCGTGCGCCAGTTGCGGCAGGCGCAGCTCGAGCACCAGCAGCGTCATCGCGATCGCGTACACGCCGTCCTGCAGCGCCGCCAGGCGGTGCGTGTCGATGGCTGCGGTGGAGGACTGCATGGGGCGCGGCCGCCGGGGGCGAGGCGCGAGCGTAGCGCCTTTCAGTGGGTCGCAACGGGGTGTTCAGCCGCACTGCACCTGCGCCGCACGCTGCCGTGCCACCATGCATCCATGAACACTACTGCCCTCATCTCCACCCTCACGCAGCCGCGCGGCGTCGAGCGCATCGTCGCCGGCCAGGCCACCAGCGACGGCGCGGGCGTCAAGCTTACCCGCGTGCTCACGCACGACCTGCAGTACCGGCTCGATCCCTTCCTGATGCTCGACGCCTTCGGCAGCGACGCTGCCTCCGACTACATCGCCGGCTTTCCCGACCACCCGCACCGCGGCTTCGAAACCATCACCTACATGCTCGAAGGGCGCATGCGCCACCGCGACTCGGCCGGCAACGAAGGTCTGCTCGGCCCCGGCGGCGTGCAGTGGATGACCGCCGGGCGCGGCGTGATCCACAGCGAAATGCCCGAGCAGCAGCAAGGGCGCATGGAAGGCTTCCAGCTGTGGCTGAACCTGCCGGCCAAGGACAAGATGTGCGCGCCGTGGTACCGCGACATCCCCGCCGAGCAGATCCCGCAGGCGCGCACCGCACAAGGGGTTGACGTGCGCGTGATCGCCGGCACCAGCCACGGCGTCGCCGGTGCGATGCAGCGCGAGACGACCCAGCCGCTGTACCTGGACCTGTGGCTGCCGGCGAACGCCAGCTTCGAGCAGCCGCTGCCCGACAGCCACAACGCCTTCGTCTACGTCCACCGCGGCGCGCTGGACATCGCGGGGCAGGCGGTGGCCAGCCAGCGCATGGCGATCCTGGCCAACGCAGCGGGCAGCGACGGCGTGCGGCTGCAGGCCGGGGCCCAGGGCGCACGCGCGATCCTGGTGGCGGGCCAGCCGCTGGGCGAGCCGATCGCGCAGTACGGGCCCTTCGTCATGAACAGCCAGCAGCAGATCTTCCAGGCGGTGCAGGACTACCAGGCCGGCCGGCTGGCCTGAAGCCGATGGGCGTGCGTCAGTCGACGACGCGCACGCCCTTGCCGAACGCGACGCGGTCCTTGATCTGGGCCGCCGCCTCGGTGGGCTGTGGATAGAACCACACCGCGTCGGGGTGCAGCCCACCGTTCACGAACAGGCTGAGGTAATGCGCCTCGCCCTTCCAGCTGCAGTGGCTGCGGTGGTTGCTGAAGCTGGTGTATTCGCGCTTCAGGCTGCTGGCGGGAAAGTAGTGGTTGCCTTCGACGAGCACGGTGTCGTCGCTGTCGGCGAGCACCACGCCGTTCCAGATGGCTTTCATGGGCTGGCTCCGTCGGCCGCGATCGCGACCGTTGCGGCGCCGAGCTTAGCCGCACGGCGCGCTCGAGGCGGCGCTGCCCGGCGCCGCGGCGTGCCAGTCCAGCCACCAGCCCAGCGGCACTTCGTTGGCCACCTGCTCCGGGCTCAGGTGCTCGGTCACCTGCAGCCCGGCGTGCAACTCGTGGCTGGAGTCGAACCAGCCGCAGCCGCCCGCCGGCTCCTGCGGCGCGTCGGGCTCGGCGCACACCGCATCCACCCAGGCCGCCGCCGCATCACGCCGTGGCGGCGCCTCGCGCCGGCCACCCCACCATTGGCGAAGGTTCATTGCAGCCTCCTTGTGGTTGACCTCGACATGCCGCCATCGTCACGCGCGGCGCGTGCCGGTTCAATCACCCGGACGGCGGCACCTCGGGGGCCCCCATCGGGGGGATGCGCACGGCCTGTGCCGCGCGGTGCCCGGCCGCTGCCAAAATCGCGCCGCATCCGGCCGCGCCCGACGCGGCGGCCCACCACCGCCACACCGCACCCCCATGGCCACCAGATCAACCCCGAACAAGACGGCGTCCTCGACCTCCGGCGTCAAGACCGGCACCCAGAAGGACGCCGCCGCAGGCCGCTCGACCGCGCGCGCCGCGGTGCGGTCGCGCCCACCCAAGACCGGCAAGCCCGCCCCAGCCGAAGCCAAGCCGGCGCGCACGCCGCGATCGATGCTCGACAGCGTCAGTCAGGCGATCGAAGCCAGCGCGCTGGGCAAGGCCGGCGCAGCAGCCAGCGCCATCGCGCGCTCACGCCGCGCCAGCGCGCTGGGCCGGCGCGTGCGCAACAAGCACGTGGTCGTCACCGGCGCCAGCTCGGGCATCGGCCAGGACTGCGCGCTCAAGCTGGCCGCGGCCGGCGCCACCGTGATCCTCGCGGCGCGCACGCCGCAAAAGCTGCAGGACACGGTCGATCGCATCCGCGCCGATGGCGGCAAGGCCCACGCCTACGCCTGCGACCTGTCGGAGATGGCCGACTGCGAGCGCTTCGTCGCCGCCGTGCTGGCCGAGCACCGCCACGTCGACATCCTGATCAACAACGCCGGGCGCTCGATCCGCCGCTCGGTGCGCTCGTCGTTCGACCGCTTTCACGACTACGAGCGCACGATGCAGCTGAACTACTTCGGCGCGCTGAAGCTGATCTTCGGCTTCGCGCCGGCGATGCTCGAGCGCCAGAACGGCCACATCATCAACATCTCGTCGATCGGCGTGCTCGCCAGCCCGCCGCGTTTTTCGGCCTACGTGGCGTCGAAGGCGGCGCTGGATGCGTTCTCGCTGTGCGCCGCCAGCGAGTTTGCCGACGCCAACGTGCGCTTCACCACCATCAACATGCCGCTGGTGCGCACGCCGATGATCGCGCCGACCAAGCTGTACGACGCCTTCCCGGCGCTGACGCCCGACGAGGCGGCCGAGCTGGTGATGACGGCCGTCATCGACAAGCCCAAGCGCGTGGCCACCGGGCTGGGCCGCGCCGGCGCGGTGGCGCAGGCGATGGCACCGGGCATCAGCGAGTTCGTGCTGAACCAGGCCTTCCGGCTGTTCCCCGAGTCGGCCGCAGCGCGCGGCGCCAACGGCCCCGGCCAGGCCGACGAATCCGAGACACTGCCCACCGACCCGGTGGATCTGGCGCGCAAGCTGTTCGCGCAGGTGTTCGGCGGGGTGTACTGGTAGCGGGCGGCGCGGCTCAGCACGGCGCCAGCGCGAAGCCCTCGGCGACAGCCGCGATCGCAAGCCGCTGGTCGTAGGTGGCCAGCGTGGCCAGGTGCAAGCGCATCCAGACAGATCAACGCTCGGCCCGGCTGGCGTCCAGGTCGCGCAACACTTCCGCCATCGCCGCCACCGGCTTGCAGCGCGGCAGCGGCGCCGTCGGCGGCACTGTGGCCGGAGTCAGCAAGCCTTGGCGCAGCAGTTCGCCCAGCACGCGCTCGGCCGGCGATGCGTCGGCACGCAAATGGGGCGAGATCAACGCGGCCCCCACCTGACCCGGTCGGTGAAGTGCACGGTTTCGCCGGACGCCGCGGCGCGCACGTACGCGCTGAGCCGGTTCTTCAAGGCCTTGATGTCGACGCTGTGCATGAACTGCAATGTGGCCACTGGTGGCTACAGCGTCAACGACCGGTCATGGCCCAACGGTCGTGGCGCAGCCATCGCCGCACTCGCGATGGCAGTTGGGTCCGTCTTGGCCAGGGCGAACAGAGCCGACGCCCGCTGTGCCCGCAAGTATGAGAAGACCGAGCAGGACCAGCCAGATCAGCAGGATCACGTGTGCAAAGTCGGCGCCAGTGACTCGATAGCCAAGAAGGCGGAATCCCCCTTTGCCGGTGATACGGGGAAACTTGGCGGCCAGTGCGCTGCGGCTTTCCCACCAGCCCGAGACCTCGTCGATCTGCGTATTGGCCACCCGGATCAGCAGGTAACACGAGATCGACGATCCGATCCCCAGCACACACAGCAGACCGATCGCAATGGCCATGTACAGGCGCCCAGTCGGATCCATGTCCACGTTCTCTGGATCGACCAGATTTGCTGCTGTGAGGAACACGGCCGTGAGCAGGAACCCCTGCAGAGTCAGGTACCAGGTGATGCGCTCGCCGATCAACGTGTTCTCATGTTCGATCTGCGCCCGAGCCAGCTTGTACAGCTCGAGCTCACTCGTACTTTCGGTCTGCCGAGGGCCATGCAAGCTCGATCGGGCGCGCACTGCGGACACCCTCAATACACCACCACCGACCGAATCGACTCCCCGCGCTTCATCAGCTCGAAGCCCTCGTTGATGCGCGCGAGCGGCAGCTGGTGCGTGATCAGGTCGTCGATGTTGAGTCGGCCGTCCATGTACCAGTCGACGATCTTCGGCACGTCGCTGCGGCCTCTGGCGCCGCCGAAAGCCGAGCCCATCCACACCCGGCCGGTCACCAGCTGGAACGGCCTCGTCGAAACTTCCTGCCCGGCCTCGGCCACGCCGATGATCACGCTCTTGCCCCAGCCGCGGTGGCAGCACTCCAGCGCCTGGCGCATGGTGGTGGTGTTGCCGATGCACTCGAAGCTGAAGTCGGCGCCGCCGCCGGTGAGCTGCACGATGTGGTCGACCAGGTTGTCGTGGTCTTGCGGATTCACGAAGTGCGTCATGCCGAACTTGCGCGCGATCGCCTCGCGCTGCGGGTTCAGGTCGATGCCGATGATCTTGTCGGCGCCGACCATCCTCGCGCCCTGGATCACGTTCAGGCCGATGCCGCCCAGCCCGAACACCACCACGTTGGCGCCGGCCTCGACCTTGGCGGTGAACAGCACCGCGCCGACGCCGGTGGTCACGCCACAGCCGATGTAGCAGACCTTGTCGAAGGGCGCGTCCTCGCGGATCTTGGCCAGCGCGATCTCGGGCACGACGATGTGGTTGGCGAAGGTGCTGGTGCCCATGTAGTGGAACAGCGGCTTGCCGTCCTTGCTGAAGCGGCTGGTCGAATCCGGCATCAGCCCCTTGCCCTGCGTGGCGCGGATCGCGGTGCACAGGTTGGTCTTGCGCGACAGGCAGCTCTTGCACTGGCGGCATTCGGGCGTGTACAGCGGGATCACGTGGTCGCCGGGCTCGAGCGAGCTCACGCCGGCACCGACTTCGAGCACCACGCCCGCGCCCTCGTGGCCCAGGATCGACGGGAACAACCCCTCGCTGTCGGCGCCCGACAGCGTGTACAGGTCGGTGTGGCAGATGCCGGTGGCCTTGACCTCGACCAGCACCTCGCCGGCGCGCGGGCCTTCGAGGTCGACGGTTTCAATGCTCAACGGGGCGTTGACCTTCCAGGCCACGGCGGCACGGGTTCTCATCGGCGGGGTCTCCTGCGGCTGCGTCGGGACGCCCAGCATAGGCGCGATGCCATACTTTGTGCTCCCGAGCGGTGGACAAGAGAAGGAGATGGCATGTCCAAGTACCAGGCCCTGTTGATCGAGAAGGACGGCGCCGGCTACCGCGCCAGCATCCAGTCGCTCGACGAAGACAACCTGCCCGAAGGCGACGTCACGGTGCGCGTCGCCTACTCCACCATCAACTTCAAGGACGGCCTGGCCATCACCGGCAAGTCGCCGGTGGTGCGCAAGTTTCCGCTGGTGGCCGGCATCGACTTCGCCGGCACCGTGGAGTCCAGCAGCCACCCGGCGTGGAAAGCCGGCGACCAGGTGGTGCTCAACGGCTGGGGCGTGGGCGAGACCCACTCCGGCGGCCTGGCGCAGCGCGCGCGGGTCAAGGGCGATTGGCTGGTGGCCTTGCCGGCGGGCCTGAGCCCGCGCCAGGCGATGGCCATCGGCACCGCCGGCTACACCGCGATGCTGTGCGTGATGGCGCTGCAAGACCACGGCATCCAGCCGGGCGACGGCGACATCCTGGTCACCGGCGCCAACGGCGGCGTCGGCAGCGTGGCGATCACGCTGCTGGCCAAGCTCGGCTACCGCGTCGTCGCCTCCACCGGGCGGCTCAACGAAGCCGAGGCCCTGAAGGCGCTGGGTGCGGCCGAGGTCATCGACCGCGCCGAGTTGTCGGCGCCGGGCAAGCCGCTGGCCAAGGAGCGCTGGGCCGGTGCGGTCGACACCGTGGGCAGCCACACGCTGGCCAACGTCTGCGCCGGCACCCGCTATCGCGGTGCGGTCGCGGCCTGCGGCCTGGCGCAGGGCATGGACTTCCCGGCCAGCGTCGCGCCGTTCATCCTGCGCGGCGTCACGCTGTACGGCATCGACAGCGTGATGGCGCCCAAGCGGCTGCGCGAGCAGGCCTGGGCGCGGCTGGCGCGGGATCTGGACCTGGCCAAGCTCGATTCGCTGGCGAGCGAAGTGCCGCTGTCGGGCGCGATCGCCGCCGGCAGCGACATCCTGGCCGGCAAGGTGCGCGGCCGGCTGGTGGTCGACGTCAACCGCTGAAGGCAGCGCCAACGCGGCGGGTGCGACTTCAGCCGATCGGGCGCACGCCGAACAGCCAGGCGTGCGCCCAGAAGGCGAACACCGCCCAGGCCGCCACGCCCGCCACGAGCGCGATCAGCGTGCCGGCCATGCCGCCCGGCAGCGGCGGGTCGCCGGCTGCGTGGTCGCGCCGCCGCGCCGCCAGGTAGTCGAGCACCGCCCACCCCAGGAAGCTGCCGAACAGCAGCAGGTCGGCGAGCGTGCCGTTTGCAAGCAAGTGAGCAATCGCCCACAGCATCACGCCCAGCAGCATCGGATGCTTCACCGCGCGCTTGATGCCGTTGCGCGGCACGTAGGCCGCCACCAGCAGGACGAAGGCGAACAGCATCAGCAGCGAGCTCAGGTGCGGCGCCCAGCGCGGCGGCAGCCACAGCAGCTGCGGCTGCGCGCGCGCCAGGCCGTAGCCCCAGACGATCAGCACGAAGCCGGCCAGCGACACCAGCGAATACAACCCCTTCCACGCATTCAAGCCGCGCCGCGCGATCTGCGCGCTGCGCCAGGGCTCGGCGACGATGCGCACCGAGTGCACGCCGAGAAAGACAATCAGGCCGACGATGAGGACGCTCATGCTGTGCTGGCGGGTTGCGACGGGATTGCGGGCATTCTCGCCCGCGCCGCGACGGGCTTGCGCACCCGGCTATGCTCGCCCGCGCCATGAGCCAAACACCCTCCGACGCCACCGCGCAGGCCGCCGCAACGCCGCAAGCCAACCCGCGCTACTACTGGGAAGACTTTCACGTCGGCTCGACCCGCGAGTTCGGCGCGATGCCGGTCACGCGCGAGGCGGTGCTGGCCTTCGCGCGCGACTTCGATCCGCAGCCCTTTCACCTCGACGACAACGCCGCGTCGCGCTCGTTGTTCGGCAAGCTCGCCGCCAGCGGCTGGCACACCTGCGCGATGGCGATGCGCATCATGTGCGACGACTACCTGCTGCAGTCCGCCAGCCTGGGTTCGCCCGGTGTGGACAACCTGCGCTGGCTGGCGCCGGTGTTCCCTGGCGACACGCTGCATATGCGGCTCGAGGTGCTGGCGTCACGGCCGATGAACAGCCGCCCCGGCGTCGGCCTGGTGCAGTCGCGCTGGCACCTGATCAACCAGCACGGCCAGCCGGTGCTGAGCATGCAAGGCTGGGGCATGTTCCGCATGCGCCCAGCCAGTGCGCCCTGACCGGCGCGCCCTGATCGGCTCGATGCGGCCGGCCTACTTGTAGCCGACCCGGTCCAGCATCTGCTGCACCTGGGCCTGATTGGCGCCGGCCTGCGCGATCGGCAGCGCGTCGACCTTGAAGCTGCCCATCGCGGTCAGCGCCGGGTTGTCGCTGATCTTCACCCCCGGCACCGCCGGCCACTCGTTGTTGCCGTTGGCGAAGTAGATCTGCGCCTCGTCGCTGGCCAGGTACTCGAGGAACTTCACCGCCTCGGCCGGGTGCTTCGCGTGCTTGGCCATCGCCGCGCCGGCGACGTTGACATGCGTGCCCCAGCTGTCCTGATTGGGAAAGACGTAGCCGACCTTGGACACCACCTCGACGTCCTCGGGCTTGGTCGAGCGCATCATCCGCGCCAGGTAGTAGCTGTTGCTGAGCACCACCTGGCATTCGCCCGAGGCCGCAGCCTTGATCTGGTCGGTGTCGCCGCCCTTGGGTGGACGCGCCATGTTGTCGACCATGCCCTTGAGCCAGGCTTCGGTGGCCTGCGGCCCCAAGTGCTGCAGCATCGCGCCGAACAGCGTCAGGTTGTACGGGTGCGAGCCCGAGCGCGTGCACACCTTGCCCTTGTTCTTCGGGTCGCCCAGCTCCTGGTAGGTGTCGGCGTCGGCGCGCTGCACGCTGGCCTTGTTGTAGACGATGATGCGCGCGCGCGTGGAAAAGCCGAACCATTGCGGCCCGCCGTCGGCGTCGCCGTCGCGCAGGTGCGCCGGGATGCGCTGGCGCAGCAGTTCGGACTTCACCGGCTGGAACAGGCCGTCGGCCTTGGCGCGCGTCAGCCGCGCCGCGTCCACCATCAGCACCACGTCGGCCGGGCTGGCCGCGCCCTCGGCCTTGAGCCGCGTCACGACACCGGCATCGTCGGAGTCGATGCGGTTGATCTGGATACCGGTGGCCTTGGTGAAGTTGCTGAACAACGCCTCGTCCGACTGGTAGTGCCGCGCCGAGTACAGGTTCAGCGTCTTGTCCTGCGCGTTTGCGCCCAGCGCAGCGGCGGCGAGCAGCGTGGCCGCGGCCAGGCGCAGCGAAGTGGGTTGGGCCATGCGTGCGACTCCCGAAATTCCATGTCGACCGAAGGAGTCTCGATTCTATTCTCAATGCGAACCATTCTTATTGCGCGCCCTCGAGCGCGGCCGGGCCGCAGCCGCTTCGGGAGATCGCGGCGCTGCAGCCGATCGTCACCTGGGCCGGCCAACCGCGCCGAAGGGTTGGCACCGCCCGGCGTTGACCTGCCGCAAGGCAGCCGCGCCTGCCGTCGCCAGCGACAGGGGGGCGCGGGCATGATGGCAGCGTCAGGCCTGCGCATGCGCAAGGCGCAATTGCGGTGGCCATCTGCCTGCAGATCAGCCCGATGCCCGATCCCGTGCCGCCCTGGTCCGTTGCTGCCGTCGATGCCATCGTGCAACGCCACGGCGCGCAGCGCTGCGCGCTAGTGCAGATCCTGCGCGAGGTGCAAGAAGCGCTCGGCTGGCTGCCGCGCCCGGTGCTGCGCCAGGTCGCCGCGGCGGTCGGGCTGACGCCGGCCGTCGTCGAGGGCGTGGCCAGCTTCTACCGCTTCTTCCACCTGCAGCCGGTGGGCCGCGTGCACCTGCTGTTCAGCGACAGCGTCACCGACCGCCTGCTCGGCAGCCGCGAGCTGGCGGCGCGGCTGTGCGCGCGCCTGGGCGTGCAACCGGGCGAGGTCAGCGCCGACGGCGCGGTCTCGGTCGGCTTTGCGTCGTGCACCGGCCTGCCCGACCAGGGCCCGGCGGTGCTGGTCAACCAGCACCAGGTGCTGACGCGGATGGACGCCGCGCGCATCGACGCGCTGGCCGGACTGCTTCGCGCCGGCGTGCCGCCGCCGCAGTGGCCGCCGGCCTGGCAGCGCGTCGACGACAACCTGCGGCGCACGGGCCCGCTGCTGGACAGCGCGCCGCTGGCCGGCCCGGCGCTGCGCGCGACGCTGCAGCGCGGCGGCGACGCCATCCTCGACGAGCTGCGAGCATCGTTCCTGCGCGGCCGCGGCGGTGCCGGCTTCGCCACCGCCGACAAGTGGCAGGCCGCGCGCCATGCCCCGCTGCCCGACGGCGGCACGCGCGTCGTCGTGTGCAACGCCGACGAGGGCGAGCCCGGCACCTTCAAGGACCGGGTGCTGCTGTCGCTGCAGGCCGACACCGTCTTCGAGGGCATGACCGTGGCGGCCCGGGTGCTGGGGGCGCGCCAGGGCTTCGTCTACCTGCGCGGCGAGTACCGCTTCATGCTTGACCCGCTGCAGGCCGTGCTGGCGCGTCGGCGCGCCGCCGGTGTGCTGGGCGCCGGCATCGGCGGCGTCGCCGGCTTCGACTTCGACATCCAGATCCACGTCGGCGCCGGCGCCTATGTCTGCGGCGAGGAAAGCGCGCTGCTCGCGTCGCTCGAGGGCAAGCGCGGCACCCCGCGCATCCGGCCGCCGTACCCGATCGAACGCGGCTACCTCGACCAGCCGACGGTGGTCAACAACGTCGAGACGCTGTGCGCGGCGGCGCAGATCGCGCTGCACGGCGCGGCCTGGTGGTGCCGGCACGGCAACCCGTACAGCACCGGCACGCGGCTGCACTCGGTCAGCGGCGACGTCGAGCGGCCCGGCATCTACGAGTTCGCGCTCGGCGGCACGGTGCAGGAGATCCTCGACGCCGCCGGTGCGCGGCGGGTGCAGGCGGTGCAGGTCGGCGGGCCCTCGGGCAGCTGCGTCGCGCCGCACGAGTTCGCCCGCCGCATCGGCTTCGAGGTCGACGATCTGCGTACCGCCGGTGCCTTCACCGTCTTCGATGACTCGCGCGACATGTTCGAGGTGGCGCGCGGTTACAGCCAGTTCTTCGCCCACGAGAGCTGCGGCTTTTGCACGCCGTGCCGCGTCGGCACCGAGCTGATCGTGCGCCGCATGGACAAGCTCGCCGCCGGCTACGGCAGCCCCTTCGACGAAGACGAACTGCGCGAGCTCGAGGCCGTGCTGCGCGGCGCCACCCACTGCGGCCTGGGCAGCACCGCGTCGAACCCGCTGCGCGACACGCTGGCACGCTTTCCCGACGCCTACCGGCGCCGGCTGCGCCAGCCGCGCTTCGTACCGGCCTTCGACCTGGACGCCGAACTCGAACCCGCGCGCCGCGTCACCGGCCGCGACGACGCGCACGCCCACCTGGAGCGCAGCGGATGAACCCGACGCCGTTGTCGACCACGCTGGCGCAGCCCGACGACGGACGGCGCTTCCACCTCGACGGGGCCGAGGTGGCGTTCGCCCCCGGCGAGACCCTCCTGCAGGCTGCGCGCCGCGCCGGCCACGTGATCCCGACCCTGTGCTGGCACGAGCGCCTGGGCCAAAGCGGCGCGTGCCGGCTGTGCATCGTGAAGATCGTCGGCGAGCGCTTCGCCGCCGCCTGCACCACGCCGGCCCGCCACGGCATGGTGGTCGACAACCGCACGCCCGAGCTGGATGCGCGCCGGCGCCTGTTGCTGCAGATGCTGTTCGTCGAGGGCAACCACTTCTGCCCGAGCTGCGAGAAGAGCGGCGACTGCCGCTTGCAGGACGCCGGCTACGCCTTCGGCCTCACCGGGCCGGGCTTCGAGGAATTTCACCCGCACCGCCCGGTCGACGCCAGCCACCCCGAGATCTGGCTCGACCTGAACCGCTGCATCCTGTGCAAGCTGTGCCTGCGCGCCAGCAGCGAGGTCGACGGCAAGGACGTGTTCGCGATCGGCGGTCACGGCATCGCCACCCGTCTGATCGTCGACTCGCCCAGCGGCCGGCTCGGCGACAGCGCGCTCGCCGCCGCCGACCTGGCGGCGCACATCTGCCCGGTGGGGGCGATCCTGCCCAAGCGGCGTGGCTTCGCGGTGCCGATCGGCGCGCGGCCGGCCGATGCACGCGCTGCCGTTGCCGCAGCCGCGGACCCGAGGGCAGGCGATGCCTGAGCCGCCGGCCATCGCCGCCGCCGCGGCCGCGCCGCCGCCTTCGCGCAAACCGCGCGTGGCCACCGTGTCGCTGGCCGGCTGCTTCGGCTGCCACATGTCGCTGCTCGACATGGACGAGCGGCTGTTCACGCTGTTCGATCGCGTCGAGTTCGACCGCACGCCGCTCAACGACATCAAGACGCTGGGCGAGTGCGACCTCGGCCTGGTCGAAGGCGGCCTGTGCAACGCCGAGAACGTGCATGTGCTGCGCGAGTTCCGCGCGCGCTGCCGGGTGCTGGTGGCGCTCGGTGCCTGCGCGGTCAATGGCGGTCTGCCGGCGCAGCGCAATGCGCTGGACGTCGGGCGCATGCTGATCGAGGTCTACCGCGACCGCCCGGGGCTGGCGCCCGGCAGCCAGGTGCCGAACGACCCCGAGCTGCCGCTGCCGCTGGCGCGCGTGCACCCGATCCACGAGCTGGTGCACATCGACCACTTCCTGCCCGGCTGCCCGCCCAGCGCCGACAGCATCGCCGCGCTGGTGCTCGCGCTGCTCGACGGCCGGGCGCCGGTGTTGCCGCCGCTGCACTACGACTGATGGACGCCACCCGCCCCCTTGCCAGCGGCAGCGGCGGCCTGCGCCGCATCGCGATCGACCCGCTGTCGCGCGTCGAAGGTCACGGCAAGGTCACGCTGCTGCTCGACGCTGCCGGCAAGGTGCAGCAAGCGCGGCTGCACATCGTCGAGTTCCGCGGCTTCGAGCGCTTCATCGTCGGCCGCCCGTACTGGGAAGTTCCGGTGATGGTGCAGCGGCTGTGCGGCATCTGCCCGGTGTCGCACCACCTGGCGGCGTGCAAGGCGATCGACGTCGCGCTCGGCGTGGCCGACGCCGTGCCGCCGTCGGCGCAGGCGCTGCGCCGGCTGATGCACCACGGGCAGATCCTGCAGTCGCACGCGCTGCACTTCTTTCACCTCGCGTCGCCCGACCTGCTGTTCGGTCTGGACAGCGAACGATCGCTGCACAGCATCATGGCGGTGGCCGCGGCGCACCCCGAGATCGCGCGCCAGGGCGTGCTGCTGCGCAAGTTCGGGCAGGAGGTGATCCGGCTGACCGCCGGCAAGCGCGTGCACGGCACCGGCTCGGTGCCCGGCGGCGTCAACCGCCAGCTCAGCGCGGGCGAGCGCGACGCGCTGGCGGCGCAGCTGCCGCAGATCGTCGGCTGGTGCGAGCGCGCGGTGGATCTGGTCGATGCGCTGCAGGCGCGCGACCCGGCGCTGTTCGAGCACTTCGCGGCGATGCGCTCGAACTGGCTGGCGTTGGTCGCCGACGGCCGCCGCGGCGGCGTGCCGGCCGGCGCGATGGACCTCTACGACGGCCACCTGCGCTGGCGCAGCGCCGACGGCGCAACGTTGCTCGACGGCGTCGACGTGCAGCGTTATGCCGAGCACATCGAGGAGGCGGTCGAGCCCTGGACCTACATGAAGTTTCCGTACCTGCGCCGGCTCGGGCGCACCGCCGGCTGGTACCGCGTCGGCCCGCTGGCACGGGTGCAGGTGTGCGACGCGATCCCGACGCCGCGCGCCGAGGGGCGCCGCCGCGCCTTCGTCGCCGGCGGCATGGTGCACGGCTCGCTCGCCTACCACGCGGCGCGCATGATCGAGATGCTGCACGCCGCCGAGGTGATCGGCCAGCTGCTCGCCGCTGACGATGTCGTGGCCGGCGAGCGCGTCGCGGCACTGCCCGGGGTCGCACGCGGGCGGCGCGAAGGCGTCGGCGTGATCGAAGCACCGCGCGGCACGCTGATCCACCACTATGCGATCGGCGAGGACGATCTCGTCACCGAGTGCGACCTGATCGTCAGCACCACGCACAACAACGAGGCGATGAACGAGGCCGTGCGCGTGGTGGCACGCGAGCACCTCGACGGGCGCGAGATCACCGAGCCGCTGCTGTCGCGGGTGGAGACCGCGGTGCGCGCCTACGACCCCTGCCTGAGCTGCGCCACCCACGCGCTGGGCCGCATGCCGCTGGAGCTGACGCTGGCACAGGCCGACGGCGCGGTGCTGGACCGCGTGCTGCGCGACGGCGGCGGCCACGTCGAGCGTGTGCTGCCATGAGCCAAGACGCTGTAGCGCCGCTGCTCGTGCTCGCCGTCGGCAACCCGAGCCGCGGCGACGATGCGCTCGGGCCGGCGCTGCTCGACGCGCTGGCCGCGCTGGCCGCGCAAGGCGCCGACCGGCTCGGCGATATCGAACTGCTGAGCGACTTCCAGCTGCAGATCGAGCATGCGCTGGACCTGCAGGGCCGGCGCGCGGTGTTGTTCGTCGATGCCGCACGGCCGGGCGTGGTGGCCGCCGCCGGCGGGGTCGCGCTGACGCCCCTCGTGCCTGCTGCCGCGCTGCCGGCGCTCAGCCATGCGCTGACGCCGTGCGCGGTGCTGCAGGTGGCGCAGCTCGTGGGCGGTCCGGTGCCGCCGGCCTGGCAGCTGGCGATCGAGGGCCTGGACTTCGGCCTGGGCGAGCCGATCAGCAGCACCGCGCGGGCGCGGCTGGCATCGGCCCTGGCGCTGGTGCGCGGCTGGATCGCGGCGCGCCGCGGCGAAGCCGCCGCGACGCACGCCGCCGGAGCGGCCCATGCATGAGCTGAGCCTGGCCGGCAACGTGCTCGACATCGTGGCGCAGGCCGCAGCCGCGCAGGGCTTCACGCAGGTGCGGGTGCTGCGGCTGTCGGTGCCGGCGCTGGCCGGTGTCGAGGTCGCGGCGCTGCGCTTCGCGCTCGATGCGCTGGCGCCGGGCACCGCGCTGGAGGCGGCGCGCATCGAGATCGACCAGCCGCCCGGGCGCGCGCGCTGCGCCGACTGCCTGCGCGAGGTCGAGCTGCGCGACCGGCTCGACCCCTGCCCGGCGTGCGGCGGCCTGCGGCTGCGGGTGCTCGGCGGCAGCGCGCTGCGCGTGGTCGAATTGCTGGTGCCCGAGACGGCGGATGCGGTGGCGGGCGAGGATCGAGGAGCGGGCCGATGTGCGTGACCTGTGGCTGCGGCACGATCGAAGTGCCGCCAGATTGCGCCACCGCGCTGCGCGCGGTGCGCCTGGAGGCCGACGTGCTGGGCGTCAATGCCCGCCACGCGGCGCACAACCGTGTGCACTTCGCGGCCCACGGCGTGACGGCGTTCAACCTGATGTCCAGCCCCGGCTCGGGCAAGACCACGCTGCTGGTGGCCACGCTGCAGGCACTGCGCCGGCGCGAGCCGGGCCGTCCGCTGGCGGTGATCGAGGGCGACCAGCACACGGCGCTGGATGCCGAGCGCGTCCGCGCCTGCGGCGTGCCGGCGGTGCAGGTCAATACCGGCAAGGGCTGCCACCTCGATGCGGCGATGGTCGGCGCGGCCTTTGCGCGGCTGCCGCTGCACGCGCATGAGCACGCGCATGAGCACGCGCATGGACCCGGCCACGGGCATCCGCCTGAGCACGGACAACCGGACGCTGACGTGCACGGCCGGCCGCTGCTGTTCATCGAGAACGTCGGCAACCTGGTCTGCCCGGCGTTGTGGGATCTCGGCGAGGCCGCCCGCATCGTGGTGCTGTCGGTGACCGAGGGCGACGACAAGCCGCTGAAGTATCCCGACATGTTCGCCAGCGCACGCCTGATGCTGATCAACAAGGCCGACCTGCTGCCGTACGTGGACTTCGACGTCGAACGCTGCCTGGCGCATGCGCGGCGCGTCAACCCGGACATCGAGGCGCTCGTGGTCAGCGCCACGCGCGGCCACGGGCTGGATGCCTGGCTGGCGTGGATCGATTCAGTGGCCCACGCCGCGGCCCACGCCCTGCCGCATGCCATGCCTGCGCCGGCCGGCGTGCGCACCGGTTGACGCCGGCGCCGCACAAGGACCGCCGATGAAGCTGCCTGCCCGCCGAACGCCGACCGTGCTGGCCACCGGCGCGTTTCTCAAGAATGCCTGCGGGCTGCTGCACGACGGCGGCTACGAGGCCTCGCCGTTGCACGGCGATCTCGACACCGCAGCCGCCTGCCTGGCGCTGGCCGATTCCTGCGAGCGCTTGCTGGCGCGCGCCGGCGGCCGCGTCGACGCGGTGGCGCACGACCTGCACCCGGACTTCCCCGCCACGCGGCTGGCGCTGGCGCTGGCCGAGCGCCTGCAGGTGCCGGCGGTCGCGGTGCAGCACCACCATGCCCATGCCGCCGCGGTGCTGGCCGAACATGGCCTGAGCGGCCCCGCGCTGGGGTGGGTGCTCGACGGCTATGGCATGGGCACGGACCGCCAGGCCTGGGGCGGCGAGCTGCTGGTGCTTGACGCGCACGGCGGCTTCGAGCGTGTTGGCCAGCTGTGGCCGCTGCAACTGCCCGGCGGCGACCGCGCCGCGCGCGAACCCTGGCGGCTCGCGGCCGCGGCGCTGCACGCGCTGGGCCGCGGCGGCGAGATCGTGCCGCGCTTCGGCGCGCGCGTCGGTGCCGGCCTGGCAGGCGGCGTGGCGCGGCTGCTGCGCCAGGGCGGCGGCCTGGTGACGACCAGCGCCGGGCGCTGGTTCGATGCCGCGGCGGCGGCGCTGGGCTTGGCGATGCGGCAGGCGCACGAGGCCGAGGCGGCGATCGCGCTCGAGCAGGCCGCCGCCACCTGCACCCGGCCGCTGCCGGCGATGGCGCTGCCTTGTGTGCGGGGCGTGGTCGACACCCGGCCGCTGCTGGCGACCCTGCTGGCGCTGGGCGATGCCGGCCGTGTGGCCGAAGGCGCGGCGCTGTTTCACGATGCGCTGGCCGAGGCGTTGGCCGGCGCCGCCGCCGCCGCCGCCGCCGCTGCCGCGCGCGGCAGCGCCGCGGTCGTGCTCGGCGGCGGCTGCCTGGTCAACCGGCGGCTGCGGCAGCGGCTGGTCGAGCGACTGGCCCGCGCCGGGCTGGAGGTGCGGCTGCCGCTGGCCGCGCCGCCGGGCGACGCCGGGCTCGCGCGCGGGCAGGCCGCGGTCGCGGCGCAGCGGCTGACTTGGGCGCAAGCGGCGCCGCGCGATGCCGCGCTGGAGGTGGCCTGATGTGCCTGGCCATACCCGCGCTGCTGGCCGAGCGCCTGGCCGGCGACGAAGCGACCGTGGACCTGGGCGGCGTGCGCAAGCGCATCTCGGTGGCGCTGGTGCCCGAGGCAGCGGTGGGCGACTACGTCATCGTGCATGTCGGGCATGCGATCGGCGTGCTCGACCGCGACGAGGCCGAGGCGACGCTGCGTCTGCTCGCCGAGATGGCGGCGGCCGGCGCGCCGGGGGCGGCGGCATGAAGTACGTCGACGGGTTTCGCGATCCGGCCGCGGCCCGGGCACTGGCCGCGCAGCTGGCCGCCGAAGTGCAGCCCCACCGCCGCTACCGCTTCATGGAGTTCTGCGGCGGCCACACCCATGCGCTGGCGCGCCATGGCGTGAACGCGCTGCTGCCGCCGGCGATCGAGATGGTGCATGGCCCGGGCTGTCCGGTGTGCGTGCTGCCGGTCGGCCGCATCGACCAGGCGATCGCGCTGGCGCGCGAGCATGGCGCGATCGTCTGCACCTACGGCGACACGATGCGCGTGCCGGCTTCGGGCGGCCGGTCGCTGCAGCAGCAGCGCGCCGAGGGCGCCGACGTGCGCGTGGTCTATTCGCCGGCCGACGCGCTGCGGCTGGCGCGCGAATGCCCGGCGCGCGAAGTCGTGCTGTTCGCGATCGGCTTCGAGACCACGACGCCGCCGACGGCGCTGGCGCTGCAAACGGCGGCGCGCGAAGGGTTGCGCAACTTCAGCGTGCTGTGCTGCCATGTCCTGACACCGCCGGCCATCGAGCATGTGCTGGGCCAGGCGGGTGGCGGCGCGGCGCAGGCGCTGGACGGGGTCGTCGGCCCCGGCCACGTTTCGGTCGTGACCGGCACCGCCGCCTTCGCGCGCATCGCCGCGGCGCACCGGGTGCCGGTGGTGATCGCCGGCTTCGAGCCGCTGGACCTGCTGCAGGCGGTGCTGCGCCTGGTGCGCCAGGTGCATGCCGGACGCGCCGAGGCCGAGAACGCCTACGCCCGCGCCGTCACGCCGCAGGGCAACCGGCACGCGCAGGCGCTGGTCGAGGCGGTGCTGCAACCGCGCAAGGCCTTCGAATGGCGCGGCCTGGGCACGCTGCCGGCCAGCGCGCTGCGCCCGCGCGCCGCGTATGCCGCTTTCGACGCCGAACGCCGCTTCGCACTGCCCTACCGCGTGGCCGCCGACCATGCGCAATGCCGCTGTGCCCAGGTGCTGCGCGGGCTGGAGCGCCCGACGCAGTGCCGGCTCTTCGCCGTCGCCTGCACGCCGGAGCATCCGCTGGGTGCGTGCATGGTCTCTTCCGAAGGCGCCTGCGCCGCGCATTACGCCCACGCGCGCTGGCGCGACGAGGTGCTCGCATGAGCTGGCGCGACGGCCAGCGGCCGCTGGACCTGCGGCGCGGGCGCATCGAGCTGGCGCACGGCGCCGGCGGGCGGGCCGCGCTGCAACTCGTCGAGGAGCTGTTCCTGCCCGCGCTGGACAACCCCGCGCTGCGCGCGCTGGACGACGGCGCGGTGCTCGACGCGCCGCCCGGCCACCGGCTGGTCGTCGCCACCGACGGCCACGTGGTGTCGCCGCTGTTCTTTCCGGGCGGCGACATCGGCAGCCTGGCGGTGCACGGCACGATCAACGACGTCGCGATGATGGGCGCCATGCCGCTGGCGCTGAGCGCCAGCTTCGTGCTCGAGGAGGGTCTGCCGCTGGCCGAGCTGCAGCGCGTCGCGCTGTCGATGGGCCGCGCGGCGCGCGAGGCCGGCGTGCCGGTGGTGGCCGGCGACACCAAGGTCGTGCAGCGCGGCAAGGGCGACGGCGTCTTCATCGCCACCACCGGTGTCGGCGCGCTGCCTGCCAGCCGGCGGCTGGGCGCGGCGCTGCTGCGCCCGGGCGACGCGCTGCTGCTGTCGGGGCCGATCGGCCAGCATGGCGTGGCGGTGCTGTCGCAGCGCGAATCGCTGGGTTTCGAGTCGGACCTGTGCTCCGACTGCGCCGCACTGCATGGTCTGGTGGCCGCGCTGCTGGCAGCCGTGCCTGAAGGTGCGGTGCATGCGCTGCGCGACCCCACGCGCGGCGGGGTCGCGGCGCTGCTGCACGAATTCGCGCGCGCGGCCGGCGTTGGCATCGAGATCGAGGAAGCGGCGTTGCCGGTGCCGCCGGCGGTGCGTGCGGCCTGTGAGCTGCTGGGGCTGGAGCCGCTGCAACTGGCCAACGAAGGCCGGCTGGTGGCGGCCGTCGCGCCGGCCTTTGCCGGCGCGGCCCTGGCGGCGCTGCGTGCGCATCCGCTGGGCCGCGACGCGGTGTCGATCGGCCACGCGGTGGACGACCCGCACCGTTTCGTGCAGATGCGCACGCGGCTGGGCGGCCACCGCCTGGTGGAGTGGCCCACCGGCGAGGCGCTGCCCAGGATCTGCTGAACTCCTGCGGCGCCGCGCCGGCCCACGCCATGGCTCGATCCTGGACTCGTGCCCGCACTCCGACGAGGTTGCCGGTCAAAGCCGAACACCCGAGGCGCGGGGTGCACCCAACTCCCGCGACGCAGACAGCACGACGCTAGATCAGCGCCTCGGCGCGCAGCAAGGTCTCCAGGCACTGCTCGCGGATGCCGTAGAAATCCTTCAGCTCGCTCAACTGCGCCAGCAGCGGCGCCGCCTCGCGCGGCGCGGCGCGCTTGACCGCCAGCAGCATCTTGTTCTTCGCGGTGTGCTCCAGCGACACGAACTCGAACACCTGGGTGTCGTAGCCGCAGGCGTCCAGCAGCAGCGCGCGCAGCGCGTCGGTCAGCATCTCGGCCTGCTGCCCCAAGTGCACGCCGTGGCGCAGCAGCGGGCGCAGCGGGTGCGGCTGCAGCAACTGCGGCCGCAGCTGCTTGTGGCAGCACGGCGCGCAGCAGATGATCGCCGCGCCGCCGCGGATGCCCTTGTGGATCGCGTGGTCGGTGGCGGTGTCGCAGGCGTGCAGCGCGATCATCAGGTCGATGTCGCGCACCTCGCGTCCGGCGACGTCGCCTTGCTCGAAACGCAGGCCCGGCAGGCCCAGCCGCGCCGCGACGTCGTTGCACAACCGCACCAGCTCGGCACGCAGTTCCACGCCCACGACCTGCGCGTCGCGGCCCAGCGTGCCGCGCAGGTGCTCGTGCAGCGCGAAGGTCAGGTAGCCCTTGCCCGAGCCGAAATCCAGCACGTTGATGCGCTGGCGCGCGGCCAGCGGCGAGGCCGCCAGCGCGGCGTCGATGATCTCGACGAACTTGTTGATCTGCTTCCACTTGCGCGCCATCGCCGGCACCAACCGCTGCTGCGCGTCGGCCACGCCCAGCGCCTCGAGAAAGGGGCGGTCCAGGCTCAGCCAGCGCCGCTTGTCGCGGTTGTGCACGGCCGGCGCCACGATCGCGCCGCCGCCGGGCGCATCCGGGCGGCGGCTGCGCAGGCTCCAGCGGCCCTTGCGGCTGCACGCCAGCTGCAGCTCGCCGTCCCGGCTGTGCAGATGCGCGTTGGCAAAGCCCTGCGGCCCGAGCAGCGAGCGCAACCACGCCAGCGCGTCGCCGATCGGCAGGTTGTGCGTCTCGTCGCGCCGCTCGTAGGCATGGACCAGACTCAACTGCGGCACGCCCTGCAGCGCGATGCAGCGCGCGCTGATGCGCTTCAGGTCCTGCAGCGCCGGGCGCGGCCCGGCCAGCACGATGCGCTCGAAGCCGCCGTCGCGCAGGCTGGCCGCGCAGCGCTCGAAGAAGCGCGCGATGACCTTTGCGTTGGCGGTTTCGTTGGCCGCGTCGTTGGCCGCATCTTTGGCGTCGGGGGCGGCAGCTTCGGCGTCGGACATGGCGCCGATGGTGCCAGACGCAGCGGCGCCGGGCGCGTTCAGCGCAGCGGGATCTTCAGCGCCGGGTCCACCGCCACCACGCCGACGCTGTTCTGCGGCGAGCCCTCGATCACACGGTCGGAGTAGGTCAGGTACACCAGCGCATTGCGCTTGACGTCGACCATGCGCACCACGCGCAGCTTCTTGAACACCAGCGAAATGCGCTCGGTGAACATGTCCTCTTGCTGCGGCAGCGGCTTGTCGATGCGGATCGGCCCGGTCTGCGCGCAGGCGATCGAGGCCTCGGCCTTGTCCTCGGCCAGCCCGAGCCCGCCCTTGATGCCGCCGGTCTTGGCGCGCGACACGTAGCAGCTCACGCCGGCCACCTTCGGATCGTCGTAGACCTCGACCACGATCTTGTGGTCGGGCCCGATCCACTTGAAGACCGTGTCCACCTCGCCGATCGTCTCGGCGCTTGCCGCGGCCGCGGCCCCCGCGGCGGCGAAGGCCACGACCCACGCCGCAAGCTTGTCGTGCATGACAGTACTTTGCATAGGCCGTAGCCTAGCGCGACCGCCCACCACCCTGAGCACCGCCATGTCCGAGCACACCCCCATCGACTGGCCGAAGCTGGTCGACGAACTCAACCGCCTGCTGCGGCTGAAGACCACGCCGATCGGCATGAAGCTGTTCGAGCGCGTCGAGGACATGCTCGCCATCCCCAAGCTGCGCCGGCCGAACGCGATCCACACCGCCGACCAGATCGTCGCGCAGGCAGCGCGGCTGGGCTTCACCGTCGGCATCACGCAAGACGACCTGGTGGGCCCGCAGTGCGGCGCGGTGCTCGGACTGCACCCGCAGGACGACGAGTGGCTGTCGGGCAAGGCGATGACCGGCGTGTGGTTCGCCACGCTCGAGGACTCGGCCGCGCACCAGCGCGCGATGAGCGTGGTGCCGCACGGCAAGTACCGCGCGATGGCGGTATCACCGTTGACCAGCGGGCGGCTGGACCCGCCCGACATCTGCCTGGTCTACGCCACGCCAGGGCAGATGATCCTGCTGATCAACGGCCTGCAGTGGGCCGGCTACGAGCGCTTCGACTGGAGCGTGGTCGGCGAATCGTCCTGCGCCGACAGCTGGGGCCGCGCGTTGGCCACCGGCAAGGCGAGCCTGTCGATCCCGTGCTTTGCCGAGCGCCGCTACGGCGGCGTCGCCGACGACGAGCTGCTGATGGCGCTGCCGCCGGCCGACCTGCCCAAGGCCATCGCCGGCATGCAGGCGTTGGCCAGGAACGGGCTGCGCTATCCGATCCCGCCCTACGGCATCCAGGCCGATGCCCGCGCCGGGCTGGGCGCCAGCTACCCGAGCAAGACGGGCGGTTGAATCGGCCGCCCGCGGCGGCGCCACGCTCGCGCCGCCGCGGACTGGCAGGGTTTGGCAGCGCTGTTTCGCGCAGCGCGCTTGCCGGCGCCGGCTACGCTCGACCCCATGTTCAGTGCCCTGCTCGACCGCTTTCGCCGCAAACCGGCCGCAGCGCGCGCCGCCCAGACCGCGCCGGCCGGCACCGCGCCACTGGCAACCGCACACTCGGCCGCGCCGTGCACCGGCACCGGAGCGCAGCGCCCGCTGGTGTCGGCCCAGGGCAAGCTGGCGGCCTTCGAGTTTCAGATTGATGCCGCGCTGCTGCAGCGCCTGCGCGGCCCCGCGGCGGTCGCCAGCGCGGTCAACCTGCTGGGCGCGATGCGGCTGTGCTGCAGCCAGGGCCTGGGCGCGCTGGCCGCGCTGCCGGCGAGCTGGCTCGCGCCGGCCGCGCTCGATGCGCACTTCGCGCCCGGCATGCACCTGCTGCTGCGCGCCGATGCGCTGTTCGGCGACGGGCCGGCGATGAGTCTGCTGGTGTCCAGACTGCGCCGCGCCGGAGTGCGTGTGGGCTGGGCCGCGCAGTCCACGCCGCCGATGCCGCCGGGCGCCGGCCGGCCCGACTTCATGCCGCTGACGCCGCCGGCCGAAGCCAGCGCCGCCGCCTGGCAGCAAGCGGTCGAGGCGGCCGTGCAGCGCTGGCCGGGCGTACCGCTGCTGCTGCTCGACCTGCCATCGGTCGACGCGCTGGACGCCGCGCTCGACCCTGCCGTGCTGTGGGCCGCCTGCAGCATCGGCGGCTGCGTCGAGCCGCGGCGCACGCAGGCGCTGCCGCCGCAGGCGCAGCGCGCGCTGCAGTTGCTGAACCGGCTGCTCAACGACGAGGACCACGCCACCGTGGTCGACGCGATCAAGGCCGACGCCGCGCTGAGCGTGCGGCTGCTGCAGTACCTGAACAGCGCCGGCGCGCTGCCCGAGCGCGAGCTCGATTCGATCGAGCAGGCGGTCATGCTGCTCGGGCGCGACGCGCTGTACCGCTGGGTGGCGCAGATGCTGGTGCGCATGTCGCCGTCGCGCCCTTGCGCGCACGCGCTGCAGACCGACGCGCTGGCGCGCGCGCGGCTGTTCGAGCGGCTGGCGCGCGCCGCGCAGCAGCCGAACCCGGGCGCGCTGTACCTGCTCGGGCTGGCGACGATGCTGCCGCTGTTGCTGCAGTGCAACATCGACACCGCGGTCGAAGCGCTGCGGCTGCCGCAAAGCGCCGCGCAGGCGTTGCGCGGCCAGGGCGGGCCTTGGTTGCCGTACCTGCAACTGCTGCAGGCGCTGCAAGCCGCCGACCTGCGGGCGATCGAAATACTGGCCGGCCCTTTCGGTGGCAGCGACCAGGTGCTCGCCTGCTGGGCCGAGGCCTGGCGCAAGGCTTGACGCAAGGCTTGACGCAAGGCCTGAAGCGCAGCCGGGCCGGCCGACGCTTCAGCCCGGGCGCAGCCGCGGCGGCGCGGCGCGTCCGTGCGCCCAGGCAAAGCCGATCTGCGCCGCACCGGCCGCCAGCCCCACGGCGACGCCGAACTGCCAGGCCAGCGTGTACGAGCCGGCCAGGTCGAACACCAGCCCGCCGCCGAAGGCGCCGACGAAGCTGCCCAGCTGGTGGCCGACGAAGGCAATGCCGGCCAGCATCGCCAGCCACTTCAGGCCGAAGGTCTGGGCGATCCAGCCGGTGACCAGCGGCACCACGCCCAGCCACAGGAAACCCATGATCGCGGCGAACACCAGCGTGCCGGCCGGCGTCGGCAGCGCACTGAAGTACCACGCCAGCGCCAGCGAACGCAGCGTGTAGATGCCGCCCAGCAGCATCAGCTTGTTCCAGCGCCCGCCGGCCCAGCCAAAGAACAGACTGCCCAGCACGTTCGCCCCGCCGATCACGCCCAGCGCCTGCGCGCCGAGCATCGGGTCCATGCCGCACACGTCCAGGTACGACGGCAGGTGCGTGGTCAGGAACACCAACTGCATTCCGCAGACGAAGTAAGTGATTGCCAACACGACGAACAACGGGTGGCGTAGCGCCACGCCCAGCGCGGCGCGGGCGCTGTCGCCCTGGCCCGGCTGCGGCGGCAGCGGCAGCTTGTCGACCCGCCCGGCCAGCCAGGCGGCCGGCACCATCAGCAGCGCCAGCGCGGCAAAGCCCCACACGCCGGCACGCCAGCCGTAGGCCAGCGTCAGCGCCTGCCCGAGCGGCGCGGCCACCATCGCGCCGACCGAACCGGCCGCCGAGACGATGCCCAGCACCGTGCTGCGCAGCGCCAGCGGCACCGGGCGCGACGCCGCCGCCAGCGCCAGCGCACTGCCGTTGCAGGCCAGCGCAGCACCGATGAACACGCCCGCGCCCAGCATCACGCCCACCAGGCCGCCGGCGCTGGCCAGCAGCGCCAGCCCCAGCGCGTAAAGCAGCGCGCCGCCGACCATCAGCCAGCGCATGCCCAGCCGCGCCGCCCAGGCGCCGGCCAGCGGTTGCAGCAGGCCCCAGGCCAGGTTCTGCACCGCCACCGCCAGCGTGAAGTCGCCCACCGAGATGCCGACCTCGCGCGTCAGCGGCGGCATGAACAGCCCCAGGCTCTGGCGCAGCCCCATCGCCAGGCTGAGCATCAGCGACGCGCCGAGCAGGATCGGCAGCGAAGGGCGCAGGGCGCGAAGCTGGCTCATCGGTCGGGCCGGACCAGTATCACGCGGCCGCCGCGAGCGCGGCGTCGCACCGGCGACTTCAGCCCGGCTCGCCGGCGTGGCGCAGCATCTGCTCGAGTTCGAGCCCGCTCAGGCGGCGCGCGCCGCGCGCCAGGTAGAACATCACGCCGGCCATCATCAGCATCGACGGGATCGCGATCACCGGGTAGCTCAGCAGCGTCATGCGGCCGAGTTCGGCGTTGAAGGCTTCGCTGCCGGCCGGGCTGGTGACGACCCAGCGCGCCAGCAGGTAGTTCATCACCGCCGAGAACAAGAAGGTGCCGGCCAGCATCACCGTGGCGTTCAGCAGCTTGGCCTCGAACGCGGTCTCGGTGCCGCGCTCGCGCAGCGCTTGCTGCACGCGCTCGACATCGAACAGCGCGCGGTTGAACACCAGCACTCGCACCAGCGGGTAGCGCGTGCGCGCCGAGATCAGCACCGCCAGGCCGATCGCGCCCGGCACGGCCGCTTCCTTTACCGCCAGCCACTTCGGGTCCAGCGCCAGCAGCCCGATGCCGCCGGTCAGCAGCGTGCTGACCACGCCGATCGCGGCCATCAGGTTCAGCTTGCGCTGGCGGATCAGCTCGCGCGCGCCCCAGCCCAGCGGGAACGCAAGCGCCAGCAGCAGCGCGCCGGCCGGGCCGAGCCGGCTGGCGCTGCTGAGCTGCATCAGCACCAGCGCCGGTACGACGATGGTGATCAGCAGCTCCAGCCAGGGGCTGGGCTTGGCGGCGGACCCTTGCGGTGTGGCCAAGCGGTCTTCTGTGCGAAGTACGGCTGCGCTTTGAATCGGGCGGCCGCGGCCGATCAGTCGATCAGCCGCACCTCGACCCGGCGTGCTTCGTCCGCCGGGCCGCCGAGCGCGGTCTGCTCGGGCTTGCGCAGCAGCACCAGCGTGCCGTCGGCGCCTTGCGCGACCAGCGCCAGGCGCACCGCGACCGCGCGCCGCTTGGCCAGATCGGCGTTGTGCGCCGCATCACCGCTGGGGTCGTGGAAGCCGGCGATCACCAGCTTCTTGCCCGGCGCGTCGGCCAGCGCCTTGACCGCCAGCGCCAGCTGGGCCGGCGCGTCGGGCTGCAGCGTGGCCTGATCCAGATCGAACAGCACGCGCACCACCAAGATGCCCGACAGCGGCAGATCGATCATCTCGTCGGCGGCACCCGCCGCGGCGGTGGCGGCCACCGCCGGCAGCGCCGGTGCCTTCTTCGCGTTCAGGCTGCGGATCGCCAAGCCGCCGAGCAGCCCGAACAGCAGCAGCGTGATGATGCCCAGCACCACCCACAGCGCCACCTTGGCGCCATCGTCTTCGTCGTCCATGAAGTCTTGTCCGGGCCCGCAGGCCCGCCCCTGTCGGTTTAAGTCGATCCGGGATTTTGCCAGCCGAGCGCCTTGCCCAGACTTACACCCCGCGCCGCCAGCGGCCGGGCCAGCGGCAGCCAGCGTGATGGCGCGGCCGGATCGGCGACCTCGGCTTCGGCATCGACCACGATCAGCGCGTCGGCTTCGGCGTCGTCCAGCGGCTGCGCATCGCGCAGCTGCGCTTCGAGCACCGCCAGATCGGCGTCCGACGCATCGTCGCCGCGCGCGTTGCGCCGCCGCACGCGCTGGCGCAGCGTCTCGGCGCTGGCCTCGAAATGCAGCAGCGCGAAGTTCGCGCCCAGACGGGTGGCCAGCTCGCGCGCCTGCCGCCGCGCCGCCGCGGCGAGAAAGGTGGCGTCCAGGATCACCACGTAGCCGCTGCGCAGCGCGAGCTCGGCGTGGCCGAACAAGCGCTGCATCGTGGCGCGGTTGGCGTCGTCGGCGTACAGCCGCGCCTGCAGCGCCGCATCGCCGCGCTGCAGCGCACCCAGGCCGAACAGCCGCTTGCGCTCGACGTCGGCGCGAAAGCGCACGGCGCCGCTGGCTTCGAGCAGGCCCTGGCTCGCTGCGGTCTTGCCGCTGCCGGAGTAGCCGTGCGTCAGCAGCAGCACCGGTGCCGCGGCCCGGCTGCATTGCTGTGCCAGGTCGAGGTAGCGGCGCAGTTGCGAGCGCGCGGCGTCGGCGTCAGCCCCGCCGCCGCGCAGTTGCTGCAGCCGCAGCGCCGCCACCTTGGCACGCACCAGCGCGCGATGCACCTGGTAGTAGCGCAGCACGCGCAGCGCGCCGACATCGCCGCTGCGCTCGAGCCAACCGTTGACGAAGCGGTGCGCCAACCCGTGCAGCCGGTGCGCATGCAGGTCCATCGCCATGAACGCGGCGTCGCTGGCGACGTCGGTCCAGCGCAGCTCGGCGCTGAACTCCAGGCAGTCGAACAGCACCGGCCGGCCCTCGAGCTGGGTGACGTTGCCCAGGTGCAAGTCGCCGTGGCATTCGCGCACGAAGCCGTCGGCGTGACGCTGGTGCATCGCGTCGTGCAGCGCGGCGAAGGCCGCCGCCTCCCAGTCGCGCAAGCACTGCAGCGCATCGTGATCGTGTGCATCGCGGCACAGCTGGCCGAGCACGCGCAGGTTGTCGCTCATCGGCGCGCGCACGTGCTGTGGCGTTCCGTAAGCGCAGTGAGCGCTCGCAACGTCGGCTGCGGCGTGCAGTGCGCACAGCGGCTCGACCAGCGCGTCGACCTGCGGCGCAGCCAGCGCGCCGCGCGCGGCCAGCCGATCCCACAGCCCGGCCTGGTCGAACGCGCGCATCTGCAGCACCCAGTCGAACGCTGCGCCGTCGCCGCCGATGCACGGCGCGTCGGCCGTGCCGGTCAGCGGCAGCACCTGCAGGTACAGCTGCGGCGCGGTGCGGCGGTTCAGCCGCAGCTCCTCTTCGCAATAGAAGCGCCGCTGCGCCAGCGCGCGGAAGTCGGCAAAGCCCAGGTCCAGCGCCTTCTTGATCTTCCACGCGTGCTCGGCACCGATCAGCACGAAGGAGATGTGCGTTTCCACCAACTGCGCGCCCAGCCGCTCGCGCAGCGCCGCGACGGCGCGGCGCTGCGAGTGCAACGCGTCGGCCTCAGCCACCCCAGCGCGCGGCCGCCAGCTCGGCCATGAAGCGCGGCAACTGGGCCGCCGGCAGGTGGTCGATACCGGCGGCACCGGCCCGACCGCCGCCGCCGAAAAGCCGGCACAGCGCGTCGGCGCCGCTGGGCGCGTCCAGCGGCGCGCGCAGGCTGACCGCGTGGCCGCCATCGCGCCCGGCCTGCAGCACCGCGTGCGCCAGCCCGGGCGCGTCGCTGGCCAGGCGGTTGGCAAAGCTGCCGATCACGCGCCGGGCCCAGCCGGCGTCGGGCAGCTCGGCCCAGCGTGCGCGTGTGCCCGCGGGCTGCACCGGCAGCGCCAGCGCGCGCTGCAGATCGGCCGCGCGCAATGCCGCCAGTTCGTCGCCGATCGGGTCATCGCGCAGCAGTCGCAGCGGATCGTCGTGCTGCGCCAGCCGGGCGTACATCGCGTGCGGCTCGATGTGCTGGTCGCCCACTTCACCGTAGGCGTTGTAGTTGATGCCCTCGCCGAGCCGGCGCAGCTGCGCGCGCTGCGCCGCGCCGATGCCGGCCTGCGCCGCCAGCGCGTCGGCCACCGCCGTCAGGTTGTCGCCATAAGCGCCGACCAGCGCCCAGGCGCGGCAACGCCCGTGCAGCAGCCGGTCGATCAGCAGGCTGGTGCAGACCTTCGGATCCGTGTCGATCAGCGCTTGCAGCCCCGGGTGCTGCGGCACCTGGTCGACCGCATGGTGGTCGACGTAGCGCACCTGCACCCCGGCGGCCAGCAGCCGCTGCAGCGCCGTCAGGTTGCGCTGCAGCGACAGATCGCACACCAGCACCTCGTCGCCGGCCACGGCCGGCACCGCTTGCAGCAGCTCGATGTGGCGCTTCGGCCCGGTCAGCAGCGTGGCCGGGGCCGGGTGCGCGCCGCGCCATTGCAGCACCGCGCACAACCCGTCGGCGTCACCGTTGCAGACATCGAAGCGGCGCACGCCGGGCGGTCCAACGGGCCGAGAACAAGCCGAATGAACCGCGGCCGCGCGCTACTCGCGCTCGATCCGGGTGCGCGACGGCCCTTCGGCGAGGCCGCCGCTGTCGGCGTCGATCCAGTCGGTCAGGCCGAGCTCGCTTTCGGCCTCGGCCAGCGTCTCGCCAGGTGCCCAGCCGCCGGCCTCGCCCGAATCCATGTCGGCCATCGCCTCGGCGTGGGTGTCGAAGGGGCCGACCTCCTGCTTGCCGTCGATCGCCAGCCAGTAGTAGCCGTCGGGGCGCAAGAAGACGCGATCGCCCAGATCGCTGGTGTCCAGCGGCTCGTCGTCGCCCGGCGCACCCAGCGGCCCGGGCGCGCCAGCCTTGCCAGCGGGCTTGGCGGAAGGTTCGGGGGAAGGCTTTGGAGAAGTCTTGCGGCGTTGTGTCATCGAAGCCTCCTGCACGACAGCGGCGACAGCGGTGCTGAGCCTACCGCAATGCCTCGCGAACGAAGTCCAGCCGGTCCTGGCCGAAGAACATCTGCTCGCCGACGAACACGGTCGGCGCACCGAACACGCCGCGCGCCACCGCCTCGTCGGTGTTGGCGGCCAGCCGCGCCTTGACCGCGGCGTCCTGCGTCTGCGCCAGCAGCGCCTGGGCATCCAGCCCGGCCTCGCGCAGCACCTGCGCCAGCACGTCCGCATCGCCCAGGTTGCACGGCTGCGCCCACATCGCGCGGTACACCGCCTGCACGTAGCGCTCGAAATCGTCGGGCTGGTGCAGCTGCATTGCCACCGCGCCGCGCATCAGCGTCAGCGTGTTGATCGGGAAATGCGGATTCATCGCGAACGGCACGCGGTAGCGCTCGACCCAGCGCGCCAGATCCTGGTGCATCCAGCGGCCCTTGGCCGGCACCGTCACCGGGCTGACGTTGCCGGTGGCCTTGAACACCGCACCCAGCAGCATCGGCCGCCACACCAGCGTGGCCGCCTCGTCCGCGCACAGCGCAGGCAGCTGGGTCCAGGCCAGGTACGCGGTCGGGCTGCCGAAGTCGAAGAAGAACTCCACCGTCTTTGCCATCGCACGGTCTCCTCGCTGTGTGCCGCGCCAAGTATGAGGCCCTTGGGATAATCACGGCGGTGGACAAGCAGCGCATCGTGGTAGGGCTTTCCGGCGGGGTCGACTCGGCCGTCAGCGCCTGGCTGCTCAAGCGCGCCGGGCACGAGGTGGTGGGCCTGTTCATGAAGAACTGGGAGGGCGACGACGACGACGCCTACTGCAGCGCCAACGTCGACTTCGTCGATGCCGCGGCCGTGGCCGACGTCATCGGCATCGACATCGAGCACGTGAACTTCGCCGCCGAATACCGCGAGCGCGTGTTCGCCGAGTTCCTGCGCGAGTACCGCGCCGCTCGCACGCCCAACCCCGACGTGCTGTGCAACGCCGAGATCAAGTTCAAGGCCTTCCTCGACCACGCGCTGCGGCTGGGCGCCGACGCCATCGCCACCGGCCACTACGCGCGCGTACGCGAGCGTGGCGGCCGCTTCGAGCTGCTCGAGGGGCTGGACCCGCTGAAGGATCAGAGCTACTTCCTGCACCGGCTGAGCGAGCACCAACTCGCGCGCACGCGCTTTCCGGTGGGCGAGCTGCACAAGACCGAGGTGCGGCGCATCGCCGCCGAGATCGGCCTGCCCAATGCGCACAAGAAGGACTCCACCGGCATCTGCTTCATCGGCGAGCGGCCGTTTCGCGAGTTCCTCAACCGCTGGCTGCAGCACCAGCCCGGGCCGATCCGCGACCCGCGCGGGCGCACGCTCGGCCGCCACCTCGGCCTGAGCTTCTACACCATCGGCCAGCGTCAGGGCCTGGGCATCGGCGGCATCAAGCAGCCCGGCGCGGCGCGCGGCGGCGCCGACCACGAACCCTGGTACGTCGCCGCCAAGGACTTGGACCACAACGTGCTGCAGGTGGTGCAAGGGCACGACCATCCGGCGCTGCAGTCGGCCGCGCTGTGGGCCGACGACTGCGCCTGGATCGCCGGCACGATGCCGCCGCCCGGGCGCTACGCGGCCAAGTCGCGCTACCGGCAGGCCGCCTCGGCGTGCCGGCTGACGCCGTCAGGCAGCGGCTTCAGGCTGGACTTCGACGCGCCGCAATGGGCGGTGGCACCCGGACAATCGGCGGTGCTGTACGACGGCGAGCGCTGCCTGGGCGGCGGCGTGATCCAGCGCGCCAGCCTTTGGGATGCAAGCGCAGCGCCGAACTTCGACGCCCGCGTCGCGTCCTAGCAGCGACGACCCGCCGTTGTGATTTGCAGTTGAGCATGCGCCCACTTTCGCAAGAACATCCAAAGCACGCGGCAGCGTCGATCGGGCGCGCCGGGCCGCCAGGTCGCCGCTGGACACCGGCGCGGTGGACGCCGTGGGCGCTGGCGCTGCTGTGGTTGTGCGCGCTATGGCCGCTATCGTCGCCGCCCGCGCTGGCCCAGGTGGTGCGCACCGACCACGTCGCGGCCGAACTCGTGGCCGAGCGCAGCGCGGTGCGCCCCGGCGGCAGCCTGCAGATCGGCCTGTATCTGCAGCACCTGCCGCAGTGGCACACCTACTGGCGCAACCCGGGCGATTCGGGCCTGCCCACGCGCGTCGAATGGCAGCTGCCGCCCGGCGTGCAGGTCGGCGAGATCGAATGGCCGGCGCCGAAGCGGCTGCCGATCGGCCCGCTGGTCAACCACGGCTACGAAGGCGAGCTGCTGCTGCCGATGCGGCTGACTGCGCCGGCCGACGCCCGCCCGGGCAGCGAGCTGAAGCTGCGCGCCACCGCGCACTGGCTGGTGTGCCTGGACGTGTGCATCCCCGAAAGCGCCGAGCTCGAGCTGCGACTGCCGGTGGTCGGCGCCGACACCTTGCCCGGCAGCACCGCCTGGACCGCCGATTTCGAACGCGCGGCGGCGCTGCGCGCGCTGCCGCTGCGCGGTTGGACCGCCGAGCTGCAGCACCACGGCCGCGATCTGCTGCTGACCTTGCAGTCCGACACACCGCGCGCCGGCAACGCCGCGCTGCCGGCGATCGAGGTGTTCCCGTACAGCGAGCAGTTGATCGAGACCGCGGTGCACGAGGTCTACGCCACGCCGAGCGGCTACGCCGTCAGGTTGCGGCTGCTGGCCGACACCGCGGCGCCGGGCATGCTTGGCGGCATCGTGGTCGCGCAAGACGGCGGCAGCAGCGGCGTCTGGGGCGGCAGCAACCCGATGGTCGAGTTCGACGCTGCGCTGCGCGAGGTGGCGCAGATCACGCTGCCCGACGGCGCGCGGCGCCTCGGCGCCCCGGCGGTGGACGACACGATGCGCGCCGGCGCGGTCGGCGTCGCCGGCATCGGCTTGTGGCTGGCGCTGCTGATGGCCTTCGGCGGCGGCATGGTGCTCAACCTGATGCCCTGCGTGTTTCCGGTGCTGTCGATCAAGCTGCTCGGCCTGGCGCAGCACGCGCCGGGGCCGGCCGCGCTGCGCGCGCATGCGCTGGCCTATGGCGCCGGGGTGCTGAGCAGCTTTGTCGCGTTGGCGCTGCTGCTGATCGGGCTGCAGGCCGCGGGCAGCGCGATCGGCTGGGGCTTCCAGCTGCAAGAGCCGGGGCTGGTGTTCGTGCTGGCGCTGCTGTTCTTCGCCATCGGGCTGAACCTGATGGGCGCGTTCGAGGTGACCCAGCTGCTGCCGCAAGGCGTGGCGGCGTGGCGCGCACGCAGCCCGCTGGCCGACGCCTTTGCCGGCGGCGTGCTCGCGGTGCTGGTGGCCAGCCCCTGCACCGCGCCGTTCATGGGCGCGGCGCTGGGCTTCGCGCTGACGCAGACCGCCGCCACGTCGCTGGCGGTGTTCACCGCGCTGGCGCTGGGCATGGCGCTGCCGTACATGGTGCTCACCGTCGCGCCCGGCTGGCGCCACTGGCTGCCGCGCCCCGGGGTGTGGATGCAGCGGCTGAAGCAGGCGCTGGCCTTCCCGATGTTCGCCACCGCGGTGTGGCTGCTGTGGGTGCTGGGCCAGCAGACCGGCATCGACGCGCTGGCGCGCGTGCTGCTGACGCTGGTGGCGCTGGCGCTGCTGCTGTGGCTGGCGCACATCGGCGCGGCGCGCAGCCTGCTCGGCAAGGGCGCGGCCGCGCTGGCGCTGGCCGCGCTGCTGGCGTGGGGCTGGCCTGGCGTGGCGGCGCTGCCCGCCGAGCGCGCCGGCAGCGCCACGGCCGATGCCGCCGTGCCCGCCAGCGAAGGCCGCTGGCTGCCCTATGACGAGGCGCTGCTGGCGCGTTTTGCCGCCGACGGCAGGCCGGTGTTCGTCGACTTCACCGCCGCGTGGTGCGTGAGCTGCCAGGTCAACAAGCGGCTGGTGCTGAACACCGCCGCCACGCTGGCCGACTTCGAGCGCGCCAACGTCGTGCTGATGCGCGCCGACTGGACGCGCCGCGACGCCACCATCACCCAGGCGCTGGCGCGGCTGGGCCGCAACGGCGTGCCGGTGTACCTGCTGCTGCGCCCGGGCATGGAGCCGCTGCTGCTGCCCGAGATCCTGACCGGCGGCGCGGTGCGCGAGGCACTGGCCACGCTGCAGCCGTAGCGCCGCGGTGAACTTCCAGCAGCTGCGCGCGATGCGCGAAACCGTGCGCCGCGGCTTCAAGCTCACCGAGGTGGCCGCCGCGCTGCACACCTCGCAACCCGGCGTGAGCCGGCAGATCCGCGAGCTGGAACAGGAGCTGGGCATCGAGTTGTTCCACCGCGCCGGCAAGCGGCTCACCGGCCTGACGCCGCCGGGGCAGGCGGTGCTGCCGATCGTCGAGCGGCTGCTGCTCGAGGCCGACAACCTCAAGCGCGCTGGCGCCGACTTCGCCGCCAGCGGCCGCGGCACGCTGACCATCGCCGCCACCCACACCCAGGCGCGCTACGCGCTGCCGCCGGCGGTGCGCGACTTCAGCGCCGCCCACCCCGAGGTGCAACTTCGGCTGCACCAGGGCTCGCCGACGCAGGTGGCCGACATGCTGCTGTCGGGCGAGGCCGACATCGGCGTGGCCACCGAGGCGCTGTCGGCCTACGACGCGCTGGTCGCGCTGCCCAGCTACCGCTGGACCCACGTGGTGGTGGTGCCGCGCGGCCACGCGCTGGCGCAGCCCGGCACCGCGTTGACGCTGCAGCGGCTGGCCGAGTTTGCGCTGATCACCTACGAGACCGGCTACACCGGGCGCACCCACATCGACGAAGCCTTCGCCCGGCGCGGCCTGAGCCTGAACATCGTGCTGTCGGCGATGGACGCCGACGTCATCAAGACCTATGTCGAGCTCGGCATGGGCGTGGGCATCATCGCCTCGATGGCCTTCGACGAAGAACGCGACAGCGCGCTGCAGGCGATCGACGCCGGCCACCTGTTCGCAATGAACCTGACCCGCGTCGCGGTGCGCCGCGGCGCCTTCCTGCGCGGCTATGCCTACGAGTTCATCCGCAGCTTCGCGCCGCCGCTGACGCGCGCGCGCATCGACCAGGCGATGGCCCAGGCCGGCGGCTCGAGCTTCGAGATCTGAGCTCGTGTGGGTCTGGGCGCCGCCAAGCGGCGCTTGAGATCGCACGATCCGCACCCCATGTGCCCGCATGGACCAGAGCACCCGCCCCAGCGCCGCCCACGCCACCTTGGTCGCGTGCCCGCACTGCCTTGCCACCAACCGCGTGCCCAGCCCGCGCCTCGGCGACGACCCGGTGTGCGGCCGCTGCGGCAAGGCCTTGCTCGACGGCCGGCCGATCGAGCTCAGCGACGCCACCTTCGACGCCTGGGCCGCCGCCAGCGTGTTGCCGGTGGTGGTGGATTTCTGGGCACCGTGGTGCGGCCCATGCCAGCAGATGGCGCCGCAGTTCGAGCAGGCGGCGCGCACGCTGAAGGGCCGCGTGCTGCTGGCCAAGGTCAACAGCGACGACAACCCGCGCACCGCGTCGCGATTTGGCATTCGCAGCATTCCCACGCTGGTCAAGCTGCGCCATGGCGATGAGGTCGCGCGCGTGGCGGGTGCGCGCTCGGCCGGGCAGATCGTGCAGTTCGCGCAGGGTTGACGCCCCCTCGTCGGCCCGGCCCGAGCCGAGTCCGCAGGCTCGGCTGGCGGCGCACTGGCGGCGCACTGGCGGCGCACTGATGGCGCACTGGTGGCGACCGCACGCGGCAGTGCGGCGATCCGCGCAGCACGCGGTCCAGCGCAATCACGACCGTTGGGCCAATTAAGCCGCACATGCGTTGGATATGGCGCGTCGCAGGCGCGGCGACGGCCCGCGCACCTGCCATCATCATCCCGTTTTCGCTTCTGCCGCGCCTTTTGCGTGACCATGCCAACCATGCCAAGACTTCTTCGATCGCTGGCCGCAGTGCTGACCGCAACCGCGCTGACCGCGGGCTGCGGCGGCGGCGGCGGCGACGCCGACACCGCGGGCGGCGACAGCACCGCACCGGCCGTGACCTACGTGACGCCATCGAACCGCGCCGAAGGCGTGGGCACCCATACGCCGGTGACGGTCAGCTTCAGCAAGCCGATGAACCGCGAGTCGCTGGCTGCGGCGGTCACCTTGGTCGACGCCAACACCGGCACGACGCTGCCGCTGCAAGGCGTGCGCTACGACGAAGCCAACAAGATCGCGACGGTCACGCCGAGCCAGCCGCTGCCGGCCGACGGCAGCGTTCGCGCCACGGTATCCACCGCAGCCAAGGACGCCAACGGCAACGCGCTGGACGCCGAGTACGCGTGGACCTTCGGCACCGCCGTCGGCGCCGATACCACCGCACCCGCGGTGAGCTCGCATTCACCGGCCGACGGTGCGACCCAGGTGCCGCTGAACGCCCATGTCGCGATGTCGTTCAGCGAGCCGATGGACGCGGTGTCGCTCGACCGCGCGTTCGTGCTGCGCCGCGCCGGGGTACCGGTTGCCGGCAAGCTGGCCTACATCGGCCAGGCGGCGGTGTTCACCACCGAAGCCCCGCTGGCGCCGCAAGCCGACTATGTCGCCACCTTGAGCCGCAGCGCCACCGACCTGGCCGGCAACCGCCTCGCGGCCGACCACGTCTGGGTGTTCTCCACCGCGGCCACGGGCCAGGCCAACGCCGCGGACCGCACCCCGCCGCGGGTGCTGGCGGTGACGCCGCCGCCCGAGGCCACCGCCGTGCCGCGCAACGCCAGCTTGTCAGCCACCTTCGACGAGCCGATCTACCCGTTCGTCTACGGCAAGATCGACGGCGAGGTGGTCGCCGTGGCCATCGACTACAACACCCAGACCGTGACCCTGCAGCCCGGCGCACCGCTGCGCAGCGGCAGCGGCTACCAAGCGCGGGTCTCGGTGATGGACCTGGCGGGCAACCTGATGCCCGAGCCCTACCGCTGGAGCTTCGACGTGGCGCCCTGACTACCGCGCGGGCTGTGCCGCCGGCCGCGCGGCGGCCAGCGCGACGAACCAGTCCAAGCAGTCGGCGTTGGCCATCGCGTCGCGCTTGAGCACGCTGTCGACGGGCGCGCCCAGCAGCAGCTTCTTCACCGGCAGCTCCATCTTCTTGCCCGACAGCGTGCGCGGAATGGCGCTCACCTGGTAGACGTCGTTGGGCACGTGGCGCGCCGACAGTGCCTGGCGGATGACCTGCTTGATGCGCCGGGCCAGCGCGCCGTCCAAGGCAACGCCGTCGCGCAGCACCACGAACAGCGGCATCCAGCTCTCGCGCCCCAGGTATTCGAGGTCGACGACCAGGCTGTCCAGCACCTCGGGCAGCGCCTCCACCGCGCGGTACAGCTCGGCCGTGCCCATGCGGATGCCGTGGCGGTTGATGGTCGCGTCGCTGCGGCCGTAGATGATGGCGCCGCCGTTCTTCGTGATCTTGATCCAGTCGCCGTGGCGCCAGATGCCGGGATACATGTCGAAGTAGCTGTCGTGGTAGCGCTTGCCGTCGGCGTCGCCCCACAGGAACAGCGGCATCGACGGCATCGGCTTCGTGCACACCAGCTCGCCGACCTCGTCGATCAGCGCCCTGCCGACACCGTTGGCATCGGGCTCGGACCAGGCCTCGACGCTGGCGCCCAGGCAGCGGCATTGCATCTCACCGGCGATCACCGGCAGCGTCGGCAACCCGCCGACGAAGGCGCCGGCGAAGTCGGTGCCGCCGCTGATCGGCGCCAGCCAGATGTCGCGGCCGTCGACCTTGGGCAGCTTGTCCCAGATCCAGCGGTAACAGTCTTCCGATAGCGGCGAGCCGGTCGAGCCCACCGCGCGCAAGCTGGACAGATCGGCCAGCTGCTGCGGCTCGACCCCGGCCTTCAGGCACGACGCATAGAAGGCCGCGCCGGCGCCGAAGAAAGTGCAGCGCGCCAGCCCGGCGAAGCGCCACAGCGTGCTCCAGTCAGGCGCGCCCTGCGGCCCGGCCGGGCTGCCGTCGAAGATGCAGATCGTGCTGCCACCCAGCAGCGCCCCAACCTGGGTGTTCCACATGATCCAGCCGGTGCTGGAGTACCAGTGGAAGCGGTCGCCGCCACTGGCCGAGGGCCCGACGTCGTTGTGCAGCGTGCCCATCTTCAGCGCTTCGATCATCACGCCGCCGTGGCCGTGCACGATCGGCTTCGGCAACCCGGTGGTGCCGCTGGAATAGACCACCCACAGCGGGTGGTCGAAGGGCACCGCCAGCGGTGCAAAGGGTGCGTCCTGCGCCAGCGCGGCCTGCAGGTCGTGCGCGCGGCGCGCGGCGCCGGCGAAGGTCCGCAGGTCGAGCGCCGGGTCCAGCTGGCGCCACACCAGCACATGCTGCAGCGACGGCAGCCCGGCGCAGACCTGGCACAGCAGTTCGTGCCGGTCGTGCGCCTGCCCGCCGTAGCGGTAGCCGTCGACCGCCACCAGCACCTTGGGCTCGATCTGGCGGAAGCGGTCCAGCACCGCCACCGGCCCCATGTCGGGCGAACACACCGACCAGATCGCCCCCAGGCTGGCAGCCGCGAGAAACACGACGATGGTCTCGGGCACGTTGGGCAGCACCGCGCAGACGCGGTCGCCGCGCTGCACGCCCATGCCCTGCAGCGCCGCCGCGCAGGACGCCACCTGGCGGCGCAGCTCGGGCCACGAGACGTCGCGCGTCGCCCCGCGCGCGAGCATCGCTTCGTCGCAGAAGACGATCGCCGGACAGCCGGCGGCGTGCGCGGCGTCAGCGTGGCTCAGCAGATGCTGCGCGTAGTTGAGCTGCGCACCGGGGAACCAGCGCGCGCCGGGCATCGTCGGATGTTCGAGCACCGCGCGGTAGGGCGTGGGCGAGCGCAGCGCGAAGTAGTCCCAGATCGAGCCCCAGAAGCCTTCCAGATCGCTGACCGACCAGCGCCACAGCGCGTCGTAGCTGTCGAAGTGCAGGGCGCGCTGCTCGCGCAGCCAGCGCTGGTAGCGCGTGATGTGGGGTTCGGGCAGCGGCATGGCGGGGCGACTCCGTGGCGGGGGCCGACGTGCCCGAACGCCAAGAGCTCAGGGCTTGAAGTCGCCGGCAAACACCATGTCGATGGTCTGCGGTTTGAGGTACTTGCGCAACGCGTCGTTCACCTGCGCCAGCGACAGCGCCGCCAGCGCCGCATCGACCTTCGCCGAAACCTCGAACGTGCGGTCCAGATACAAGTTGTTGACCAGCGCGCCGGCCAGCACGTCGTCCTGCGCGCGCGACAGGCGGCGAAAGGCCAGCAGCCCGCTGCGGCCTTCGTCCAGCTCCTTGGCGCTGAAGCCGTCGGCCAGCGCGCGCGCCAGCTCCTCGCGCAGCCCGGCTTCGACCTTGGCGCGGTTCTGCGGCGCGAAGATCGCCCCGGCGAACCAGTTGGAGTTGGGCTCGAAGTGGTTCCACGAGATGCCGCTGTAGACGCTGTACGACAGCCCATCCTGCTCGCGGATGCGCTGCCACAGCCGCGAGCTGCCGCCGCTGCCCAGCAGATGGTTGGCCAGCATCAGCGCCGGGTAGTCGGCGTCGTCTTCCTGCACCGCCATCGGCTGGCGCGCGCGCAGGTCGGCGTTTTGCTTGTCGGGCGTGGCCAGCTTCAGCACCTCGCCCTTGCCCGGCAGCAGCGGCTGCGGCACGCGGGTGAAGGGCGCGCCCGCGTTCCAGTCGCCGAAACCTGCGCGCAGCGCTTGCTGCAGCGCCGGCAGGTCGATGTCGCCAGCCGCGCCGAACTGCGCGAAACGCGCACCATAGAAGCGCGCGTGGAACTCGCGCAGCTGCGGCAGCTTCAGCGTCTGGATGTCCTGCAGCTGCTCGTCGAAGGTGCGCGCATAACGCACGTCGCCGCGCGGGTAGGGGTTGTTCAGCCGCGCCAGCGCGTTGGCCGCCACCGCCGACGGCTCCTTGCGCGCGGCTTCGATGCGCGCCACCGACTGGCGCTGGTATTCGTCGAAGGCCTCGGCCGGGAAGGCCGGGTGGCGCAGCAGCTCGGCCACCAGCGCCACCGCGTCGGCCAGGTGCTCGCGGCGCGAGGTCAGCGCCACGCTGACCAGCCCCGGCGACGAGCTGACCGACATCTGCGTCTTCAGCGCGTCGAGCCGGTCCTGCACCTGCTGGCGCGTGTATTGCGCGCTGCCCTTGTCGAGCAGCCGCGCGGTGGCGTCGGCCACGGCGCCCTGGCCGAACAAGCTCTTTTCATCGCCGAAACGCAGGTTCAGCACCGCCTGCACCGCGCCGCCGCGCGTCGGCTTGGCCAGCACCGCCGCTTTCAGACCGCCGAACTCGAAACGCTGCGTGCGCGCGTCGATGTTGGCCGGGGTAGCGTCGAAGGCTTCGACCTTGGCCGCCGGCGGCTGCGGCTTGAACTGCGCCAGCTCCTTGGCCAGATCGGGCTTGGCCGGCGCCGGTGCGCGCTGCGGCGCTTCGGTCGGCAGGTACAGGCCCAGCGTGCGGTTCGACGGCTTCAGGTAGGCCTCGGCCACGCGCTGCACCTCGGCCAGCTTGACCTCACGCACCTGGTCGCGGCCAAGGAAGAACAAGCGCCAGTCGCCCATCGCGATCGCCTCGGACAGCGCATGGCCGACGTTTTCGGGGTCGGTGAAGTTCTGCTCCCAGCCGTTGAGCCACTGCGTGCGCGCGCGCTGCAGTTCCTCGGCGCTGACCGGCTTGCGCGCGATCGACTCGGCCACGCCCAGCAGCGCGTCGCGCGCCTTGTCCACGTCCTGCCCCGGCGACAGCTGCGCGCCCAGCATCAGCACTGCCGGGTCGGCCAGCGACCAGGCGAAGGCGTAGGTGCTGGCCGCCAGCCCGGGCTCGACCAGCGCCTTGTGCAGCCGCCCGGCCGGCGTGTCGCCGAGGATCAGCGCCAGCATCTCCACCGCGGCGAAGTCGGCGTCGGAGCCGGCCGGCACGTGGTAGGCGGCCAGCAACTGCGGCGCGCCGCCGCTGCGCCGCAGCGTGACCTGGCGCTCGCCGTCCTGCGCCGCGTCCAGCGTGTACAGCGCCGGCAGCGTGCGCGTCGGCTTGGGGATCGCGCCGAAGCTGGCCGCCACCCACTTCAGCACCTGCGCCGCGTCGAACTTGCCCGAGACGATCAGCGTCGCGTTGTCGGGCTGGTAATACATGCGATAGAAGGCCTGCAGCCGCGGGATATCGACGTTCTCCACATCGCTGCGCGCGCCGATCACCGAGCGGCCGTAGGGGTGCCAGTCGAACATCGCCGCCAGCGTGCGCTGCATCAGGATGCGCCCGGGGCTGTTCTCGCCGCTTTCCATCTCGTTGCGCACCACCGTCATCTCGGTGTCCAGGTCCTTGCGCGCGATGAAGCTGTGGGTCATCGCATCGGCCAGCCAGCCCAGGTACCACTGCAGGTTGTCGGCATTGGCCGAGAAGGTGGCGGTGTAGTTGGTGCGGTCGAAGCTGGTGCTGCCGTTGGCCGCCAGCCCGCGCTTGGTGAATTCGGCCCACACCTGCGGATGGTTCGGCGAGCCCTTGAACAGCAGGTGCTCCAGCAGGTGCGCCATGCCGGTCTCGCCGCTGCTTTCGTGGCGCGAGCCGACGCGGTAGGTCAGGTTGACGGTGGTGCTGGGCTTGGAGTCGTCCGGCACCAGCAGGATCTGCAGCCCATTGGCCAGCCGGTATTCATCGATGCCCTCGACCGAGCGCACCTGGGTCAGGCCTGGCGGCAGCGGGGCCTGCGCCCACGACGGCGCCAGCAGGGACAACGGGGCCAGACACAGCGCCAGGCGGCGCAGCAGCTTCAGCATGGGGACGGCTCGCAACGACTTGAGTTCGCGCGAGTCTAGGGGCGGCGGGTTAAACCGGTGTTAGCCGCGGCCCCCGGCTGCGGTGCCGCCGGGCGCGGCAAGCGCAGTAGCATCGCAGCGACGCCGCGCGGTCCGCGCCGCGCGCAGCGCGTGCAAGCGCCAACCGCTCGTTCACCCACTGGAGAACCGCCATGCAACGCCGCCACTTCGCCATCGCTGGAGCCTGCGCCGCCGCGTTTGCCGCATTTGCCACCCCGCACGCCCAGGCCCAGGCCGCATGGCCCAGCGGACCGATCACGCTGATCGTGCCCTTCGCCCCGGGTGGCACCACCGACATCGTCGGCCGCGCGCTGGCCGCCGGCCTGAGCAAGCAGCTCGGGCAGACGGTGGTGGTCGAGAACAAGCCCGGCGCCGGCGGCACGCTGGGTGTGGTCGACATGCAGCGCACCAAGCCCGATGGCTACCGCCTGACGCTGGCGCCGGTTGGCATCTTTCGCCAGCCCTACGTGCAGAAGGTCTCGTACGACCCGCTGCACGACCAGACTTACATCGCCTCGTTCACCGCCTACGACTTCTTGCTGGTGGTGGCCGCCGATTCGCCGTTCAAGACGGTCAAGGACGTGGTTGCGGCGGCCAAGGCGGGCAAGCCGGGCGTGACCTACGGCACCCCCGGCAAGTTCACCGGCAACCAGGTGGCAATGTCGCTGCTGGGCAAGGCGGCGGGCGTGAAGTTCACTCACGTGCCCTACAAGGGCGACTCCGAAGCGATCAACGCCTTGCTTGGCGGACACGTCGATACCATCGTCGTCACCAACGGTATCCGCAGCTTCCTGGAGTCGGGCAAGGTGCGCGCGCTGGCCATTGCCGCGGACAATCGCGTGCCGGCCTTCGCCAACGTGCCCACCTTCAGGGAAGCCGGATTCGACGTGGTCGTGCCTTCGCCGCTGGGGCTGGCCGGGCCCAAGGGACTGCCGGCGGCGATCGTCGAAAGACTCGACGCGGCGATCAAGGCGGTGCTGGCCGAACCCGAGTGGAAAAGCATGATGGAGATGCACGGCATCCGCAGCGACTATCGTGGCCACCAGGCCTACGCCGAGTTCGCGCAGCGCCACTACGCCGCCGAGAAGGTGATCGTCGAGTCGCTGGGCCTGAACGATTGAGGCACGCGCACCCACAGCCGGCCATCCAGAGGAAACCATGAGCCAAAGACCTGAGATCACGATCTCGACCACCGATGCCGACCGGCTGGACAAGCTGCTGGAGTCGCTGCCGCGGTCGCAGTTTCCGGGGCGCGCCGCGCTCGAAGCCGAACTGGCGCGCGCCAACATCGTCGAGCCGCACGAAGTGCCGCCGACGGTGGTGACGATGAACTCCACCGTGAAGTTCACCGCCGAGGCAACCGGCGAGGAATTCGAGCTGACGCTGGTCTACCCGAAGGACGCCGACAGCAGCGGCAAGACCATCTCGGTGCTCGCGCCGGTGGGCAGCGCGCTGCTGGGGCTGTCGCAGGGCGACTCGATCGAGTGGCCCAAACCCGGCGGCGGCGTGATGAAGGTGCGCGTGCAGGAGATCACCTACCAGCCCGAACGCGCCGGCGCGTTCCACCGCTGAAGCCCCCGGATCGAGGGCCCCGCAAGCGCGGTGCACCCCCTGCAACGCGGTGATGCGCGCGGCGGCGTGCGCCGTCAGCATCGGCGCTTCGCTTCGGGAGCCACCGCGTGCAGCAAGAATCCACCGTCCCTCGTCTCGGCATCGACCACAGCTCGGAAGCGCCGCCGGTGCCGATCCCGCACGGCCATGTCGGTGAATTCGTGATCCCCGGCACCGGCCGGCGTGTGTGGTGGACCGGGCGCGTGGCCATCGGCCTGCGCTACCAGCCGCAACGTTGCCTGGAGCCGTCCAGCGCCTCGGCGCAGTGGATCCAGTCGCTGATGCTGGCGCGCCCGCGCGCGGCTGCCGCCGCTTAGCTTCGCCTCAGCGCGCGGCCTGCGCCTGCAGCGCCGCGTCGATGTCGATGTACTTCCAGAAGTCGCGCACGAAGATGTTGCGGTCGAAGCCCAGCACCCACGGCTGCCACAGGTCGGTGGTGATGCGGTGCACGTGCACCTTGTAGGGCATGTAGGCGATCAGCAGCTTCTTCGCCTGCTCGATCAGCGCCGCGCGCTCGGGGCCGTCGGGCAGCACGCGCTGGCGTTCATAGAGCTCGTTGAAGGCTGCGAGGTCGAAGCGCGCGTGGTTGGCCTGGCCCTTGTTCGGCCCGTAGCCCAGCGCCAGGAAGGTGTCGGCGTCGGGCTGGCCCGCGCTCCAGCCCACGCCCCACATCATCAGCTTGCCGGCGCGGCTGGCCTTCAATTGCTCGGGCCACTTGGCGACCTTGAACTCGATGCGCAGGCCCAAGGCGTCCATGTTCTTCTGCCACAGCTCGGCCAGCTGGCGCGAGGTCTGGTCGGGCGAGGTCGCGTACTGCAGCAGCAGCGGCTTGCCGTCGGGCTGCTCGCGCCAGCCGTCGCCGTCGCGGTCGACGTAGCCGTACAGGTCGAGCAGCGCCTGCGCGCGCGCCAGGTTGTGCTCGCTCATCTCGCTCTTGAAGGCCGCATCGAAACCCCACACGCCGGGGGCGACCACCGACTGCGCCGGCACCGCCTGGCCGCGGCGCACCAGCGCGATCTCGCGCGGCACGTCCACCGCCAGCGCGATGGCGCGGCGCAGCGCCACCTTGTCGGGCGCGTTGCCGCCGACCAGCGGGTCTTCCATGCCGAAGTAGGTCACCGACACGTCGGCGCGCGGCACGCGCTGCATGCCGATGCCGCGCTTGGCCAGGTTGGGCGCGAGCTGGTTGTTGGGAATCGCGAGGTCGGCAAACTCACCGGGTACGCCTTCGAGCAGGTCCTGCTCGGCGTTGAGGAACGACAGCCAGCGCGGCTGCGCTTCTTCGATGATCGCGATCTGCACCTGGTCGATCAGCGGCAGGCGCCGGCCCTTGAACTGGCGCGCGATGGCCACGAGCCGCGCATCGCCGCCCGGCGGCTGTTCGTCGTAGTGCACCTCGCGGTAGTTGGGGTTCTTCGCCAGCACGATGCGCGAGCTGCGCGTCCACTGCGCCAGCCGGAACGGCCCGGTGCCCACCGGGTGCTCGCCGACCTTGTCGCCATAAGCCTCGACCACCTCGCGCGCCAGCGCGCCGGTGAACGAGCCGTCGGCCAGGTTGTACAAAAAGCGCGGGCTCGGCTCGGCCAGCACGATGCGCAGAGTGTAGCGGTCCAGCGCGCGCAGGCCCTCGACCTCGGTGTCGTAGTCGAAGGGCTGCTTGCCGTCCAGCGCCTTGCGGCGCAGTTCGCTCAGGCCCACGATCTTGGCGTTCTCCAGGACGTAGAGGTTGCCGCTCTTCCAGCGCGGGTCGTAGTGGCGCTTGATCGAATACACGTAGTCGGCGGCCGTCAGCTCGCGCTTCTTGCCGCCAAAGGCCGCGTCGTCGTCGAACAGGATGCCCGGCCGGATGCGCACGGTGAACGTGCGGTAGTCGGCCGACACCTCGGGCATCGCCGCGGCGGTGTTGGGCCGCAACCTGAAGGGCCGCGCCATGAACTCGAATTCCAGCGGCGCGTCGAAGATGCCCGCGGCCACGGTGCGTGAATACAGGTCGCTGATTTGCGCCGGGTCGAAGCTGGTCTCGGCCACCGGAAACGCGTAGCGCAGCGTCTTGGTCTGCGCCGCGGCGCCGCCCAGCAGCGCGGCGGCAAGCAGCAATCCGAGGAACGCGCCACACAGGGCTCGGGTCATCGCGCGAGCCTACACTGCCCGCCCAGCATGAGCGCCTACCTGATCCGCCGCCTGTGGCAGATGGTCCCGACGCTGGCCGGCGTGGTGCTGCTGGTGTTCGGCCTGTTCAAGGCCTTCGGCGGCGATCCGGCCGAGGTGCTGGCCGGCCTGAACGCCTCGCCCGAGCAGATCGCCGCCATCCGCCAGCAGCTCGGGCTGGACCAGCCGTGGTGGCAGCAGCTGTGGCGCTTCGTGCGGCAGATCGCCACCTTCGACTGGGGCAAGAGCTGGGCCACCAACGAGCCGGTGGCGCAGCTCTTCGCCACCCGGCTGCCGGCGACGCTGACGGTGATGGGGCCGATCCTGCTGCTGGACACCGTGCTGGCGCTGCCGCTGGCGATGTGGGTGGCGGTGCGGCGCGGCTCGCTGGCCGACCGCACGATCATGGTGCTCACCACGCTGGCGCTGTCGATCAGCTTCTTGGTCTACATCATCGTCGGGCAGTACGTCTTCGGCTTTCGCCTGGGCTGGTTCCCGGTGCAGGGCTGGAGCGATTCGCTGTGGACCAACCTGACGCGCTATGCGCCGCTGCCGGTGCTGCTGGCGGTGCTGGTGGGGCTGGCGCCGCAAACGCGCCTGTACCGCAGTTTCGTGCTCGACGAACTCGGCCACGACTACGTGCGCACCGCGCGCGCCAAGGGTCTGGGCGAGGGCACGGTGCTGTTCGGCCACGTGCTGCGCAACGCGATGGTGCCGATGCTGACGCAGATCGGCCTGGCGCTGCCGGGCATCTTCGTCGGCTCGTTCCTGATCGAGGTGTTCTTCTCGATCCCCGGCCTGGGGCGCGAGGTGCTGCTGGCGGTGAACCGCGGCGACTATCCGGTGATCCAGGCGGTGACGGTGTACCTGGCGCTGCTGACGATGGTCATCAACCTGGGCGTGGACCTGCTCTACAAGTGGGTCGATCCGCGGGTGGTGTTGCGGTGAGCACGCTGCCCCGCACGCTGCCCAGCCCGCCGCTGCGCAGCGACGGCGTCTGGCAGGCCGCCTGGCGGCGGCTGCGCGCCGACCGCGTCGGCATGGTCTGCCTGGGCGTGGTGGCCGCCTTCCTGGTGCTGATCGCGGCCTCGGCGCTGGGGCTGGTGGCGGCAGACTGGCAGCGCGAGATCGGCGTGCCTGGCGCGCCGCCCGGCTTCGTCGGCGCCCGCCCTGCCGCAGCCCCGGGCGCGACCCTGCAACCGCAAGGCCCCAACGCCGACCTGTCCGACATCGACCCGCTGGCGCCGCGCTACCAGGAGTGGGCCGAACGCGCGGCGCGGCTGCGCACGGCCGAGGTCGCCAAGGCGCCGACGCTGCCGCTGGGCGCCGACCGCATGGGCCGCGACGTGCTGGCCAAGGCGGTCAAGGGCAGCGAGGTGTCGGTCTTCGTCGGCGTGCTCGCCGCGGCCGTGGCCACGTTGATCGGCACCGCGCTGGGCGCCTGCGCCGGCTTCTTCGGCGGGCGCGCCGGCGATGCGCTGGAGTGGCTCTACAACGTCTTCACCTCGATCCCCGGCATCCTGCTGATCTTCGCCTTCGCCGCGGTGTTCGGCCGCGGCATCGGCACCGTGGTGCTGATCCTGGGCTTGACCGGCTGGACCGGCGTGTACCGCCTGGTGCGCGCCGAGTACCTGAAGCACGTGCAGCGCGACTACGTGCGCGCCGCGCAGGCCATCGGCGCCGGTGCCGCGCGCCGCATGTTCCGCCACATCCTGCCCAACGTCAGCCACGTGGTGCTGGTGCAGCTGTCGATCCTGGTGGTGGGCTTCATCAAGTACGAGGTGATCCTGTCGTACCTGGGGCTGGGCGTGGCGGTGGACCAGGTGAGTTGGGGCACGATGCTGGCCGAGGCGCAAAGCGAGCTGCTGCTCGGCCGCTGGTGGCAGCTGGCCGCGGCGACGCTGTTCATGGCGGTTTTCGTCACCGCGTTCTCGCTGCTGACCGACGCGCTGCGCGACGCGCTGGATCCGAAGCTGCGGGGGTTGGAGTGAGGCGCATGGCGGCAGATGCGTGCCGTTGTTCGCGCCGCGGGTCCACTTTGGCGTGCGACCATCGGGTCGCCGGCGTGCCGCAGCGCCAGGCTTCGGCGGCGGGCGCTGCGTCGCGCCCGGCATCAACGCAGGTTTCACGATCGAGTCCAGCATGCGCTTCGAAGGCTTCCTTTCCTCCTGGAACGACGAGCGGGGCTTCGGCTATATCGAATCGACACAGGGCGGAGAGCCGATCTTCGTGCACATCTCCGCCTGGCCCCGCGGCAGCGGCAGGCCGCAGCCCAAGCAGGCACTGAGCTTCGAGGTCGAGCTTGGCCCGAAGGGCAAGCGCGCCCGCAAGGTCCAGTTCCTTCAGGTGCGCCGCAGCAGGCCGCCGTCCGCTCGCGCCGTGCGCGCGCAATGGGGCACGGCCACGCTGTTCGTGCTGCCCGCCTTCCTGCTCCTCTATCTCGTCGTGGCCATGCTGCGGCGGCCGCCGCTATGGATCGCGGGCCTGTATGTCGTTGCCAGCGCGCTCGCGTTCAGCGCCTATGGCGCCGACAAGCAGGCCGCAGTGCGAGGGGCACGGCGCGTACCGGAGCGCACACTGCACCTGATGGCCATTGCCGGAGGCTGGCCCGGCGCGTTGCTGGCGCAGCAGCTGCTGCGGCACAAATCGACCAAGCCGGCGTTTCGGCAGGTGTTCTGGGGCACCGTCGTCTTGAACCTGGTCGGCTTCGTGGCCGTGACGAGTCCGTTAGGGCAGCAGGTGCTCGCCACATTTCGCGCCTGACGCTGCGGCGAGACGGCACGCACACCGCGCAGGGTCAGCGAGTCGCAGGGCGGCGCATGAGGCTCGATCGAAGCGTGCGACGCGCTGCGCCCGCTGCAGTGCAGGCACCAACATGAGCGCAGCCCTGCTCAGCGTGCAGGACCTGCGCGTCGCCTTCCGCATGGGCAGGGTGGACGGCGTGGTGCAGCGCGCGCAGGCGGTGGGGCGCGACGAGCAGGGCGTCAGCTTCGAGCTCGCCGAGAACCGCACGCTGGCGCTGGTCGGCGAATCGGGCTCGGGCAAGAGCGTCACCGCGATGTCGATCCCCGGCCTGCTGCCCGACAACGCCGAGCATTCGGGCCGCATCCTGTGGCGCGGGCGCGACCTGCTGCAGGCCACACCTGCGCAGCTGCGCGCGCTGCGCGGCCGCGAGATCGCCTGCGTGTTCCAGGATCCGATGAGCTCGCTGAACCCGGTGCTCAGCATCGGCCGCCAGCTGACCGAGCCGCTGCGCCGGCACCTGGGCTTGGGCCGGCGCGCGGCGCTGCAGCGCGCCGAGGCGCTGCTGGCCGAAGTCGGCCTGAGCGAGCCGCAGCGTCGTCTTGCGGCCTACGCGCACGAGCTGTCGGGCGGCCAGCAGCAGCGCGTGATGATCGCGATGGCGCTGGCCTGCGAGCCCCGGCTGCTGATCGCCGACGAGCCGACCACGGCGCTGGACGTGACCATCCAGCGCCAGATCCTGCAGCTGCTGGCCACGCTGCAGCGCCGCCACCGCATGAGCATGCTGTTCATCAGCCACGACCTGGGCGTGGTCGGCGAGATCGCCGATGAGGTGGTGGTGATGCGCGACGGCCTGGTGCGCGAGGCCGGCGCGGCGGCGCGCATCTTCGGCGCGCCGCAGGACGCGTACACCCGCGCGCTGCTCGGCTGCCGGCCGCGCCTGGACCAGGTGCCGGCGCGGCTGCCGACGCTGGAACCGCACGCGGCCGCGCGGCCGCCGACCGTGGCAGCGCCGAAGGATGGGAACGCGCCGGTGCTGCTGGAAGTGCGCGCGCTGTGCAAATCGTTCTGGCTGCGCCAGGGGCTGTTCGGCAAGCGCGAGTTCAAGGCGGTGCACGACCTGAGCTTCAGCCTGCGGCGCGGCCACACGCTGGGCGTGGTCGGCGAGAGCGGCTCGGGCAAGACCACGCTCGGGCTCACCCTGTTGCGGCTGCACGAGCCGAGCTCGGGCGAAGTGATCTTCGACGGCCGCGACCTGCTGCGGCTGCCCGACGCCGAGCGCCAGGCGCTGCGTCGGCGCATGCAGATCGTGTTCCAGAACCCCTATGCCAGCCTGAACCCGCGCTTCACCATCGGCCAGACGCTGATCGAGCCGATGGTCGTCCACCGCATCGGCGCGAGCCGGGCCGAACGCGAGCAGCACGCACGCACGCTGCTGGCCAAGGTCGGGCTGGACGACAGCGCGCTGGGCAAGTACCCGCACGAGTTCTCCGGCGGCCAGCGCCAGCGCATCGCGATCGCGCGCTGCCTGACGCTGCAGCCTGAAGTGCTGGTGCTGGACGAGGCGGTGTCGGCGCTGGACGTGTCGGTGCAGGCGCAGGTGCTGAACCTGCTGCGCGACCTGCAGGACGAACTCGGCCTGGCCTATGTCTTCATCAGCCACGACCTGGGCGTGGTGCGCTTCATCGCCGACGAGGTGCTGGTGATGAAGGACGGCGCGGTAGTCGAGCGCGCGAGCGCCGCCGAGCTGCTGGCCGTGCCAAAGCACGAGTACACGCGCCGGCTGCTGGCGGCGGTGCCGCGCGGCTGGCAGGCGAACCCGACCCTGACGCCATAGCTGACACGAGCGGCCACTTGCCAACGCCGTGCGCCAGCGCGACGGCAGCACCGCACTGGGCCGCAACGTGAACAAGCGCACGCGGTCTCGGCATGCCGCGCTGTCGCGCGCGAACTGACCGTTGCAGTTGACGATCGGGCGGCCGATCTCGCTGGCACACCTGCGCCACCTGCCCTACCCGCCAGGAAGGTCCGCCCATGCCGCTATCGACTGCGCCAGCCACCGCCAGCACCAGCCGCACCCGAGCCGCTTCGGCCGCCATGCCGATCGCGCAAGGCGGGGCGTCATCACTGCTGCGCCTGGGACGTCCCGCCAGCAGCAAACTGCGGCTCGCGCTGCGCCGCAAGGCCAGCGCACGCCGCCGCCGGCCATGATCCTGCGACCGGCGCCGCTGCAGCGGCCGGCACTCGCCCGCGCCGGGCTCAGCGTGGCGGGCGCACGCGCGGCGGCACGGGCGATGCCCACAGCGACGCTGCAGGCGGCCCCGGTGCTTTGCCTGGCACGCGTGCCGCGGCAGTTGTGCCTGGATCTGCGCCCGCGCCCGCGCTAGTCAGCAAGGCGGGCGCGGCCGCTGGGTTGCAGCCCGTCGTTCAGCCCTTCGCCCAGATCACCTTCTTGCGCTGGCCGACCCAGGGTTCGTAGTTCGTCGCGAAGGTGTCCTCGATCTTGTTGCGCTTGACCTTCATGGTCGGCGTCAGCAGGTCGTTCTCGACCGACCACGGCTCAGGCGTCACGACGATGCAGTCCATCTGCTCGTGCGGATCGAGCTGCGCGTTCACGCGCTTCAGGTGCTCGGTCAGAGACGCTTCGAGCGCGGCGCAGCCCTGCGGATCCTTGGCTTTGGCTGCGGCGTCGGGGTTGAGCATCACCAGCCCCAGCGGCTGCCCCAGGTTGGCCCCGGTGACACAGCAGGCCTCGATCGCCGGGTGCACGGCCAGCCGGTCCTCGATCGGCGCCGGCGCGACGTACTTGCCCTTGCCGGTCTTGAACAGATCCTTCACCCGCCCGGTGATGCGCAGGTTGTTCTCGCCATCGATCGTGCCCTTGTCGCCGGTCTTGAGCCAGCCGTCGTCGGTGAACGTCTCCTTGGTGGCTTCGGGCGACTTGTAGTAGCCCATCATCAGGCAGCCGCCGCGCATCTGGATTTCGCCGGTGTCGGGGGCGATGCGGCATTCGACGCCGTCGTAGGGCGGCCCGACGGTGCCGGGCCGCGGCTTGCCCAGCAGCGTGGCGTGAGACACCGCGCAGTTCTCGGTCATGCCGTAGCCTTCGATGATCTGCAGGCCCAGGCGTCCGTACCACTCGAGCAGCGACGTGGGCATCGGCGCGGCACCGCCCACCGCAAACAGGGTCTGGTCCAGCCCCAGCCCGGTCAGGATCTTCTTCTTGACCATGCCGCGCACGATCGGGATCTTCAGCAACAGGTCGAGTTTTTCGGCCGGCATCTTGGCCTGAACCCCCTGCTGGAACTTGACCCACAACCTGGGCACCGAGAAGAACACGGTCGGCCGCGCGCGCTGGATGTCGGCGACGAAGGTCTCCAAGGTGTCAGCAAAGTACACGTGCATGCCGGTGGCCAGCAGGCCGTGTTCGACCAGCGCGCGCTCGGCCACGTGGGCCAGCGGCAGATAGCTCAGCGTGCGGCTGGACGAATTGAGCGCGATGCGCTTCAAGCCCGCGGTGATGGCCCAGGCGAAAGCGCCGAAGCTTTGCATCACGCCCTTGGGCAGCCCGGTGGTGCCCGAGGTGTAGATCAGCGTGGCCAGTTCGTCGGCGCCGCGCACCGGGCTTTGCGTCATCGGCGAGCCCTTGGCGACGATGTCGTCCCAGCTCTTGGCGCCGTCGACCTGCGGCGCCAACGGCAAGGTGATCATGGGCAGTCCCGCGGGAACGCCGGGCTGCATCTCCTTCCACACATCGAGCTTGCCGATGAACAACAGCTTTGAATCGCTGTGCTCCAAGATGTGCTGCACCGTGTTGGCGGCCAGCGTCGGATACAACGGCACCGAGACGTGGCCGGCCATCCAGATGGCCCAGTCGGCCATCATCCAGTGCGCGCTGTTCTTGGCCAGCATCGCGATCTTGCTGCCCGGCTCGAAGTTCAGGCTCTTCAGGTGCGCGGCGATGCGCCGGGTCTCGGCCATCGCCTGCTTCCACGTCCAGTCCTTGACCACGCCGCCACCCATCGGCTGGGTGAGGGCGACATTGTCCGGAGTGGTCTTCTCCCAGTGATACAGGCGCTGCAGCGCAAGCGTTTCGGGCGGGATCGAAAGGGCCATGGCGAGGTGAACCTCAGAGGTGGGAAGTAAGCGGCCGAGGCTAGCCACAGTGCCGCCCGGCGCGCAAGGGGGTTGTTACTGTGGCTTGGTTCGGCTAAGCGGCGCCAGAGGCTGGCGCTGCGCGCTCGCGCGCGGCGGCGTCTTGCAGTTGGTCGAGCACACGACGCGCCGAACGCAGCGCCAGGGTCAGGTCGATGCCGGCGCGCGGCGCCAGCTCGGCGACCACCTCGTCCAGCGAGTCAGGCTCGGCCATGATCGCACGCGCGATCACTGACAGTGCGGCGATGACGCGGCGCTGCACCGGCTCGGGCAGCACGCCGTGGGCCTGCGCCTCGATGTGGTGGCGCACGCAGGCCACCGCGTTCGCGCCCAGGCCCCAGCTCTCGCACAGCGCCGCACCGAGCGCGTCGTGGCTGACGCCGAACCCGGCCTTTTCCAGCGAGGCCAGTTCGACGTCATCGCGCGCGGCGCGCAGCATCGCCCCGTAGTGCTCGCTCGCGTGGCGAAACAGCACCGCCTTGCCGCATTCCTCGAACAGGCCGGCCGAGTGCGCGGCCCAGGCGTCGTGCCCGATCGCCGCGGCGAGCCGGCCCATGATCAGCCCGCGCTGCGCGGCGCGCTGCCAGATCGGCTCGAGCTCGGCCGCCGGCGCGAAGGCCGCGCGCAGGCCCATCTCGAAGGTGATCGCCGCGACCTCGCGCAGCCCGAGGTAGGTGATCGCCTGCTGCACGCTTTGCACCCGGCCCTTCAGGCCGTACAGCGACGAGTTCACCGCCTTGAGCACGGCGGCCGCCAGCGCCATGTCGCGCTCGATCAGTTGAGCGGCGGACTGCAAGTCCATGTCGTCGTCGGCCATCAGCAGCGACAGGCGCACCAGCGATTCAGGCCGCGCGGGGATGTCGATCTGCAGCGTGCGCAGTTCAGGGGCTACGGGCATGGCGGCTGCGCCTTCGTGGGGTCGGCGCGATGCTAAGGGCTGCGGCCGCCCAGCCACCGCGGCGGCGCACGAAAAAAGGGCGGTGCCGTGCAGCACCGCCCCTTCTTGCCACTGCCCGTTGCGGGCAGTTGTCTCCTCGCCTTCGATGTCTGGCTACGTCGACCGTGTCGAACGGCGCGACTGTAGGCAGTCCAACGAGGGCGGGTCAACCGTGTTTTCCCGGCGCATCGCTGCGACCACCGACCTCGGCAGCCCAGGTCAACGCGGCGCCGCACGCAGCGCGACAAACAGCTCCTTCAGGCCATCGGCCATGATTTCCACAGCGAGTGCCGCGAGGATCAGCCCCATCAACTTCGTCATGATGTCGATGCCGGTACGCCCGAGCAGCCGGCTGATGCGTCCCGAGGCAGAGAAGGCCAGGTACACCGCAAGGCCCACCGCAACACCGTAGGCGACCAGCATCGCTTCTTCCCACCAACCCCGGGCGCGCTGCGCGTAGATGATCATCGTGGAGATCGCCGCCGGGCCGGTGAGCAACGGAATGGTCAGCGGCACCACGGCAATGCTGGCGCCGGCATCGAGCTTGGCGTCGCCGTCGCTGACCTCCAGCGGCCGCGATTGCGGCGGCTGCGAGTTCAGCATCTGCAGTGCACTGAGCAACAGCAGTATGCCGCCGCCGACCTGGAACGACCCGATCGAGATGCCGAAGAAGCCGATGATGCGCTGGCCGGCCAGCGCGCTGACCGCAATCACCATGAAGGCGCTGAACGAGCTGACCTGGATCGTGCGCCGGCGCTGCGCGCGGTTCAGGTTCTGCGTGAAGTGAATGAAGAAGGGCACCGCGCCGATCGGGTTGATGATCGCCAACAACGCGATCAGCGGCTTGAGCGACTCCATGCCCGCATGCTACGACGCGCCCTGGTGATCGCGCACGCACTCGTACGGGTAACACCGTAGACAACAAAACAACAAACTCGCTTCCACGCCTTTGCGCCCCCTTGCGTGATCCCCAGATAATGGGTTACGCGGTCACGCGTGTGTCGGATGCGCCGCCTTCGCCTGAATGGTTCTCGCTGGGTTGAAGCTCCACATGGTTCACTTTTCTTGATTAAGGGCTCCCCCGTGGGAAACAAACTTTACGTTGGCAATCTTGCCTATTCCGTGCGTGATGAATCGCTGCACCAGGCGTTCTCGCAGTTCGGCGCCGTCACGTCCGCCAAGGTCATGATGGACCGAGACACCGGCCGATCCAAGGGCTTCGGCTTCGTCGAAATGGGCTCGGACGCCGAAGCCCAGTCCGCCATCAACGGCATGAACGGCCAGGCCCTCGAGGGCCGCGCCATCGTCGTCAACGAAGCGCGCCCGCGCGAAGAGCGTCCGGGCGGCTTCGGTGGCCGCGGCGGTGGCGGTGGTTACGGCGGCGGCGGTGGCGGCGGTTATGGTGGCGGCGGCGGTGGCTACGGCGGCGGCGGTGGCGGCGGCCGCAGCCCCTACGGCGGCGGCGGTGGCGGCGGGCGCAGCCCCTACGGCGGCGGCGGCGGCGGCGGTGGTCGCGGCGGCTACGGCGGCGGCGGTGGTGGCCGCGGCGGCTACTGAATAGCGCCTGCGCGGCACGCCGCGCAGGTTGCGACAGGTTTCAACCCAAGGGCGCCGGTGCCACGCATCGGCGCCCTTGGGTCGTATGGGCCGTATGGGCCGTATGGGCTGCCCGGGTCGGCCGTGCCGGCCGTGCGGTGTGGCACTTGAATCGCGGCACCGGCCTGGCAGCGTCGGCGCCGGCCACACGCTGCGCTTGGGCGGCGCTTCAGTTCAAGTTGCTCGCCGCCGCTTGCGCCCGCGCTTGGCCAGCGCACGGTCGAACAGCGCGTTCGGCAGCACCCGCAGCAGCTTGGCCACCACGCCCATCTGCCACGGAATCACCCGGTAGCTGCTGCCGGCGACGATGGCCGCGTACGCGCGCTCGGCAAAGCCCTGCGGCGTCATCAGGAACGGCATCGCGTAGCGGTTGCCGCGGGTCAGCGGCGTGTCAACGTAACCGGGCAGCAAGGTCACCACCCGCACCCCGCTGGCCGCCAACTCGACACGCAGGCTTTCGCAGTAGCTGACGGCCGCCGCCTTGCTCGCGCAATAGGCGCCATGACCGGGCAGGCCGCGGATGCCGGCCACGCTGGCGATGCCCACCAGCCGGCCGCTGCCGCGTTCGCGCATCGCCGCGACGAAGGGATGGAACGTCGCCGCCATGCCGATGTTGTTGGTCTCGAAGGTGTCGCGCAGCACGTCCAGGTCGGCGATGTCGGCGGTGTCGATGCCCACGCTGATACCGGCGTTGGCCACCACTGCATCGGGCAACCCTTGGGCGGCGATGCAGGCGTGGCCGGCGCCGACGATGCTCGCGACGTCGCGCACGTCGGCGGCGTAGACACCCGCCTGCGGCGCGCTCCAGCCTTGGGCGTCGGCCCAGGCCTGCAGTTCGGCGCCGCGGCGCGCGACCAGCGCGAGCCGCCAGCCCGCGCGCGCGAAACGCTGCGCCAGCGCCTGCCCGATGCCGCTGGATGCACCGGTGATGAAGACCAGCGGTGCGTTCAACGCGGGCCTTCGGGGCGCGCGGCCGGCGCCATGCGTGCGCCGGCCGACGGCAGCAGCCGCGCGCGCATCTTGCCCTGCAGCTGCAGCTTGCCGCTGAGGTGGTCGTACTCCATGCCGGCCGCCTGGAACTCGCTGCCGTCGCTGGTCACCGTCACCGGCAGATGCGAGCGCACCTGCTCGGTGTCGAGGAAGGCGTGCAGGAACTCGCCGCGAAACTGCACCGGCTCGCCGCGCGGGCCGGTGCTGTCGACCCGCGCAGCACCGATCAGCTGCACCTGGCTGCCATCGCCGTTGGCCACCGCGCGGCGCGCCTGCGCCAGCGTGGTGCGGCCATCGGCGGAGACCGCGCGCAGCTGCGGCTCGTCGACCTCGATCGTGTCGCTGGCGGCATAGTGGCGCAGTTGCTGGCCTTGCAGCTGCAGCTCGAGCCGGCCGCCGCGATCGAAGCGCTCGACGACGAATCGCGCCATCGTGTAGTCGGGCTCCTGGCGCAGCACCGGCGGGGCCGGCGCTGCGACCGGCCCCGGCGTGTTCTTCACCAGCCACCAGGTGCCCAGGGCCAGCACCAGCATCAGCAGCAGCGGCAGGTAGCTGGCAAGCGCCTCGCGCACCCGCTGAGGCCAGGGCTGCGGCGCGCGCGGCGGCGGCGGGCGCGCCGGCAGCGGGCGCAGCGCCAGCTCACTGTCGTCCAGATCCGGCAGCGGCAGCACCAGCGCCATGAGCTCAGCGCGAGTCCAGCGTGTGGGTGTGCGCCTGCAGCAGCTCGGCGTAGCGGCCGGCGGCCATCAGCAGCAGGTCGCAGAACTCGCGTGCCGCGCCGTGGCCGCCGGGGCGCGAGGTGACGTGATGGGCGATGGCGCGCACCTCGGCGTGGGCGTTGGCGCTGGCGCAGGCCAGGCCGGCGCGCCGCAGCAGCGGCAGGTCGGGCCAGTCGTCGCCGATCGCCGCGGTATCGGCCCAGTCGATGCCCAGCGACGCCAGCAACGACTGCGCCGCGGCCAGCTTGTCGTGCACGCCGTACAGCGCGTGCGCCAGCCCGAGGTCGGCGACACGGCGGCGCACCGCGGCCGAGTCGCGCCCGGTGATCACCAGCGGCGCGATCCCGCCCTGCTGCAGCAGCTTGAGGCCGTGGCCGTCGAGCGCGTGGAAGGCCTTGACCGTCTCGCCGTGCTCGCCGATGTACAGCCGCCCGTCGGTGAGCACGCCGTCGACATCGAAGATCGCGCAGCGCATGCCCAGGCCGCTGCCCTGCGCCAGAAGCAGCAGCTCGGGGGCGAAGTGCAGCGTCGGCATCAGATGACCTTGGCGCGCATCAGGTCGTTGGTGTTCAGCGCGCCGGCCAGCCGGCCGTCACCATCCAGCGCCAGGACGCTGGTGATGCGGTGCCGCTCCATGATCTCGGCGGCGTCGACCGCCAGCGCATCGGCACTGACGCAGCGCGGCTGGGGGTGCATCACGTCGTGCGCCTGCAGCCCGCGCAGCTCGACGCCGCGCTCGATCAGCCGGCGCAGGTCGCCGTCGGTGAAGATGCCCGCCGCGCGGCCGTCGGCGTCGACCACCGCGGTGAAGCCCAGCCCCTTGCCGGTCATCTCGCCGAGCATCGCGATGAAGCTGGCGTCGGGGCCCACGCACGGCAGGCCGTCGCCCGAGCGCATCAGGTCGCGCACGTGGATCAGCAGCTTGCGCCCGAGGCTGCCGCCGGGGTGCGAGCGCGCGAAGTCCTCCTCGCGAAAGCCCCGCGCATCGAGCAGCGCCACCGCCAGCGCGTCGCCCAGCGCCATCTGCGCGGTGGTGCTGGCAGTGGGCGCCAGGTTCATCGGGCAGGCTTCTTGGTCGACCGCGCTGCTGATCACCAGGTCGGCGTGGCGCGCCAGCGTCGAGCCGACATTGCCGCTCATCGCCACCAGCGTGACGCCAACCCGGCGCAGCGCCGGCAGGATCGCCGCCAGCTCGTCGCTCTCGCCGCTGTTGGAGATCGCCAGCACCACGTCGCCGGACGCGACCATGCCCAGGTCGCCGTGGCTGGCCTCGCCCGGGTGGACGAAGAACGCCGGGGTGCCGGTGGAGGCCAGCGTCGCGGCGATCTTGCGCCCGACATGGCCGCTCTTGCCCATGCCCATCACGATGACGCGGCCGCGGCATTCGAGCATTGCGCGCACCGCACCGGTGAAGCCGTCGCCCTGACGCGCGGCCAGCGCATGCAGCGCGCGCGCCTCGATCTCGAAGGTGCGCTCGGCCAGCCGCAGCACGCGCTGGGCATCGAAGCCGGGTGCGCGCGCGGTGTCGTTCGGCTTCGTTAGCATCGCGGCATTCTAGGAGGGTGCCGTCGCGCCGGCGGGGCCTTCGCTGCCACCGCCGCCCCATGGCCTCCACCCTCGACCTCGCGCTGCTGTACCTCGTCGCCGCGGTACTCGGCGTGGTCGCGTGCCGCTCGCTGAAGCTGCCGCCGATGCTCGGCCACCTGGTGGTGGGCGTGCTGATCGGGCCAAACGCGCTGGCGCTGGCCAAGGACACCGCCAGCATCAAGTACCTGGCCGAGTTCGGCGTGGTGTTCCTGATGTTCGTCATCGGGCTGGAGTTCAACCTGCCCAAGCTGCGCAGCATGCGCTCGCTGGTGTTCGGCCTGGGGCTGTCGCAGGTGCTGCTGACCATCGTCGGCGCGCTGCTGGGCAATGCGCTGATGGCGTGGCTGTTCTCCTTCAGCGCAAGGTCGTGGCAGCTGGGCTGGCAGGGCGCGGTCGTGCTCGGCGGCGCGATGGCGATGTCCAGCACCGCGATCGTGGTCAAGATGATGGCCGAGCGGCTCGAGTTGGAAAGCGAACACGGCCGGCGCATCATCGGCGTGCTGCTGTTCCAGGACCTGGCGGTGGTGCCGCTGCTGGTGCTGATTCCGGCACTCAACGACAGCGGCCGCGGCATGGCCTTGGCGATCGCCGCGGCGATGCTGAAAGCCGCGCTGCTGCTGGCGCTGCTGCTGGTGGGCGGCAAGCGCGCGATGCGCTGGTGGCTGACGCTGGTGGCGCGGCGCAAGAGCGACGAGCTGTTCGTGCTGAACCTGCTGCTGGTCACGCTCGGGCTGGCCTGGCTGACCGAGCATGCCGGGCTGTCGCTGGCGCTGGGCGCTTTCGTCGCCGGCATGCTGGTCGGCGAGACCGAATACAAGCATCAGGTCGAGACCGACATCCGGCCGTTCCACGACGTGCTGCTCGGCCTGTTCTTCATCACCGTGGGCATGAAGCTCGACTGGCGCCCGGTGCGCGACCATTGGCCGCTGGTGCTGGCCTTGACCTGCGTGCCGGTGCTGGCCAAGTTCATGCTGGTGGCGGCGCTGACGCGGGTGTTCGGCGCCACGCCGGGGATCGCGCTGCGCACCGGGTTGTACCTGGCGCAGGCCGGCGAATTCGGCTTCGTGCTGCTCGCGCTGGGCGGCCAGCACGGCCTGGTGGCCGCGCAGTGGGCGAGCCCGGTGCTGGCCAGCATGGTGCTGTCGATGCTGATCGCGCCGATCCTGATCCTGTACAGCAACCGCATCGTGATGCGCCTTTCATCCAGCGACTGGCTGCTGCAATCGGTGCAGCTGACCAGCATCGCCAAGCGCTCGATCACCACCCAGGGCCACGTGATCATCTGCGGCTACGGCCGCAGCGGCCAGAACCTGGCGCGGCTGCTGGACCAGGAGCACATCCCGTACATGGCGCTGGACCTGGACCCCGACCGCGTGCGCCAGGCCGCCGCCGCCGGCCAAAGCGTGGTGTTCGGCGACGCCGCGCGGCTGCAAAGCCTGATGGCCGCCGGCCTGGTGCGTGCCGCCGCGGTGGTGGTCAGCTACCCCGACACCGCGTCGGCGCTGAAGATCCTGCGGCTGGTGCGCGAGCACGCGCCGAAGGTGCCGGTGCTGGTGCGCACGATCGACGACACCGACCTGGAGCGGCTGCGCCAGGCCGGTGCCGCCGAGGTCGTGCCCGAGGCGATCGAGGGCTCGCTGATGCTGGCCAGCCATGCGCTGGTGCTGGTGGGCGTGCCGATGCGCCGCGTCATCCAGATGGCGCGCGACGCGCGCGATGCGCGCTACGGCTTGCTGCGCGGCTACTTCCACGGCTCGGACGACCGCTCCGACGAGCTGCAGCAAGAACGCCTGCTCAGCGTCACGCTGCCGGCGGCGGCGGCGTGCGTCGGCCGCAAGCTGGGGCAGCTCGCGCTGCACGCGGTGGGCGTGCGCGTGGTGTCGGTGCGGCTGGCCGCGGGGCAGGTGCGCAGCGTGGACGACGAGTTCCGGCTCGGCGCCGGCGACACGCTGGTCCTGTCCGGCCTGCCCGAACCGCTGGCGCTGGCCGAGGCCAAGCTGCTGGGGGGCGACTAGCCGGCCGCCCCGAAGGCCGCGAACCCGCGCCGACGTGCTGGCCTCACCGCGCCATCGGCCGACCGCGTTGCCGCCGCCTGACCTTGGACGGCAGCCGCGGCATCACACCAGCAGCGCGCCGTGCGCCAGATGCGACGCCACGCGCCGCGCCATCACCGCGGCGGCGGCACGCAGCACGCGCACCCCGAGCAGCGGCGCATCCGCACACAACGCGTCGAGCTGTGACGCGCTCATCGACCAGACCACGCTCGGCGTCATCGCCTCGACGTTGGCCGCGCGAGGCACCTCGGCGAACAGGCCGGCCTCGCCGACCAGCGCGCCCGGACGCAGCACGCCCACCGGCGAGCTTCCCGATGCGGCGCGGCTGACGTAGATCTGCAGGTTGCCCTGCTCGAGCCAGCACGCGCTGCGCGCGGGCTCGCCCTGGCGCATCAGCGGCGCGCCGGCGCGCAGGTTGCGCCGCGACAGATACGGCAGCAAAGCCTGCCACTGCTGCGCGTCCAGATCGGCATCGAAGGCGTCGCTGGCCTTTGCACTCTGCACGGCCTGGACCAAGGTGGTGATGTCCATCGTCGTGTGCGCGCGAGCAGCGCCGCGCGTCTCGTTATGGCGTCACGATTCTGCGCGGGGGGTCGCGGCTGCGGCAATCGCCCGGCTGGGGGGGAAGGCGTGGCCGCGCTTCGATGCAGGATGTAGCAATCAGCCGGAAGCCCGCATGAATGCTTGGTTCCCGCGATCTTCGCTGCGCATGTGTACCCGTGTGTGTACCCGGCCGCCGCGGTCGACACGGTACAGCAGCCCAGGGAGGGGGTCGCAATCTCTGGACCGATTGCCACGGAAACCGATCACCCCTCGCTTCTCGCCTCGGTCAGCGCGGCGCCGCCGGCCTGCGCGGCCTCAGGGGGCCCCCTACACTTGCAGGCATGAGGGGGGGCTCGATGTACGACGTAATCGGTGACGTGCACGGCCAGGGGGAGAAGCTGCGCGCACTGCTGCGCCGGCTGGGCTACACGCAGCGCGGCGGTAGCTGGCAGGCGCCGCAAGGTCGGCAAGCGATCTTCGTCGGCGACCTGATCGACCGCGGCCCCGAGCAGCGCGAAGTGCTCGGCATCGTGCGCTCGATGATCGATGCCGGCCAGGCCCGCGCGGTGATGGGCAACCACGAGTTCAATGCGATCGCCTTCGCCACGCGGCACCCCGGGACGGGCGAGCCGCTGCGCCCGCGAAGCGACAAGAACCGGCGCCAGCATGCGAGCTTCCTGCAGGCGGTCGACGAGGGCTCCGCGCTGCACCGCGAGTGGGTCGAGTGGTTCCGCACGCTGCCGCTCGCGCTCGACCTTGGCGGAATCCGCGTGGTGCACGCTTGGTGGGACGATGCGGCCGTCGCCAGCATCGATGCGGCAGCGCGGCGCGGTATGGACGACGAACTGCTTGTCGCCTGCTTCGACGATCCCGTGCTGACGCAGGCGCGCAAGCTGCTGACGTGCGGCGTGGAGATGGACCTGCCGCCCGGGTGCTGGATCGTCGACAAAGAAGGGCACCAGCACGCGGACGCCCGCCTCGCCGTCTGGCGCCACCGCAGCGAGCGCCTGCGCGACATCGCGATCGTGCCCGCCGGCAGCGAGCATGCCGTGCCGGACATACGGGTGCCGGACGAGTACCGACTGCCGCCGCTCGATGGCGCGCCGGTGCTGTTCGGCCACCACTGGTTCACCGGCCCGGTCCGGCTCGAAGGGCCGAAGGTGGCCTGCCTCGACTGGTCGGCGGCGAAGGCTGGGCCGCTGGTCGCCTACCGATGGGACGGCGAGGATAAACTCCGGGACGATCGGCTCGTCGCGGTGGGTGCGGACATGCCGAAGTCCTCGCCGGTTTCCGAGCGACTGGCGAACGCCGAAACGGACTGACTTGAGCAGGTGCCCACCACGTGGTGGCCGATGCGCTGGTCGATGACCGCCTCGGGCACGCCGTTCGCGGCCGCACGTTGTCTGAATCTTGCCTCGACACCCCGTTCGCGAGCCGCGCCCTTGTGCGAACGCTGGGGCGGGCAGCGCTGGGCGCGAACGGGGCTGAATGGGCTCCTACCGGGGCGGGACTGGCAACATCCAGGTTGACACCATTGCGGCACCGAACCCGCTGCGATTGACGACCACGCCCAGCCGCTCGCGCGCTCGGCGGATCACCTTGTGGGTGAACCCCTCGGCCGCCATGACCCGGACCGCGTCCCGACTCAACATCCCCGAAGGGCCGGCACCGCGCAGCAGCGCCCGCAGGCGCGCCTCGGCCGCGTTCGTGCGCGTGCCGGTCGGTGCCGGTAGGCTCGCGGCCGGTGGGCTCGCCTTTCCCCGCTGCGCCTCCTTGCGCTCGCGGAGAAACCGCTGCCACCCGGTCTCGGTCTGCGGCTGCGGGATGTTGGATGCCCGGGGCTTCACTTCGAGTACCTCGCCAGCTCGGCGCGAGCCCACCGGGCCAGTTGCCAGTTCGCGCTCCCCTCGGGCGCCTCGATCGCGGCCAGCCGCTCAAGGCGCTCGCGCTCGCGCTTCATGTCCGCGGCGATGCGGCGCTGCCAGGCGCTCGGCTCGGGCTCGACCGGCTTCTCGGGCTCGGCGGGCTTCAGGTCGCTGGGCTTGAAGCCAGTCAGTTCCTCGATGCGCTCGGCGAGCCTGAGCGTGCTGAACGCGAAGACGAGGGACCTCGGGGCGGGCTCGACGATCACGCTGCCGTCCTGTAGGTGCGTCGGCGCCAGGCCGACGAGGACGCACCGCCAGCGCGAAGCACCGTCCGGCGCCTCGAAGCGGTCGACGAAGTCAATTGAGCAGGACAGCCCGTCCCGCCACAGGTCGCGGCGCGACCGATAGGCGATGCGCCAGTCGACGACGGACAACCCGGCGCCGGCAAGCTGCTGGCAGACATAGGTGAGGGCTTTCGACACGGTCAGGTCCTTTCAGGTAGTGGGGGGGGGAAGTCGGTACAGGGTGCGGCGCCGCCGGCCAGCACGTCGCGCGCCACAGCGGCCCTGGCCTGCAGCGTGGTGTCGGCGGTCCAGTAGTCGGCAGTCTGGTTCGCCAGCAGCACGACGCCCAGCGGCCACACGGCACGCCAGTCGCCGCGGGTCGACGCGGTACAGCAGCACCGGCAGCAGGTCGCCGGCCTGGGCGACTGCCTGCGCCCACCATCGCGCCAGTCTTCGAGGGTCGCGGTATCGAGCAACAACGCGCCCATGTAGTCGCCTTGGGTGCGGCGGTGCGTGGCGTGGCCTTGGATCAGCCTGGGCTGTTGCCTGCGTGCCATGTCTCACCCTTCCATCGTCGAAGTGAACCCCGCGCAGCGCTGCGGCAGCGTCACCAGTGCGGCCGGCAGTTCGGTGCCGACCCCAGCGGCGCGGGCGTTCGTGCAGCGCCACGCGTCGGGCCGGCCGGCCAGGTAGCGGCACTCGACGCACATCGCGCGATCGTCGGCCTGCACGTCGCGCAGGTGCAGCCGCTCGGCGATGTCGTCGGCGTCGGTGGCGCCGATACCGCGGCGCAGGAACAGCACCACGCGGGCCGCGAAACGGGCGCAGGCTGCGTCGTTCCACTGCGTATTTCAGGCCATCGTAGCCGGCCATTTCAGGCGAACGTAGCCGGCGTTTCAGCGGGAACGTAGCCGCCGTTTCAGACGATCGTAGCCGGCGTTTCACGCCGATCGTGGTCGATCGAGGCAC
>WBZL01000042.1_pt3 | contig 101009 bp, 82 predicted proteins | sample 5204291 | NCBI WGS metagenome assembly WBZL01 (sample SAMN12344345, study PRJNA552823) | activated sludge metagenome | biome: Activated sludge suspended growth; feature: Nitrification reactor; material: Wastewater; isolation source: activated sludge from nitrification reactor of wastewater...
ACTGAACTTCAGCACTTTTCGCAGGCGGGCGGGCGACTTTTCTTTGCTAAGCTTTCTGGCGCCTGCCCATAGTCACGCTGAGCCTGTCGAAGCGTGCGAGGGGTCGTTCAAAAGAAAGCGGAATAACTTCTTATTTCATATTTTGTTAAACATTTCACCTAAAGAATTCCAAACGTTTTGGACAGATGTAGCAAGAAAGTTCGAAATCACTCAAACTTGGTATTGTATATCTGACTCATTTCTGCTATTTTGCTTGTTCACAAAAAAGTGTTGCTATGAAAGCAGGAATAAAGAAAACAAACAGAGTTACGAAATTTGCCACCAGAGGAGAAAACTCCGAGAAATGGCATGTAGTTAACGCAGACGGACAAGTCCTCGGCAGGCTAGCCAGCGAGGTTGCAAAAAGAATAAGAGGCAAATACAATCCAATGTATACACCGAATGCAGATACCGGTGATTGGGTCGTGATAGTAAATGCCGAGAAAGTAAGAATGACCGGCAAGAGGGAATCTCAGAAGGAATATCTGACATATTCAGGCTATCCGGGCGGTCAGAAGAAAAAGACATTCAAAGAGATGATCGATAAGCATCCCGAAAGAGTGATCACTTTAGCAGTCAAAAGAATGTTGCCAAAGACGAGACTCGGAAATACACTTATCAAGAAGCTGAAAGTCTATAGCGGCCCGGAGCATCCGCATTCAGCTCAGGTGCCTGTAGCCCTTGAAATAAAGTAAATCAATAATACAGATATTTAAGCATGAACAGTAACTCAACTTTGAAAGTAGGACGAAGGAAAACCGCTACGGCAAGAGTTCATCTCAAGCAGGGACCTGGAAAGATCCTTATCAACGGCAAAGAGGCAAATGTCTATTTTAAGACCGAGAATCTTTATCAGGAAGTTTTGCAGCCGTTGAAAGTGACCAACACGCTTGGAAGCTACGATGCTGATATAAATGTATCAGGCGGCGGATTCACCGGACAGGCAGGAGCCATCAAGCTCGGAATAGCAAGAGCTCTTGTTCACTATAATGAAGATCACAGAAGTCCGCTTAGAAAAGAAGGACTGATGACAAGAGATCCGAGAGCCGTAGAAAGAAAGAAATGCGGTCAGCCAAAAGCGAGAAAGAAATTCCAGTTCTCCAAGAGGTAAAAATTTTTTAAATCAATCATATCCTTTGATCCTGCCTTACACGTGTTTCGCATTTTGCGGAATGTTTGGCGGGAGAAGAGAAGGATAGAAGAATAACAAAAGTCATACTCTTCTTCGATGATGATCAGTCCTGAACCGGGCTGAGTAATCAGCAAATCACTTCACATTGCTGTATCTTCAGAAGCTTGTCTGGCTTTTAAAACAGAACAGGAGAAAAATCAACCAAATGGGTAATGTACAAGTAGAAGACCTGCTTCTTGCAGGTTCGCACTTCGGGCATCTTACAAGAAGATGGGATCCGAAAATGAAGAAGTATATCTTCATGGAAAGAAACGGCATTCATATCATTGATCTGAAGAAAACGCTTTCTTTGCTTGAAGAAGCCGCAAATGCACTGTCAAAGGTCTCCGCCGAAGGGAAGAAAGTTCTCTTTGTTGGCACCAAGAAACAGGCGAAGCAGATAATAAAGGATGAAGCAGAGAGGTCTAATGCTTTCTATGTTTCAGAAAGATGGCTCGGCGGAATGCTTACAAACTTTAACACTGTAAGAAAGAGCATTAAGAAGCTTACAAATATCCAGAGAATGGAAACAGACGGAACATTTGACAAGCTTGTTAAGAAAGAAAGACTCATTCTTACAAGAGAAAAGGAAAAGCTTGAGAAAGTTCTCAACGGAATTGTGAATATGACCAGACTTCCAGGTGCTATATTCGTAGTTGACATCAGGAAAGAGCATATTGCAATAAGCGAAGCGAGGAAGCTCAGCATTCCTGTTTACGCAATTGTTGATACAAACTGTGATCCTGATCTGGTTGACTATCCGATTCCTGCAAATGATGATGCGGTCAAGTCAATAGAGATAATTACCAGAGCAATAGCGGATGCTGTTCTTCAGGGAGTCAATGAAGCAAAGATAAAGCAGGAAGATGAATCTGAAGAAATGAAAGAAAAGCTTGAAAAGTAAATCCTAACATTCTTAACAATACAGGAAAATGGAAATAACACTTGACTTAATAAAGGAACTGAGGAATAAAACAGGCGCAGGGATCAATGACTGCAAGAAAGCTCTTCAGGAAGTTGAAGGAGATCTTGAAAAGGCAGTTGAATACCTCAGGAAGAAAGGCGCCGCTATGGCGGTTAAGAGAGCAGACAAGGCAGCTAATGAAGGAGCGGTCAAACTTAAGATATCAGATGACAAGAAGTCCGGTGCCATCATTGAAGTGAATTGCGAAACAGACTTTGTTTCTAAAGGCGAAGAATTCCAGAAACTATCCGATGACATTGCAGCAGCAGCTTATGAGCTGAATTCAAATGATGTTGAAAAAATACTTGGCGCAAAAACAGCTGACGGACTGACAGTAAAGGAAAAGATCGATGAATTCATGGGAAAGGTCGGAGAGAAAATTGAACTTAGAAGAGCTGACTTCATCAACATCCCTGACGGCTTCATTGCCGGCTATGTTCACTTTGGAAGCAAACTGGGATCCCTCATCGGATTCAAAGGCACATATTCCGAAGAAACTGAAAAACTCGGCAAGAACATTGCGATGCAGGTTGTAGCCATGAACCCGCTTGCAATCAAGAGGGAAGATATTGATCAGTCTGTCGTTGAAAAAGAAAAAGATATATATCTTACGCTTGCAAAAAATGAAAACAAGCCGGACAACATTGCACAGACAATTGTAAACAACAAGATCGAAAGATTCTTTCAGGATAATTGCCTGCTTGAGCAGGAGTATATCAATGAATCATCTAAGAGTGTAAAGAATCTTATCGATGATCTGAATAAGTCAACCAACGCAGGTATTGAGGTCGTGAAAATGATCAGGTATCAGCTGGGCGGCGAAAAAAAATAATTCATACTTACAACTTTGGCACAGGGATATAAGAGAATTCTGTTGAAGCTCAGTGGTGAATCACTTATGGGTAATAAGAGTTTCGGCATTGATTCAGATGTTCTTGAACAAATTTCCGGTGAAGTGCAGAAAGTTGTAGCTCTTGGAGTAGAAGTTGGTCTTGTAGTTGGCGGAGGAAACATCTACCGCGGGCTCTCAGCAAACAAACAGGGAATAGACAGAGTCACGGGTGATCAGATGGGAATGCTTGCCACGGTGATCAACTCTCTTGCAATCCAGAATTCACTCGAGAAGCGCGGAATCAAGACAAGGGTGCAATCGGCCATAAAGATGGATGAAATTTCAGAACCATTTATTCTTCGCCGTGCTCTGAGACATCTGGAAAAGGGAAGAGTGGTAATCTTCTCAGCCGGCACGGGAAGCCCTTACTTTACAACTGATACAGCAGCAGCACTGAGAGCCGTTGAGATAAAGGCAGATGTTATCATCAAAGGCACCCGGGTTGACGGTGTATATGATTCGGATCCGGAAAAGAATGATCAGGCGAAGTTGTACAAGAGTATTTCATATCAGGATGTTCTTGAAAAGGACCTTCGTGTTATGGATCTTACTGCAATAACACTGTGCCAGGAAAACAATCTCCCTATCAAAGTTTATAACATGAATGAAATTGACAATCTCCTAAGGCTTGTCAATGGTGAAGATGTAGGAACACTAATTTCCTAAAAGTAAATTCATACAATCATCATGGTAAAGGATATACTCAAATCAACGTCCGAAAAGATGGACAAGGCAGTTGATCATGTCAGAGCTGAATTTGCAAAGATCAGAACAGGCAAAGCAACTACTAACTTGCTTGACGGAGTTAAGGTTGATTATTTCGGAACACCGACTCCGCTCATTCAGCTTGGAAATGTATCTACACCTGACTATCACACAATTACTGTTCAGGCATGGGATAAGACTGCAATGCCTCTGATTGAAAAGGCAATTCAGTCTGCCAATCTCGGACTCAATCCGTCCAATGACGGAAACATAATCAGAATTCCTATCCCCCCGCTTAACGAAGAAAGGCGTAGAGAGATAGTAAAACTCGTTAAGAAGTTTGCCGAAGACGGTAAAGTTGCAATCAGAAATCTGAGAAGAGATTCGATTGAACATCTTAAGAAAACTGAAAAAGAAGAGCATATTTCTGAAGATGAAAGAAAGAACGGCGAGAATGAAGTTCAAAAATTAACTGATAAGCACGTAAAGAATATCGATGATCTCCTTGCTTTGAAGGAGAAAGAGATAATGGAAGTGTAAGGAGTCTCAATGCGGGATTTCTGGCTTATTGTTTATAATGTGCTCGGAGTACCGTTCATGTGGTTGTTTTTCAAAATCTATTCTCTTTTTAATTCAAAAGTAAGAGAAGGACTTGATGGAAGAAGAGATCTGTTCAGAGAATTGGACAGATCTCTTTCTGCTTTTACAGAAAAAAAAACTGTAGTGATCCACTCTTCTTCTCTGGGTGAATATCAGCAGTCAATTCCGCTGATGGATGAGCTTCTTAAGAAAGGCTACAATGTGCTCCATTCTTTTTTCTCACCTTCCGGATACAAGAATTGTAAAATTGCGCAGGGAAATATTGCGAAAACATATTTGCCGTTTGATTCATTTGGCAAAAGCAGAAGATTTCTTGAATCAGTTAATCCTGAGATGCTGATTTTCATGAGATATGACCTTTGGTATAATCTGATCTATCATGCGAAGCAGAAGAACATCAGACTGGTGGTTGCCAATGCAAGGTATGACGAAAAAGACAGAACCTGGACCCTTCCTGTTGTTTCTTCGTTCAAGAAGACAATGTACAGAATGCTTGATGATGTTTTTGTTATTGATGATTTCGATAAGGAGAATTACCAGAGAATACTTGAAGGATACGGACCAAAGGTTGTGAAAGCAGGAGATTCAAAATTTGAAAGAGTATATCAGACAGCTTCTGCAAAAAATATTGACGGGATTTTTCCCGGAATAGATCTCGAATCAAAGAAGGTCTTTGTAATGGGAAGTTCATGGAAAGATGATGAAGATGTGGTTCTTCCTGCAGTTGATAAAGCGCTGAAGTATGAGCCGGACCTTCTTACTTTGCTGGTTCCGCATGAGCCAAAAGCAACAAAGATTGATGCAATTGAAAGATCACTTGAAGCATTTGAGAACATCAGGTTTATCAGGCTTTCAGATATTGAGAAATACTCCGGTGAGAATCTGATCATAATCGACAGAATGGGAATTCTTTCACGCTTATACTCGCAGGCCTATCTGAGTTATGTTGGAGGAGGATTCAGAACAGGGCTTCATAATATTCTTGAACCTGCTATTTTCAACATGCCGATATTTTTTGCAAACAATGTGAAGAATTCTGATGAAGATGAAATATTGATTGAAAAAGGATGCGGCATATTGGTAGTAAACTCTAAGCAATTCTACAGAAGATTTCGCGAGCTGTTATCAAATAAGGAAATGCGCGATGAGATTGGCAGGAAATGCAAAGAAGTGTTTAGCAATTCAGCCGGCATAGCAGAAAGTATTGTAAACAAAATCACTTAAAAGATAATGTTCAACAGAAAAGAATTCATTACTCAATCTCTCACAGAAAGTTCAAATGTAAAACTGCTTGTTCTGGAGAAATGCTATGATGAAATAATGAGTGCTGCAGATATCCTTGTGAACACCATAAAAGCCGGAAAGAAGATCATGCTTGCAGGAAACGGCGGAAGCGCGGCTGATTCACAGCACATAGCTACAGAATTTATGATAAGATTGTCACATGACCTGAACAGGCCTGCCATTGCAGCCATCGCTCTTACTACGGATTCATCCAACATAACTGCAGGAGGAAATGACATAGGATTTGAGAATGTGATAGCAAGAAGCATCGAGGGGCTTGGAAATGAAGGCGATGCTTTCATCTGCATATCAACAAGCGGAAACTCTCCAAACATCTTAAGAGCAGTTGAAAAAGCTCACGAAAAATCAATTTCCGTCGTGGGATTTTTGGGTGGCAAAGGCGGCAAACTTGCGGACAAGTGCGATGTTGCAGTAATTATCCCTTCAGAAAATACACAGAGAATTCAGGAATGCCACATTACAATAGGACACATTCTTTGTGAGATCGTTGAGCGCGAACTTTATGACAATTGAGTTATTTCACTTGCACTACGGGAGATGAAAATTTCTTACCCGTTTCATCTGTAACATTGAAATAATACTCCATTCCAAAATTATCTTTTAATCCGCTAACCAAAGCAAAGTACTCACCGCCATTATTTCTGTCAGGAGTACCGGCAGGAGTCATCGGTACTGTGTTCAGTGTCCGGCCGTTGTCAGTTGTATAGTTAAAACTAATTGACGACAATTCCACCGGAGAGTTTGATGCAAGTCTTGCACTCACCTTTAACTGCCCGTTCTCTGTATTGAAATCTGCAGTGTTACTCCACACAGGTCCGTGATACAGAAGTGCATCATAAGCATTTACAATTCCCCAGCCCAGAATATTATCCGGATTAGATGACATGCTGGCTGTATTTCTCAATGCATCTCTTACCTCAAGCGGTGTTAAGCCGGGATGTGCCGAAAGTATGAGTGCACAAATGCCGGCCGTGATCGGGGCGGAAAAAGATGTGCCTGAAATGAATTCATAGGAAGTATCATTACCGGAAACTTCTTTTACTGTGGCGGCATAAACGAACACGCCCGGAGCTGAAACATCCGGCTTCATTCTGCCGTCCTTGGTTGGTCCGTTTGATGTGAAATTAGCCGGGCTCCCGCTATTGGTCACTGCACCTACAGAAATTATTGAGTCTGCATCTGCCGCAGAACCAAGCGATGGAGTTTGTGTCTGAAAATAATTACCCATTGCCTGACAAACTACTACACCCAGGTGAGCACACCTCGATGCAGCAAATGTCGTAATTGCAGTCCTGCCGTTGAAGTCATCATACTTATAGGAGTTCTCTGAGTAAGGAGAATCATAATCCTTGTAAATGAGTGAGCTTGTAATAATATCAACACCCAAAGCTTCAGCCCACTCAGCAGCTTCTAACCAAAAATCTTCTTCCATAGGAGTTTCTGAAGTTACATACTCGGTTTTGGCAAGCAGCAGGTCAGAGCCGTAGGCAGGGCCAATGAGCTTTCCCTCTTTGTATCCGCTCATTGTTGAAATAACTGCTGTACCGTGAGCACCTTGCTTTCTTTCATCTTCATAGACCTGATTTTTTTCATAATGGGTTCTATCGTCTTCGTTAACAAAGTCATATTCCCCGATCACATTAAGATCTCTCAGGGCTTCATGATTTCGCCAGTCAAATCCATCATCAAAACTCGCAATGAGTACACCTTTACCTGTAATTCCCAGCTCATGTACCTTTGGCACGTTTACCACCTCCATTTGTTTCAGTGATTTTCCGTAATCAGTTGTGCTTTCCGGATCTTCCGTATTCTCAATTTCAATTTTCTGAATATGCAGCTTCTGAACTATTCCTGTAGTTTCAACAAATTCTAACGACTTGGTTTTTTCCGCCATACTCTTGGTCATATATGCACTTACTCCGTTAAGCCATCTGGATTGTGCAATGATCTTAACTCCGAGATCTTCTAATTTACTCACATATTCTTTGCTTACCGGAATATCATTGTAGCTCAGCAATTTGTCATTTGAAAGGACTTTCATCCTTCGTGCCAGGGCCTTATCTGAAATTATCTCCTTAGCAGCATAGTAAGCTGAACTCCCTTCTGACATATCCGTATCGGGTTTGAACTCGCCTTTGTCTTTGAAAAGTATCCAGTACTTTGTATTCGGAGCATCCTGAGTGAAAGCACTTCCGGAAGTCAGAAGTATGAGAATTACAAGAATAGTTTTACTGTTGATCATTTGTTTCTGCTTTTATGTGAAAAAGGGAATAAAGAAGCTTTATTCCCTTTAATGCATTTTTTGTGAAATCTGAAAATCAGTTGTAATTATTGAGATAATGCGCGATCCGCATAATAAAATTCCCGCCAAGCGCACCATCAACAAGCCTATGATCGAAAGACAAAGTCAGGAACATAGTCTTCCTCGGAACAATGAAATCACCTTCTGCTGTCTCAATTACGACGGGTCTCTTCTTTATGGAACCAAGCCCCAGTATTGCAACCTGCGGCTGATTGATAATTGGAATGCCGATATCATTACCGAAAACGCCAAAGTTTGTTATGGAGAAAGTTCCTCCCTGAATTTCGCTAAGCGTCAGTTTTTTTACGCGCGCTCTTTTTGCAAGATCATTCAGACTTCTGGCAATTCCAATAAGATTCATACCGTCCGCATTGTGAATTACGGGAACAATCAGTCCGCCGTTATCCATGGCAACGGCAATTCCAAGATTAATGGAATTTCTCGTAATGGCTTTGTAAGGAACAACTGAATCATCTATGACCGAATTTATGAGCGGAAAATCCTTTAGCGCCTTCACAACTGCCTCACAGATGAACGGCATATATGTAAGCTTAAATCCTTCTTTCTGTTCAAACTCATCCTTCATTGCCAGGCGAACCTTGTCAACATTTGTAAGATCGCACTCTGCCATTGCCTGAACATGAGGAGATACACGCTTGGAATGGATCATGTGCTCAGCCATCTTCTGCCTTACATTATCAAACTCAAGAACAGACAATCCCTGTTCATCATAATCAATCTTATGTTTAGGCATCTCCGGTTGTTTTACAGGAGCGGAAGTTTTTACCGGCTCTGTTTTCACAGGTGAAGGAGTCGTTTCTATCGGTTGTGCCTTGGCAGGAGGTGCGGCGGTTCTGTTTTTCAGATAATTTAAGATGTCCTTTTTTGAAACTCGCCCTTCAACACCGGTTCCCTGAATTCTCTCAAGCTCGCTGAATCCGATTCCTTCCTTTCTGGCAATGTTCAATACAAGAGGGGAGTAGAATCTGTCATCACCTGAAGATGAATCAACTGTTTCTGCAGCAACAGAGACGGCACGTGTTTCTTCGACTGCAGGTTTTGTTTCTGCTACCGGTGCAGGTTTTGCAACGGGTTCCGGCTCAGGAGCTTTCTCAACAGATACAGCAGATTCTCCGTTCGTGCTCAGTCGGGCAATAACCTTTCCGACTTCGACCACATCGCCTTCCTTAAATAATAGTTCTGAAACCGTTCCTGCTTCCGGTGATGGAACTTCAGTATCAACTTTATCGGTAGAGATCTCGAGTATAGTTTCATCTACTTCAACTTTATCTCCGGGTTTCTTATGCCATTTAAGAATTGTGCCTTCCATAATGGACTCACCCATCTTTGGCATTACAATGTCAACGCTCATTTAAAACTCTTCTCCTGTTTTATTATTTTGTAACGGTAAAATATCAATATGCCTGATTGCTTTCAATCCATAACATCTTCTTCATCATGCCTTGTCAACATCAAACAATGAACTGATTGACTGATTCTTATTTGTTCTGTTGATTGATTCTGCAAATATGCTCGCAACCGAGACGACCTCAATCCTCGGTGAAGAATGTGTGAGAGGAAGAGTATCTGATACATAAAGCTTTTTCAATGCGCTTTGGTTGATCTTCTTCATTGACTCGCCCGAAAACACTGCATGAGTGCATGCTCCGTATATTTCCTTTGCACCTTTGGCTTTGAGAGCATTTACCGCCTGAACGAATGTGCCGCCGGTATCAATAAGATCGTCGATGATCAGAATGTTCTTACCTTTGGCTTCTCCAATAATGTTCATTACTTCGGCTACATTTGGTCTTGGCCTTCTCTTATCAATGACAATAAGTTCGGCATGCAGACGTTTTGCATAAGCCCGTGCCATCTTAATTCCACCTACGTCAGGTGATGCAACGGCAAGATTTGGTATCTTAGACCTTCTGAATTTCTTCATGAAAACTGCCGAGCCATAAAGGTGATCAACCGGAATGTCAAAGAAGCCCTGTATCTGAGATGCATGCAGATCCATAGTAATGACTCTGTCGGCTCCGGCTTCTGTTATCAGATTGGCAACAAGCTTTGCCGTGATAGATACTCTTGGCTGATCTTTCCTGTCCTGCCTTGCGTAACCAAAGTAAGGTATCACCGCGGTTACCCTTGCTGCAGATGCCCGCTTAGCCGCATCAATCATTATCAGCAATTCCATCAGATTGTCTGATGGCGGCATCGTTGACTGCACAATGAATACATCCGAGCCGCGAATGTTTTCGTTGTATTTTATCCAAAGCTCTCCGTCAGAGAAAGTTCTGATAGTGCAATTGCCTAGTTTGATCCTTAGCTTTCTGGCTATTTCTTCGCCTAAATAATTGGAGAATCTGCCTGCAAAGATTTTAAGGTCTGACATCGGGAATAATTAAAGTAGCATTTGAGGTAAGGCAAATTATGAAAATAGGATGTATAATTCAATTTATAACTAAGACAGAGTCTGGAATTGAAAATTGAAAATTGAAAATTGAAAATTGAAAATTGAAAACTGAAAGCCAAGAGTTGGAAGTTTAGTTTAATCATATTAAAATATTGAACAAAGTTAAGCTTCCAAAATTAAACGGCAATAATATTACATATTGCTTTCCCAATATTCAATTGTTCTCATTAGGTTGTTAAGCGACAACTCTAATTTTCAACTTTTCCCAAAGGAACCCCTTCGCGGCAACTTTTCCCAAAGAGACGGCTTCGCCACAATCTTTAATTTTCAACTTTCAATTTTCAACTTTCAATTTTCAATTCTATTTCTTTGTATATGGCTTCTCTCCGCTCCAGTTTCCCGGCGGATTGTAATTGCAGACCCAAAGCACGGAGCCGTCACTGCATACAACTTTTGCGCATCCGACTTGAGTTGTGTTTTCCCAGATCATCTGCGTATAATGCCCAACTACACCTCCGGTTCCTTCCTGTGTATTGTGATCAAAATCTTTTTGCTCAGCAGCCCATGATTCAACGGCATCTACTCCGGATAGATTTCCGCCCATTGCCCAGTAAAGATTCTCTCCGTAAATCTGTTTCCACTCACCATCATCAGGACGATGCTCCATCTGACAGCCTCTGTTTGACAATTCGTTCGCCCATTGCTGTGCATAAGCCGCCAGCTCGGATGACCAGGTAAGTGGCGCAATGCCGAGTTGCGCACGCCAGTAATTATGTCTTTCGAGAATTGCCTGTGATTCATCCACAGTTTCTGCCTCATTTGTTGCAGGTGATGTTGCAGGATCTTCTTGTGCCATCAAAGGCAAAGTAAGGGAAAACATTGCAATGATGATCAATACAGTAAATTTCATTTTGGTCAGTTATAGTTTGTTGAATAGATTATTAAGTGATTTAAGTTCAAACTCCTGAAATAGTTTTTCCAAAATTAATGATTTGCATTTTAAGATACTTAGAAAGTTACATAGCAGCTGATAATTTGAACGTTGATTCTTCTTACTTATCAGAACTGCAATTTAAGGAGTTCATTCAACCGGGTCCGATTTCATTTAATACTTCTTCAACACTAATTCCGTTCTCAAAGGAGCATGCTTCCTTATCTTCGCTGCAGTTAACATCACAATACTCCTTGCTGATCTCAAGATTTACTGCATTGCTTCCCAGTGCTCCCCAGTGCTTTGCGCAGTTCATGGGGCGGTGGCAATAGAGTCCTATGGTCTTAATGCCAAGCGCTGACGCAATATGCAACGGACCTGTAGATGCAGCTATGAGCATATCCGCATTTGCTATGATGCAAATCAGATCTCTTAATCTCCTTACCGAACTTCTTGTGTCTACAATCCTTACTCCGCCTAGCGCCTTTGCGGAATCTGTAAAATGATTAGACATTTCTTTAGCGGTCAGGATTATTTCGCTCTTCTCATCATCATGTAATAATCTTTCTACAAGCTTCAGATATTTTGCTTCAGACCAATTGCGTGAAGAACCTCCTGACCCTGTGTGAACAACGATCCTTCTCTGCTCCACTTTGCTTCCTGCTTCTCTGAGAAGTCTCTTACCGAAATCCTTTTCTTCTGCAGGTAAGAATATTTCCGGAGTAAGATTGTCCGATTCAACGCCTATCACTCTTGCAAGATCCATGCAATAGTCAGCTTCATGTCTTAGCGGAACATATTTATTGCGTGAAACGCTCTTCATGAACGTGATCACTTCATACAGTTTTCTCCCGACTCCAATCCTGTTCTTCACTCCTGCCAAAAACATCTGATATGCAGCACGCTCTGTTGGCATCACAAGCAGTCCGTCAGTGAATTTGCATCTCCGAAGTCTTGCCGTTACTTCCGAGAAGGATTCTTTCTTAAGGTCATCGGTTATTATCTCGTTGATGTGCGGGTTATTGATCAATAGATCTGCAGAATTTGGATTGGTAAGCGTGGCGATGAATGAATCCGGAAAGGTTTTCCGAAGTTCTCTGATCATAGGAGTAATCATAACTACATCTCCAACTCTGTCTGTTCTTACTATCAGAATTCGTTTCTGCAATGTTCACTGTTTGAGTTGATGCAAAAATAGTAATTTGGCAGTTAAGCAGTAACTGAGAATTAGCAATTGTCGGTGGTCAGATAAACTGTGCCCGCTCATGACCAGCTATCCGTCTTACAAACTCCCGCTTGCCGGTTGTAGTATTCCTTTATTAAATACAGACTTCTTTCTGATTTACAATCTGTCATATTTCTTATAGGAATGATGGTGACCTGAATCAAAATAGTGTAAGATGAACATAAACAAAGAGACTGAAATGATTTCACATTTCAGTCTCTTGATTTATCTAAATCAGTTTGTGTTACAATTACGGCTCACCAAGCATCTTATCAATAGGCTTTGTTATGTCTCTTCCCGTAGGTTGAACATTTTTGTTCATATCTTGCGCAGAAGTTCTTTTGTTCACAAAGCCGGGATTGTTCAATTTGTGAAAATCCTCATAGCTCATATTAACTGTTTTCTCTTTTGACAATTCCTTCATGGCGTCTTCAATACAGGTTTGTATCTTTTCGCGAAGTACCGGGTCGCTTTCAAGAGCAAGTTGCTTCTGCAGTTCTTCGACATTCGGAGCATAAACTGGCGCGGCTCCGGGCGGATCGACAACTGAAACAAACAACGCCGCATTATTGTCAGCTAATGCGAAGTCGGTACCGTCAACAAAGTTATCACCGGTCAGGTCAGTCTGAACATATCCGGCAATGAACAATGCTGCATCATTATCAATTCGCAAAAGATCAAAGCCGTCAACAAATCCATCCCGGTCAACATCGCCGCTGTACATCCCGCGATAGAATGGCGTAGTGCTTACAATAGCCTGATTGTTACCATAAGCTTGCCCGTCGGGTTGGATAAAGTTGTAGTTTGAAAATGCACCGCCTCTCGTCAAAACCTGGCCAACTGCACTCCAGGTCACGATACTGTTTCTGTGCTTAACAACTCTGTAATATGTTCCATCCAAAGCCCTGGGAAATGTGAGAGTATTTGAAACTGCATTGCCTGACATAGTTGCAATAGCCGAATCAACTACAACGGCCGGCAGGTCTGTTCTGTGCAAATAGACCCTTATCGTATCCAGCAACCTCCAGTACGGATTAGCCGGTATGAACATCCCCTGCGATGCCAGACCGACTGTAGAAATCGTACTCGCCGGAAGTGTTTGAATGCATATATTATCAAGCCAAAGATCATTACCAAACCCGCTACGTGCTCTCAGCTTAACTTTGTTTGTTCCAACAGGAAGCAGATAAATTCTCGGCCTCCATTGATTTGCCACAGGTGTAAACTGTGTACCGCTGGTAAAGACAGTATTCAGAGGACCGGCACTGGTACCAACTCCTCCCCAAAGTCTGACAAGGGTTGAATATGTTGTTCCGCTGTTGGATGAAGTTTCAATAACAAGTGAATCTACATAAGTCGAGAATGGTCTGTACGCAACATCAAATGTCAGATATGTGTTGGAAACGGCCGGTGTGAAGTTATATGTAATCAGGGATTGAATCGTACCAGAAGGAGCTGTCCAGTTACTGAACCTTGCAGCCCCGGATCCCACGCCATAAGCACTGGCTGTAGATCTTCTGTTCCAGTAATTAGTTCCTGAGAACTCCTCAAAGAACATTCCTGTAATCACTCCGATTGTACTCGAGCCGGTATCCTGCGCACACGAAAAATCTTCACATGCAGGAAGAGGCATTGAAACATCTACCAATGAAGCATAAGCCTGATACCTTCCGCCTGTTGATGAATTTTGCTCACACCAATAAGGAATGATCTTACCTGCACCGCCTGAAGCTATTCCAATGTAATCTCCCTGATAGCCTGAAGCTGTTCCGGAGATTGGAACCGGTCTGAATTTATGATCAGACACTTTTACATCTACAAATGTTGCTCCTCCGTCAGTTGAACGCGACAGATAGATCTCGGCAGAGTCATTCGTCGGACAATTTCTTGTGCTGTAATAGCAAATGTTAACTGCACCGGTTGCATCAACATCTACAGCTGGAAAGTACTCGTAGGAGCCCGAAGCATTCTGATTGACCCTCACACGCGTCCAGCTGGAACCACCGTCAGCCGTTTTCATTAATACAATGTCAGCATTGTCCAACGCAGGCGCAAAATTCTTCTCTGCCATTACTACATAATCATCATCCCTTGTGGAATTGCAGGTTCTGTCTGTTGCAATTCTCGGAAAACCGTTTGCCCTGATGACAGATGTTGAAGGAGTGAGCAGGTCTGATGTTCTTATGCCGTTGGTATTAACTTTGTGGTTTGACTGATCTGTCCACGAAGTTCCGCCTGTTCCGGATTCAGCCCAACCCAGTGAATCTTCGGTAGAGTTTTGCCCGTTTGTTGTGCAATTTGCCCAGGTAACTCTCACCCAGCCATAAACATCAACAACAACGTCGCATCCCTGGTGATGATGTCCTGCCGAAGGAACAGGGCTGACAGGAATTACACTTGACCAAGTTACTCCTCCGTCTGTAGAATAAGTTGAGACAATTCTGTTAAGATAAGCGCCGGCAAATTCTGTATAAACTGTATAGCATCTTCCATAGTAGCTGCTGTTTGGTTCTCCATCAACTGCAGAAAGGTTTTTGTCAGCGCTTGTTGTAGCTCCCGGAAAAGTTACTGTACCTGACCAGGCAGCTCCGTTGTTTGTTGAGTAAGCCGCTCCCATCGAACCGGTACCTGTAATGTAAGAAATTAGCAGTCGTCCGGTGTGCATTATCATTGGAGCAGGATCACCGAAGTTGAAATTTGTTGTATCATCACCAAACCAGGTTACACCCCCGTCAGTGGTCACATAATGCGCCGTACTGAAAGTTGTACTTCCACCTACATTGTATGTGTTTGCAGATGCAAAAAAGATATTTGGATTTTGCGGGTGCCGGATAATTGGAGTTTCACTTTGAGTTCTGGCTGTTGTAGGATGGACTCTGAAGTTTGGACCAACTGCAAATATCCCTTGTGGTGTTTGAATGTATCTTGTTTCATTGCTGAAGCTCATGTTATCCCCTGAAGGTAATTGTATGTATTGACCCTGGGGGCTAAGGTCAATCCTTGTTCTCGGATCTACATTCCATTTTGGCGAGTTGTCTTGTGAATAGACAAAGAACGTCAAACTTAACAGGAATGATACCATGAGAACAAATAATAACTTTGTTTTCATTGGTTCTTCCTTTCCGTTTTAAAGTTTGTAAACCAATCTGTGCATAATTATCAAGAACGAATTTCATTTGCAAGGAAGAATTCTAAGCCAAATATTAGCATTTTCCATTCCGCAAAATGAATCACTCAATGTTGTTCGAAACTAATATTGATGTTGATAAGAAGAAATAATCCGGAATAATGGAGAACCCATTATTTACTGAACCAAACAAGGATGAATGATTAATTTATTCTCTTCACATGCTTAGTACATCTTCAGCAAACCAACATCATTGCTCTTGATCAGTTGGCTGTGCCGAAGCGGATTTCACAGGTGAAGTCTGAATCTATAATGGTTCTTAATTCTCTGTCAGCAGCGGATTCGGCAATGCATCTCTTGTTTGTATGTAATTCTCTTCTTTGTATCTCATTGCAACAAAGATGAAGAGTACAGCAGTTGCAAACATGAGTATTGCAAAGAACCAGAAGTATTCGGTGTTGTCGAGCTTGTATGTTCCGTCGGGATTTACAATGAACTGATTCACGAGCGCAGTCACTCCGTTGCCGAGAGAAACAGAGAGAAACCACAATCCCATCACTATTGACTTCATGCTGTTCGGAGCTTGTGTATATGAAAATTCTAGACCGGTGATTGATACCATCACTTCTCCTGCAGTAAGTATAACATATGCCCAGAACTGCCACAGTATGCTCGGCGTTCCGCCTGCCTGAATCAATGATTCAGCTACTGCAAGTATTGCAAATGAAATCCCGGCAAAGAACATTCCTATGATTATCTTGCGCAAGGATGTAAGATGAAAAAACTTATTTGTCAGCGGATAAAGTACACTTGTAAACAGCGGGATGAAGATCATTATGAGCAGGGGATTGATCGCCTGTATCTGCGACGCAAGAAGTTCAAACTTTGTGAATCCGAGATTCACCCACTTGTCCATCTTCTCCGCCTGAAGAACCCATGATGAGCCTGTCTGATCGAAGAGCGACCAGAATATGGCAATGAAGACGTACATTATGCTGAGATTGATCATTGCCTTCTTTCCCTTTTCGCTGAAGATGTCTTTCTTGTATGCCTCCCAGCCAACAGGCGGTATTGCTATGAACACCTTTCTTCCCATCCAGAAAACAATCGTGGCCAGAAGCATCAGAAATCCGGGAACACCGAAAGCCAGATGAGGACCGTACTTTTCCAGCAGTATTGGAGTAAGCAATGTAGATACTGCAGCGCCGAGATTTATTGAGAAATAAAAATATCCGAACATCTTTTCTATTAGATGTTTGTTCTTGTCTTCAAACTGATCTCCGACGTGAGCCGATACGCACGGTTTTATTCCTCCTGCGCCGATCGCTATAAGCGTCAGACCTATTGAAAGACCAAGCCGTGATTCATCAACGGCAAGAGCAACATGTCCCAGTACATAAACTATGGAAAGCGCAATGATCGTTTTATACTTTCCCCACAGAACGTCCGAGATAATTGCTCCGACAATCGGAAAGAAGTAATTCGCCATTGAGAAAACATGATACCACTTTGTGGCTTCATTCTCATTCATTGTTGACAACTCACCCGATGACATGAGATACTGCGTCATGAAAACTACGAGTATTCCTTTCATGCCGTAATAACTGAAGCGTTCGGCAAGCTCGTTGCCGATTATATAAGGAATCCCTTTCGGATACTTGTTGCTTACTTCTGCCGCCATGCTGCTGTATGTTGTTTAATGAATATTTTCTTCATTGCAAAAATTTCCTGCCGATCGGAATTCTCCGACGGAATGTCACAACAAAAATTATTTTCTCAATGGCAATTCTATTCCGTTCATCTCCGCAAGATGTTTTACCTTTTCTATGATTTTGTCTTTCGAAAGCTGAGTCATGCAAATGTTTCCAATTTCACAATCAAGCAGGTTGCAGTAAAGACATGTCAGATCTTCCTTGACGATTGAAAGATTCTTTTCTCCGTATGGTCCCTGTAGACTGGGGTTGGTAGGGCCATAGATTCCAAGAGTCGGCGTACCAACTGAGACAGCAATATGCAGCGGACCCGAGTCATTGCCAATTACGAGTGAGCACTTCTGAATGAGTGCGCCGAGATATTTTATCGGACTGTCTGGAATTACTACGGCATTCTTTTTCTCAATACCGCTTGCAATGAATTCACAATCCTCCTTCTCTTTCTTTGTCCCCCATATCAGCAGAAAGCTCACATCATAGATCATGTTCAGCCGGTTGATCAGTTCAATGTAATCATCCGATTTATACCTCTTTGATTCCCAACCGCCGGTCTTTGAGATTCCGATGAGCGTTTTGTTTTCCAGTCCGGCAGACTTTATGAAGCTGTCGGCAAATTCCTTGTGAACAATGTTCGTCGGCAGATACAAGTTAGTTGATACTATTGGAATCTCAAGAGCCCTCAATGCATCGAGATTGAATTCAACATTATGGACTTCGCCTCCTCTTCCCTTAGCACTTATGTTGTAAGCATAGTTTCTCCCCCTGAACTGAAATCCAAACCTGTACTTTGCGCCGCTTGCAAATGTTATCAGAGCGGTTCTCGGGTTCCCGAACAGGTCTATGATCAGATCATATTTTTGCTGACGAATGTTTTTGATCAGGCACCATGATTTATCTTCATTAGGATCATAAGTGAATGCACGTGTCAGGTAAGGATTGTCAATCAGAATATCACGCGAGTGGCGAAGAGTCAGAAGATTTATTATTGCATCGGGAAAGTATGCTTTCAAATTCGGAAAGACAGGCGTGGTTAAGAGTATGTCCCCAATGCCTCCGAATTTTATGACAAGTATTCGTTCTATTTTAGAGCGGTCGAGTTTCAAATCTCTTCAAGTATTAGAAAATTATTCTCCTGAATAACCTTTTGACTTTGCTTTCTGAAAACCGCCTTGTCTTCATAAACACACCGGCTGTAAAAGCTGCAGAGCGAACAAACCGGATTCTTTGCCTTACAAATGTTTCTGCCGAACTTTATCAGGTTTGTATGAAGTTCATACTTCCTTCCTTCGGGGACTATCTCATTTGCCTGTTCAAAAGTCTTCTCCGGTGAATTTGTCTTAACAGCACCAAGCCGGTTAAGAGTCCTGTGAACATGAGTATCAACCGGAAACACATCCCGCCCGAGTGCAAAAACTAAAACACAGGATGCTGTCTTCAAACCAATTCCGTTGAACGAAAGCAATTCATTGTACACTTCCTCATCACTCATATTGTTCATAAAACTCAACTCCAGTTTTCCATATTTTTTGATCATTTCATTGAGCATTAGTCTTATGTCACGTGCCTTTGTATTTGCAAGTCCGCAAACCTTTATACATTCCCGTATTCCGTTCTCACTTGCAGCAGCAACGTTTTCCCAGGTGCCGAATTTTTCTTTCAAATGGGTGAATGCTTTGAAAGAAGATTTGTCCGTTGTGTTCTGAGAAAGCTTTGTTGCAATGAGAACGTCAAGGATCTTTGACTCTCCGGATTTCCTTAGCTTCGGCTTTCCGAATAATATCTCAAGCTCATCGGCAACTGCAAGTAATCTGAGCCGCAATCTTTCAGATCTTTTCAAGCAGCACTTTGACAATTCTTTCGGCGGAATTGCCGTCCCAGAATTTCGGGATCTTGCCTGACTTGTAAGTTCCTTTTTCTATCTGTCCCAAAAATTTCTTCACCGCCCTTTCATCGAGTCCTGTTATGGTATTAGTCCCAAGTTCAGCAGTCACAGGTCTTTCAGTGTTTTCACGAAGAGTGATGCAAGGTATCTTCAGGTAAGTTGATTCTTCCTGTATGCCTCCTGAATCAGTCAGAATGAATCTTGCCGTAGTTACAAGTCTCATAAAATCAAAATAACCAAGCGGCTCAGTTATGATGATGTTTTTTATGTTGGTCAGTTCTTTGGTCAATCCAAACTTCTCAAGCATTTTATGTGTCCGCGGATGAACAGGGAACACAATGTCAGAGTTTGGGCTGATATTGTTAATGCTTTTTATGATACTGATGACTTTGGACAGATTCTGTTTGCTGTCAACATTTGACGGGCGATGCAGCGTGATCAGAGCATAGTTTTTTTCTGAAATGCAGAGCTCCTTCAGTATGTCGGATTTCTTTATCAGCGGAAGCAAAGTAATGAGCGAATCTATCATTGTATTTCCTGTAAAGAAGATCTTCTTGTCGCTGATGCCTTCCTTTTGGAGATTCCTTACGCCGCTGGGTTCGGTAACAAACAAGTAATCGGCAAGCACATCAGTTACAAGCCGGTTGATCTCTTCGGGCATGGACCTGTCAAAACTGCGAAGTCCTGATTCAACATGTGCAACGGGAATTGCAGGTAGCATATCGTCAGATTGTTTTGTGCAAACAAGAGTTGCGGCTGAAGTTGAATTGACATCTCCATAAACTATTACCAGATCCGGTCTTTCCTTTTTAATGACCTTCTCCAGTTCAATCATTATCAGTGCCTTCTGTTCGGCGTGAGATTTTGAACCAATGCCAAGGAAAATGTCCGGCTTCGGAAGTCCGAGATCCTTAAAGAAGACATCAGACATTTTCTTGTCATAATGCTGACCGGTATGTACAATTTTATGAATTACTTTTTTCTTGTGCTTCAGAAGTTGCTTATGGATTGGTGCCATCTTCATGAAATTTGGCCTGGCACCGACAACGGAAATGATCTTCTTCAAATGGTCTGTATGATTATGAATTGCGCCAAATTAGTTAAAAATATGTAGAGTTAGAATGTATAAGATATTTTTGGAATTACAACATTACAGTTGCTTGAGAAAATTGAAAATTGAAAATTGAAAATGGAAGGAGAACATCAAACTGCTTTCAAATGCAAATTCAAAAACAACTAAGGAGCCGACCTTTCCTGATTTGACAGTGCTTTCCGCTCCTCTGCGAAACTCAGTGATTCTATATGGATCTCCGTGAAAATGCTTTAATGATGTCCTGCAAGCCTGTTGAATCAGTTTGCTCCAATGTTAGAACCACTGCCAACAAGCTCCCGGTAATCAAATCAACTTGCGAGAATATTCCATGCTCTTAAAGTGAATTATGAACATTCACTTAAGTCTCATGATATTTACCATTGTTATTCCCAATTTATTAGCGCATAATGACATACGCAATAAACCCACCCAAAATTTTTCTGTATCAGGACAGTATAAGGGAACTGACTTGTATTAATTTTCTTTTGCTGAGATTCATTTTCCCAATTTATGAATTTCAGCTATTGTAATTTGATTGCCGAAAGCGGTCAAATCTGCAATTATTGATTCTAATGTCAGCCATTATTCTTTGATTCAGAATAAGACTTACATAATTAATCTCCAAACAATTTTCAGCATTCCTCATCCTATCAGAGGCATTGAAATACTCAATCAACATAACACTTAAACAAAATCATTAATGAAATGAAACAGAAGATTACAATTGCATTGATGATGCTCCTGATGGTTTCAGGAACTTCATTCGCTCAAGACAAGCAGGACTGGAAATTCATTCATCCAACTCCGAATCCAAACAATCTCGGGGAGATAAAGATGATAGACAATGACAGTTGGATTACAGTAGGAAGTAACGGAACATTCATGCGGACATCAAACTCCGGTGCGAATTGGTATTTCCATCATTTCGCAGGTAAACTGACAACTTCGTTGGGTACAACCGGATGCACCGACATGTGGTTCTTCGATGAGAATACAGGTATAGTAGTTGGCGACCGGGGATATATTGGCAGAACAACGAATGCAGGAGTCAGCTTTGATACTTCATCGAGCAGCATTGTCCCTGTCAACAGCAGATGCTGGTCAGTTTGGTTTGCGAATTCATCGACAGGATATATTGGTGCAGGAAGTCAGAGCTCCTTTACAAGTATGATACTAAAGACAACGAACGGCGGGCTAAACTGGTCAACTGTTTACACTTCCAATACAAATTACATAACATCTCTCGGTGGTTTCGATGCGCAAAACGTTACAGCTTCTTGGTCAGACGGTACGGCGATCAGAACTACCAATGGAGGCTTGAACTGGACAGAATCACCAAGCATTTTGCTTCAAATCACACAGGAAATTACGAATCTCAATTCAACTACCGGCTTCGCTTGCGGAAGTGACGGACAAGTAAAGAGAACTACGAATGCCGGAACCAGTTGGGAATCTGTCAATACACCTACTTCAGATTGGACAATGTTTCAGATAAAGGCAGTTTCAGCAACTGAGGTTTATGCAGTCGGTGATCCTTCATTCCTGTACAAATCAACTGACCTTGGAACAACATGGACTTCTCTTCCCATAATAGTGTCAGGACCGGCAGTTACCTTTATATGGTATTCTGTTGATAAATTTGGCTCCACTATGGTAATGTCGGGAGATTACGGAATTGTGGCTGTTTCAAATGACGGTGGTTCAACATGGACATCAAACAGTTTCAATCATAAGGCTGCTTTGAACTTTGATATCACAACCGTTCCGGGCACGAGCAAATACTGGATCGTTGGAAGGGCCGAGGGAGCCGGCAAACAGGTAATGTATTCCTCAAACAGCGGTTCTAACTGGGTTACAATTAACGCAGGAGTCACAGGAGATTTCTTGTCTATTTCCATGATCAATGAATCAACCGGATACATGAGCGGAACGAATTCACAGGTAATGAAGACGACTGATGGTGGTGCAACATGGACACTTAAGACAAATCCTCATCCAAACAGTTATCAGCTTTATAATTGCGAATTCATTGATGAGAATACCGGATGGGTGTTTGTAAATTTCTCAACAGTTCCCGGTGGAAATGTTTTCAAGACAACCAATGGCGGTGACAACTGGACACAATATACAACGGGTGCTTCAAGTGAGAATATTTATTCTGCCGATATGGTAGATGCAAACACGGGATATTGTACAATGAATCAATCCGGCAGACCATTATACAAAACATCAAACGGCGGAGCAAACTGGGTAGCGCTGACAACCGGCTTAACCGGTAGTCTTAGAGGTGTTACCGCACCTGATGCTAATACGGTTTACGTTGCTCAAACCTTCGGCGCTCAGCGAGTTGCCAAATCAACAAATGGCGGTGCAAACTGGACATTGATAACTCTTCCTGTTGCGGTTGATTGCACAAGCATGGATTTCAAGGATGCAAATACAGGGTATGTTGTTGGTAATCTCACAACCGTGGTGTGCCGCACCACTAACGGCGGGACAAGTTGGACATATCAGAACACTCACGGAGTCACGCAGGGAAAGATCTATGTGACGCAAGGAGATACTGCATGGGCTTTGGGAGGAATTGCAGCAATTTCAAGATACATCGGACCATCAAACTCAATAAGACTGAATCTGACTGTACTTATGGAAGCTATGTATTCACCTGTAACAAATCAGCTTGCAAGAAAAGATACTGTCAAAGTCTATTTGAGGAGTGCATATTCACCATATCCGCTTGTTGATTCAGCAACCGCTGTGATAGACTCAGTTACTCATACCGGATTGTTTACATTCAGCAATGCGATTTCGGATAAGTACTATGTTGTTGTAAAACATTTCAATACAATTGAGACATGGAGCAAATCAGGCGGTGAAACATTTATTGCAGATGGTACTTTGTACAACTACAATTTCACAACCTCTTCATCACAGGCTTATGGAAGCAATATGGTGCTTAAAGGATCAAAGTATTGCATGTACAGCGGAGATACTAATCAGGATGGAACAGTGGATGGCTCTGATGCGAGTCAGGTTGATCAGGATGCATATTACATTGTATCCGGCAGTTACATTGCCACTGATTTGAATGCAGATGATATTGTTGATGGATCGGATTTTTCGGTCTGCGACAACAATGCGTTCAATTTCATTGGCAAGATAACGCCTTAATTTCAGAAGTTAAGATGTTTGGCAATGGATCAGGAGCGAGCTCCTTGTAGCTCGCTCTTAATCTGCATTTTCAGTAGTTAAGCTGAACTCTGACCCTTTGCATTGTATTGGTTGTCCGAGAGTTGATTAGCAGATCATCAAAAACTGCCTCTGTTCCGGAGTGAATTCTACTTTGTGACATTGCAACATAATTCTTCACTTCACCAAGATTCATAATATTATCCATTGTAATTTCCAATTATATAGGGCATTTTCCCGCACGTAAAAATCCCACCCAAGATTTTTCAACTTCAGGACATTACTAATGAACTGACTTGTATTAACTTTCAATTGCTTAGGTTCATTGAGCCATTTTGAATTTCAGCGATTGCAGTTTGATTGCCTTCAATGCACTCAATCCCGCAGGTATTGATTCTAAAGTCAGCTGTTAATCTTTCATTCTGAACGAAATTATTTCAAAAAAACTCGAATCAATTTTCAACTTTCCTCAAATGCCTAGAGGACTTGAAACATTTAATCAACATATCTCTAAAACAAAATCATTACAAAAATGAAACAAAGAATTACATTTGTGCTGATGATGCTCCTGATGGTTTCAGGAACCTCATTCTCGCAAGACAAACAAGACTGGAAATTCATACACCCGACACCGCAGGTAAATAATCTGAGGAAGATCAAAGCTATTGACTCAGACAGTTGGGTAACTATTGGCGCAAACGGTACTTACATGAAAACATCAAACTCCGGCGCTAACTGGTATTTCCATCATTTTGCAGGAAGAGTCAGCGCTGCACTAGCGACTACACAAAACTACGACATGTGGTTTTTCAATGAGAACACCGGCATAGTTGTTGGTGATCAGGGCTATATTGGAAGGACAACTAATGGCGGTGTCAGTTTTGATACAACCGGAAACGGTCTTCTTGCTTCAAACCAGCGATGCTGGGCAATCTGGTTTGCAGATGCAAATACAGGTTATGTTGGTGCCGGAGCACAAGGCGCATTTACAGGAAGGATACTCAAGACAACAAATGGCGGTGTTAACTGGTCACTGGTTTACTCCACTGCTTCAAATTATGTTACTGCAATAGGCGGTGCTGATGCCAATAATGTAACAGCAGCTTTCTCAAACGGAACAACTGTAATTACAACAAACGGCGGAACATCATGGGCTGAAACTCCCAGTGCACTGTTCTCGATTCCTAACAATATCACTTATCTGAATTCTACAACCGGTTTTGCTTGCGGAAGCGGCGGACAAGCCAGCAGAACAACCAACACCGGTGCCAGCTGGACACCAATCAATACACCAACTACTGACTGGTCAATGTTTCAGATCAAAGCAGTTTCAGCTACGGAAATTTATGCTGTTGGGGATCCGTCTTTTCTTTATAAGTCAACAGATCTTGGAACAACTTGGACTTCGTTGCCAATAGTTGTAACCGGACCGGCAGTGACATTTGTATGGTACTCTGTAGATAAAGTCGGCTCAACTTTGATTATGTCCGGTGACTATGGCGTTGTAGCTGTTTCAAATGACGGGGGATCAACATGGAGCTCAAACAGCAACATCATTAAGACTGCACTTAACTATGACATAACAACTGTTCCCGGTACAAGCAAATACTGGATCGTTGGAAGACCTTCAGGAACGGGAAATCAGGTTCTGTATTCAAGCAACAGCGGCTCATCATGGACCGGAATCAATGTCGGAGCTTCAGGCGAATTCCAGAGTATCTCAATGATCAATGAATCAACCGGTTATATGAGCGGATCAAATAACCAGGTCATGAAAACAACCGACGGAGGCGCAACTTGGTTCTTCAAGACGGGACCTTCTCCGGTTGCTACATCTCAGTTATATTCATGCGAATTCATAGATGAAAATACAGGATGGGTATTCGTCAATTTCTCAACAGTAGCAGGCGGTAATGTATTCAAGACAACAAACGGCGGTGACAACTGGACTCAATACTCGACAGGCGCAACAAGTGAAAATATTTATTCTGCGGATATGGTAGATGCAAACACTGGATATTGCGCAATGAATCAATCCGGCAGACCTCTTTACAGAACAACAAACGGCGGAGCAAACTGGACTGCATTGACTACCGGTTTGACCGGAAGTCTAAGAGGTGTTACAGCACCTGATGCAAATACAGTTTATGTTGCTCAAACATCCGGAACTCAAAGAGTAGCCAAATCAACAAACGGCGGTGCAAACTGGACTTTGATCACACTTCCGGTTGCTGTTGATTGTACAAGCATGGATTTTAAAGATGCAAATACCGGATATGTAGTCGGCAATCTGACAACAGTTGTTTGCAGAACAACCAATGGCGGTGCAAACTGGACATTTCAAAATACTCATGGAATAACTCAAGGCAAAGTATTCGTTACTCAAGGCGATACAGCGTGGGCTTTGGGCGGTAACTGCGCTATTTCCAGATACATCGGACCCGTAAGTAATGTGAAGGTAAGTGCAACCATTCTGATGGAAGCAATGTATTCACCGGGTTCAAATCTTCTTGCTAGAAAAGACAATGTAAAGATGTATCTAAGGAGCGCTTATTCTCCGTATGCAATTGTTGATTCCGCCTCAGCCGTGATTGATTCTGTTACTCATACAGGACTCTTCACATTCAACAATGCTGTTTCAGGAAAATATTATCTTGCAATGAAACATTTCACCACAATAGAGACATGGAGCAAATCCGGCGGGGAAACAATTCTTGGTGACGGTTCAACTTATAACTACAATTTCACAACATCCGCTTCGCAGGCATTCGGAAACAATATGGTGCTGAAAGGATCCAGATATTGTATCTACAGCGGTGATGTCAATCAGGATGGATTTGTGGATGGCGCTGATGCAAGCTTCATAGATACCGATGCATTTAACCTTGTGTCAGGAAGCTACCTGACCACTGACCTGAATGCAGACGGATTCGTTGACGGATCTGACTACTCGGTATGCGATAATAATGCATTCAACTTCATCGGAAGAATTACTCCGTAAAACGGCACTTAAAATCTTAATTGCAAAAGCGGGTCTATATCGGACCCGCTTTTTTTATATATGCAGGTCTTCAGGACGGAGCGTCTTATGTATGACTGAGATTGGTTTGCTTTTCACACTCTGCGATCTTTGCGACAACTTTGCGCCCTCTGCGGTTAGCTCTTCTTATCATTGCAAAATAACGGTTGTTAAACTCAAAGCGCGCGAAGAAGGCGCAAGGGACACGAAGCTGTTCCAAAGGCCACAGAGGTTGAACTCGTTTGACTCTATCAGCTCCCACAATCCTCCGTGAACTCCGTGCCTGCTCTGTGTTCTCTGTGGCAAAATATCTAGAATTCGTTTCAATCTGATTTGATTGAATCCGGAAAGAGCAAACCGCAAAGAACGCAGAGGCTTATTCCTGCATTAACTGAGAAGATACATTAGCTCCTCCGCGACCTTTGCGATAACCTTGTGCCCTCTGCGGTTAGCTCTTCTTATCATTGCAAAATAACGGTTGTTAAACTCAAAGCGCGCGAAGAAGGCGCAAGGGACACGAAGCTATTCCAAAGGCCACAGAGGTTGAACTCGTTTGACTCTATCAGCTCCCACAATCCTCCGTGAACTCCGTGCCTGCTCTGTGTTCTCTGTGGCAAAATATCTAGAATTCGTTTCAATCTGATTTGATTGAATCCGGAAAGAGCAAACCGCAAAGTACGCAAAGCAGGCGCAAAGAACGCAGAGGCTTATTCCTGAATTAACTGAGAAGATACATTAGCTCCTCCGCGACCTTTGCGACAACTTTGTGCCCTCTGCGGTTAGCTCTTCTTTTCAATGCGATAACCAAATTTTCATAGTCAATTGTCTTGAAACTAACCCTCTCAATCTATATTTTGCAGACAATTAATTGAAACAGTAATGAAGAAAGATTTTCATCCAAAGTATTACAAATGCAACATTGTCTGCAATTGCGGAGAGAACAAAGGCATATTGTTTACAACAAGATCGACCGTTCCGGAGATTAAAGTGGAAATTTGCTCACAATGCCATCCGTTTTTCACAGGAACTCAGAAAATTGTTGATACTGCAGGAAGAGTTGAGAAATTCAACAAGAGATACGGAAAAGCAAAGAATCCGGCTACAACATAAGAGTTTTCTTCTTTCCAAAGTGTATCAAGCCAATATTATCAAGTATTGGCTTTTTTGTTTACCCTAAAACAGATTACAGATGAAGATTATTGTCTTTGAAGACGATAAATTCGACCTGCTTTTCCCACTATCAATGATGCGGGCCGCTTATGACGTGAAGCCCGGTGCATTGAGTATTTTGGAAAAGACCGCTGTATCACTTGGCAAAGATGCAAAGCATATTTCACTTCATTGCCGGAAAAGCATAGAGGAATTTATGCAATCTGACGGAAGAGCAGTGAACAGATTTAAAGAAGATAATTATTTGTTGCTTAACGGGAGATTAATTTTCGGGAAGAAGTTTCTGAAGGAACTCAAAAAATCAAAACCGAGTGACAAGTTTATCGTTGATGGAGATGTAGTTGTTTGTGCCACAATCAGCAAAAAGAGCTCATCCGCGCTAAATGACATCTCATCAAATAGAGAAGGAGTAATTGATGAGGAATTTCTGCTAAAAGCAGGATTGATGAAAGAGGAAGCAGGCGCTGCTGAAATTTCAGAGATCAGATATCCATGGGATACAGTTTCTTATCTGTTGAATGGAGGACTTGATCATGACCTTGATTCACTTTCACCAAAGCATAAGCAGAAGAAGGACAGAGCTTTCACAAATTCGGGAGCCGTTGAAATTTCTTCGAAAGCAAAGGTTGCGGCATCTATAGCAATTGATGCATCATCAGGAAAAGTCATTATAGAGGATGGTGTTGTGATTGAACCGTTTGTGTATATCAAAGGGCCTGTTTACATTGCAAAGAACTCGCTTGTTAAATCAGGTGCAAAGATCTACGGTCCGTGCGTTATAGGAGAGGGTTCAAAAGTAGCCGGCGAGATTGCGGAATCAGTTTTTCATTCTCATGTAAACAAACAACATGACGGCTTTGTAGGTCATTCTTACATCTGCCCGTTTGTGAATCTTGGAGCGGATACTGTTACGAGTGATCTGAAGAACAACTACTCAAACATCCGACAGAATTTTAGAGGCGGCAATATTGATACAGGCATGAGGTTTCTTGGGAGCATTTTGGGAGATCATACCAAGACATCTATCAACACAATGCTCAATACCGGAACTGTAGCGGGGATTTTTTCCAACATCTTCGGGGGCGGATTTCCGGCTAAGAACATCAGATCCTTTTCATGGAATGAAGCCGGGAAAACTTCGGAGAAATATGACTTTGACAAGGCAATCGAAACCGCAAGAATAGTATTGTCTCGGAGGGGAATAGAGATTTCAGAGAGTTATATAAAGCTTGCAAGAAAATATTTTGACAATAATGCTGAATGACAAAAGATCAGCAATTGCAACAGAATCAACTAGGATTGTCAAAGGAATTGTAACAAAAAAAGGTAATCGGTAAATTGCAACAAATTAAGGGCGGTTAGCTCAGTTGGTTAGAGCGCTACGTTGACATCGTAGAGGTCATTGGTTCGAGTCCATTACCGCCCACATTTTTTATTTATGGCAGAAAACATCAAAATAACGTTTCCCGACGGTTCCGTTAAAGAATTTGCAAAGGGAGTATCAGCATTCGACATTGCAAACTCGATCAGCAGTCGATTGGCAGATGAAGTGCTAGTTGCAGAAGTTAACGGCAAGATGAAAGATATTTCATCTCCGGTAAATGAAGATTCGAGCATTGTGTTTCACAAGTTCGACTCAGAAAAAGGCAAGGAAGTTTACTGGCATACGACTTCACACATGATGGCGCAGGCGATCGAGGAACTCTACCCCGGAGCAAGATTCGGAGTTGGTCCCCCAATAGAAGGAGGATTCTATTACGATATTGATTCGGACAGGAAATTTACTGAAGAGGATCTGAAGAAGATAGAAGAGAAGATCCTTGATATTGCAAAACGTGATCTGAAGCCGGTCAGAACGGACCTTTCAAGACAGGAAGCAATTGAATATTTTAAGACGAAGAGAGAAGATCCGTATAAAGTTGAAATTCTGGAGACCATAGCAAAAGATGAAGAAATGGTCTCGCTGTATGCACAGGGCGGTTTTACTGATCTTTGCAGGGGGCCGCATTTGCCGTCCACTTCGAAGGTCAAATCAGTAAAGCTTCTTTCCGTTTCCGGTTCATACTGGCGCGGAGATGAGAACAGGCAGATGCTTCAGAGGATCTACGGGATTTCATTCCCAAAGCAAAAAGATCTTGAGCAACACCTTAAGGATCTAGAAGAAGCAAAGAAACGGGATCACAGGAAACTTGGAAAGGAACTTGATCTTTTTTCATTTCATGAAGAAGGTCCCGGTTTTCCATTCTGGCACAGCAACGGGATGATCCTGCTTAACAATCTCAAAGAATTCCTGCGTGAAAAATTGAGATTGCTTGATTATCAGGAGATAAATACTCCGATCATATTGAATCAGAAATTGTGGCTGCAGTCAGGACATTATGATAATTACAAAGAGAACATGTACTTCACCGAAATTGATGAACGCGATTTTGCAGTGAAGCCCATGAATTGCCCGGGAAGTACTTTGGTGTACAGAACTACAATGAAATCTTACAGAGATCTGCCTCTGAGGCTTTATGAATTCGGACTTGTTCACAGGCATGAATTATCGGGCGTATTGTCAGGGCTTTTCAGAGTGAGAAGTTTTACTCAGGATGATGCACATGTATTCTGCACTCCTGAACAGATCGAAGAAGAGATCACTGTTTTGATCAATCTGATCTTTGATGTTTACAATGCTTTTGGCTTCACTGATGTTCAGGTTTATCTTTCAACCAGGCCGGAAAAATTCATTGGCTCTGTGGAGATTTGGGACGGCTCGGAAAAATCCCTTGCAACAGCACTCGACAAAGCGGGCGTAAAGTATAAGATCAACGAAGGCGACGGAGCATTTTACGGACCTAAAATAGACTTTGTGGTCAAAGACAGCCTTAGAAGAAACTGGCAGCTCGGCACCATTCAGCTGGATTTCTCAATGCCGGAAAGATTCGGGCTGGAGTATATCGCTCCTGACGGAAAAGTGGCAAGGCCTGTAATGATTCACAGAGCTGTGCTTGGTTCATTCGAAAGATTTGTCGGCGTTCTGATCGAGCATTATGCAGGATATTTTCCGCTGTGGCTCGCTCCTGTTCAGGTATCTGTATTGCCTATCACGGATTCACAGTTTGATTATGCAAAGGAAGTAGCAAACAAACTCATAAATTGCGGATTCCGGGTAAATCTTGACCCGAGAAATGAAAAAATCGGCTATAAGATACGTGAAGCCGAAAATAAGAAGGTGCCCTACATGATTGTAATCGGTGAAAAGGAAAAAGAATCCGGGCAAATTTCAGTAAGACAGCATCAGAAGGGTGATATTGGTAAATTTGGATTGAATGAGTTTATTGAAAAGCTTAACTTGCAGGTCTCAAAAAGGGAGTATTATAATTAATTTAACTTCAGGTTATTAAAGAGAAAAATTTTAAGGAGAGAACGAACGAGCAAATAAGAGCTCCTCAGGTGAGAGTAGTTGACGAAGACGGAAACTCACTTGGCGTAATGACAAGTTCTGATGCATTGTTCATCTCCAGGTCAAGAGGTCTCGATCTTGTTGAGATATCTCCGAACTCCAAACCTCCGGTTTGTAAGATTGTGGATTACGGCAAGTTCAATTACGAAAGACAGAAAAAGGAAAAGCTGGCGAAGAAGAATCAGCATGTGATGCACATAAAGGAGATACGATTCAATCCAAACACTGACACGCATGACATTGATTTCAAGACGAAGCACTTGAGGCAATTCCTGATCGAAGGACACAAAGTGAAGGCTTATGTAATGTTCAAGGGAAGGATGATTACTCATCCGGAAATCGGACATAAGCTTATGAATGAGATAGTTGAGAAACTGGTTGACATAGGCAAGCTGGAAGCTCCCCCAAAGATGGAAGGCAAGACATTGTTTGCATATTTCCTTCCTGACAAACACAAAGTTCAGGTTTACAAAGATAGTCTGGCAAAGTCCGGAAAAAAAGAAGAGATTCCTTCGAAAGAAGAAAAAACAGAAAAGGAAAAAGAAAATGCCTAAAATGAAATCGAACAGGGCATCCAAGAAGAGATTCAAGGTGACCGGTTCAGGAAAGATCAAGAGAGAAAAATCTTACAGAAGCCATATTCTGACGAAGAAGTCTTCCAAGAGAAAACGACATCTGAGAAAAGCCACACTTGTATCCGTGCAGGAGACAAGGACAGTTAAGAGGCTGATACAAGCTTAATTTTTTTCAAAATTTTAAGGAGAAGAAATGCCACGCTCAAAAAATAAAGTTGCATCACACAGAAGGCGGAAGAGAGTTCTCGAAGAAGCCAAAGGTTATGTAGGCGCAAGGAGTAAAGTCTATACTGTCGCCAAGAACGCTGTTGAAAAAGGTCTGACTCATGCTTACAGGGACAGGAAGCTGAAAAAGAGAGAATACAAGAGTCTATGGGTGACAAGGATCAATGCTGCTGCAAGACTGAACAACACAACATACTCCAAGCTTATTGATGCACTTAACAAGAAAGACGTTGACATCAACAGGAAGATCCTTGCCGAGCTTGCTTACAGCAATGCGCCGGCATTCAGCGAGATTGTAAAATTCGCGCTGAAGTAATTTCAATTTCTGTTTCACATAAATTTACTAAGGCGGATAATTAATATTCGCCTTATTTTTTAGCCGCAAGAAAATTCTCATGCTGGACAAGATCGAATCCATTAAGTCAGAAGCCCTGAATGCATCGTCTGAAATCAAAGACGGTGATTCACTTGAGCAGTTCAGGATAAAATTCCTTGGAAGAAAGGGAACCATCCACGAATTGTTTGAGGGCTTTAAGGATGTTAAGCCGGAGGAGAAAGGCAGAACAGGCAAGGCGCTTAATGAACTTAAAGTCATGCTTCAGAAGATCTATGACGATAAGAAAAATGAGTTTGACTCTGCCGGCGCTTCAAAGGATGAGACAGATCATACGCTTCCCGGGAGGACATACAACAAAGGCACCAGACATCTTATTCATCAGGCAATTGATGAGATCACCGGAATATTTTCAAAGATAGGTTTTGATATTTATGAGGGGCGTGAGATTGAAGATGAATTCCATAATTTTGATGCGCTGAATACGCCGGAGTATCATCCTTCGCGTGACATGCAGGACACATTTTATGTTGACAGCAAAGGCAAAGACAAACGATATCTTCTGAGAACACATACATCGCCCGGGCAGGTGCATGTAATGGAGAATTCAAAGCCGCCGATCAGAGTTATCGTTCCGGGTAAAGTTTACAGGAATGAAGAAGTCAGCGCAAGAAGTCTGGCAGTGTTTCATCAGGTTGAAGGACTCTATGTTGACAAGGGTGTAAATTTCCGCGAATTGAAAGGAACACTGGATTATTTTGCATGGGAATTTTTCGGGAAGGGTTTGAAGACGAGACTACGTCCGTCATATTTCCCGTTCACCGAGCCGAGCGCCGAGATGGATGTTGAATGTATTTTGTGCAAAGGCGAAGGATGCAGGATCTGCAAGCACACCGGCTGGCTGGAGATTCTCGGATGCGGAATGGTTGATCCAAATGTTTTCAAATCAGTCGGCTATGATCCCGATGAATTTACGGGGTTTGCATTTGGAATGGGCATTGAAAGGACGCTTATGGTGAAGTATGGAATTCCTGATGCCAGAATTTTTTACGAAAATGATTTAAGATTCCTGAAGCAATTCTGAACTGAAACGGCAACAGTAACATAATCTCAGAATACAAACAAATCAAACAACAAATAACCTAAGGAGAAATAAATGGCAAGTAAAATAGTTTCCATTGTAATGTCTTTATTCATCGTTGCAATTGTTATGACAGGTTGCGGCGAAGACAAAGATTCAGCAATGAAAAAAGCAACTGATGATGCTACCAAGAAGGTAGGAGAAACGGTTCAGAAGACAGTTGACACATTAAAGAAAACAGTTGACACACTAAAATCAAACGTAAAGGAAACAGTGGACAAAGTCGATTCGGCAGTATCAGGTAAAACACCTGCAGGAGATGCTTCAAAGAAATCAGACGGCAACATGGTCATGATGGAAACATCAATGGGAAAGATCAAGATAAAGCTTTACACAGACAAGGCGCCAATTACAACAGGCAATTTCAAGAAGCTGGTCAACGAAGGATTCTATAACGGAATTAAATTTCACAGAGTCATAGACGGATTCATGATTCAGGGAGGAGATCCTTCAGGCAACGGTACAGGCGGTTCAAAGGAAACAATTAAGGACGAATTCGGACCCGGTTTGAAGCACAACAAGAAGGGTATTCTTTCAATGGCAAACAGGGGACCGAACACCGGTTCATCACAGTTCTTCATTACTCTTGCGCCAACTGACTGGCTTGACGGTAAGCATGCAATCTTCGGAGAAGTTGTAGAGGGTATGGATGTAGTTGATAAGATCGGAAAAGTTAAGACCGGACCGAATGACAAGCCGGAAAAAGATGTTGTGATGACAAAGGTTTATATGATAGAGTAAAGCAATTAAGTAGCTCAGTTCTTATTAAGCCGCATCGTGATAAACGGTGCGGCTTTTTTGTTTGGATTGATGTGGAGCACTGAAGACATCTTGGAAGAGAACAGCTTGTCATTAAGTGGCAAGCTGACGCTGGCAGAACTGTTTACTTAACACGTCATGCTTCGACAGGCTCAGCATGACTCGTTTGCTAAGTTGATTTGAAATGGTAGATCCTACATTCTTCAAGCACCCCTATTATTGGTCTTTTCGCTGTCTGCCACCAAGTGGCAAGCCGACGGAATGCAAGAACTCCAGCGACGTTGATGCTACAATCGGCATTCCTTTTACAATTCCTATCACAAGGGTAATTGTCTGCAAATTCTTTAGCGTTAGAGTCCTGGGAGAACACCTAAGACTTTGACGCGGGCAAACACAATTGCAGGATAAGACGGATATATCTTTTCCCTGAAGTTTTTTATTTTTGATTTGCAGAACGCGTTGAATAGTTGAACAGCTCTGAATTTGTAAGATAATTAATTATACTACCTGTAATACCGGCAACTAAACCTGTAATTACAGAAGCAACAAGAACAGAGACTTGAACAGAACCGGCAAAACGTTGAAAAAGGATTGAAATAATTACGACTAGTCCAAAAGCAAAGATCGAATGCTTCAATGCCATTTTAAAAAATACCGGAAAGTATGCAGGTTTTCCTGGCAACTTCCATGTGAAATAGGAAATACTTGTCAGAATGAATGCCAGCGAAACAGAAAGCGGTACGGCGCCGGCCATTACCGTTTGTTCCGTTGAAGATATCATGTCACTTGTGATTAGTACAGTGCCTCCCTGATTATTTGAAAACCAGTATGTAAGGCCGTTAATGATGGAATTGATCACTCCAGTTATTATGGAGTCCCTTTTAATGCGAGGTTGGTTCATTTCATGATCATTCATCCGGATTTGAGTTTGGTTAGTAACATTTTTAAAGGGCTTTTAACATTCACATTGAAAATCAAAAATACATGAATAATGCGGCTTGATATGACGTCCAGCTGTAAACTCCATCATCAAATGCCTTAGTAATTGCACTTCCGGGTTTTGCATAAGAAATGATTCCAAGGAACAGGAAATTGTTGCTTATGTAATACCTGCTTTGAATTGTTATCTCATGTCCGAAATCTTTTGCCTTCAGATTCGTGATTGGAGGAAGTCCACCAAGATTCGAATATGTGTCCGCGCTTAGAAGGAAATAGTCAAGTGAAACTTCGAATGATTCACTCAAATATCCCTTAAGTTCAACTCTGTGAGAAATGATGTTTCCGTTTCCTATTATTTTTCGAAAGTTGATTCCCTGCACCCAATTTCCTAATCCGCCTGTAAGTACCGGATCAAATCTCTCATATCTTTCCGATGCGCTGTCATCTCCCTGCATAAATGCATAACGGTAATAAATAGACGGCTTCAGAAACCATTTGCTTTTCTTTAATCCAATGCCCACATAATATGCATTTGTTTTCATGTTGGCATTTCGATTTGACTGATATGCATATTCAGATTTCAGAAACAAGCCTGTGCCGGCAATATCTTCGAGCCACAGTTTCGGATTGATGAGATACATACCTTTCTTTGGTATTTTTCCCTGCGGTGTACTGTACTCAGAAGATCCGGAAGGCACGGTTATGTATGATATTCCTGCATCAATGGTCTTGTTGTCGTTGTAAGCCAATGTGCCGCCTGCATAATTTGTATTGGATTGCTTGTCTTTGAACAACTCTTCCGGTTCAAGGAAAAAGCCGTCAATACTCATAGATCCAAACTGTGTTCTCAGTATGGCAGTCTTCTGAAATGCTGTCCGCGAGTTCAGATAAACATTTCCACGATCTCCTGCATTTGCCGATCCGGAAAATTTGGAGATGAGAAAGCCGTCATTCAGCTGAAATGATTGTCTGCCGAATGATGCATCAATGTTTATGTTCTTGCTCTTCCCAAGTCGAGCCCCCAGCACACCGGCATACAATCTTTCAGCATCAAGGAATATTGTCGCTCCATGTGAGTAGAGATCACTTGTATTTCTTGCTGAAAGTAATGCAGATGCAGACCCGTAAGCGTAGAATTTTGAATTTCCTAATTGCCAGATACCTGCCAATCCAAGTTCTGCATAAGATTCTCCCCAAAACCGGACACCATTAACGGCAGGATCATCGGCAACAGGATTACCCAGTGTAAACTCAGGTCCTTTGGCAAACAGTCCATTACTTTCATTGAACAACCCGACTCCGCCGTTTAGGACTATCGCAAGCTTTGAGTAACTTGTTTCAGTTATGACAGGAAAGTCTTTCAATGACTTTGTATTGAACATTCCCTTCTTAGTTTCAATCTTCTTGCTTTCGCCTTCTGAAAGAAAATAGACATGAATCACTATCACAACAGGCGAGCCCGGGCCTGAATTATAAACTTCATATTTTGCGCTCTTAATGTCAGTTTGCTTTTCGATTGTATTAATAGCCATATCTGTAACAAGTTGCTTAAAGGCGCTTCCGGGCCGAATGTCGAAGGCTTGATAAAACGCATCAGTTTCCAACGAGTCTGTAAGCAATGACTTTCCGTTTCTATGAAGAATAATAACAACAGAGCTAATCGGTATTCCCTCATTTGATTCAGGAGATACCCGGATTCCAGGATTCTCAAAACCGCTTTCCTGGGCATTGGTTTGCAACAATGCGGGAATGCAAAGCAAGCCTGAAACTACATACTTCAGCAGTGTAACCCTTATGAGATTAAATCTGCACATTATTGGAGACGTTTAAGTAGGAAGCGTTATGTAAACGCTTCCTGTTCATAATGAGGTTGATGTTAAGACTCTGTTGGCATCTTGCTTTTGTAAGTACCGCCTCCGTCAATGCGAAGATCAATTCCTGTAATCCACTCTGCTGCATTGCTCATCAGGAACATCATTCCATAGGCAATCTCAATGGGGGTCCCACGGCGCTTCATGACAAACATGTTGGAAAGATTCTCAAGCATTTCCTTTGTATAACCTGCTTTCAGAGTGGACTCCCCATTATCAACCGAACCTATGAGCACCGTATTGAAGCGCACTTTCGGACCAGAAACTACGGCCATGCTTCTTACCATGTTCATAAGCCCTGCTTTGGCTGTGCTGTATTCAATAAATTCCGGAGATGGAGTTACACCAACCAGAGAACCGGAGAAGACAACTGAGGCATTCTGTTCTTTCTCAAGGTAAGGCATGCAAAGCTTAGTGAGATTGTAAGCGCTTACAGTATTCAGCAAATACGACTTTACCATCTTGTCCGAATCAGATTCCCACAAAGGAGTGGATCCTCCCCAGCCGACGTTGTTTATCAATCCGGATATTTTACCAAATTTGGAAATGGTTTCATCTACAAGCATCTTAAGCTGAGATTCATCTGTTGCATCGGTTTTGATACCTAAAGTTTCTTTGCCGGATTCATTTGCGATTTCCGCAGCTACTTTCTTTGCACCTTCTTCATTAAGGTCTGAAATGATGACGTTTGCTCCCAAAGATGCAAACAAATGACCTGCAGCGCTGCCAATTGCACCTGCGGCTCCTGTTATAACAATTACTTTCCCTTCAAATGAGAAGAGTTTTTCAATGAGTGACATGATAGGATTATTTTTTTATTTTTAGAAAAATTCACTTTCTTTACAGACAATTCAATCAAGAGTTTGAACTCCACCACCGTTAACAAACATAATTTGCCCGCTCACCCATTCAGAAACAGGGGCGGCAAAATAAAGAACGGCCCCTGCAATATCTAAGGTTTCACCGAGTCTCTTAATTGGAGTGTGCTCAAGCATTTTTGCTTCAATTTCAGGTGTCAATACGGAAGCAAGAGCCGCAGTTTTTGTTGCTCCCGGTCCAACAGCATTCACTCTTACTTCCGGCCCGAAATCCATTGCAAGATTACTTGTCATGTGATTCAGAGCGGCCTTTGACGCTGCATAGGCGCTCATATTCGGACTCTTGTTAATACTGCTCATTGATGTAATATTTATGATGCTTCCATATCCATCCTTTTTCATGTGCGGTACACATAGTTGTGAAAGTCTCCAGGCGCTGAATACATTAAGCTTGAATACCCATGCAAAATCATCAACTGTGATCTTAAACGGATTTTCTTTTCCTCCACCGCCACCTCCGGCATTATTTACAAGAATGTGAATGCCTCCGAATTTTTCCATCGTATGCTTCGTAAGCGCTACAAGATCATCGTCCTTGGTTACATTGCATTCTAATGCGATGGCATTTCCTCCTGAATTAACTATCTGCTGTGCCACTGCCTCTGCATCAGCTAGTTTCAGGTCGCTGACTGCCACAGAAGCTCCGTATTCAGCCAGAAGTTCGCAGCATGCTTTTCCGATTCCATTGCCGCCGCCGGTTACGACTGCTGTCTTGCCATCTAAATTGAAAAGTTTGTTTTCTTTCATGATATTGTTTTTGGTTTTTGTAGATTCTGATTGACTAATCAAGAGCATCTCGGGCTCAAACAAGCTGGTATGCCTGCAACTCTTGAGTGAGGATACAAAAATAAAAAAGTTTTTTTTTCTTTACAAATTAATTTTTTGTATTTTTGTAAAGCATGGCTATTATGAAGGGACAGAATACAAGACAGGCTATACTTGACAGCGCAAGGCAGATCTTTAACGAGAAGGGTTTGAATATCACTCTTGAGAAGATCGCCGCTGAAATGGGGCTGACGAAAAGCCGGATTACCAATCACTTTTCCACCAAGGATTCCCTGTTTCTGGCAATTCTCCGCGCATATGAGGAAAAATTGGCGCATGTCGCGGCAGAAGTAAATCTGGTAAATGCTGTGGATTTATCTGAATTGGCAGAAGGCATCAGCGCAGTGATGGATGTGCAGTACGAGTACCGCTGCGGCATTGCTTATGTGGCATTGGTTACACAATCGCAACATGAGCTGCATAAACACATCAGTGAAAACTACAAGAGGAATGTCAGGAGCATATTCAATAGAGTGAAGAAGATGGCTGATGTTGGAATTTTGAAACCTGATATCCTTTCAGCTTCGGAATTCAAAATTTTCGTTTTTCAATATACTAACATACTGACAACCTGGGTAATTAATCTCGAACTGTATGACGCAGAGCAGGGATACGCAAAAATGAAACCTGTTTATATTGATGCCGTTTTTTCATGCTTCAAACCATATCTTACAACAATGGGAGAAAAGCAACTCGCAGCAATAGACTTCAGGAAAGTGAGCAAAATCGGTTTCCGGGCAAAATGAATGTTATGCGGATGTCAATCAACAAAGACTCCTTTGCAATCCTTGCCGGGAAGTTATGCAAACGGATTTGATTTCGGAACGGATAATTCTGTTTATGTTGTGGGAGGAAATACAGCGAAAATAATTCAGGGAGTATCGCCTCTGCCATGTCCTGTTCCGCAAGGTCTTAGCTCAAGTGAAGTTACAAAGACTAGTGCAAAGCTAAGCTGGGGAGCGGTTAACGGCGCACAGAAGTATGAAGTCATATTTCAGAATGCAACTACACCTTCGGTCAAAAAAGCATGGACTTATGTGAGAGTTCCAGGAACTCAGAACTTTGCTATGCTGACAGGGCTGAAATGTAACACTGCCTATAATTGGAGAGTAAGAACAATTTGCGATACAACAGCGCCTGTTGTGAATCTTACATATTCCGCATCTCAGAGATTTACAACATTGTCATGCATGTCTGATGAACAAGTTATTTCTGAAGAATCCGATGAGTTCGAAACTTCTGTTCCTTTAGAATTTTATCTTGGCAGCAATTATCCGAATCCTTTCAATCCTGAGACCAGAATAAAGTTTGGATTGAGTAAAGATGCTGATGTTTCAATTACTGTATTCAATTCACTCGGACAAAGGATTGCGATACTCGAGAATTCCTTCATGACTAAGGGAAATTACTCCGTAACATGGAATGGGACAAATGATAATGGAGAGCTTCAATCAAGCGGTGTATATTTTTGCAGGATGACTGCAGGTGGTTTTGTTGAGGTAAGGAAGATGGTACTTAACAGGTAGCCAATGTGTGTTGGGGAGGCATGAGAAATTGCGAGTCTGTTGGGGGCTGTGCACAACTGAACTTTTCTCTCGAGAATTATTTTGGCGTCAGAACTTCCCTGCCTGCAGCAGGCCCGCCTGCCTGCCGGAATGCATTTCACACTTCAAAAGCAAGTGGGCAGGCAGGCCTGCCGAAAGTGTACTTGTTTAACCGACTGCGGGCAGGCAGGCATCCTGACGCCATTAAATTATCTGTGTCTAAACGGGTCCCGACACAACAATAAACGGTTGTTAAGAATAGGAATCTGAAACTCATTTAAGTAATGTCATACGCTTCACGCCTACCAGCTCCCCGTCAATATTCAGTAAATAGAAATAGACTCCACTTGGAAGTGACTCTCCGGAGAATTCATACTCGTACTTACCTGCGAATTTAAACTCGTCATTCACTAATCTCATGACTTCTCTGCCGAGCATGTCGTAAACAACAAGTTTTACTCTTGAGTCTGCAGGTAAATCGAAGCTGATTTTTGTTGAAGGGTTAAATGGGTTCGGATAGTTCTGACTAAGAATGAAATCATTTAACAATTTTTTTGAATTAACTGTGTTTCCGGAGTTCTTGCCTGTAAGTACTTTTAGAATTCCGTTGATCTTGTTTTGACTGAATTCAATCTCTCCAAATGTACTTCCCGAATTCAGATTATCTCCTGAACCTGCCGCTAGTATTTCTTTATTGATGAGAGCATGAAATCCTTTCGGAGTGTTTGTGTGGCTTGCATGGATCTCATCATAATCCGATATTGCCTCTTCAATGTTGCCTTGTTTTATGTTTGATTGAATTGCAAGGTCTTCGGAAATATTCCGCATGATGAGCGTGTGAGTTGTGTCACCGCTTATCGCTGAATAGTAACTTTCAAGCAGTGCATACTCCGTTACAGTCGCCTGTTTCTTTTCGTAACAGTTGAATATCCTTGCAAGACATGAAGAAGCTGAACTGCTGTCTTTGTAATCAGATACAATTTCTTTGTAATATCCAATTGCTGCCTCATACTCGCGGTTGAACTCGCTTTGATATGCAAGAAGATACAACTCTTGTGCTGAGTTTGGATTGTCGGATTCAAGAATGTGAATTGTATCCTTCAATCCAAATCCAATGTCAGTAGTATCAAAAGTGTTTGTCTGCCGGGCTGATTGTGAGTTGTCGTCATACGGATCGAACTTCACGTCCGCATTTGTAACATTTAACTTCAGAGAGTCAGGAGGCACTTCACCCCAGTAATTCTCATAAACATAGAATTCCCTGCCGGCAGATGCAGGATTCGCACCGCTTATGTAGTAATTACTTCCGGACAAAGTGAACCGGTTATAGCCGTAGTTCAGATCCGGATAAGCATCTTCATCAAAGAGAATGCCCGCATCGTAAGGACTGCCCGTGATAAGATTATCTCCTGCGAACCAATATGTTGAACCGCTTGACACAAGCGGATGCATAACGGGAACAGACGACGAAGACAAGTAAATGTTGTCCTCACACGAATTATCAAAAGTGTTCTTCAGAAGATCAGGAGATGAATAGAAAGAATAATATGAGTTATAGAAATCCGAGATGACATTGTACTTGATCGTTCCATTAGAGTTATCGAGAAACATTCCAGATTCGCCGTAAGAATTTCCGTTTAAAATATTGAAGGCAATGTAAGGCGATGACTGAATGACGGTCATTCCGTTATTGCAGTTGCTTATGCTATTGTTGATGATGTTGAGCATTTCTCCCGGGCAGTATTCTGCATAGATGCCGTGAGTGAAGCCGACGGACAAGTTGTTTGATGTGATAGTATTGTCCTTCAACAGCACATGCGCGCTATTCTGAAGATAGACTGCATTGTTAAGCACTTGAGATGTCTGATTCACAAAACTGCATCCGGAAATTTCCGCAGAGTATGGCTCCGATGATTCATCCGGGCTGTACCTGCCCGATATCATTATGCCGTACATTGCATTCTTAATGATGCAGTTCTTTATCGTATCGCTTCCGAGATCATTGAGCGAGATACCGTTCCATTTCTTTGTGGAGTCAACGGATGCGAACATTGCGTCATTGGCAATAATCCTCGCGCCCGAATCACACACGATACCGGAGTTCTCTCCGAACAGAAGCTTTGAACCGGGATTGAGGATGAGGGCGGTTTGGTTGCCTTTGAGATGAAGAGTGTAGTCATCCGGAAAGATTAATTCAGCACTATCAAGCAATATTATTCTTGAACTGTCTTGAAATACAAAATCATTCACAATTGGACAAGCTAAGTGTGTGCCTTTTTCATATAGAAAGTTAAGCGGACCCTTGATCTCAGCTCCTTCATTGCATATCACCGCACCTGGCTTCACAATAATTGCAGAACCAAGTTGAAACCTGAGAAAGCTGTAGCTTTTCAAGGTTAGTTTGTTGCGGTCTTCAATTATTATTTTTCCATGCAAATCAAGTGTGGAAGAATCTTCAATAATTAGATCAACATAACCTGCCTGAGGATAAGACGGTGTTGACAATATCAAGGAATCCTCTGCATTGACTTTCAAGTATGTCATCTTTGACATTACGATCTTTGCCGGACTTTCAAATAATGAATCAGGTGTAGAGACATTCGTATCAATAGTCAGATTACCTTTGAAAACTCCAGCACTGTCATGGCGGGGAATAGTGTACGGTGCTGGTAAATCCCTTCCGTCAATGGGATATGTAAGAAAGTATTTATCTGAAACGGAGTTACCTCTTGAGGCGGATGTTCTCCATTCAGGTTGTATCCCTCCCAATTGCCATTGATGTACCTGTGGTACTGTTTGTAAACCTGAATACATCCGTTGTATGGAGGGCTGCCGGGGCCGAATAATGGGATCTCATCTCCGTCACTAGGGTACATTCCCGCCCATTGGAAAGTAATGTCTAAGGAATCTAATCCGTATATTCTTATTTTCAGATCCTTTGCTCCACTATCTTCATTGCGATATGGATAGTTAAAGTCAAGCCAGTCAATAGGTATAACTATTTCCGGAGCGATTTCTATTGAGTTCTCTATCCAAATTTCAAGCATGTACTTGCCATATCCAAACAGACCATCTAAGTCCCGATTGGCACCACCATCATTTCCTAATAATAACCATTTCGAATAGTCTGTTGCCTCAGTTGTATCACTTGCGAGTTGGAAGAAGCCTGAAATGTTTCCCCGATTTTTGAGAGCATATCCGTCCAATCCAACATTATACTTTATTTTGTTACTGTCTTCATGTTCAAATCTTCGATTGCATCCTGTCATGAATAGGTCTCCTGGTACGAACTCTTGAGACCTGATGGTGTACCTGGGATATTCTTCACTTGCCATTATTTCCTTATGGAACAGTGCTCCAACTGGGTAAAATCTAATGAACAGGTTTACACCTGGCATTCTGTTATTCACATATATCTCACAATTAGGATTTGTAGCATAAGATGATATAGAGAAACAAACAGTTAAGAATATAAACGCTAATCTTTTCATATCTTCATCCTCATTTTATCAATAGCATTTTAGAGATAGATACTGATTCTTCTGTAGCGACTTTGCAGAAATAGATTCCTGATGGCAAGTCTTCTGTATCAAAGCGTATTCTGTTTGTTCCAATTATCAATTCCGAGCGGTAAATAGATCTCACTTCTTTCCCCAAATTATCATATATCTGTATACTTGCGGAACTGGAATAGTATAACTCGAATTCTATTGTCGAATATGAGTTGAATGGATTTGGATACAACTTAACACTAAAGTTAGAATCGTCAACAAATTCTTCGTAGCCTGAAATGTTAACAGGTGGATTGGCATATCCTGACTTGTCTGTCTTTATTATGTATATATCTCCAAGATTGTGATTATCTCTTATCCCTATTACAGCAAATCCGGAGTCTCTTGTTTGGCGTATACAATACCCGGCATCATTATCACCAAAACCGTACAAACGCTTCCACTGCAAGTTGCCCAACATGTCTGTTCTTATGACGCGAACAAAATAATCATAATCTCCATTCTGAAACCAACCGGTCATTGAATAACCTTTGTCATTGCATTCAACCATATCAATCAAGTCGGTACTTGCCAACTCTGATGGTAGGGAATCTAATTTCTGACTCCATATCAAGTTACCTTTGATATCGTGTTTGACCAGGAATACTGATCTTTCTCTCTTTGACCAATAGACGAAACTCATACTATCCGGACACACTATTTTGCCTGGCCAGTATAACGAATTGAACCGTCTGAAGAACTCAAATTGACCGGAACTATTCACTTTGAGAATAAATCTGTTAAGGCTCTGAAGCGAGTCATGAACCACTCCTGTAATTAGCACATCATTTGCCGGAAATATTCCAATGCCCGACAGCTCAGCGGAATTCAAGTAATTCGAATAATCAAAAGCCCAAAGAACAGAGCCGGAATTGCTAAATTTCTTTAGAATACTATTTCTGCTTATAAAGAATCCGGAATCTCTTGAAGATTCAAGGTAACCCGCTTCATTGTATAATGTCCAAAGCACGTTTCCATTCAAGTCAATTTTAATGATTGGGTCTTCAGGATTCCAGCCACGGATGACGTAATTTCCGTCTGATAGTTCCTCAATACCTCCAGCAGGATTTGAAGGAAATGTTCTTGTCCATAGTGTATCACCAAATCTGTCCAATCTCATAGCGAACATAAGTGAGGTTGTGTTTATTCTCTTTCGTCCAACTGCAATGAAGCCCTGATCCGGAGTTTGAACAATCGAGTATCCATAATCAATATTGCTGTCTCCATAAGTTCTCTGCCAGGTTATTGTTTGCGCATTAAGGTAAAACGATGTGAGTAAGAGTAACAGGCAGGCAATTGGTGTTTTGATGTGATGTATCATATCGTGAACTTTAACTTTCTGTAACAAAAGTACTCCATGCTCTTTGCTGTTGAAATGCAAAAATGAATCACCAATTAATCGATAACGTTTCCTTTAGTGTGTAAATGTCAAATCAGGATCTGTAGGAGAAGCTTCATTGCATTGATTCAGATATTCAATTACTAAGAACATTAGATTGTCGATGCTTCGAAGACTTTCAAAACATCCAACAGCCTTAGTTTTTCTGTGGTTTAATTGCTTTGGCGTCAGAACTTCCCTGCCTGCAGCAGGCCCGCCTGCCGAAAGTGTACTTGTTTAACCGACTGCGGGCAGGCAGGCGTCCTGACGCAATTAGTTTACCTGTGCCGTGAAGGCAGTCCCGATACCTTAATTTCAGGTAGCGAATGATAATTGCGGAGTCATAACAAATTGCGAGTTTGTCTGATTATGTATTAAATGAACTTTTCTCACAACTTTTCCAAAATGGTTTGCACTCTCAGTTTCTCAACTATAACGGCTGCTTGGTAGTGAGTTCTCAGAATGGCTGACACGTTCCGGGATGAATGCAATGTCTTCATTGATTTAGTCCTTATGCATCACAATGACACAATAGTGTTTTTTGCATTTGCCAGACTTCACATTTTTCAAAGCCTTGAATCTTATTCCCTCTATTAATATGTTACTCACAATAATTTCTTATGAACAAGATAAAACCGGCATTATCTGCACTGGCTCTTGCAATATTCACTTTACTTTCTTCATTTCATGCATCGGCACAGGAATCCCCCAAGGTCCTTATTGTCACGGCGCATCCCGATGATGATGCGGTGTTTGCAGCAACCAATTACAAAATCGTTCACGACCTTGGCGGGAGTGTTGATCTTGCACTTGTGACAAACGGTGAAGGCGGTTACAAGTATTCAACACTCGCTGAAAGCATCTACGGACTTGAGCTTACGGATGAGGAAGTAGGAAGAGAATATCTTCCGGCTATACGGCAGAAAGAACTTGAAGAAGGCGGGAAGATCGTAGGCATAAGAAATTACTACTATCTGAATCAGAAGGATCATCGTTACGTTACTTCTGCTGATATTCATGAAATCCTCGACAGCAATATTTGGGATCTTGGCTATGTTAAGAATTATCTGAAGGAACTGATCGAAAGAGAAAAATACAACTATGTATTCGTACTCGCAGCCACTCCGGGAACACATGCTCATCACAGTTCATCATCAATACTTGCGATTCAGGCAGTTGAAATGTTGCCCTTGGATGAACGCCCAGTTGTGTTGGCAGGAACGAGTTCAAGAAAGAGCGACACTGTGAAATTCATTTACAAAGGCTTCGAAGGATATCCGATAACAAGTGTATCAGATACGATACCGCTCATCTTTGACAGGACTGCGAAGTTCGGATTCAGAGATGCTCTTGATTATAAGATCATTGTTAACTGGCTGATTGCGGAACATAAATCGCAAGGCACTATGCAGTTGCTTATGAATCAGGGGGACTATGAGAATTACTGGTACCTGGATATCAATGACCCCTCCAAAAAGCAGAAGACAGCAGAGCTGTTTGAAAAACTCAAAGTGAATAATTTTAAAGTGAAGGAGTATAAGTGATTAATATGAGAGCGTGCATTTTGCTGATTGCCGTTGCATCTGTTATGATGTTCGGTTCGTGCGGCAAAGATTCCGGAAAGAAAAAACTTGTTATCTACTCTCCGCATGGAAAAGAAATGCTGACAGAGTTTGAAAAATTGTTTGAAACAGCAAACCCTGACACAGATGTTCAGTGGCTTGATATGGGATCACAGGAAGTATATGACAGGATCAGAACCGAAAAGGCAAATCCTCTTGCCGACATTTGGTGGGGTGCTCCTGCAACAATCTTCATGCGCGCGGAAAAGGAAGGACTGTTAGAGAAATATTCACCTTCATGGGCCGCCTCGGTTCCGGCACAAAGCAAGAGCGCAAGTGACATGTGGTTCGGGACATTTATCACTCCGCAGGTGATTGCATTCAATGAGAAAACACTCACGAAGGAAACTGCTCCAAAAGATTGGGATGATCTTATTAAGCCGGAATGGAAAGGAAAGATCGTTATCAGAAATCCGATGGCTTCAGGAACAATGCGCGCTATCTATTCGGCAATGATAGCAAAGTCCGTGAAGCAGACCGGCAATGATGCCGCCGGCTTTGAGTGGCTTAAAAAGCTTGATGAGAACACATCAACATACGCAGCCGATCCGACTCAGATGTATGTGAAGCTTGCAGGCAATGATGCGGTCACGCTTTGGAACATGCCGGACATATTTCTTCAGAAGGAAAAATACAATTATCCTTTCGGTTTCAATTTTCCGGTGTCAGGAACAGTTGTGCTGACAGACGGGATAGCAATCGTCAAAGGCACGAAGAATATTGATGCAGCAAAAAAGTTTTACGAGTATGTTACTTCAGAAAGCAGTCTTCTCATTCAGGCGGAAAAATTCTACCGCATTCCGGCAAGATCGGATATTCCAAAAGACAAGCTCCCATCATGGATCTCCGGCAATGCATTTACTTCAATGGATATTGACTGGGAGCTTATTGCGGATAAAGAATCAGAGTGGATGAAGAAGTGGGATTCTGAGATAAAAGGGAAGAAATAAATTGAAAATTGAAAATTGAAAATTGAAAAAGGAATTATCTTGGGTCATGCTTACAAAAAGGCAAAAGTATGATCAAAGCGGATCGGCATGAATTACATTTTCAGTTTAAAACATTACAACGGCGTTTAGCATCTTTAACTTCCAATATTTATGAATTTCAATTCTCTACGAAGAGACGACTTAGTCGCAATTTTCAATTTTCAATTTTTAATTTTCAATTTCTTAGTTGATTCTATCCGTTAAATATATCTCAAAAGAATTCGGAACTCAGAAAGCGCTGGATAATGTGAACTTCGAATTGTCCAAAGGTGAATTCTTTTCTTTGCTTGGCCCAAGCGGTTGCGGCAAGACTACTTTGCTGAGGATCATCGCGGGACTTGAGTTTCCAACTTCAGGAATCATTGAACTGAACGGAAAGGATTCATCGGGACTGCCTCCGCAAAAGAGAAATGTGGGAGTGGTGTTTCAGAATTATGCGCTGTTTCCCAACATGACCGTTTTTCAGAATGTTGCTTACGGATTAGAGATCAGAAAAATGTCGTCTGACAAGATAAAGGAGAGAGTCAGTGAGGTGCTTGAAAAGGTAAGGATCTCACATAAGATTAGCAGTAATGTAACAATGCTTAGCGGCGGTGAACAACAGAGAGTGTCACTTGCCAGAGTGATTGTTACAGAGCCGGATCTTCTTCTGTTTGATGAACCACTCTCAAATCTTGATTACGCACTCCGGCTCGAAGCCAGAAATGAGATCAAACGGTTGCAAAGAGATATTGGAATAACTTCGGTTTATGTGACACATGACCAGTCTGAGGCTCTTGCACTCTCCGACCGCATAGCTGTCATGAACTCCGGCAATGTCATTCAGATCGGAACTCCGGAAGAAGTTTATCAAAATCCGGCAAACAGATTCATAGCCGAATTCATCGGTCATTCAAATTTCTTCACTCCGGAAGAAGCGTCTAAATACTTCAACATTAGCATTGATAATGATGAAACACTGTCTGTCTTTCCCGAAGAATTTGAGCTGACGGGTGAAGAAGGGAAGAATGAATTCACTGTGATTGATGCGCAGTTTGCCGGAGCATTTGTGGAATATCTGATCGGGTGCAATGGCAAGGAAGTCAAAGTGCTGGCGTTCTTCAGAAACGGGCAGAGACTTCATTCGATAGGTGACCGGGTTTGTATGAGACTTGCTAATTATGAGCCGAGAGTGCTTAAGTTGTAGGAAGTTAGATTAGTAACAGAAAGATTGAAGCAGGAGGATTTATGGCGCTGCTGAGCATAAGCCTCAATAACTCTTGTCATTTCGAGCCCCCAAGGGGCAGGCTCCGCGAGAAATCCACTTGGTAGCAATTGAGCAACTTTTTTTGAAGGCAAAACTAGTATAGTCAATTATTAAAAATAAGAGTGATGTTTACGCGGATAGTAAGTTTCTGCTTCATGCGCATCGATAAATTTCATTTACACAAAACAATCACAACCATCAATAGGTACTGAAGAGAATTGGGATCACAAAGAAAAATATCACCGCAACTACTGATTCTCCTTCTGATTCCCATCTTCTTTGCATTTGGATACATAGTTTATCCTCTCATAACATTATTCCTTCAGAGCATTCCTGCATTCACTGATTCATTTGGAATGCTGATTTCAAATTCGATTCAGCCGATATGGAATTCAGTGGCGTTGTCGCTTATTACGGTTGCCGGAAGCTGCGTGATAGGAACCGGCCTGGCATACATGGTTTACTACTACAGATTTCCGATGAAGAAATTAATCTCGGCAATTCTTCTTGTGCCGATCGCCGCGCCTCCGCTTGTCGGAGTTGTTTCCTTTCTCTTTCTTCTTGGAGAGAACGGTCTTCTCACAAAACTTGTAATGAGTATCACCGGCATGAATACTATGCCATTCATTTTTGACGGATGGACAGCGGTAATCATTGTTCACTTGTACTCTTTTTATCCTTACTTCTATCTCTTCGCATCTTCGGCATTGATGAAAACTGATTCAAATCTGATAGATGCATCATATTCATTGGGTGCATCCAAGTTCAGGACTGTCTTCAAGATCATTCTGCCTCAACTGCTTCCTGCAATTGCAGGAGCATCTCTCATAGTATTCATGGCAAGCATGGCATCATTCTCTGCGCCGTTTATTTATGCGGGCTCGAGCAAATTTCTTACAACAGAAATTTATTTCTCAAAGATCAACGGGGATACTGCATATTCTGCTGCGCTTGCAATTATTCTCACTCTGATGTCTCTGGTATTTCTGTTGCTTCTCAGGTTTTACAGGAAAAAAAATTCGGCGAGTGCAAAGACAAAAGGAGCGGTCAGAACTGAAACTGCTTTGTCGCATGAACATTCAGGCATTGCCGGAATTCTGACCATGGGGATATTCTCGCTGCTGATATTACTGCCTGTTGCAGCCCTTGCATATTTGTCATTGATACCGGAAGGTTCGCTCATGAGAAATTTCTTCGCTGAACCATTGACGGTGGAGAACTATACAAAGGTCTTTAGCGATCCGGCATTTTTTGAGCCATTCTCTAACAGCATTGTAATGTCAGTCATTGCCGTTGCGATTGTGCTGATAGTCGGAATCAGCGCTTCCTGGCTGATAGCAAAGAAAAAAGTCAACGGCGGAGGTTTGCTCGAAAGCATATTATCAATCCCTTACGGAGTTCCCGGGACCGTCATTGCAATCGCATTCATACTCAGCTTCAGTGTTCCATCAGTCTTTTCATTCTTCACAATTATTGCCGGCACATTCTGGATATTACCGCTGGCATATGCCGTAAGGAATGTTCCTCTAATGACGCAGTCGGTGATGGCAGGGCTTTCATCAATCGACCCATCGTTGGAAGAAGCTTCATCATCACTTGGTGCATCCGATTCAAGAACGTACATAAAGATAACAGCGCCGCTAGTAATGCCTTCGGTGATTCACGCATCATTACTTGTTTTCATTGCGTGCATAGGCGAGTTTGTTTCAACCATACTGCTTTACACATTTTCCACGAAGACGATCTCCGTGGAGATTTATTCGCAGTTAAGGTTGTACAATACCGGAGCGGCTGCTGCATACGGAATGATATTGTTCATCATTGTGATGGTTGTTGTGTTTTTGTCTAGGAAGACGATTGAGAAAGGCAATTGAAAATTAGAAATTAAAAATTAGAAATTGCATGACCATCATGGAAGTTGATCTAAAGCAGTAGCTATTGTTTGATTACTTTATGATTATACAAGCAACATGATATGAGTTGAAAGTCAAACAAAGCTATTGTCCGTAAGGTGCTTTCTTACCGAAATCCCAAATGCGCGATGAATCTTTACTATGTGAGTTGTTTACTAAATGAGTATTTCTGGCTTAACTCTATTTAACTTCATACAGAAATGCTTTTGGATTATCGGTAGAACTTACAACTTCAAGTCCCTGGGGTGTACTATGCAAGAGTAGATTCCTTATGTCTTTGTTTTCAAAACTTTCGGCTTCTTTTTCATTTACGAAATAATAACTGACTTTTGAGTCTTTCAAAACTTTCAGTAATTCCTGATAACTTTCGACGTAAGGTGTTACTTGATACTCCATATTTAAGTAATAAGCGATGTGTGGTTTCCTTGCCATAACTGATTTGCCCTGAAGTTGGATATCATACTTCTGCTCTACATCCTTCCTGATTTGAAGAATCTCGGCAGGACCTTCATTAATTTCATTTTTGATAATCGAATATGAAGAAAGAAAATTGTAAATCAATAAGGTTGCCAAAACAATTCCAAATATGCGTATCCTCTTGTATCCTATTTTCATTGACTGAAACATCTTATACGAAAACAAACTTACAATCATAAATGAATAGAAAGGTACCAAGGGCAGTGAAAATCTTTCAGAGTAAAATATCAGCAAGAGTTGACAATAGAACAAGAAGCTTGCAAGTAAGTATCCTCTCTCCAACTCATTCTTCCTAAGCAACGAACTCAGGAACAGCAACAAGCCCAATCCCGCTAAGAGCCCTATAATGCGGGGAAACAAACGGGTAAGATCCTTGTAAAGATAACCCGGGAGATTTTCCGCAAATACTCTTTCAAGAAATTTACTTAAGTCCTTTGTAACCACTTCGTACATCGAGCCAAATTCATTCTGATACTTGAGTGTCCACTCATCCTTTGATATTTCATCAGGCTTATGAATTGTCATGGCAGTGTTAAGGTAATTCTTGTTATGGAAGAGTTGCCCTGTCTGCAAATGTGAATATATTGACCAACTTCCCAGAAAGAAAATCAATGGAAGAATGAACATCAGAATCTTCTTACTTGATAAGCGTGGCGTATCGCTCTTCTTTCCCTTCAGAAATTGAAACACTAAAAATATCAAAGCAAACAGTATCAGAGATATTCCTGTGTATCTGGTAAGATAAGCCAGTGAAGTGAAAACTCCGGCAAGAACCAGGTCCTTGTTTGTACCGTGGGAGGATTTCAAAATGAAGTACAAAGCGGAAATGTAAAGCATCATAAACAATATGTCGGTTCCGGGCATGTAAGAATAACGTATGAAGTTCAGATTGACTGCCACAAAAAGACCTGCAAACAATGCAATTTCTGAGTTTGAGATCCTTTCGATCAACTTGAATACAAATACCAATGTTATCCCTGCGCAAGTAACATTAAGAATTTTACCTGCCAAAAAGAAATCATGATTAAACAAGATGCCAAAAAGCGCCAGTACAATCTGATAGAAAGGACCGCGGTAATCATCAATTATCAAGTTGCCGTTCAGTAGCTCTTTGGCTTGATCAACATATGCAGAATAGAAATCGGTTTCGACTCCATAGTCTCCAATCGGGCGATTGAAAATAACAACTAACATCATGACTACAAAAAACAGCAACGGAACAATTTGAGTTAGAACTCTCAAATACCCCGATTGAAGAAATAAAGACTGGTTGTCCTGTACGCTGTAATTAACTGATTTTCTATCCATGTAATTTGTGCAAAGTTATTGATAAGGAGTGGAAGAACTGACTTGTCCAACTGCTGATAAGTTAGAACGACATTGATATGCTGATCAAATGAGAGGTGTTGTTAATTACTCTATGCAAACGAAACAGGCAAATTACACGCAGGCAGAATTATTGAAAGCAAGACTTCATTGGCAATCACATTTTCGTGAAGAATACTTCTCCGCAACTCTCAACTCACACCTCATACCTCTCAACTCACAACTCTCTACACTTCTCTCGAAGTGATCCTCTTCTTAAGCTGTGACAAGTGCCAGGTAATATTGATCTCCTTCGGACATGCCTCAATGCAATTGAAGATAGTGTGGCATCGCCATATACCATCGGGCGTGTCAAGTATGTCCAGCCGCTCGTTTGCAGCATCATCCCTTGTGTCATAAACAAATCTGTATGCCTTAAGCATCGCGGCGGGACCGAGATAGTTCTCGTTTGTCCATGTTGAAGGGCAGCTCGTTGTACAGCAAGCACAAAGAATGCACTTGGCGGATTCAAACAGCTTCTCCGCATCCTCATTAGACTGCAATCTCTCTCCATTTTGCGGCGGGGGAGTGGCGTTGATCAGATATGGTTTTACAACTTCATACTTGCTGAAAAAACTTGTCATATCCACAACAAGATCCTTGATAATAGGCAAAGACGGAAGCGGCTCTACTACAATTGTCTTCTTTGTGTTGAGATCCTTAAGAAGCAATGAGCATGCAAGGCGGTTCTTTCCGTTCACTTTCATGCCGTCGCTTCCGCAGATACCATGTGCACAGGAGTAACGGAAGGTCAGCGTTCCGTCCTGCTGCCATTTGATTTCCTGCAGCACATCAAGCAATCTCCAATCTTCACTTACACCTTTGACGGTGAAATCCTGAAAGTATGGTTCAGAATCTTTTTCAGGATTGTATCTCAGGATCTTCAGTTGGACATCCATAGTATTTTCTTATTTCAGTTTAAATTCATTCTTTAATGTTTCGATGAACTGCACTTTATCAGGGCAGTTGTAAGTCTTGTCTATCAATTCATATCCCAGCGATGTATTGCCGATGGAATGATAGCTTCCGAGAATAGCGGCAAGTATAGTCTTCACTTCTCCGGCACTTGTGCTGAAAGCATCTCCTCCGCAATCAATACCGGTGGCTGTTGTTTCAGTAAGATCTTTCTCGAGCATCCTGATCTTATCCATTACCAATGGCCTGAACCCTGAAGTTGCATCAACAAATTTATCTCCGGTGAATTTATAGATCCTCAAAAAGCTTCTGTTGCCGGCATAAGCAGTGAACGCATAAGCAAACATATCATCATCTCCTTCGATCTCATACTTTCCGTCATTGTTCAGATCTTTCACAACATAGCCTCCGTTCCCCCAAAAAATCGAGTCAAGATAAACGAGCTTGTCGCCGGAAAGTCTGTAAGCTTCGAGCGTGGTGCAGCAATGAGCGCCGCCACTATAGTATTCAACAAGAACTTCTGTCTTACCGTCATTGTCAAGATCAAAGCCCTCGATCCTGCCAAGCCTTCCTCCATAAGTTTTCGAATCAACCACATTCCCACCGGAAGTGACCATCAATTGTGCAGTGTAGTTTGATGTGTCAAACGACTGTGAAAATGTATAACCGTCAACTATCACGCTCACAGGTTTATCATATTGAGCATATGATTCCCGGCTGAGAGTTAATGCCAGAAACAGAGCAAGGGTTAATGTAAATTTCATTCTGAATTTAGTCAGTTGTTTTATTCTGATTAGTACTTCCTCTCCATCGGTTGATATCTTGTGATTGTCACCGGCTTATACTTAAGCTCAGGAATTCCTCCATCCCTCATAAATGCAAAAGTATGTTTCATCCACTCTACATCATTCCTTGATGTGAAATCTTCTCTGGTATGCGCACCGCGACTCTCCTGTCTTGCATATGCTCCGAAGACTGTTGCCTCTGCATTGTCAAGAAGGTTGTGCAGTTCAAGCGCACCAATGAGTTCCGTATTGAATACTCTGCCCTTGTCCTGAAGGAATATATTTTTCGCTCTTTCTCTCAGGTCTGCAAGAATTCCTATCATCTTTCTGAGATCCTCTTCGTTTCTGAATACTCCGCAAAGCTCCATCATGTTATTCTGAAGTTCGGTACGAAGATTGGATATCTTTTCCGTACCATTATTCTTCATAATTGATTCAATCAGATTGCGTGTCCGGTCAGCAGCAGATTCGCTAATGTCATGATGTTTTGCATCTTCAAGATAATCCGCAATCGCCTTTCCGCCTCTTCTGCCAAAAACAACTAGATCCAGCAGAGAGTTTGTGCCGAGGCGGTTTCCGCCGTGAACCGAAACGCACGCGCATTCGCCGGCAGCGTAAAGTCCCTTTACAATATCGCCTTTCTCATTCAGAAGCACTTCGCAGTCAACATTCGTAGGTATTCCGCCCATTGCATAATGTGCAGTAGGTTGGATCGGAATCGGATCTGTGGTCGGCTCGACACCAAGATAAGTTCTTGCAAAGCCGGTAATTTCAGGAAGTTTCTCATCTATTACTTCTTTGCCGAGATGCGTCAGATCAAGATAAACATAATCCGTTCCGTCACTGCCCTTGATACCTCTGCCTTCGCGGATTTCCGTGATGATGGCGCGTGAGACCATATCTCTCGGAGCAAGATCCTTCACAGTCGGCGCATATCTTTCCATGAACCTCTCGCCGTCTTTGTTCTTAAGAATTCCGCCTTCGCCTCTTGCCGCTTCGCTTACAAGAATTCCGAGTTTCCATAGGCCTGTCGGATGAAACTGAAAGAACTCCATATCTTCAAGAGGAAGCCCTGCTCTGTAAACGAGCGCCATACCGTCACCTGTGCCTGCATGTGCGTTTGAAGTGATCCTGAATACTCTTCCGTAACCTCCAGTTGCAAAAAGAACTGCCTTTGCCTGAAACACAGTGATCTCGCTTGTAGCAATATCCATAGCAACAACTCCCTTGCAAATACCGTCTTCAACGATAAGGTCTGTTGCAAAATATTCAGAGAAGAATGTTACCTGATTCTTCAGAGAATTTTCAAATAGAGTCTGAAGCATTACATGCCCTGTTCTGTCGGCCGAGTAGCAAGAACGCATTACAGGAACCCGCTTGGTATATGGATCATCCTTATCTGCCGGTTTTGTATGACCGCCGAATTTTCTCTGAGCTATCTGCCCCTTCTCATTTCTTGAGAAAGGCATTCCCATGTGCTCGAGCTCTATGATCGCCCTGATGGCATCCTGACACATCACATCGATTGAATCCTGATCGCCAAGATAATCACTACCCTTGACCGTATCGAACGCATGATTTTCCCAGGAATCTTCTTCCATGTTTCCCAGAGCCGCACAAACGCCGCCTTGTGCAGTTCCAGTATGCGAACGGGGAGGAAACACTTTTGAAATCACTGCGCATGAATACTCTTTTGGTATTTCAACGGCAGCCCTTAAACCGGCACCGCCTGCGCCTACTATCACTACATCAAATGTTTTTATCATTATAAATGATTCTGAATTAGAAATTTTTTTATTGTCAGTCGTCAAACTTTCTTATTTCTTCATATAGAGTCTGTCTCCGCTTAGTTCCATCAATTGAATAATCATAGCTATTCTTCAGCTCAAGATAAGAAAGAATAGCTTCAAACTTCCTGCCTTCCTTTGCGGCTATCATTCCGCGGTAGTAGTGAACAAGCGAATTGTCAGGAGCGTATGATTCTCCGTTGAGAGTGTATGAATACGCCTTGTCAAGATACTGTGATGCCTTCTCCAGGTTTTTGTAATCTTCGTAATATATCTTTCCAAGCTGAATGTATGCATCTACATAATCCGGATTCCTTACAAGAAGTTTTCTGTATTCTTCAACGGCTTTCTTCTTGTCATTCATGAGATGATAAGTGTTGGCGATCTGATACTGTATGAAACTCAGAGATGGATCTTCCTCAAGCATCTTCCTGTAAAACAATATTGCCTTGTTGTAATCCTTAGAAGTTGTATATGCCGATGCAAGACTCGACGATAGCATATTCAAGAGACTGTCTGAATCAAACCTTGCTGCAATTCCCTTGTAGAGATCTTCTGCCCTTGTGAAATTATCCGTGAATACATAAAGCTCAAGAAGTTCTTTGTATATGCTGAATGAATCCGGTTTCATCTCAATGCACTTCAGATATGCTTTCTCTGACTTGTCAAATCTTATCCTGTTAATGGAATCCTGCCTGACAATGAATGTATCAACCACAGTCATTGTATCCTTGTATTTGGAATAGTACCAGTCATATACAAGCTGTGAACTCAGACTCGAAGCGATCTTATATGTAGAATTAAAAATGCTTTCTTCTTTCCTTGCCAACAGCATTTCATCAGAAGCAGGATCTGCATTCAGAACTGTGTTAATTATGTCCTTATATGGATTTATTGCAACAGCGAAGTTGAGATTTCCATAACCGGAATAAGTATAAGTAGTTATTCCTATCACTTCGCCTTTCTTGTTGAATAACGCCCCGCCACTGTTCCCGGGAGATATTGCAGCTGTGACCTGAATCACATTCTTGAATACTTTTTCTTCCGTCAGATAAGTGACAGGATCCGCGAAGCTGACCTTTTCGTTCTCCCTCAATGCGGCAACGATTCCGGATGATATTGTGTATTCAAAGCCAAGCGGACTTCCGATTGCATATACTTCCTGTCCCGCCCTGAGCTCATCAGAATTTCCGAGTGTGACAATGCTGTATTCTTTTCCTTCCTGCGGAGGAATTTTGATTATTGCAAAATCATTGCTTTCATCTGCGAGCAAAAGTTCGGCGGCATGAAACTCGCCGTCACTTGTCTTAACAATCAAACTGTCGATCTGTTCAACCACATGATAATTGGTACATATAAGACCATCCGGCGAAACAATGAAACCGCTGCCGTTAAGTATTGTAGTATCCTTGTAATTATTTGTCTCGTAGCTGTAATAACTCTGATCACGCATCCATATAGATATCAGCGCAGGCTTATACATATCTATGATCTGTTCTGCGTTAAGACCGTCATGCTTATTGTTTCCGTTCTGTGCGAATGATTGATTCACGTTTAAGAAAAACGCAAGCGCAAACAGCAGACTCAAATAGCGGGTCAAATCTTTATGCCGCCTTTCAAATGATTTTTGGAGATGGGTTCATTAATGAAGTCCATAAGATTCAATATCATTTTCCCTTCCATTCTGCTTTGCGCTTTTCGACGAAGGCCTTCATTCCTTCTGACTTATCTTCGGTTGCAAACAGCAGGTAGAAATTTTTTCTTTCGTGCTCAAGTCCCGATTCTATGGTAAGGTCAAACGATTTGAGAACGCTCTCTTTGGCAAGCTGCACAGCAACTGTTGGTTTGGTGCAAATCTCCCTTGCAAGTTCCAGCGCCTCATCGAGATATATTTCTGTATCAACCACTCTTGTTACAAGCCCAGCTTCAAACATATCAGCCGCACCAAACATCTTACCAGTCAGGATCATTTCCATAGCACGTGCTTTGCCGATTGCTTTTGTTAGGCGCTGAGTTCCGCCGGCACCGGGAATCACACCAAGATTAATCTCGGGCTGTCCGAACTTTGCGCTCTCTGATGCAACTATCATATCGCATGACATTGCCAGCTCACATCCGCCGCCGAGCGCAAAACCGCTCACAGCGGCTATCACCGGCTTCTTGATTTTTCTGATTTTGTCCCATCTTGCAAACTGGTCTCTGAGAAGCATTTCAATTGCGCCGGCATCCGCCATTTCTTTTATGTCAGCTCCTGCGGCAAAGGCTTTCTTGTTGCCGGTAAGAACCATGCAGCCGATCTCTTTGTCAATGTCGAATGATTCGAGTGCTTCAACAACTTCTTTCATCAGATCGATGTTGAGTGCATTGAGCACATCAGGGCGGTTGAGTTGAATCAACCCTGTCTTCAGCGCTCCTTTGTTCTCGATTTCGGATACCAGAATGTTGTTATAGGTCTTCGTAAGATGACTTTTCTCGCTCATAGAGGTCCTTAGAAATTTTTGGGAAACTTACTCACAATGGCAAAGAATTACAATTCAGTTCCTTGTTTTCATTGTTTTCTGTGATACACAGAGTTACACAGAGATTACACAGAGTTACACAGAGAAAGGAAAGAGAAAGGAAAGCTTAGATAGCTGTTAATCACTCATAATGAACTCTGTCAAAATAATGGGTGAAAATGAATATATTAGCATTGCATTTATTTGTATGCTAAGTGGAATCAATTTGAAAGGAGATGATGAGATGGAAGAGTTAAAATTTGAAGAGTTGACTTCCGGTGTATTGGGATCTGCTATTGAAGTTCACAGGCACCTAGGACCGGGGTTATTGGAGTCCGTTTATGAAGAGTGTCTCGCCTATGAATTAAAAAATTCAGGAATTAGCTTCGAACGTCAAAAACCAATTCAGATTTCCTACAAAGAAATCATTATTGATAAAGGATATAGGATTGATTTGCTTGTAGAAGGAAAGTTAGTAGTAGAAATTAAGTCAGTAGAAGCATTGAGCACAGTTCACGAAGCACAAGTTTTGACTCACATGAAACTTGCGCAAATTCCGGTTGGGTTGCTTCTTAACTTCAATGTAACATCGTTAAGGAAAGGAATCAGAAGATTTGTAATGTAATTAAAGATGACAGGTCCCGAATTAAGAATGCAAAGATTTCCAGAAAGTTGCCGCTGCGAATTATCATATTTTCGTTTACTTAAATCAAAGAAGAAACAAATTGTGTTGGTGAAAGTTGAATTTCTTGTCTTCCTTCTTCTTATCACTCTGTGAAACTCTGTGAAACTTCGCACTCCATATTGATGAACTATTTGAAATACATGGTAAGCCGGGAACACTACAAGTGAATACACAGAGATCCACTGGGAAGTCACAGAGTTCCACGAAGTTGCTACTTCGAAGTATCATATTTTCGTTCACTTAAATCAAAGAATAAATTGTGTTGGTAAAAGTTGAATTTCTTGTCTTCCATTTTCCTATCACTCTGTGAAACTCTGTGTAATCTCTGTGGAACTCTGTGTAATTTCTGCTGAACTCTTAGTTGCGGAATGTTGGAGTAATGGCTTTTTTATGTGTCATTTTGATTTGCAAAGTTTTAATATTGAAAAATTTTATTGAATGTCTATCAACATAGATGACGGAAGGTATTCCCGGCTTGAGTTAATTACCTGGTGGGATCAGGATATTCTCAAGAATGCGCGTGTGTTTGTTGCCGGATGCGGTGCACTTGGCAATGAGATCATTAAGAATCTCTCTATGCTTGGAATCGGTCATATCTGTGTTGCAGATATGGATAGAGTGGAGAAAAGCAATCTCACAAGAAGTGTGCTTTTCAGGAAAGAAGATGAAGGAAAGCCCAAAGCGGAAGTCGCAGCCGAAGGCGCAAGACAGATAAACGACGAGTTAGACATCAAGTGGTTCAACGGCAATATATTCAATCTCGGACTCGGGGTGTTCAAAGACTTCGACATCATCATCGGCGGACTCGATAACCGCGAAGCACGCCTTTTCATAAATCAATCATGCTGGAAGATCAACCGTCCCTGGATTGACGGTGCAATTGAAGTTCTTAACGGTGTTGCAAGAATGTTTGTGCCTCCACAAGGCGCTTGCTATGAATGCACAATGTCTGAGCTCGACTACAAACTAATCAACAAACGGAAGTCATGCATGCTCCTAGGGATAGACGAGATATTAGAAGGCAAGATCCCGACCACTCCCACTATTGCTTCAATCATAGGAGCAATACAGGTTCAGGAAGCTGTGAAATATCTTCACAGGCGCGAAGACCTGATACTTTTAAGCGGAAAGGGAATGATCTTCAGCGGAGGCATAAATGATTCATATATAGTAGAGTATCAAAGAAATGAAGATTGTCCATCGCACTATACTTTCGAAAAGATTGCACGGCTTCAAAAGAATTTTTCCAATGTGAAGATTTCTGACATCATAGAATTCGGGAACAACATATTCGGCGGAGGAGACTTCAGCATAGACTTTAACAATGAAGTAGTTTACGAACTTGTAGATGAAGAGAAAAAAGAAGTAAAGGAATACTACGGAAACATGAACACAATGTCCGTCAAAGATGTGAAAACAGACGACGGCAATTTTCAGAAGATAAAATCATTTAATACTCTCGGTTCTTCATCAGGACTCGCAAAGCGACTTGAATCTAAGACACTGTCCGAACTCAAGCTGCCTTTCAACGATATTCTGACATTGAGAAAAGACGAAGAGGAGATACATCTCGAATTTGAGAAAACGGAGGTGTTCACAAAATGAATGCCGATTGAATATTTCTTCGAAGCCAAATAATTTTCTGCAAGGCAAGACATGTCCTTATTGTCAATCGCCCTTGAAAAAGAATGCAGATGTGATCATCTGTTCAGTTTGCGGAACTCCGCATCACCATGAATGCTGGGATGAGAACAACGGCTGCACTACATACGGCTGTGCGCTGAATCCGACAACTGAAGAGAAGGTTGTATTGCCTGAAGATGCAGTAGATGTTGGCGATCAGACCATTGAATCCATCCGCGAGTCGCTTAGCCGTCCTGCACAGGAATTGGTGATCGAATGTCCCAACTGCAGCAACAAGATCGAAGTTCAGGCTACTTACTGCAAGCATTGCGGTTATAACGTGAAGGAGGATAAGTTTGATGAGGCGGCAAGCGAATTCGAAAATGACTACAAACGAAGGTATAAAGACAAAGTTAGTTTAACCCGAAAAAGATTCTATCTCACTCTTGCAAGCATCGGAATATTGCTGATTTCATTCGGCTTTCTCGGATATATGTCCGTGAAGAAACTCAATGAATATTTCTCTTCAGACCAATATCTGCTCAGAAGCACAATAGACACTTGGATAGAAGCAAGGAGAGATAAGAACATTGACAGAATGAAATCACTCATGACCGATGATTACGAGTACATAAATAAGGATGGAAAACAGCAGGATCTTAAGGAAAGATTGAGACGGGCAGAACAGATTTATAAAAACAGCCAAGAGGTTAAAATCGGTATATCTGACTTCAGTGTTATTAACGATACAACAACAACTCCCAATGATAAGAAGGTTACATTTTTCGAAAACTTCAAAGCCGGCAAAATTTCCGAGAAAGGCAATAAGACGGTGAGATTATATAAAGGTCCAGAGACGGATGAGCAGTGGAAGATCTATCGTGAGATTTTTGAAAACTGAATGAACATTTGAAGCATTTGCTTGTTACACAGAGTTACACAGAGTTACAGAGTTACAGAGTTACACAGAGTTACACAGAGTTACACAGAGTTACACAGAGTTACACAGAGTTACGCTGAGTGCTTGATATTCAAGTAGCTGGAAATTGCATAGATCGGGCTCGCGCGAATAAATCAAATCTAAATCAAGCAGCAAAACCCAATATTTCTCAGTGGAACTCTGTGTAAATTCTCAGTGGAACTCTGTGTAAAATCTCAGCGGAACTCTATGTAAAATCTCAACGGAACTCTGTGTAAATTCTCAGTGGAACTCTGTGTAAAATCTCAGCGGAACTCTGTGTAAATGTAAATTCTCAACGGATCTATTTGAGAACCGGCAGACTCCGAAAAAAAATTAACGTGCAAAGAAGAAATACGAGATTAGCAATCCGATGATCAACGTCAATCCGAATACCATATTAAGCTGTGCAGTCATCATGATATGCTTTGTGCCGTATTCAAATCTCGCGATTCCGTCTGCCGGAAATGACTCGCTCATCTTCACAAGTTTGAGCGCAAGCGGCAGTGTGATAAGCGACAGCAGAGCAAACCACGGCAAGAGTCCAAGCGCCGCAAATATTATCACCGAAAGATATGCTCCAAGAATCAAAAAATAATAGAACTTTACGGACAGTTTCTCGCCTATGAGAATAGGAAGAGTTTTCACTCCGAACTTGCCGTCAAAATTAATATCCCTGATATTATTGGAATGCAGGATCGCATCTATCAGCATACCGAGAGGAATGGAGAATATCACCGGCAGCCATGAGAATTCCTTTGTCTGCACAATGTATGCGCCGAGAGTCATTCCCACTCCGAAAGAAAGTATAACCTGAATATCGCCGAGTGCTTTGTACTTCAGCGCAATTGGTTTTGCAGTGTAAAAAATCGCGGAAAGAAGTCCGAATAAACTCAGATATAAAATCCAGCTTCCGGCTTGAGTGAAAAGATAGATTCCGATGAGGAACGCGATCACCAATGAGATGACTGCGGCTTTCTTCATTTCTTTGAGGGATACAAGTCCCATGGAGATAACCATAGAGCCTCCATGAGGAATGCCGAGTTCTTTGTCTTCCTTATCTATGCCTTTTTCATAGTCATAGATATCGTTAATGATATTTGTACCGATATGGACGAGTACGGCGCCTATAATGCAAAGAACAAAATTAATGAAGTTGAAATCAAGACCGGGATTGAGGATAACCGCAAGCACCGAACCGAAAAGAATTGGAATGACTGAAGCAGGGAATGAATAAGCTCTTGCAGCCATGAGCCAAAGGTTTATGCCTGACGGCGGAGTATTAGTAGATTCTGCCATGAAGTTTTGATTTAGTTTTTGGGTGCAAAATTACGGATTCGTAAGTTGGAATGAAATGGAAATGTTGGATTTGGCTAATTACGTTCCAATGCAACTCATTCATACTTCTCCAAACTCTCAAAATTATTATCCTTAAAGAAATCCGCTTTTGCTCTGTAGTATGAATTGTAATCTTTCGGTCGAATGAGCTGATAACCTGTCACAACTATCGCCGCTGCATCTTGCAGTGCTATTGCATCAGGTACTTTCAACTTCATTCCATTCTCAAACTGAATCTCTTCCACGATCGTTTTATCCTGTTTGATCTTCGAGGGCTTGAGACATGCACATGCAAGCTTGCCTTCGGGTACTCTTAATGTTGAATCCTCGGGTTTCTGAAATATTCTGAAAGGAGCTTTAAGCTCTGCCTCTGCCGCTCTGGCAAAAACCTCCTCTACAGGAAGTTCCTGTTCTTCTCCGTCACTTCTTCTATAAGTGAGTGAAATGAGTTGTCCGTCTTCATACCTGGCATCAATTATGGAGACGGTCTCCGGTAAAAACTTCTCGCCAACACCGCTCGTGCCGGCAACTCCGAAGCCGTCAGAATTCAGTTGCATATCGTCATAGAATGAAGTTACAAGCAGACTTCTCTTATACAGTATCTCGTCTTCAGGATTCTCTGTGTGTATGGGAATGGAAGTTGGTATGGCGTCTAGCACGGAGAGATTGAATCCTTCGGCAGAGGGTTTGGCAATGTTTACAATGTTTGACTGACAGCAATGAACTTCCGGAAGTTCTTCTCCTTCGATCATTGCTTTGATCTCATTCTGCACAATGCCTTCCACTATTACTTCGCCTACTTCAATTACGATCACGCCGAGAACAAATCCTATTCCTGCTCCAACCACTATTGCTACAAGTATTCCGCCCGTTACGATTCCAATTATCAATCCAATTATTGCTCCCGCAAAACCGCCGGCAATTCCTCCGAACAGATCACCGAGCAGTCCCATGTCAACATCAGTCTCGGTTTCTATGCTGAATGATAGCTTGCCATCGTTAAGAGTCGGGGTGAGTATCAGAGTTATTGTCACATGCGGATCCGGAATGATGTCTATTAGCGGTGAGTCTGCGGGAATGTCGCCTTCAAGAACTATGCGGATCTTTCCGTTATCCGGTCTCATGCTTACACTTGCCCAGTCGCCTTTTTTATTCTCTGCATCCGGCAATGGGTGAGAGCCGTCTGCTGCGCGGAGATTAGTATGCCAGATGTTGTTCCCGAATCTGGGGAATGTTGACCTGCCCATTCCAAAGGCAATATCTTTTCCGGACGGAAGAAATGACTGAGCATCCTCCGCATTTCCTCTTTCAACGATCTCTCCTTCAGGCAAGCGCTCAGCAGATTGCGGCTCGGCATGTATGTTCATATTTGCCAGAATGCAGATTACGTCTTCGTGATCGGCATCACCGGGGAGCTTTGCCAGCACAGGCGGTTCAGCGAGTCCGTTCAATGCGCCAAACGGTATCCGCTTTTCTCCGATCTGGGGAATGCTTGTATTGAAAACCAGTTCGCTACCGTCTTCACTGAGCTCTGCCTTTGCAAATACCGGTATTGCATAGCCTACAATTCTTATTTCAAGGTCCCAGTCAGGTTCAAATGTTATTTTCACATCTTCTATTACTACAGGTAAACCCGGCGGAGCAAGCAACCCGTTCTCATTCATTAGGTTCAAAGCCGTGAAAAACCAGCGTGAGCCAAGTTGAAGCTCAATATCAAAGCCGGAAGAAATTCGGGATGTCGTAATCATATCAGGAAAGATTTTCGTTTGTTGGATGCGGCATTCTGTATGCCTGTCCAAATGTGATGAAAATACAGAACTAGTTCAATACCTAATTTACAAAGGAGTTTTAAACGGTGTTAAAGCAAAAAAGTGAAGTCAATGACTTCACTTTTCAAATTATTCCTAATTCCTAATTCTCAATTCCTAATTGAGCCAGTGGACAGGGCCGGAATCGAACCGGCGACACACGGCTTTTCAGGCCGTTGCTCTACCAACTGAGCTACCTGTCCTAATAACGTGTGGCAAAATACAATTTATTGCATTTAGTATCAATTTACTTTTTGTGATGAGTGCGAATTGAAGTGAAAAGATATTATTCTTGGTGCTTGAATTGAGATAGTGTGAGTTATGATCACATAAATAGATACTCATCACCAGCTTTAATTTGCTCTTTTGGAAAGTCTGCAACCTCTCAAATATCTTGGACTGCCAAGATTCTTCGCTTCTTGCCCGCTGCCGACTGTTAGAGTTCAATCTATGCAGGCGGGTGTTCAGAACGACATGTGCACTTTGAACATAGTCACTGTGTGGATAAATTGGACTCATATTAGACTTTATTCCTCATATTGAGGATAATTTCCATTCGAAGAGAACAAAATTACTTCAAATTTAAAGAATAATCAGATTCAAACAAGGCACCCAAATTGCAGTTGAGATATATTGCCCCAAAGGAAATCACCGAAAAAAATTCCGCTATGAAACGAATATCTATTACTTTGTTGTGTCTGCTTTGTTTGTCATCCTTAGCAGTTTCCCAAATCACTTATAACTCTTATGTCGCTTCGGTAATGAATCTGGTTTCAGCTGATTCTCTGTATAAATTCGAACGGCAGCTTTGCGGAGATACTTCTGCCATTATTGGCGGTTCCTCATATACAATTTTGTCACGACATTACTCCAAAGTGGGAAATACCAAAGCAGCACAATACATTCTGGAGAAATTTCAGAGTTTCGGACTCACGGCCTGGTATCAGCCCATTACCTCAACAAACATCAATGTTCTCGCAAAAAAGATCGGAACAAAATATCCGAATCAGTATGTGATAATCTGCGGACATTATGATAATATGCCTTCTACGACCACAGCGCCGGGAGCTGATGACAACGCAACAGGTACGGCTGCAACTCTTGAAGCCGCCAGGATAATGTCCGGAATCAGTTCTCCTTACACAATTGTCTTTGCAGCATGGGATGAAGAAGAAAGAGGTCTTTATGGAAGCAAGGCATATGCCGATACTGCTCGCCGAAAAGGTGACTCGATCATTGCTGTCCTGAATTTCGACATGATCGGATATGACAGCGATAATAACGGCGCATTGGATATCAATACAAATGTGGCATCAACATGGCTGGCCAATGATTTCGCCCAGTGTGTTACATTGTATCAACCCACACTGGTTCCGCAGATCACTACATCGCTGAACGGCGGAAGCGATCATCAGTCATTTCAACAGAAGAATTACTCTGCTGTGTTATGTATCGAAGACAACAGTGACTTCACGCCGTATTATCACACTGTGAATGATACATACGCAAGTCTGAACAAGCCTTATTTTTTAAAGATGACAAAGGCTGGAATTGCAACACTGGTTACCATTGCCGGAAACTTCAAGAACATCTTTCAGCTTAACCTGACTGCGGGTTTCGAAGGGCTGTGGAACGGTACAACACAGGTTCAGGATACAGTGAGAGTTTATCTGCGCAATTCTTCTGCACCTTATGCAATCGTTGACAATGCAAGGTTCATTTTAAGCACTGCGGGGACCGGCACAGGTACATTTGAAGTTGCAACGACAGGCAGTTACTATATACAGGTTGGGCACAGAAGCGGACTTGAAACCTGGAGCTCTTCACCTGTATCATTTACGCGAGGTTCAACAAGCTCTTACAGCTTCATTACTTCAGCATCGCAGGCATACGGAAACAATATGATTCTAAAGGCAGGAAGATATTGCGCATACAGCGGGGATGTAAACACAGATGGCGCGATTGACGGAACTGATGGTGTAGCCGTTGACAATGCAGCTTACAATTATCTCAGCGGATATTCAGCATTTGATGTTAACGGGGACAACTATGTAGATGCTACGGACATGTCAGTTGTAGATAATAATGCATTTAATTTTGTGCAAGTGATACGGCCGCCGAGCGATTCCAAAATGACTGTCAGAAAATAAAGCTCAGTTCAACAGCTTCGTTCAAACTAAAGACGTCAGGACTTTGTCTTGACGTCTTTCTTTGCACAGTGATAAGACAATCGTATTGACACTTTTGCATTTGCTCAGTGACCAAAACGGCGAAGTCACTATGAGCCTCTGTGAACTCAGCGCCTGCTTTGCGCTCTCTGCGGTTAATAATTCAAAATTATCTGAAACTTCATTTTGATATCTAACCGGGAAGTACACAGAGTTTAATCAAAAGGCACGGAGGTTTTTATTTTGCAACAGTCTTGCACTCTGCCGATTATCTTAAGTTTGCATATTAGTTTTTCAGTTGGAACCGGTAATCTTCGGCACATTATCCGTTGTACAACTTCAAGTAATCTGAAAGAAATTTTGAAAGTTGAGAATTGATTCAGTTAGTTTCGATTCATATTTTGAACTAACATTTTGGGATTGAACGAACAAATCACATTCTTATAAAGCAATAAATTCACAATACTGTTCATGCAAAAAAACACACACTCACTGATCATTCCATTGATCTGTTCATTAATATTAATCATTACCGGCATCAATTGCGGCAATAAGGATACCGTTGATAATGAAACTAAGATTACCGTCAGTCTGCCCACTATTCAATGCACAAAGTGCAAGAAGAACATTGAAAAAGCTTTGGTGAAGATCGATGGGGTTGGCAAGCCCGTAGTGGACGTCTCAGGAAAGATACTCACTGTGAATTTCGACGCAGCCAAAACAAATCAGGAAGAGATTGAGAAAGCGGTGACTCTTGCCGGATACCAGGCAAATGACAAACCGGCTGATAAAAATGCATATGACAAGCTTGATGATTGCTGCAAAATAGGAGGACATAATTAAGATTAAATTGGTCGGATTTAAAATTCTGGTGACGATTTTTTTTTGTATGCAAAAAATAGGTGATAGACACAAAGAACTAATTTCAATATATTTGCTGACACTTTTCAAAAACTAATTCTTAATGAAGAATTTTCTACTCGATTACACTCTCAAAGTTCGCTTACCTATAATTATCTTTGTTGTGCTCGCAGTTTTTGTGATCACCTATTATGTATCGTATGCCGAAAGAAACGGCGTAGGTTACGGTCCCGTTCAGCCGATCGCATACTCGCACAAACTTCACGCAGGAACAATGAAGATAGATTGCAGATATTGTCACACCGATGTTGACAAATCAAGGCATGCGAATATTCCTTCTGCATCAGTATGCATGAACTGCCATACCATTGCAAGGAAGGATAAGCCCGAGATCATTAAGCTTACCGACTACTACACTAAAGGCATTCCTATAGAATGGAACAGAATTCACAGAGTTCCTGACTTTGCCTACTTCGATCACAGCGTTCATGTTAATAAAGGCATTGACTGTTCAAACTGCCACGGCAATGTTGCCGAAATGGATGTTGTTTCACAGGTGAAGGATTTTACAATGAAGGCCTGTCTGGATTGCCATAGAAATCCTGAAAAGAACATCAGGAATATCATTCCGGGAAAAGAAGATGTGAAGATCAACAACGGACCGACAAATTGCGGATCCTGCCACAGATGATCATGAAAAACGGTTTGTCATCTACAAATTATAATAAAGACATCTTGAGCTCTGAAAAAATTGACAGAAAGAAATTCTTTCTGCTTACGGGTGTAGTTGCACTTGGATCGGCCGTTTTGTCGGCAATTCCTTTCGGCAAGAAATTTGCCGGCAGCGCGAAACAAGAACCCATAAAAATTTCACCAAACCCTCATGCCGTCAAACGAAACAACAGACAGGAAAATAATGGATAAGAAAGTCATAGATATTTCTGGTGAGATCATTAATCCGGAAAACCTCATAGAGGAATCCACGCAGAATAATGATACTGATCCAAATTACTGGAGAAGTTTCAGAGAACTTCATAATGATCCCGAGTTCATGAAGCTCAAAGCCAGAGAGTTTGCCGACGGTGCGCTTGATAAACCCGATCTGAATGACATGTCAAGGTTTTCAAGGAGAAAATTTCTTGCTCTGCTTAGCGCATCGGCTGCCGTAGCAGCAACCGGCTGTTCGAATTACAGAAATCAGGGATTGCTTGTTCCATACAATAAGAAGCCGGAAGAGATTTCGGTAGGACTTCCCACATACTACGCCTCCACCTGCAATGGCTGTGAACATGCATGCGGTGTACTTATCAAAACTATTGAAGGAAGGCCGATTAAAGTTGACGGAAATCCCGACCATCCTGTCAGCAAAGGAAAGATCTGCGCGATTGGCCAGGCAAGCGTGATGAATCTTTATGATCCGGAGAGACTTAAGAATCCAGTTGAACGGCCTGACAAGATCAACTCAAATGAAATTCAATGGGGTGTTGCCGATGAAAAAATAATTACACAGCTCAAAGCGGCTGCTTCTTCGGGTAAAGAAATTGCAATCATATCAAACACAGTCAACTCGCCTACTCTCAGGAAAGCTCTTGATGATTTCAAGACAGTATATCCAACTGCAAAAATTTATTCATTTGAACTGTTCGATGAATCAACACGGAGAAGCGCTTGGGAGAAATCATACGGCAATCAGAATCTTCCTGTAGTTCAGCTTGATAAGGCGAAGGTTATTCTTGCACTTGAATCAGATTTTCTTGGCAGTGAAGGGAACAAGATCGAGAATTCGATGATGTATGTGAAGAACAGGGATCCTTATAACGGAGAGTTCAACAGACTTTATGCAGTAGAAGGCAATGCAACCATAACAGGAATGAATGCCGATTACAGGATCATTCTAAGAACCGATGCGATTGAAGAGTTTGTGTATGCTTTGATGATCGAGATCATCGGCAGGGAAAAGATATCCGGATTCTCTACAGACAGCACTGCGATGTCAAGACTGCAGAAGCACGACATGACCAACTTCATCGGTAAGTTTGGCATCTCAAAGACTGCTGTGGATCATCTCATTTCAGACCTTAAGAAGAATCAGGGCGCGTCTTATGTGCTTGCTGGGTCAGCACTTCCGGAGTCAACACATATTGCAGTAAATCTTCTGAATGAAGCGCTTGGAAATAATGCGTTGCATTCAAAGGACCAGTCAAGAGTTACTCTTGTTCCGCTGAGTACAAAGGCAGAATGGGAAGCTCTGATGTCATCCATGAAAGGCGGAAGAGTAGGCGCTGTTATTCATCTGGATTCAAATCCAGCATTTGTTCTTCCGGCAGATTACCGTTATACTGAAGCTCTTAAGAGTGTACCGCTTGTTGTTTCGCTCAGTGAACAAACAAACGAGTCAACTGCGGTCAGCAATTTTGTATTGCCGATAAGTTCGATGTTTGAGTCATGGGGAGATTATCAGACAAGAAATACTTTTTACAGTCTTCAGCAGCCGGTCATTGCGCCGTTGTATAATACCAGACAAAAGGAAGAGATCATTCTCACATGGAATTCAGGAAACAAGGATTCCTATAACAAGGATATCTACAGAAATTATCTTCAGGCAAACTGGAGAGCCACTGTGCTTGCGGCACAGAATACGGAAGCACTTTTCAATACTGCATGGAATGCGGGATTGAATGACGGAGTTGTAAAAGTAAATGCAACTTCTTCTGCGGGCACGCCCGAAGCGCTTCAGACTCCGCAAGTATTCAAGCCCGAAGCGTTTGTTGCAACTTCAACTGTGATGACAGCAGGAAGCAACTTTGTACTTCTGCTGACGCCAAACGGAAATCTCGGTGACGGAAGATTTGCAAATAACGGATGGCTGCAGGAATTGCCTAAGCCGTTGTCGCGTGTAGTGTGGGACAATTACGCGGCAATTTCGGTACAGTCTGCCAAAGCTTTGGGACTGGAATCAAGCGATCTTGTAAAGATCACTTCTTCAGCCGGAGCGCTTGAGATCCCGGTGTTCATTCAGCCTGGTGTAGCCGAAGGAGTTATTGCTGTTCAGCTTGGTTACGGAAGAAGCGAGTGCGGAATCGTAGGAAAGGATGTGGGCTTCAATGCAAATTCTCTCGTTTCAAAGAGCGCAAGGCTTTCACCTTGGCTATATGACAATGTAACAGTTGAGAAACTCGGAGGTACGCATGAAATAGTTTCAACCGTGGAGCATTACAACATCGAAGATCCGCTGCTAAAGGATATTCAATTCAGAAGACACATCATTCAGGAAGGAACGTATCTTCAATACAAAACAGATCCCGAATTTCTTAAGAAGAAACACGGTGACAAGGAATATGAGAGTATAAATAAGCAGTACGAACACACCGGCACAAAATGGGGAATGGCGATCGATCTCAACAAATGCATAGGATGCGGTGAATGTGTTATAGCATGTAATGTTGAGAACAACATTCCGATAGTCGGAAAAGACCAGGTGAAGAAAAGCAGGGAGATGCAATGGATGAGAATAGACAGATACTATGCCGGAACGCCGGAAGATCCAAGGACAAGTTTTCAGCCGATGCTTTGCCAGCATTGCGATTTTGCTCCGTGTGAGAATGTATGTCCGGTGGCAGCAACTACTCACAGCACTGACGGCATCAACGGCATGGCTTATAACAGGTGTGTGGGAACAAGATATTGCTCAAACAACTGTCCGTATAAGGTCAGGAGATTCAATTATTACAATTTCCGTGACAGGTTCAGAGATTCAATACAGCTGGAAGAATCATTCTCACTCATGGCAAATCCTGAAGTTACAGTCAGGTCAAGAGGCGTCATGGAGAAATGCACATTCTGTCTTCAGAGGATCATGGAAGAAAGAGCACATGCAATAAAAGACAACAGGCAGGTGATAGGTACAAATGTAAAGACTGCATGTCAGGAATCCTGTGTAACCAATGCAATAGTTTTCGGTGATTCAAATGCGAAAGATTCCGAACTTCATAAGTTGATTCACAGCGATCTCGGCTACACTGTTCTTGAGGAAATCAAAGTAAAGCCAAACATTACATACATTGCCAAACTCAGAAATGTTTATGAAACCGAAAACACGGAGGCGAAGCATTGAGCTATGATTCTACCTATACCCGCGAGCTTCCTCTAGTAGAGTCGAAAGCGGGCTTCAAGGAAATAGACAGCATACTTGCCCAACCCCTTGACACTAAACCGGCTAAGGGCTGGTGGATTGCTTTAGTAATATCAATTACGGCATTGATGATCGGAGCCATTTCGCTCGCGAATACTCTGTATTTCGGAATTGGTGAATGGGGAAACAATCAGCCGGTCGGCTGGGCATTTGGTATAGTCAACTTCGTATTCTGGATCGGTATCGGTCACGCCGGAACGCTCATTTCCGCGATCCTTTTCCTGTTCAGGCAAAGATGGAGAACCGGTATCGCGAGATTTGCAGAAGCAATGACGATCTTTGCAGTTATGACTGCCGGTATCTTCCCGGTAATTCATACAGGACGTCCCTGGCTTGCTGGTTATCTTCTGCCTCTGCCAAATCAGAACGGAGTTTGGGTGAACTTTGCATCGCCGCTTCTATGGGACGTGTTCGCTGTTTCAACATATTTTACGATCTCATTTCTCTTCTGGGGAATCGGTCTCGTTCCTGACCTTGCAGTGCTGAGAGACAGGACAACCAACAAGATCAAGAAGACTATATATTCTGTCGCCAGTCTGGGTTGGAATTTCTCCAACAGGAACTGGAGCAATTATGAAAGAGCTTACCTGATACTAGCCGGTATTTCAACACCGCTGGTTCTTTCGGTTCACAGTATTGTTAGCTTTGACTTTGCCGTTTCTGTAATTCCCGGATGGCATACTACCATATTCCCTCCGTACTTCGTTGCAGGAGCTATCTTCTCGGGATTCGGAATGGTTTCAACCATACTGATCATTGTTAGAAAAGTCTTTCACATCGAGCACATAGTTACATTGAATCACCTGGAGAAAATGAACAAGATCCTGCTTGCAACGGGAATGATGGTAGGATATGCATATGCAATGGAGTTCTTCATAGCATGGTACAGCGGAAATACTTTTGAACAGTTTGTTTTTATTAACAGGGCATTCGGACCTTATGCATGGGCATACTGGATCATGGTAAGTTGCAACGTGCTCTTCCCGCAGTTATTCTGGTTCAAGAAAGTAAGAAGATCCATTCCGATTACAATGGTTCTTGTCATATTGGTTAACGTTGGCATGTGGTTTGAAAGATTTGTAATTGTTGTGACATCTTTGCACAGAGATTTTCTTCCTTCAAGCTGGGCAATGTTTACACCGACTATCACCGACTTTGGATTATTATTAGGAAGCTTCGGCTTTTTCTTCACTTTCCTTTTGTTGTTCCTGAAGGCATTGCCGCTTGTTTCAATTGCTGAAATAAAGGCGGTTGTTGAAGGCGCTCAGCCAAGCATACATCCGCATCCACACAGTAGTAACGGAGAACACAAATGATAAAAAAGATTCTAAATTTCTTCAAAGAGTATAACGCCCGAAAGGACGAGGAGCCCCGAAGCGGAAAGCTATATGCAATCTCCGCGCTTTTTGATACTCCTAATGAGATAATGAGTGCGGCTACCGAAGTTGCAGACAAGGGCTATAAGAGGTTTGACACGTTTACCCCTTATCCTGTTCACAGACTTGATCAGGCAATGGGAATAACTTATCCGCTTGTAGGACCTATCGCATTCACGGGAGGTGTTTTTGGTTGCTTCCTCGCTCTGCTGATGATGTGGTGGATGTCTGAAGTTGACTATCCGAACATAATAGGAGGCAAGCCGTTTTTCTCACTTCCTCCGGCAATCCCGATAACATTCGAAGGAACAGTCCTTCTGACGGGTATTGCAACCGTTATCGGAATGCTGGTGCTGCTCAACAAATTACCGAAGATCAACAATCCTTTGAATGACACGGAGTTTATGAAGCATGTGTCTTCGGATAAATTCGGTATCGTCATCGGTGCCAATGATAAGAAGTTCTCGGAATCTGAAGTCAGGGCACTGTTCGAATCAATGGGTGCGCATGATATTCAGAACATCTATTACCGTGAATCCAACCTGACTGACAAGACTCCCATATTTGATACAAAATTCATAACGACACTTTTTGCAGTTGCCGGTCTTACTGCTCTGGTCAGTTACTTCACGCTGAACTTTGTGCTTTATGATGTTGTGCCGTTTGACTGGATGAGGCATCAGGCAAGGATAAATTCACAGAGCCCCAGCGATTTCTTCCAGAACAAATCAGGAATGCGGATGCCCGTGGAAGGCACAGTTGCAAGAGGTTTCATGCCTTATGAGTATAAAGGCAAGCCGGATTCTTCAGTAAGATTGCTTGCCAATCCGTTACCGGCAGATTCGAAGATTCTTCAGAGAGGACAGGAAAGATATAATATTTTCTGCAGTCCATGCCACGGTTACTTTGGCGAAGGTGACGGCAGATTGAATGATCAGTTTCCCAAACCACCAAGCCTGCATAACAACAAAGTACTGAACTGGACGGACGGAAACATTTACCATGTTCTCACAAACGGTCAGAATGTCATGCCGAGTTACGAGAGCCAGATCTCAAGAGATGACAGATGGGCCATCGTGCATTACGTCAGGGCATTGCAAAGAGCAAAGAATGCCAAAGAACAAGACTTACCAAAATAAAGAAACAGAGTATAATAATTTTTGATAAATGGAATTGACGACTAAAAAATTACCGGCATCAGTTGGCAAATGGGGAATGATCCTCACTGTTGTCGGGGCTGTCATGGCGGGAGCGGCATTTGCCGTGGATAGTCACAGAGCTATGTTCGGCTACCTTTGGATGTACATGTTCCTTGTGAGCATTGGTGTTGGCTCACTTGCTCTTGTTGCCTTAGAGTATCTTGTCGGCGCAAACTGGAGCACGCCATTCAGAAGAGTATCCGAGTTTCTATCGGCAATTGTGGTGCTGCTTGTAGTACTGGTGATTCCGCTTTTGTTCGGAATGCATGACCTGTTCCACTGGACTCATGCCGAAGCCGTTGCTTCTGATCCGATACTTCAAAGCAAGGAGCCGTATCTGAATACACCTTTCTTCATTGCAAGAACAGGGATCATGATCCTGATCTGGGTGATATTCTATGTCCTGTTCACAAAAAATTCACGCAAACAGGACATAACAAAAGACCCGGCACTGACAACTCAGAATATAAAGTACTCGGCAGCATTTGCCATACTTTTCATTCTGACGATCTCATTTGCTGCAATAGACTGGATGATGAGTCTTGAGCCTCATTGGTTCTCTACAATGTTTGGTGTGTATTACTTTGCCGGAACGCTCGTTGCTGCAATTTCAATTGCGGCTTATATTTCAGTCAGCTTGAATGAAGGTGGCTATTTCGGTTTCAAGGTTGACTACGAGAAATATTACAGTTTCGGAACATTGATGTTTGCTTTCAATGTGTTCTGGACTTACATAGGATTTTCTCAATACATGCTTATTTGGTATGCAGATATTCCGGAAGAAACTTTCTGGTTCATGAACAGAATGGAAGGCACATGGGTCTATTTTTCAATCGGGCTGCTCTTTGTGCACTTCATAATTCCGTTCATGATCCTTCTTCCAAGGAGCTCAAAGACCAACCCGAATCTGGTTACATTCATGGCAATGTGGTTGATCTATGCGCATGCATATGATCTGTATTGGATCATAATGCCGACATACTTCAAGGACGGATTTGTCTTCAGCTGGAATGAACTTGGATTCCTTATACTTGCCTTCGGAATAATTGCTCTCGTATTCAATTATATGGCAAGCAAGTTCAACCTTGTACCTGTCGGTGATCCAAAGCTTGAGCGCGGTTTGCATTTTCACTTAAACTAATTTTTGCAATGAGTCATAATACTGAATCGGATTCGGAAAAAATATTTACAGGGCTTGAGAAGTCGTATGGAATTCTCTATATGCTTCTGCTTGCATTCCTGGTCTTTCTTGGTGCAAGATATGTCAGCACGTTAGACTACAACAACCTGTTCTATGCACCCGGTATGCTTGCTGCCGATACCAACATGCGCGCAAGTCTTCCCGTGAAAAAAGGTACAACAACTCCGCCGATAGACATTGTCAAATTCACTACGCCTGACCCGGCGCTTGTAGAAAAAGGAAAAAGCTTATATAATACTAACTGTGCCAGTTGCCACGGAGAAACAGGTGCAGGCAACGGTCCGGCCGGCGGAGCTTTGAATCCGCCTCCGAGAAATTTCGTTGATCTCAATGCACAGACCTGGAAGAACGGTAAGAAGATCACCGAAATGTATGTGACGCTTCAGGAAGGAATACCAAACACAGGTATGGCCAGCTTCAGCACGATTCCGCCGGAAGACAGATTTGCAATTCTCCAGTATATACAAACGTTCAATCCTGCTTATCCAAGGGAAGCTCCGGATGATATTGCAAAGCTTGATGCTAAATACAGTCTTTCACAGGGAGTCAAAGCTGCAAATCAGATTCCGGTTAAGCTTGCGATGGAACTTGAAGTGCTGGATTATGATACTTTGAAACAAGACCTGACAAATGTATTGGCTTTTGTATCCAACGATAATTCTGATGCCGCAGTGCAATTCAAGAAAATTGTTTCCAATCCCGGCAAGGCATTGAACTCACTTGCTTCAAATCTGTCCTGGGCAGAGAATCAGGAGTCTTTTGTGAAATTTCTCAGCATTGATCCAATCAATAAAGGATTCAAAGCTGAAGCATTAAGGATGAGTCCTGAAGCACTGACACAAGTTTATCTTTATCTTACCGGAGTGTTTGCAAGAAATAGAGTATGAAAAAAAGTAAATTGATCCAAAATATAGCGTTACTGCTGTTCTTCACTTTTCTGCTTGGAAGCTCTGCATTATTTGCCGAGAATCCTGCTGAAGAACCTGAAATTGGTATTGTTGAGAAGCTCGGTAATGTGCTGCCTGATGATGCAGTGCTGAAAGACGAGAACGGAAATGATGTGAATCTGAAATCTCTTATCACCAAACCGACAGTGGTTTCTCTTGTTTATTTCAGATGTCCCGGAATTTGCAGTCCTTTGCTTAACGGATTGACTACAGTTGTCGGAAAAACTGATTTGACCCCGGGAAAGGATTTCGATGTACTTACCATTAGTTTTGATCATGGTGAAGATTATAAACTTGCTTCAGCGAAGAAGGAAAATTATCTGAAGACCCTTAACAGAGATATACCCGCGGATTCATGGAGATTTCTATCTGGTGACAGTGCAAACATTGCAAAAGTTACAAACGCACTTGGATTCAAATTTCAGAGACAGGGGAATGACTTTGCACACGGGGCTTCCATAATGGTTCTTTCATCGGAAGGAAAACTTGTAAGATACCTTTACGGCACTGATTATCTTCCATTTGATTTTAAAATGGCGATTACAGAAGCCGGCGAGGGAAGAATAAGTCCGACAATAGCAAAGGTTGTCAAGATGTGTTTCAGTTATGATGCGGGCGCAAAGAAGTATGTACTCAATGTAACAAGAATTGCCGGTGGAGGAATCTTGCTTCTGCTCGGCATATTCATAAGTTTCCTTGTATTCAAGAAAAAAAAGGTAAACAACAAAACGGTATTAACATAAAAAATAATGGCAAACGGAACTGTCGCTGCGCACGGCGCGGCTGAAGTTGATTTTTATCACGTCAAAGGCAGGCACAAAGGAATTTTGTCCTGGCTTCTGACAACCGATCATAAGCGGATAGGTGTAATGTACCTCTGCTGTATGGCGGTGTTTTTTCTCACGGCAATGACCTTCGGTGTGCTGATGCGCCTTGAGATGCTGACTCCCGGAATGACTATCATGACTGCGCAGACTTACAACTCTCTCTTCACTCTGCACGGCGTCATCATGATCTTCCTTTTTATCATTCCCGGTATTCCTGCAGTGTTCGGCAACTTTTTTCTGCCCATTCAAATCGGTGCCATGGATGTGCAGTTTCCGCGGCTTAATCTTCTGTCATGGTATCTGTACATAATCGGAGGAGCGCTTGCGATATTTTCTCTCTTCGGAAGCGGCGGATGGGTTGACACAGGATGGACATTCTATGTTCCTTACAGCGTAAGGACAACAACAAATGTTTCGATGTCGGTCTTTGCTGCATTCGTATTGGGATTCTCTTCGATTCTTACCGGATTGAATTTCATTACAACCATTCACAGACTCAGATGTCCGGGAATGACATTCTTCAGAATGCCGCTCTTCATCTGGTCAATCTATGCAACATCATGGATACAGGTTCTTGCAACTCCTGTGGTAGGTATCACACTTGTCCTCATCATTCTTGAAAGGGCATTTGGCATCGGCGTCTTTGATCCTACTCTCGGCGGTGATCCGATACTTTATCAGCATCTGTTCTGGATATATTCTCACCCGGCAGTTTACATCATGATACTTCCTGCGATGGGTGTAGTGTCAGAGATCATCCCGACATTTGCAAGAAAGCCGATCTTCGGATATGTACCGATCGCGATCTCCAGTCTGGCAATTGCGCTTGTTGGTTATCTTGTATGGGGACATCACATGTTCTCAAGCGGAATAAGCGATACTTCAAGAGTAATCTTTTCGCTTCTTACATTTATTGTTGCTTTGCCGTCAGGCATAAAAGTCTTCAACTGGGTTGCAACGCTTTACAAAGGTTCTATTGAGATGTCTGCACCTATGCTCTATGCAATGCTTTTCATTTTCATATTTTCCATTGGCGGACTCACCGGACTGGTTCTCGGAGCACTCAATACAGATCTTCACGTAACAGATACTTACTATGTAGTCGCTCACTTTCACTATGTGATGTTCGGAGGCATGGGTATAATTTTCTTTGCATCACTTCATTACTGGTTCCCGAAGATGTTCGGCAAAATGTACAATGAAAAAATGGCAAAGGTTGCAGCGATCATTATCGGTGTCGGCTTCAATGTTCTGTATTTCCCGATGTTCATAATGGGTTACATGGGAATGCCGAGAAGGTATTATGACTACCTGCCGGAATTTCAGATCTATCATCTCATTTCAACTGTCGGTTCATGGATACTAGTTTCTGGAATCCTGATCATGGTTGCAAATCTTCTGTCAGGTTTGAGGAACGGTTCAAAAGCTTCTTCAAATCCCTGGGGCGGAACAACACTGGAATGGACTGTGCCTTCGCCGCCGCCGTTACTTAACTTTGATGAGATACCAACGGTTGATCACGGGCCGTACGAGCATCCTGAAATAGCAAAAAAGGGAGGACATAAATGAGCAATAATGTAAACACAGCTGCAGAAGAAATTCAAGAGTTTCATGTTCATCGTGACGACTTCGGTTCAAAGATGGGCATGTGGCTGTTTCTCTTTACGGAAGTCCTCCTGTTCGGCGGATTGTTTATTCTGTATGCAAGTTACAGATACATTTATCCTGAAGCTTTCATTGTAGCTTCCGGTGAACTGGATGTATTTATGGGCGGAATAAATACTGTGATACTTCTTACAAGCAGTCTTACCGTAGTTCTGAGCATAGTTGCACTTCAGAAAGGCAATAAGATACTGAGTCTTAACTTGCTTTGGATAACAGTGTTCTGCGGATTGCTGTTCTTGGTGAACAAGTATTTTGAATGGGGTGCAAAGTTTCATCACGGCATTTATCCGAAGGGTCCGGCTTTGCAGGAAATGAGTGAAGGCGAAGTCATGTACTTCGGACTTTATTATGTGATGACGGGACTTCACGGACTTCATATAGTTGTAGGTCTTGCCTTCATAGGATTTGTGATGTGGCAGATCAAAAAAGATGTTCTTACGGCAACAAATTTCCAGCGCCTTGAGAATGCAGGACTTTACTGGCACCTTGTTGACATAATCTGGATCTTCCTTTTTCCGTTATTCTATTTAATTCATTAATCAGATGGAAACAAACAATCATCACGACGAACACAGCGACGGGCATATTGCTGAAGCCCATCATCCGACTTACGGAGTAAACATTCTGGTATGGATTGGATTGCTTTCACTTACGGCAATAACAGTTGCAGTTGCCGGAATAAATCTTGGCAGTCTCGCACTTACTGTAGCTTTGATAATTGCAACCGTGAAATCACTTTTTGTGGTGAATTTTTTCATGCATGTCAAGTTTGATAATAAGGTCGTCAAGATATTCATTGGAATTTGCCTGCTTGTTTTTGTAATTGTTCTAATACTAACATTTTTCGATTTAACTTTCAGATTCTAAAAACATGAGACCGGATATAGCAACTCAGGTTGACCAGACATTCTGGATGATCACCGGAACATCAATTGTGCTGCTGCTTATAATCACAGTTGCAATGCTTTACTTCCTCTTTAAGTACAGCAAGAAAAGGCATCCTGTGCCTGAAGACATCGAGGGAAACACAACATTGGAAATAGTATGGACCATAATCCCGGTGATACTTGTAATGATAATGTTTTTCATCAGTTGGGCAGGATTCAGGAACATGAGAGATGTGCCGAAGGATGCGATGGTTGTAAAGGTAACAGGACAGATGTGGAAATGGAGTTTTGAGTATGACAACAAGAAGAAATCTGACACTTTATATCTTCCCGTAAATCATGATGTGAAATTTGAGATTGGTTCGGTTGATGTAAATCACAGCTTTTATCTTCCGCAGTTCAGAGTCAAGGAAGATGCCATTCCCGGAAGAACAAATTATTACTGGATCAGAACGAATGAGTTGGGTAATTATTATGCCGCTTGTGCAGAGTATTGCGGATTGAATCACTGGAATATGTATGCTCAGATGATAGTAGTGCCTGAAGAAGAATTTCTTGTGTGGAAAAATTATTTCCCGCCGGATACAACCGCAGTTAAGACTGCAGATACTTTGAAGACAACTGCCGGCGTTAAGGATACTCTCAAAACAGCTGCCGACACTCTAAAGACTTCAGCTTCGGCTAAAGATACATCAGCAATGAAGAATGACACATTGAAAAAATAATTTTTATTAAAGTATCATCGAATCAACAGTAGTACATAAAAAAGGAATTTCGGCGGAAGCAGCCGTAAAGAACAGCTTGTCCTACAAACTTAAGATACTCACAGAAGTTATTAAGCTAAGGATAACTGTTCTTGTGTCGTTCACTACTACACTCGGATATATACTTGCTTCGGAAAACCTGTCATCTTTTTCGGCATATCCCGTGATCGGAATATTCCTCCTTGCCTGCGGTGCTGCCGCACTGAATCACTTTCAGGAAAGAGACAGGGATTATCTGATGGAAAGAACAAAGAACAGGCCATTGCCGTCAGGGGAAGTATCTCCGTTAAGTGTTCTCCTGATAACTGCATTCTTTCTGATCTCCGGTTCGCTGATACTTTACTTTGGCTCGAATGTAACTACACTGCTTATTGGTCTGCTCACTTTCTTCTGGTACAATGCAGTTTATACTCCGCTAAAGAAAGTAACGGCGCTTGCAATTATTCCTGGCTCACTTGTCGGCGCACTGCCGCCGATCGCCGGTTGGACCGCTGCCGGCGGAGAATTATTTGACCCGAAGATTCTGGTTGTTGCAGCATTCTTTTTCGTTTGGCAGATCCCTCACTTCTGGATTCTTCTGCTTGTTTACGGAAATGATTATGCAAGAGGCGGCTATCCGACTCTCACAAATGTTCTGTCGAGACATCAGCTTATGAACATTACATTCTGCTGGATACTTCTTACAATTGCCGTGGCTCTGTCGTTCAATTTCTTCGGCATCCTGAATTACTTCATTTCCGGAGTCGCATTGCTGATGCTGTGCGCCTGGATATTCATCGAGTCAGTTAAATTCAGAAAGTATGAAGGCAGCGACAGCAAGATCTACAAAGGCATGTTCATGAGGATCAATGTATTTGTGCTGATAACTATCACGCTTCTTTCTCTTGATAAGCTCTTAAAACTATTTTTGGAATAACTCAACACATTACGCTAAATGGATTTTTTACAAAATCTTGTTATACCGGCTACCACTCAGCACCTGCTGATGATAAAGGTCATACTTGGATTGGCAATGATGATTTTTCTTCCCTTCTTCGGAATGCTTCTTGGAGGAACTGCCTTCTCCGTAATATTCAATTCTTACGGAAGAAAGCATAAGAATCAGATGTTCATCAGATTTGCAAAGGACATCATAGACAAGCTTGCTATAAACAGGTTTGTTGGCGTAGGACTTGGTGTGATACCGCTTCTGTCCATCACCTTCTGCTATGCGCAGCTTCTCTACGGGCAAAGCGTTATTTCAATCAGTCTGTTGTTTGTTGCAACTCTCCTTCTGGCGATTGCAGTCAATTTTGTTTACAGTTACCAAAGCACCTTTCAGATTGAATCGCTGATTGAAACTTTTAAGGACATAAGCGGACTGGATAAGCATGAACTCGAGACGAAAGTTCCTGAAGAAGTATCTGATTATGAGTTTGACCTTCTCAATACAAATTCCAATGCGGGTCTGTGGGGTCTGGTTCTTCTGATAATAACAGCTTTGTTCTTTGCGGGTGGAACTTCAATCGCACTCAACTCAGACAGATATCAGGATTTTCAGAATATTGCACAGATGTTTCTATCAGGTTCAACATTCATAAACTTCCTGTTGTTGATTGTCTTCTCAATCACCGCCTCGGGTGTTGCCATATTGTTCTTCTTCTTCGGCTGGCAGGGCGGAATGCATGATATGGAAGAGGAGTATGCAGAATTTGCCAGGAACATCGGCGGTAAGATAGCATTTACCGGCGCGGCTCTGCTTCCGATCTTTCTGTTCATGAGTTTCTTCTTCATACCTAATGTTGCGTTGTCAGGTTCGGTTTTTGTTTTTACAGGGTTGGCGTTCATTGCTCTTCTGATGCTATGCAATTTTATCTATGCAGTCATAAAGAATTCAGACACGAAATACATTGCCGCCGCTTTCTATGTGTTCATGCTTAGCGCAGTTTTCCTTGTGATGAAAAATGATTCTGCATTTGGTGTCGCCGTTCAGAAGAATCTCATAGTAACAAATGAAAAAGCACTTGAACTTGAGGCTCAGAAGAAATCAAAGACAGTAAACACCGCAGGTGTTAACGGTGAAGAAATTTATAACAGGTTGTGTGCCGCTTGCCATAAGTTTGATGTGAAGCTTGTCGGACCTCCGTACCAGCAAACCGTACCAACTTACAACGGCGATGTCAAGAAATTGTCTTCTTACATTCTTAAGCCGGTGAAAAAGAATCCTGAGTATCCGCCAATGCCGGCACAGCCGCTGAAGCCAAAGGAGGCTGATGCAGTTGCGCAATATCTTATTGAGAAGGTCTCGGGTAAGAAGTAACATAACATTCGAAAAGAAAAATTTTATTGACAGGGCAAAACAGTTGAACATTGTTTTGCCCTGATTTTTCATGAATAAGAAAATTGTAGTTCTAACCGGTGCAGGGATAAGCGCGGAAAGCGGACTCTCGACTTTCAGAAATGCCGGGGGACTGTGGGAAGGCCATGATGTAATGGAAGTTGCATCGCCGGAAGGATGGAGAAAAGATAAACAGCTTGTGCTCGATTTCTACAATCAACGCCGCAGGCAGATGCACAGCGTAACATATAATCAAGCTCACAGCGCTTTGGTGAAGCTCGAGGATGAGTTTGATGTTACAGTGATCACTCAGAATGTAGATTTCTTTCATGAGAAAGCCGGTTCTTCAAAGATCATACACCTGCATGGAGAACTTGACAAGGCTAGAAGTTCAGTTAATCCCAACCTTATCTATGAGCTAAACGGAAAAGACATCAAAATAGGGGACAGGTGTGAAGAAGGATCACAGCTCAGGCCCCATGTTGTATGGTTTGGAGAAATGGTGCCAATGATGGAAGTTGCAATAAGACATTCGCTTGAAGCTGATATCTTTCTTGTAATAGGAACCTCACTTGTTGTCTATCCTGCAGCAAGCTTGCTTGAATTTGTTCCAACCGGTTCCAAGATCTATGTGATTGATCCGGAACGCCCGGGATATCTGCCTTATAACAAGGATGTTGAATTCATTTGTGAGAAAGCAGTGAAGGGCACGTCAGAGCTTGTGGAAAGATTATTGAAGGAAGTCCAGAAGAAATAAAAAAAGAGCTGCCCCATTTTCATAAGACAGCTCTCTGTAAATATTGAACGGAACTAATTACTTGGTTCTCTTGAAGTCAATTCTTCTGTTCTTGAATCTTCCTTCTTCAGTATCATTCGTATCTATCGGCTGATCAGGTCCGTAACCGGTTGTTGTGATTCTGCTTGCATCAATTCCTTTGCTTACAAACCAGTCTTTCACTGATTCAGCTCTTCTTTCTGAAAGTCTCATGTTATGAGCTCTTCCGCCGGTGTTATCAGTATGTCCGCTGATCTCAACTTCAAGATTTGGATATTCCTTCATTGCATTTAGAGCTCTTTCGAGTTTGTCCTCAGCAAGTGATGAAATCTCGGCGCTGTTTGTTGCAAAGTTGATGCCCTCAAGAGTGATCACCTGTCCGACTTTGATTGGTTCTTCTTTCTGCACTACAGGTACGTCATCAGCAGGGTTGAGAGGATCTGTTCCTCTTGCAACTTCAACTCCGTCAAATATTGAACCTGAATCTGTGTCAGGGTTCAGAGGATTTGTCTTGTGAGTCTTCACTTCTGCTCCGTCCATCAGCTCATCATTGTCTGTGTCGCTGTCAAGAGGGTCAGTTTTGTAATTGTTGACTTCTTCATTGTCCATGAGTCCGTCAGCATCAGTGTCTTTATTGAGCGGGTTGGTATTGTAAGTGTTGACTTCCATACCGTCTGTCAGTGTGTCTCCATCGGTATCTTTGTTCTTAGGATCGGTTTTGTATGTCGTATGTTCTGCGCCATCATTTAACCCGTCACCGTCTGTATCTGCCACAAGCGGATTGGTTCCGATCTGTTCTTCAAGGCAGGTCATAAGTCCGTCTTTATCTTCATCTACGTTGCAGTCTGTTCCCCCGAATGAAATTCCAAGTCCGCCTTCAAGCCATGAGTCCTTATAATCCTCTATCACAAAATTGTTGAGCAGGTCAGTGAATGTATATGAAGCACCTACATGAAGATCGAGCATTACGCTTTTTGAGAGCTTAATCTCAGTTCCAACTCCAACAGGAATGAATCCTGTCCAGCCTTTATTGAGTTCGGAATACTGCGGAGATACTGTCACATCCGGAGTCTCTTTAACAGAGTAGTTCAGGAGCCCTGCGCCAAAATAAAAATAAGGGTTCCAGCTTGTCTTGGTGCTTGACCATGGTGTGATTTTCAATCTTGCATCAATTGGAATGATGTCTGTCTTGACTTCGTGAGCATGTTCTTCCGTACCGGTCATGTGATGCTCGTTGAATGTATCATCAGTATTGAACTTACCGTATCCAACACCCAATTCAAGAGCTAGGGTGTTTGTCAGTTCAAAATCGAGAAAGCCCCTTCCAATGAATGAGAACTTACTGTCGAATTCAGAGAATGGCATTAGCCCGTTGAACTGTAATCCGCCTTTTATACCATAATTCTTGAACTGAGAATAGCCGTTCGAAGAAACTAAAAGTAATAAAGCGAAAACAAGCAAATAGAATGTTTTTTTCATTTCCTGCGATTTTAATTAATTAATGATTATTTATTTCTTCCCCTTCAGTATTTATCAGAATATTTTTTTTTCACTCTAGGCTTTTGATAAAGAACTCGTCGGGTCGATTTTGGGGGTCGCAATGAACTATTGCGATGTGTCTTTCATAATTTGGTAGGCAAAGTAAGTATAAACTTTACAAAATAACACTCAAAAATCTCAATTGTACGGTCACCGGACAGAAACGGAGGAAATTTGCAACGGGATCAATTCGATCATAGATCAGTTGGATCAAACTCTCATTCAGATAACAACCAGAAATATTAAGAACATAGTATCACGTACTTCTTGTTTATCCGGATATTGTTGATTAGACCAGTCCTAATTCATGAGTTGCACGCTTAATATTGTTTCATGCTCGAGTGTTGCTAACGCCGGTTCTTATATTCATCATAAATTGCCTGGTGTGATGGATCATAAGTCATCAATCTGTTGTAAACACTCCTGTCTCCGTATTCAAGGAACAGTTCAGCGATTTCCGTTGCCTTTGAATCAAAGAATATGTCCACATTGTAAGCTTTCACTTCTTTCTTCTTAATGGTGCTTATTTTGTCCAATGCGCCGAGAATATTCCTGAAGGCATTTGATTTGTTCAAAGCAAGGGAGTCGAGACCTGTCCACATATATTCAAAGTATCCGTTCCTGAATTCATCAAATCTCACATTCATCAGCTCCTGAATTATCTGAAGGCGCGATGGCTTAGAACCTCCTCCGGTTTCTGTCCAGCCCTTGGCATTGGATGTGACCTTGTTGCAAATGTCAATTGCCTTCTGGTAGAACCTGTTGCCGCCTTTGGGGTAATAAGAATCCTCATCATATCCTACTATGAGATAAGCATAATAATCAAGCAGACTCAGAAAGGAATCAAATCTGTAGTCATTCTTAATGAATGGAATATTGTCATTATAATAAAACTCGCATCTTTCATCAAGAAATCTGAATGCAGCCGAGTTCCTCTGCTGACCGTTCTTAAAAGGATTGTAAACCTCTCTCTGACTTGCAATGAACAGCTTTGCCTCGTAATTCAACGTTGAGAGATTAAGTCCGGTAAAGCTGAACTGCATTTGAACTTTGATTGGCGGTATCTTTTCATCATGATACTTATTCTTGTTGAGATAATCCTGAACTTTCTGCTTGAAATTGACCAGTTTCTGCTGTGCATCCGGCGGAATTTGCTGCATGTCCACAATTACTTCGACATTCAGGTCCTGCTGTGCTCTGACATTTGTTGCCGCCACCGACAACAGCATAAAGGCAAGCACAAAGCATTTAATTTGACTTTGCATTCTTAAGTCTTTCTGTTAATTTGTTTCGTGAAATTTGGATTCTTGGAGACAAGAATCAATACAATTATGATACGATGAATATGAAAAGATTTCTTTTGGCAACATGCGTGTTTATTGCATTTCAAAAATCCCCTGCACAGTTTGAAAGCACAGATACTGATTCAAGAGCTACCGCGATGGGAGGAGCATATGTTTCTTTATCGGATAATTCTTCGGCAGTGTTTTACAATCCTGCAGGTCTCGGACAATTGAAGCACAGGCATGTTTCACTTTTTTATGAACCTTCTGCATTTGGTTTGAAAGAGATCTCAACTGCGGCTGTAACATATGCAGAGGCTTTTGAGTTCGGAACGCTGGGATTGGGATTGAGGACTTTTGGGTTTGACCTTTACAGAGAGTCAAGAGTTTCTCTTTGTTTTGGAAGCACACAAGTGAAATCAATTCATTGGGGACTTGGAATAGAGCTATACAATCTGAAAATATCCGGCTATGGTTCTGCATTTACTGCAGGTATCAATGCAGGAGTTTTGGCGAAATTTTCCGAATATCTGATATGGGGATTTTCGGCCAGAAATATCTCGGGAGCGAAGATCGGCAAGTCTGAAAGCAGGATCTCAAGATCTTATTTGACCGGCTTTAGATTTATACCTTCCGGAACCACAAATGTTTTGTTGGATATTGAGAAGGAAGTTGATTTTCCGGTTTCGATAAAGTTTGGTGCAGAGATAATTCCATTCAAGAATTTCAGTCTCAGGGCAGGTGTAAGCACAGAACCGGTATCATATTCTGCAGGGGCCGGCTTAAATTATGATGTGTTTGGATTCGATTATTCTATAACTGTAACTGAACCGCTTGGAATGACGAACAGGATCAATGTGACTCTTGATTTCCGTAAGTGAGAAAATATGAAATGTTTCAAGACTATTAAGCATTTATAAATCAATGAACTATGAAATACAGAAGACTCGGTAACTGCGGAGCAAAAGTAAGCATAATTGGATTTGGGAGCTGGCTGACACTTGGCGGTACTGTTGATGAAAGGACAGGGAAAAAACTACTAAGAATAGCGATTGATTCGGGAGTAAATTTTATTGACACTGCTGATGTATATGCTCTCGGAAAAGCAGAACAGTTCCTTGGCAAGGCACTCGCAGGAATAAGAAGGCAGGATCTCTTCATTGCGTCGAAGTGTTTCTGGCCAATGTCGGATAATCCCAATGACAGAGGCCTTTCACGAAAGCATATTTTTGAATCGGTGGATAACTCGCTTAGATATCTGAAGACGGATTATGTAGATCTTTATCAGTGCCACAGATTTGATGAGGAAACATCTGTTGAAGAAACATGCAGAGCATTCAATTCGCTTATTGAGATGGGAAAGATACTCTATTGGGGAACCAGTGAGTGGACAAGCGGACAAATCAAGACTGCATTTGAATTCTGCGAGAAACATAATCTTCATAAGCCGGTAAGCAATCAGCCGCAATACAGTCTGCTGGCAAGACAGATTGAATCAAACGGAGTGCTTAACTATTGCAGGAGCAAAGGCATAGGTCTGGTTGTATGGTCTCCTCTTGCACAGGGCGTACTGACAGGCAAATACAACTCAGGCAAGATAGGGGAAGACACAAGATTAGGCAACAAGCGACTTGGCAGGTTCGTGGAATCATATATGACAAAACAGAACATAGCCAAAGTAGGAAAACTCATTGGATTGGCAAAGGAGCTTGGAACAACTCCGTCGAATCTCGCGTTGCAGTGGTGCCTTAGAAATGAAATAGTTGCTTCAACAATCACCTCGGCAACTAAGGAATCACAGCTGGTGGAGAACCTAAAGGCAGCCGATCTCGAAATATCGAAGTCAGATATGTCAGTCATTGATAAAATATTCAAAAATCCCAAATGAATTATTTAGTAATAGGCGAACCCTGCGTGGATGTGATACACAAGGCAGACGGTTCCAAGATTCACAGTTATGGCGGAATTCTTTATTCACTCATCAGCATGGCTGTTCTTGCCGCCAAAGATGATACAATTACTCCGCTTATGAATGTTGGAGACGATGAGTATGATAACATAAAGGAAATACTCTCCAAATATCCTGCCATAAAGACTCACGGGATGAACAAGCTTAAGCACCCTACTCGCAAGGTCAATCTGTATTATAATCTTTACAATACGGACAAGAGCGCCCGGTTGGAAAAATCAACTGAACCAACTTACACTCTCAGTTACGGCGAGTGTGAAAGCTTTTTGGGAATGGCTGACGCAATACTTGTTAACATGATTTCCGGAGTTGATATTACTATCAGTACGTTGAAAAATATCAGAAAGAATTTTTCCGGATTCATTCATATAGACATACACAATGTTGTGATGAAAACAGGTGAAGACGGAAGACGAGTTCATGCTCCTGTTGACAATTGGTACGAGTGGTGTACCAATTCAGATACTGTTCAGATGAATCAGTTTGAGGTGTCAGTACTGAGCAGAGAAAAGCTTTCCGAATACAAAATAGCTGAACGGATATTGCTCAACAATAATTACCCTGTTAAGGGAATGATAGTAACCAAAGGGGTCGATGGTTCAACAGGATATGCAAAGACCGAAAAAAAGTTCGGTAACGAGAAATTCTTTGATCTTGACCAGGTTCAGGTTGCGGCAATTGAGAATTCCAGATTCAAAGACTCAACCGGTTGCGGTGACGTATTTGCATCTTCATTTACATTGGACTATTCAAAGAATTCGAATTTTGAAAGGAGCCTTCACTATGCCAACAGATTGGCTTCTTATAATACTTCGCTTGAGGGAATAAATGATCTTGACAAGCTTGCCTGAATTTGGAACTGAATTAAGAATATGATGAAGATACTTGTAACCGGTTCAAATGGCCTGCTGGGACAGTCTGTTTCGAAAATGTTCTTAAGGGAAACTGATCATGAGGTAATGCTCACTTCAGCGGAAGACTCAACTTGTGTTGCAGATATTCATGAATACAGGACGCTTGACATTACTAAGAAAGACGATGTGAAAATGCTTGCAGCAGAGTATTTGCCGGATGTGATAATTAATTGCGCGGCATTCACAAATGTTGATCTGTGCGAAACCGAGAGAGAGCTTTCCTGGAAGATAAATGTGGACGGAGTGAAGAATCTGATAATAGCCGCCCGGCTTAATAATTCGCACATTGTTCACTTCTCTACTGACTATGTATTTGACGGAAAGAATGGCCCCTATTCTGAAGAAGATATTCCAAATCCTATATCATTTTACGGGAGGGAGAAACTGGCCAGTGAAAATGCTATCAAGACCAGTGACATCATGCACACAATCATCAGAACTGTTGTACTGTATGGCACCGGATTAAAAGTAAAACCGAATTTTGTTCTTTGGATGATTGATAAACTCAAGAATAACGAACCTATTAACATAGTCACGGATCAGATAAGCAATGTAACTAACATCGAAGATCTTGCACTTGGAACTCTTAGGATAGTCGATAGAAGATGCACAGGAGTTTACAACATTGCAGGCAATGATATTATTTCGAGATATGACTTTGCCATGAAAGTTTGCGAAGTTTTTGGATATGACAAAGGACTGGTACGACCCATCACTACAGACCTGTTAAACCAACCTGCTCCCAGACCTTTAAAATCCGGACTGACGACATATAAAGCTGAAGCCGAGCTTGGATTCCGGACCATGGACTCCGTCGAAGGCTTGAATCTTCTTAAGTATCAACTTGGATCATAAAATTATCTAATATGCTGGACATAAAAATCATAAGAGAAGATCTGAATTCAGTGAAGGAAAAACTTGCTTTAAGAGGTGAGAATTCAGAAGCGGTTGAAAGAGTCTTTGAGTCGGACAAACAAAGACTTGACCTGATCAAGCGGTCAGAGAAGCTTAAAGAGTTTAGAAATACTGTCTCCGATGAAATTGCCAAACTGAAACGCGACAAGCTTGATGCTGAGGCAAAAATATCAGAGATGAAGAAGGTCTCTGACGAGATAAAAGGACTTGATGAGGAGCTGAGAAATACTGACAGAGTGATTGATGAACTTCTGAGCTACGTCCCAAATCTTCCTCATGATTCTGTGCCTCTTGGTAAATCACAGGATGATAATGTGGAGGTGAAGCAATACGGTGCGAAGCATGATTTCAGTTTCAAACCGAAAGATCATGTTGAGCTCGGCAAGCAACTGGACATTCTTGATTTTGAAAGAGCGACAAAGATTTCAGGTAGCGGATTTGCCCTTTACAAAGGCAAAGGTGCGCGCCTCGAGAGGGCGCTCATAAATTTTATGCTTGATGAACAGGGAAAGAACGGGTACAGAGAAGTAATGACACCTGTTCTGGTCAACAGGGAATCTATGCGGGCTGCTGAGAAGGTACCGAAGTTTGAGGAAGACATGTATTACATGGAGAAGGATGATCTCTTTGCGATCCCGACAGCGGAAGTTTCGATCCTCAATATTCACAGGGATGAAATCATAAAGGAAGAAGATCTGCCGCTGAAGTATTGCGGATTCACAAATTGCTTCAGGCGTGAAGCCGGAAGTTATGGAAAAGATACAAAGGGTTTCCTGAGAGTTCATCAGTTCAATAAGGTGGAACTCATTACATTTTGCGAACCCGAAAAATCTTATGAGGAGTTACAGAATATGCTCGGGCATGCATGCGGGATACTCGATAAGCTGAACATTTACTACAGAGTCATAGAACTTTGTACGGGAGATATAGGATTTGCAGCTTCCAAATGTTATGATATTGAAGTATGGTCACATGCAGAAAACAAATGGCTTGAAGCCTCATCTGTGAGCAATTGTACTGATTTCCAATCGCGAAGGGCAATGGCGAGATATAGAAAATCATCCGATGGTGGAAAATCAAGAACAGAATTTGTTCACATTTTGAACGGCTCCGGGCTGGCTACTTCAAGATTAATGGTTGCACTATTGGAAGCAAATCAAACGGAAAGCGGAAACATTAATGTGCCGGCTGCACTGAGAGAATATACCGGCTTTGATATGATATGAGGTATTAGTCGAATTTCTTCTTTGCCAGCACAACTGCGCCGACGATTGCGGCAAGCAACAGGAATGAAGCCAGCTCAAATGGAAATGAGTAGTTGGTGAACAACTCAGCCCCGAGGAATTCCGCTTTGCCTATTTCAAGAGCCTTGTCAGACATTGTGCTGAACTTTCCCGAGAAACCGGAATAAATAGTAATTCCCAGTACGCAGAAAAGGAGTATTGTCAGGAGTGTTGCAGTGATCTTCTTATAGGTGAATTTTTCTGTAAACTTGCTCTCGTCATGAAGATTCAACAGCATTATAACAAACAAAAACAGAACCATAATGGCACCCATGTAAACAAGTACCTGTATGATAGCAATAAACTGTGCTTTGAGGAGAAGATAAAGACCAGATACACAAAAGAAGTTTAGAATAAGATATAAAGCGCTGGTAATTGGATTCCTTCTTGTGATCATCAATAATGCAGATGCAACTGCGGCGAAACTCATTACGAAAAACAGTACAGTCTCCAGATCAAACTTCATTTTTCAAAATTAATTCGTTGCAATATAAGATTTATAGTCAAGATTTGTAATTCCTTAATGAGGAATTTTCAAATCGAGAATCGCCTGCTGAATCTGCCCCGGAGATTGAAAATAAAACCAAATACTGAATGAAATCAGATATTAATACAAGACCTGACTCATTGCTTACTGAATCTGTCAGGAATAAGATCAAACTCCTTATCTCAAAAGGAGAGTTGGATGAAGTCGTTAAGATTCTTCAAAAATATTCCACTGCACACGCGGGAACGGCTAAGACGAAAGACAAGAAATTTGTGATCTCTCAGATCCTGAAACACGTAAACGCGAACTTTTCCGGAAATCAGAAGCACTTCTTTGATATCGGAAAAAGACTGAGTGAAAGTGACAATGATAACGCCAAAGAGATTGGAGTCTCGATGATTTGGAGAGGGTATGCTCAAGCCCCGGTAGCTGCCGAAGAGATCTTGCTGAAGATTGCCGATGACTCAAACTGGGAAGTCAGGGAGTACGCGGGCATTGCATTTGCGAATGCATTGAATCAAAACCCTAAACTGCACTCAAAGATGATGAAGTGGTCCGGGCATGATTCGGAGAATGTCAGGAGAGCCGTGGTCTTCTCATCACTTGCATATAAAGAGAAAGGTGATATTGCAAAGGCATTTGAGATTCTGAGACCTCTTATGAGAGACAGCTCAAAATACGTCAGAAAGAATCTCGGGCCTTTCATACTTGGAAGTCACTTTGGAAATAATTTTCCAAGCCAGACTCTGCAGTTTCTTGAATTGATGTCCAATGAAGAAGATCCTAATGTACTTTGGAATGTTGCAATGAGTTTCAATAACAGTTTTGGAAACCGATATCCTGAAAAATCCCTGAAAATCCTGTCACAAATCGCACAATCAGAAAATATTAGCGTTAGAAGGGCAATAATATCTACTCTGAGACATCTTCATAAGAGGCACTCGGATTTGATCAATGATTTTTGCAGAGAATACAACCTCTCTATAAAAAAAGCCCCCTCAAAAAGAGGAGGCTAAGGTCAAAGATATTACGATTAGGTTCAGATTACTTTCTTATCACACCTGAGCTGATGAAATCATCCACGATTGATGTTGCATATGATTTTGCAAAGTCTGACATCGACTGAGGATTAAAAGTCTCTGATTGTGCGGACCATACAAGCTGTTCAGATGCAACATTGTAGAAATTCGATGCGAAGAAATAATTTGTTTGCTTTGTGTAATATCCCGGAGAATAAACATTATTCCATGCACCGTAATAGTAGCTGTTGAAACCATAGTAACCTGCGTAAGGCGAATAAGACGGACCGTATGAATATGTACCCGGTACGTATCTTTCTTCTTCTTTCTTGTCAACAAGTGAAATCACAAATGCTCCGTCAACTCCTGCGGCTTTTAGCTTTGCAACAATCTCATCTTTTACATTCTGATCAACTTTTCCGTCTTTGTCTGAATCAAGAAACATATCAGTAATGATAGTGTTTCCGGCAACGGCGTTGATGCCATTGCTTCTCATATCGGCAACTACTGCATTCTCAACGGTAGATCTTTTCACAATATCTTTTGAAACTCCGAGAACAACTATTTTCTTATACTTCTGAGAAGTTGTGCCGGGTTTCTTCCAACTTCCCGTAACATCTGTAACAGAAGAGCAGGAATTCAGGCTGAGTGAAAGCGCTGAAATTAGAACTAAGAGAATTACCTTTTTCATTTTTGGTGTTTTAATTGATAAACTTGGTGTCTAGCAAGTAATTTCGCATCGACGATAATCTGCTTTCGTAGGTTTGAATTGCAGATCAACTTTGAAACAAAAATAGACATTGCAACACAGCATTTCAAGGCTTCTTTCTGATTCTCGGCTACAATCAGGCTGAAAGTTATTTATGACTCTTTACACAATACGCATTACATTCAGGGATGTTTCCTGTATCATTCTTATGACAAATCATGTCCTGATTCATTTACAACTTCCCTGTAAGAAAATGCTAACAAAAGATGCACACCCATTTCCGAAACGCATAAAAAAAGCCGGGTGATTAAACCCGGCTTTCATAGCCTTATCTTCAATAACAAGAACTAACTTTATGGCCTGATTACGCCTATGAAGTTAAATGCATTGTTATCAGAAAATGTTGCATCAGTTCCATCAGTTGAAAGATCACCATTCAAGTCTGTTGGAACATAACCTGAAACAAAATTGAAAGCGTCATTGTCGATGAGACTATTGTCTGCACCGTCAACTGTTCCATCCTGATTCGGATCACCTGTGTAGAATGAGTAGTCACTTCCAACAAGAACCTGGTTGCTTCCAAAAGCCTGTGAAGCAGCGGAAGTGAAATCATAGGAAAGCGATCCTGAAGTAAATGATGGTGTAGATCCTGTCCAGGTTTCAATTGAGTTTCTGTGTTTGATTGCAAAGTAATAACCGATTCCGTTCCCGGCATTGATGAAAGTGAAGGAATTTGATGTTCCTTGTCCTGCAATACCTCTTGCAACTTCTAATACTTCATATGGTGCAATACTGCTTCTCAGTTCAACATTGACAGTATCTTTTCCTGGGATAGCTTCGAAGTTCATTGTGAGGTTCAGTGTAGCAAGAGTAAGCGGAGTAGCTGCTTCATCTGCGCCTTTGTATGTCTTTGTAGCACTTCTTGTGTTGCCGTCAATATCAGTTGTTACGGCTGCAAGTGGTGGAGCACCAAGGTTTGCGTCATCGCCAATTGATCCGCCGGAGAGATGCAGGTCACCTGTAGCGGTGTTAACGAATGTTACGTTTGCAGAAAGCGATGCTGCATCCTGGCCGGTTGCAGTTCTCCAAGTTGCCATTGTTGGGCAAAGAGTTGCCGTACCTTTAAGACCAACATAAGAGTTGACTCCGCCCGGAGCGTAAATGTTATTGTAAGTACCGGTGTAAAAAGTATTTGCAACGTTTGCTTCATTTATTCCATAACTTCTTGCTCCTGTATTTGAGACAATGGTGTTCATAAGGATATTGTTCCTTACTTCGATATTAACACCGCCTGCGAATGTAGCAAATGCAGCCGAAGAGTAATTTGCACTTACAGCGTCAGTCAGATAGACGCTGTTGTTATACCATCTTACAACTCCACCTCCGCCTTGTTGAGTACTTCTAAGACCGACAAGACTGATTGTAGTACTTGCTGTTGCAGTATTGCCTCTCTTAATACCGGAAACAAAGTTGTTGTAAATCGTAAGATTTCCGGATGTAAGACCGCTTCCCTGAATACCAATCGGCCTTGCAGCAGTGCTGCTGATGTTTGCAGTTGATACTTCGTTGATTATGTTGCCATAGATATTGCCTGTGCTGTTCTGACCGGAAATTCCGATCGGGCCAGCGGTGCTGCCGGTATTTATTGCCTTAACGGAAGCTACAGTATTGTTGAAGACATTTGCATTTGTTGCGTTGCTTATGATAATGCCGATTGGAGAACCTGAAGTACCTGTGAGGTTGTCACCAATAAATGTAGTTTGTCCAACTATACAACCACTGATCTCGATATTGTTTTCTGTCGGAAGAGCAGGTGCTGTAAGTCCAAAAACTCCAATTCCTCTGTCGGATCTGTCAACTTTGATGTTCTGATATTTATTGTCACTGTTTGACTGAGTTGCCGTTGTAGGTGTTGATTGAAGAACACCATGAGAAAATCCGGGAGCCGATCCGCTTCCACCTAAGAGGATATTGGCACCTTTGATAGTGTTATTTGTTGCTCCGTCAGCATTACCGTTGTTGGTCACATAGTAACCATATTCAACCTGATTTGCTGTTGATGTTCCGCCGTCTGTAACATCAATATTCTCAAATGTTACCCAGTCTGCTCCTGCAAGTGCGATTGCATAATTATTAGTTGCAGAAGTACCTACCGGATTTACATTGACTCTTGCATCACTTACCGGTCCGACAAACTTGACCGTGTTGGTGCTGCTTGTTCCGTTGATCGTAAATAGGGTAACTACTTCAGGATAATTTCCGCCTGCAACTGTAATCACAACCGGACCGCTGACTCCATTCAGATTCAATGAAGTATCTGCCTGCAGGAATGATTGGAAATTAGTTGAAGATATAGGATTGGATGGATCAATCGTATAAGCTCCGGACAATGGAGCTGGAGCTAATGTTGACTGACTTCCCGTTGCTGCAGAGGTACTGAACTTTGTTTCATTAGATGCCCAGACCTGAAAATAATACATTGTACCGGGAATGAGACCTGTAAGTCCCACACTAGTAGCATTAGCAGCTGCAGATCCTACATAGGAGTATGTAACATTGTCAGTAGAAATATAGACAGGGAATCCAAGCTCGTCTGATGAATTATCTGTCCAGTTAAGTGTTATTGCGATTTTTGAAACTCCTGTGAAATTAAGAGCAGTTGGTGAGTTCGGAGCTGTTTGTGCCGGAACTGTAAATGAGATCATTGAATTTGATTCCGGTACGGTTGCCAGTGCATTAGATGCTGTGTTGCTGAATGTTGCAGAATTTGCTGTCTGCTGAGTAAGAAGTTCAGCGGCAGTGGGAACTGCACTCATCGTTGCAGCATTGATACCGGAAGAGTAAGAGTATGTTGCAGTTCCGGGAGTCATCGTTCCATAGATGAATTCGATATGGCCATCTGACTCATAAATCTTGACTTGAAAATTCAAGTCAGGTGTTGTGTTTGCTGAAAAGTCCATACCAATCCATTCAACTGTAAGAACTCTGCTGCCGGGGCTTCCTTCAGTCTTATAAACTATGCTTGATGCCAAAGCAACTACCTGGAGGTCATCGTACATCGGAGCAAGAGTATGAACGGTACCGGTCGAAACTGAAAACTGTGTATTCTGATAACCGTATGAAAGCGTTCCAGAACCGGTTGCAGCACTTGTTGTGTTAAAAGTCATGAAACCTGATGTAGATACTCTGAATGATTCTGATCTCACTCCATTGTAAACAAATGAGAAACCAATCGGGAGATCATTACTCATGTTATCATCAATGTTTGTAGTGTTTCTCCATGAGGAAATTGTATTTGCTCCGGTAAGAGGAGTGTATGTGATTCCCGTTGAGCGTGAAACTGAATAAAGATTAACTGCATCTGTAATTACCGGACCTCTGGAATTTCTTGAGGACTCCTTAATTACTTTCGGTGTCATTTTCAGATCATGAAATGTAACAACATTCTTGTCTGAAACGGGATTTGGAACCGGTGCTTCCTGAGCTGAAGCGTATCCTGCTGAAATAACAGATACAATAAGCAGGACCGCAAAGAGGAATTTGGGTTTTTTCATATTTTTAAAATAAAAAATTTAGAATGGTTTTAAGTTATGAATTGTATACAGAATTCAAAAGGAAAATTTGAATCTAATTTCTAAGAAGAATTCACATCCATCCAAGTCATATGAAAACATCCACAGAGACCGGCATTAGTTTCAGGAATTTTTTTCAGTCAATGAAATATCTTCCCAAATCTGACAGATATCAAAACATTTTCTCAGAATCCAAAACGTTTTGAACAGCAGTGTAAAGAAAATGCATTTACTCAAAATTATTTGTAGTTTTTTGTTTAATAATGAGCTAATTTACACATCACTTATAATCCAATTTTAAAAATCAAACAAGGGAAAAAATGAAAAAGATCTTCTTTTCATTATTCGTTGCCATGTTTTTTATGGCCGTGGGTAATGTTTCAAATGCACAGGTTGATGTAACCCCAAGTTTAGCTACTTATGCTAATCTTAAGGCTGCATTTGCCGCTGTTAATGCCGGAACACACGGAACAGGTGCAGTTACAGTCACTGTAACTTCGAGTTATGCTGAACCTGATTCTGCGGTTCTTACAGGCGCTTCATATACAAGTTGTCTGATAACAACAAGCGGTGCTAACACCGTAACAGGAAATGCGAACTCACCAATCATCATTCTTGAAGATGCCGATAACGTTACGATTGATGGAAGAATTGGTCAGACCGGAACAACAAGGTCACTTACCATCACAAATACTAATGCCGGTGCAAATAATGCAATTGTTTGCTGGAGAAACGGCGCCTCCAACAACACTGTCAGATACATAAATGCAGTCGGAATTTCTACAGTTGGAAGGCTTCTTCAAATTGCACAGACAGCCGCTGGTGGTTCAGGCGGATGCAACAATAACGTTATAGAGTACAACTCAATTAACAAAGGAGTCAGAGGTATTCAGGTATTCGGAACAGCAAACGCAGGAAATTCATTCACAAACGACAATACAGTAATCCGTGGAAATATTGTAAAGAATGCAAGTACGCTTGCAATCTTTATTGGATCATACGTTAAGAATGTAACCTGCACACAAAATGAGCTCTTCTTTGATGAAGCTGCTACAATGGCTGCATCTTGGGTAGGTATTCAGGTTCAGGCAGTAGGTACAATTGACATAACAAAGAATGTTGTAAGAGATCTTTCATCGGCAGTCGGACTGTCCTCAGCTGTAAGAGGTTCAATTGCACTTCCGGTCAGTGTCACACCGCTTCCAGATCCGGTTACCACTGTGAACTATGTTAACAATATGTTCTCGCTTTATCCGAACAATCCGACAGGATCATTGGTAATTGCACTTCAAACACAATTTTCAGCTGCAGTACAGTTCATCAATTATACTGCCAATGTTTACAACAATACATGCAAGATTGGTGGAGCATCATCTACAGCAACTGCCGCTCTTACAGAAACATATGCGGGAAACGTTGTAACACCTATCGGTACGCAGACTTTCAACATGAATCTCAAGAACAACATCTTCATTAACGAAAGAACCGGTGGAAGTGCAACAGCATTTCATATCGCATGTGATTATGACAGCAGCGGAAACGTCACAAGAAACAATGACAACAATCTTTTCTGGTGTGCAGGCGGCACAGCCGGTACTTCATGGGCAACAGCACACGGATCATTTGTCTATCCAAACGGAGCTCTTGAAGCTTACAAAGCTAACATGTGCTATATTCCGGCAGAACAACATTCAATATTCAAGAATGTAAACTTTGTTTCCACATCAAATCTAAGAATCGGCGGTCCTGTTGGCGGTGATCTTAACGGAACTCCACTTGCAGCGGTTACTGATGATATAGACGGAGGAGCAAGAGCAGCGACATATCCTTGGAAAGGATGTGATGAAGGCGCTGCATTCAAACTTCTTACACTCGGTGCTCAGCTTGAAGGCGTAGTTGCAACACCATCTGACGTAATGGTTTCACTCAGAAACGGCGCTTGCGGTATAGTATCAACTGCAAGAGCTGATGTCAACGGAACCGGCGTTTTCTGCTTCGGTGACTCAGTTGCAAACGGAACAGGATATTACCTTGACGTAACAACATTGAATCATCTCCAAACAGTCAGCGCTGCAACACAAAGCTTTACAGCAGGCGCATTGAGCTATGATTTCAGAACAGCACAGACTCAATCATTTGGAGGCAATGCAGTTCTTGAAGGTGCTAACTGGGCATTCTTCGGCGGTGATGTCACACAAGACGGTACTGTTGATGCTTCAGACGGTGCTCTGATAGATACAGATGCATTTAACTTCATTTTCGGATGCTATCTTGCTACAGACATTAACGGTGACGGTGCTGTTGATGCGACTGATGCAAATATCACAGATAACAACGCATTCAACTTTGTAGGCGTAGCAACACCATGCCCGGGACCAACAGCCCCAACAGTTGAGCCATCACAAAAGGTCTTCAACAACAACAGACCAAACGTTGAAATGAGCATTTCCGAGTAATTCGGAAAGTTAAGACCTTGTAATTTGAACCCCGGAGGCGAAGAGCTTCCGGGGTTTTTTATTTTGTATCTTGATTTTATGAAGTGTTATTTAGAGTTTAAACCATAGTTCAGAAGATTTTTTGTGACTCCCTGATCCCTGCAAATTTCCTCGTCCTTCAATTGACAAAGGTGCTTTGTCTTCGGTTGCATAGTTACATTAAGCTCAATGAACTCAATTTCAATTCGTTAAGAAAAATACATATTCATACAAATGAAACATTATAAATTGCTTCTTCCGGTTTCAATAATTCTTGCATTGATAACGGCTCTTTCCGGAGCTGCATTATTCAATGACGAACCCGGTGAAAAGGAAATAACAAAGTCGGATATAATGAAGCACATAACATACCTTGCTTCTGACGAGCTTGAAGGAAGATTCCCCGGGACTGAAGGCGATGTGCTGACTCAGAAATATATTTCTGAA